>Ga0206948_1176_pt1 | contig 14407 bp, 15 predicted proteins | sample Alteio_BWOrgHeat_FD_153236 | JGI IMG/M metagenome (GOLD analysis project Ga0206948, IMG submission 153236) | Enriched cells from forest soil in Barre Woods Harvard Forest LTER site, Petersham, Massachusetts, United States -... | ecosystem: Environmental > Terrestrial > Soil > Temperate forest > O... | reverse complement strand
CGAATGCAGCTCATGGGCAACACTTCCGACGCCGCCAAAGGTGTTCCCCTCGTCAGCGACGCCGCGGGTATTCCGGACAAAGATTCCGATCCCCAATTCGCGACGAATGACGGCAAAGCCTATTCAAATCATCCCGATCAAATGGTGAACATTATCAGCCACGACTTGAGCCTGAACCGGAAGTCGGCCGGCTATATGTTCGGCACGGGGACTAGAACGTGAGTCCGCCAGGCAGGAGTGATGGTAGTAGTGGAGCGTTGGAGTGATGGAGTGTTGGAGTAATGGGCCGAATCCAGGGCCCTTAGAAGGAATCTGCGTAAATCTGCGTTCCGTTTCCGCGATTAAGTCCCAAACCTCAAATTAAGAAGATGTCCGACAGAAAGCACTCACCCACAAAGGGCACAGAACCGCACCGTTTCGTCCGTCGCGACCGCCGCGCGATGCCTCACAGCTCAGCCGTCAATCCGAAACCGAATACCGTCGCCATTCGCGACCCCAGCGTTGGCTAACTACAGACCCCATTGGCGTCTAAAACGCCATGAGCTGCCGAATCGCGCCGAGGTGATACGCCACATGTGGGAGCAAAGCGAGAGGAGCGATGACTCCTTCTTCGTGGCTCCAATCGGTGTTGGCACTGAACCACGCGAGATACGATAGGTATCTCTCCGTGACTTCGTTGCGCATCCTGTCCCACTCTTTAGGCGCGAACGCATTTTGCTTCCAAGTGTCGTTCCAAGTACCTTCTGGTCGATTTCCTCCGTGGCAAGTGTTGCCCCAGGTTAGTGCATATATCAAGTGGTTCACGTGCGCTCCGATCGAGGCGAGATTCGGGTGAGCTTGCTTCGAAGCTTGTTCAGCCGTAATCTGCTTGAGACTCGGAAGAATCGCTTCCGACTTCTCGACAAACCATGTGCCGTCTGCACCTGTCTTCCTACCCTCGAATGCCTCGCGCAAAAGTTCAACCGACGCCTCGTGGAAGCTCGTTTTGTCCATGATTTTGGGTTTTACCATGTTAGGTAGATATTTGTCTAGGTAATGATCATGGCGTTGTTGAAACGCACCTTTGGCGCTCTCAATGAGAATCCCTTCTATTCCTATGGCGTTGCCATAGGCTGGAATGGATCGCACCTTCGACGCTTCAGAGGATGAACCGGCAGTTACCCGCGCAAGAACCTATCGATCGCTGGTCCTAGCTTCGCCATTTCGGCGCCGGGGGAGGAGTGGCCGGGATCGCCGGTAAGTATCATGGTTTCGGCGTTGAGTAGCTTGGCGAAACTGAGCGCGGGTGCAGGATTGACGCAGTGATCTTGGCTGGCGACGACTATGAAGACCTTTGCTTTAACTGCGGCTGCTGATTTCGCCTCGCTTCCTTTGAAGGGTTTGAACACGTCTTGCGTGCATAAAGCGCTTAATCCGGCCGTCATGTCATATGGATCCCAAGCGAGAAGCGCCTTCTCAAATCCAGCCAGGCTGGCGACTGCCTCTTCCCTTTTCGTGTGCTGGACGTAATAAGAGGGCGTGTTGAGAGCTAGCCAAAAGAAATCGGCGTAGGCTCGAATCAATTGGCTTTGTGCGGATTGGTTTGCAATCGCATCTCTTATCGCCCTTAGCCCGGCCGAGTAAAACATCAAATCGTAAGAAGTCGGCCTCGGAGATCCAACGATCGGCACCGCTTTGTCCATGAATTCCGGGTAAGCGGTGATCCACTGGAAAGTCTGCATTCCGCCCATCGAGATTCCCATAACGGCATGGAGGTGCTTGATCCCAAGTTTAAGCAGCATCGAGTGCTGGCTTTCCACCATGTCCCGGATCGTAATCGTTGGGAAAGCAAAGCCGCGTTGAGTTTTGCTGTTGGAAGGAGAAGTTGACACTCCATTGCTCAGCGCATCGACCGCAATGACGTAATACTTCGCGCTATCCGCCAAACCGCCTGGTCCAAAGGAATTCTTAAGGTCATCCGTAGTTCCCAAGAACCATGTCGGAACTAGCACCGCATTGTCGCCTTTTGCGTTTAGCTTGCCGAACGTGCGATATCCAACCCGGCAGTCCTCTAGAGTGGCTCCCGACTGCAGCTTCAAATTACCAATCGAAGCAAACCGCTGATCGCCATCGGCCCAAGCGATCGACATGGCGGCCAAAGCAGCAAAAGATAGGATCGATTTTGAAGTAAACACCTGGCGCATCCTACCCTTCAGATTAATCCATCTGCGTCCTATCTGCGCTCATCTGCGGTTGCCTTCGATAACACCTACTATCCGCAGATCGCGCAGATAGGACGCAGATGAGAGGGAGATCAGCGCCTATTCAGAACCAGCTTGAGAGCGTTCGGCAGGCGCTTTGCCCAGTCGGCTTCTGAGTGCCTGGCGGCCGGATCTTTGACCAATTCAAAGTCTTTATGCTCTCGGTATCCCTTGGCCTTGAGTACTGTGATCATCTTGTCGAAACCAGGTTGGAGGATCTGCTCAAGCCCCACACCGCCGAGATCGATGTAAAAGAACAATGGCGCTTTCTGAATGGGCGAAGCGAGAAAGTCGGCGATGTAGTCCCATTGGGGCTTTGCCTTGTTCGGTTCGACAAATGCGGGTGACATACATATGCCGGCGGAAAAGACCTCTGGATATTCACAGGGCAGCATGAACGAGATGAGCCCGCCCATCGACGAGCCGCATACAAATGAATTCAAGCGATCAGGCTTGGTCCGATAGGTCTTGTCGATAAATGGCTTTAGCCTGTTTACAACGAAGTTCATATAGGCAGTGCCCTTCACTCCCGGTGAGTACTCAGCCGTTCGGTCGGCGGTGTTGTAGATGCCGACGATGATGAGGGGTGGAATCTCTTTTGATCGAATCAACCGATCGGCTATCTCGTCAGCCTGCCAATCGACGCCAAACGAACTGGTGGCTGGGTCAAAGGCGTTTTGGCCGTCGTTCATATACAACACTGGGTATCGACGGTTACGACTCGTTCGATAGTCGGGCGGAAGCCACACTACGACATCGCGATCTCGAAGACCATCACCCTTCATCGCTCGGTGGTATTCGACGGTCCCCGTGATCTGACCCTGGAACCCTAGCTTATGACCCTTTTTGGTCCAAAAACCGATCTTGTCGTTAGTTGTCGCATCCCCACTAACAGGGAGCGACAAGTTCGGTAGCGGCTCGCCGCTTGCGTTGGCGCCCTCTCGATCCCATGATCCGAGCGTGTACATGAATTCGATGACAGAGACGTTGTTAACGACGATCTGCTTGCGCCACTTGTGATCGCCGAGTGGCTCCATCTTGACTTTGCCCGGATTCCATGAACCCAATTGGTCAACCGAGCCGGTTATATAGACGAAGGTATCACTCGCCAATCCCGGAGAAGTTAGATCAAAAGTGATATGACTGTCCGGCACAGGTTTGTACGCGCAAAATCCAAAACTTAGAATCAAGAGTGCGAGTAACAATCGAATCACACTGCCGCCTTATTTGTTTCCATTTTTATTGGCAAGTATAGCGGTAGTCGACTTTAGGATCACTGCAAAGCCTTCAATTACCTGAGTCGTCGGATGGATCTTGCCGACGCCCGGGCCTACCGATCAGATATAAAAGTGGGATTCCATTGCTTGCTGGCTGCGTCGGCAAGAACCATCCGACGACTACAAGTCCTCCGAGAGTTAGGAGACACTTCATACATTCATTGTTATGTTGTCGGCCACGGCCGATCCCCTGACTGAAACCTTGTCCCTACCGAAAATCCAAGGCCAAACCTTAGGTCTAATATCTCAAGCAACTGATCGGCAGACCCGATCTCGATTACCTCTAAGACATCGTCACCACGTCTTCGCGTAAATCTATCGTTGATGAGCCCCAATCTCTCGCCATTGGAAGACGCCAATGCGCAAAAGAGGTTTTGGCTGAATTTCGATTTTGGGCTTGTGCTCGTCCACCAATTGGAGACCTCTCGGTCGATCTCCGGCATCTCTTCGCCGGAGAACTCGTACACGTCGATCCATTCCTTGCCAGACCAACCCTGGTGAAAGTAAGCCCCTTCGCTTCCAAGAATTCGGCGCGGCTCGTGAAGTGTCAATTGTTCTTCATTCGAATTGCGGCGTATCGGTGTTGTAAGCGAGAAGCCGCCAACTCCAACGTCGAATAACCACTCCTCACCCTCGATCTTTACGCTTAGAAACAGATGCGTTCGAGGTGGCAGTTCTTCCCTTGTCCGACCAAGTCTAACTCGTCCCGCCAAAGGAGTCACCTCAAACCCGATCTGCCGAAGCACACCCAGCATCAAGCTGTTCTGCTCAAAGCAGTATCCACCCCGCCGATCATGCACCAGCTTCTTCTCAAGCGCTTCCGGATTTAAATCCACACCTCGCCCTAAGACAACGTCAAGGTTTTCAAACGGAATCGAGCATGCGTGCCTCTCAGCAAGGCTTTTCAAAACCGGCAACGTCGGCTCCAATCGCCCAACGAAGCCAATTCGGCGGCAATACGCGTTAAGGTCAAATTGAAATGAATCCGACATTTGAGAGGAGTAAGGATATCTCGCTACGTCGACCCATAGTGAGAGACAGTTAGTCGGATGTAACAGCATAACAACCAAAGGAATCTGTGGGATTCCGCGCTATGGTCATCTGCGGTTGAGTCCATTATCTTAACTGCGTCCGTCAATACCGGGCGATTAAGTTTCCTCACGCAGACGACGCAATGGACGTAAAAAAATGCTCCTGATTTTGCAAGGAGACGCTTGGGGCAAAGGCACGAATTGTCGATCTACATCCCAACCCCTTTGCGGTCTCTGCGTCCTTAGCGTGAGGCTAAATGCACGTGGGCTGCCGCTACTGAGATCGGCAAATGAACTGAACGGCTACCGTTCGCAAGTCTTGGTCGGTCGCAGATTCAAAGCGCTTTGCCAATTGGTTTCGTTCCAATCCAACTAGAGCCGATTCAAAGTCCTTCTCCGATTCAACGTACTTCTCAGCCGGTAACACCCTCCGCCTCATGGCGACGATTTCAAATCCGGCGCTTTCGATCGTCGATCGAAGTTCGTCAGGCAGCAGTCGGTTGTGGTAGCCGAGCTTATGACCATACATCAACTGATAGACCGGATCGGAATGCTTCAAATGATTTAGGAACGGAATGGTCTTATCGGCATGATAAAGGTGATCACGCATGTCAAACGTGTGGCATGCCCATCCATTTGGCCTCAAAATCGCCTTCGAGTGAGATAGGAACTCAGCAAGTTCTTTCGGTCGAAAATGCTCTAGCACCCCACCCGTAATCAAAAGATCGACAGATGAAGACTCCATTGCTGGTTTAACTCGTTCAGCACGGCGCCACTCGCCGCCTAACGCCTTGATAAGCTCTCTAGCTGCCAATCCTTGGAGTGACCGAAGCTTTTCATATCTCTCCTGCGGCACTTGGATAGATCCAAACTTCTGATTCAGGCCAAATTCGATCGCTTTGGCGGTGTATTGATCCTCAAGCTCGCCTTCCCACATCGTCACCATGCCACCGCGGCCGGTTAAGAGGTACATCAGCACGAAAGGATATGGAGTCCACCCACCGTCGTGCATCCAAATGTCCTTGCCATCTAGATACAATCCGTACTGAGCCCATGTCTCCGCGTAGCCTGGCCATGCTCGAGACAGTTTGTCGATGTGACTTGCCTGGGTGCCCATTCGGGCTCTCGTCAGTTGACGATATAGATGTGGTCCACCCGGCAATCGGCCGAACACGCCTTGGATACACCCTTTCACAGCGGCCCGCACTAGGCTGCCCCACCCGCTAAAGATGCAACTTTCGAAGGGTCGTAGGCGCAACGAGCGATGTTGTGAGCAACCTCTTCAATAGTTTCATCGCCGTGAGAATCCAAAGTCCGCCTTCCAACTCGGTTCTCGCGGATCCAAACTTCACCTTCCTGAGACATCTTCGATTCCATCTCGAAGATCTCAAATCGCTTCGGGATCGGTTGCGCCGAATGCACACGTCCGACAACGAACCCATCCTCAATCGTTAGACCGATGCGGATCGCCTGATCAAGTGAATTTCGGAAGCGGAGGTCGCGCATTGGGAAAAAAACAGTTGCGCCGCACCCAAATGGAACCGTCCGCCCCGAATCTGGAAAAAGGTCCAACCCATGCCGATGCCGTTCGGTAATGTCGGCGCCGCTAAGCAAAGCTAGGACGTACAGCAAGTTCGAGACCTGGCAGCATCCTCCGCCGATTCCTGGCTTGAGCGATCCGTCTTGAAGTTCAGCTCCCATCACGAAACCACGCTTGCGATTCGGAAAACCGACGGCGTGGTGATAAGAGAAAACTCCTCCAGGTGGAAGCAGAATTCCGTCGATGAAACTTGCAGCGAGGGCGACATTCGTCTCCTTGCCGCGTTGAAGTTCCTCGGCATATGTCGTTCCCAATCTACGAAGCGGCGAGCGATGCTCCGCAACCAAATAAGGATACAGTTCACCAAATTCGCGATCATGCTCGAACTGTTTACTTTCCAAATTCCATGCGCCCATGCTTCGCCATCGCGAGATGGCTACACGAATCGGGAAAGGCACAATTTTCCGAATGAATTGCCGCACGACGGTCAAACGAACGACATCCCCATTGCGTTATCATGACCGACCAGCAGCTTTGAGTACTCGTAGTGCACGCAGAGTATTCCAACGGCTGTCCTGACCCATTTTTTCCATGTCAAAGAGCGTCACACCTGGTATGCGCTTCTCGACTATCCAACGACCGTTGGATTTACGTTGGCTTTCAATTAAGCTCAACGGATCGTCGAGGCGAGAGTCTCTGATGAATTGCGATTGGCGAATGTTATCAAGCCCGCGAAGTACCGTGTAGTGCCAGTAAGATGGGTAGGACAGATCCAGAAATCGCTCGTGGACTATATCTCCTGTCTTATCTGATCGGTACATCTTGTGTTGCAGCATGAACTCAATGGCTTGTGACTCCGCTTCCTGAAACGTCTTTTGATCGATAACGCGCGCTGCCGCCGCCTCTCGAAGTCCTTCGAGAACGTTGAAGGTCGTGTGGAACGAACTGTGGTTTGTCTTTGGCTTGGTTCGGATACGGCAGTTCCAACCGCCGTCGGCAAACTGCATGCTCAATATTGCATTGGCGATCAGGGGTAGTCGCTCGTCATTTGGGTGAAAGTAGCTTCCAATTCTCAGCCAAAATCCCAAATGACACTGGTCCATGTCGGTCTTGAGGACTTCGGTCGGAACGTCCTTCCCCTTCGGCATTAAGCGGCAGACGACCCTTTCGAATGCTGCCTCGAATCGTGCGTCATTGGGCGGGATGCCCAACTCCACAAGCAACGTCATGGTCCAAACATTGGCTGTCCACCTCGCATTTGGCCAGTTTCCGTCCGGCCCCAGATGTGCCATGAATTCGGCGCCCCAACCTTGGGTCGCCACCTTCGCACGTTCGGCTTGCCAGTCAGATTCGGGACGATCGAGCAAATCCCTCATCGTCTGCCACCGAATCACCGGATCGCCCGACATCAAAAACTCGATATCAAGCTCCCGAATCATGTGCGCTATTTTTGCACGAACAAACCCATCTGCGGTTGAACTCAATCGTGTGCTTTTGAACCGAAGATGGCACAACGCGGCATCGCCGCAACCTAATCGTGAAATGTTCTCACGCGATTCCATTGGAAGTGATTGATTCAAGTAAGTCCGTCTGTTCTCCGTACGGGAGACCATATCCAGTACAGATCTTCAGTTTAAGCTCACGCAAAGGTCGCCAAGGACGCAAAGAGATTGGGGGGCATTGAAAAGTCTGTGCCTGACTTCGAACTCGAGCATGCAACAGCCTTTCTTTGCGTCCTTGGCGACCTTTGCGTGAGGATTGACAGCCTTTGTCGAACGTCACCTGGAAAACCTCCCGCTAGTAACCAAGTCCTGCTTGATACGTCCAAACACCAAGGCTAACTGTCGCCAAATATAGCCAAAGGAACAACATGCCAGTGCATTCCGGAATTACTCGAACCCTCACGCCTTGCCTTACTTTCCTTGTCCTCGTCGTCGCAAGTATATGCGTCGCTCAGGATGGCGTTTCAACCGCCGGCGCAGCACGCACGCGATACCTTGGCAACTTGGCATTATTCCGGCTTCACGCGAAGTCACGGTTGAAGACTTCGTCAACTATCATCGCCACGAAATCGGACGACCGAAATCAGGTGAAGCAGTCGGCATGGACGTCCGTTGGGGGAACGAAGCTATTTCTGGAAACGGAGAGGCGGTGCTTCAAGTGGGTCTAAGCACTTCTCTAGCCCATGACCGCCGGCAACTTCGCCCGCTCAACCTATCTGTCGTAATCGACAAGAGCGGCTCGATGGCCGATGACAACAAGCTGACTCGCGTCAAATCCGCGCTGTTGACTCTTGTGTCCGAACTCCGTCCGACCGATGTGCTTTCAATCGTCGTGTTCGATTCAGAGGCTGAAGTTCTGCTGCCTGCGCAGCCTGTGTCTGACAAAGAGTCGATCAAGAATCTCATTCGAGAGATTCAACCCGGCAGTACGACAAACCTCAATGGCGGTCTCATGCTGGGATACCAGGAAGATTTGAAGCACTACCGAAAGGAAGCAACCAATCGAGTCATTCTTCTCACAGACGGCATCGCCAATCGCGGCGAAATAGATCCGCAAATGATTGCCCGTGGCTCCCAAAGCTACAACGATCGAGGGATCGACCTTTCCACCATCGGGGTCGGACTTGATCTCAACAAAGATTTACTTGAGAAGCTAGCCAAGAGTGGTCGGGGACTGTTCCACTTCATCGCCGACTCGCAAGACATCCAAAAGGTATTCGTTAACGAGTTACAGAGTCTCATCTCACCCGTCGCGACGGAACCAAATCTCGAGATCGAATTCGGACCAGGGCTCGAGCTTGAAAAGATGTACGGGTATTCGCCTAAGCTCGGTCAAAACACGGTCAAGGTCAAGCTCGACAACATGAATAGTGGAATGACCGAGGTTGTTCTTGCCAAATTCAAGCCCCATGGAGAGGGCCCGGACGCATCTCGGTTGCCGGTAACGGTCCGGCTCAGCTACTACGATTCAGATCGAGAGAAGACGGTAGTCACCACCCAAAAGGCATTTCTTGCGTTGACCGAACATGGTGGAAAGGACCTGGTTGAAGATAGCTCGGTTGCCAAGAACTACACCATTGCCGTGCTCGCGCAGGGGATCCGAGACATGGCGGCATCCTGCGAGGACCATCGCTACCGACAGGCTGAGAAGGTATTGAATACCGCTATCAACAGTGCATCCAAGCGCTATCCAGGTATGGAAGATGAAGATATCAAGCGCACGATGGTCATCGCCCAGAAGTATCAACTGGTGCTTCGCACAGAGAATCAACATAGCGGGTCAGAGGAAATTGATTCGGATCGAGTGACTGAAAAGTCGAGCGGGCTTAATTTAATTCCTAACGGCGATTTTTCGGCAGGCAATACGGGATTCAGCTCACCGAGCCTGTCCTATTACGATCCGGCCATAAACTGTCTCTGGCCTGCGGGATTCACGATTGCGTCGACTTTCAACAGCCCCCAACTACACACATTAGTCGCGGCGCAGGAGTTTGCTGCTCCGAAGCGCCCAAACGGAAACGAGCAGGTGCTCTTCGCGAACGCCGGTGGCACTGAGTCGCTAGTTCTTTGGACCACAAGAGTGAACTGCAAACCAAATACGACCTATCGCCTCAGCTTTCAAAGCATCAGCTTGAGCGGCGGCAACGAGTGGACTCCTACCTACGAAATTAGAGTCAATGGCGTTCGAAGCGAGCCGCAGCCAGCCGGAACCGGCTCCTACTCCGAAATCAAGATGCACTGGGATTCCAAAGGCGCCAAGACCGCGACCATCAGCATCGTCCGAATGCCCATCCCCCACGGTGGTGGCCTCATCGGTATCGGCAACATAGAAATGATCCCATCCCTAAGCCGCGGTTGAAAACCCTATCTTACTGCAGCCATAACGAGGAAACCAAACACAGCCACGCCCACCACGCACAGGATAAACGTTGCTTTGCGCGACTTCTTGAGATAGAACATGATGCCTAGCCCGGTGAGGGCGATGAAGGTGAGGATGACGCCGCTCAGGTCGATGAGCCACATCCACGACGTTCCGGAATCGCGGCCGCGATGGAGGTCGTTCATCAGACCGACGAGTCCTTGAACCCTCGTCGTTAATTCGTATTTCCCGGTGTCGATTTTGAAGAAGCATTCGGCATCGAATCCCGGCGCCTTAAATGAAAGCGACCCCTCGCCGGCGTCAATGCGCATGTCGGACGCGGCGCCGCGAATGGGATGTTCTAGCCGGAGTTGCTCAACCACCTTTAGCCAGTCGACCTTCTCGTCGGTGAGGGCATCTTTGGAGATCGTTCCCTCATATTTGCGCTGAACCTCTTTGCCTCCGAAGGACCATTCAGGGTGGTTGAGCGTGATACCGGTGAGTGCGAAGAAGAGCACGATAATAAGGCTGGACATCGACACATACATATGCAGCCATCGGAGCCAGTGGTGCAAATGATGACGCCCTGACTTCTTTCGTCGTGGGACGTTACTTGCGCTTTCGGAACTCAACGGTGGCACCTTTTATCTCAATGTTCCCGCCGAGTTCTGCCTTGAAAGGTCTTGTATCGATTCTCAATTTTTGCGCGATAAGCTGGTAAGTCCCGTGCTGGCGAGCGGCTTCAATATAAAGCGTGTACTCGCCTTGGTCGACCAACTTGCCCTTGTCGTTTTTGCCGTCCCAAGTGAACGAATATCTTCCCGCTTCACGGGTTGCACTGGCGACTGTATTTACCAGATCGCCACCATCAGTTTGCATTCTAGCCTGCTCATCGCGAAACCAGCGCCGTAAATCGGGAATCCAGCGTGGTCCACGACGCCCGGTTTGAACCCACAGGCTCAAAGTCCGAATCGCCTTCCCTGTCGAATCCTCAAGCCAGACGGCGGCATAAGGACGTCGAACCCGGAATCCATTTTGGGTCGCAATCTCGATGTCCACCGCCATCTCAAAGCGCGTGTCGAACTTCTTAGAAGCGCCGCGCGTGGTCGCAAGTGCCAAAACTGAGGGAAGACTGAATACCGCCGATACAAGGCCGGCTAAGATAGAGCGACGAGAAAGACGTGAGGTTTCGTCGGATGAGTTCATGGTGTTCTCAGGTTCTATTGGGCGTTCGAAGCTCTTCCCAAGCCTTGTTCTGATAGCAGTTTCCGGTTTTGCCCACTACGAATGCTCCCACCGAATCGTTCCTGTCGGCGAAGGCCAGCCCCTCTTCGGGCAGCAGAACACCTAGTATCGTAGCAAGAATATCTGCCTCCATGGCCGTTTTGGCAATGCATGAGACACTTTTAACATTAATGGCCGGCTTCATATTTACCGGGTCGAATATGTGGGAGTGCCGTTGTCCATCAACTGTGAACCCGCGTCTATATCCTCCACTCGTCGCCATCGCTTTATTTGACAGATTTACCGTGCAGAGTGGCTGTGAGTTTTCTGCACCATCGTTCGGGTTGGCGACAGCAACTTGAGCCGCACCAACTCCCCAGTGCCTCAAGTCGCCACCTATGTTGATCAGAACCTGCTTGACTGATTCGACCTCGCGGGCTACTTCGACGCACCGGTCCACGATAAACCCCTTTGCAATCGCATTCAAAGATGCCGGATGCTCGGTCAACCTTGTGGCTGTCAGCGCTGGTAGGTCTACTTCCCACATGGGCTGGCTTGGATCCAAGTCGACGAGCTTATCGTGAAGTGCACCAAGCGCTCGTTCGCGCCAGACTTTTGTTAGCGCTTCCACTACCGGCAGAAACGCGCCATTAGATTCGGTGCGCCACTGTTCCGACTCTGAAAGTACAAATGCTAGTTCACTTGACACCGGAACAGCGACACTTCGGGTGGCTTGCCACAAGTTGAACTCACTATCAGCACGATAAACCGAGAAGATGCCTTCCAATCGGTCGATCTCCGCTAGTACTTGGTCCTCTACTTCCCGTCCAGCGGTCTTACTTCGTGACCCCACTTGAATCTCAAGAGAAGTTCCGAGCACTCCCTCGTAATCCGCACGGTGCTGGTACAGGGTTTTTCGCCGGCCAAATGCCATCATGGTGTCAATCGGAGTTTCAAGCTCGGAAGGCGCAGCACGCCAAGTATTACACGGATTTCTCGGTGGACCTGTAGCCGTCGGATGGTTCTTGCCGACGTACCCAGCTTGTAGTTGAACCTATCTCAGGCCCCAGCGGAAGCCCCGGACGTCGGCACAAACCATCCGACGGCTACAGGCAATCGAGGGTTATGGGCTGCCCCCATCGCGGCTACCGGTCAACGTAAACATTCTCGTCAGGCACTGCCTGATCGAGGAGTTGGATTGTGTTGAATGGCCCCAAATACTCTTGCCCCGATGTTTGATCCGACGTCAGTGCCCACGCGATCCGTTTACCGGGCGTTACTTCCAATGCTTGAAGCATTCCTGGCCATTCAAGAGTACTTGGTGTGTTTGGGAACCAGAAGCAAAGCAACGTGTTGCCGTTACTAAGCCGGGTTGCCATGTGAATGTTGCCGAGTACCCGACCCGGAATATCCTTTTGCGTGAACTCCCAAACAGTTTTCCCTTTCGAGTTGACCTCTCTTGCATAGTGATTCCAGTCTCCCGCGATCAACGTGTTGCCGTTTGCAATGCGCTCGGCATGCCACGGTGAAAGGGCTTTAATGGACCAAAGCAATTTGCCATTCAGGTCGTACTCGCATACCTTGTTTTCACTAAGATGGGGGATTAGGAGGGTTCCGGTTCGTGTCATGCGGATATGCCGAAACTGGTCATGTGCATTCTTAACGGTGGTCGGGATCTTCACTTCTTTCAGAAGCTTGTTAGTCAGCGTGTCGAAGATCATCGCCTACGCCGGCGAGCCATTTTGCATGATCAGCACCCGATCTTTTCCGATCCTCTGAATCGAATGAATCTCAGTGTCAGGCGGCGCTACGTACCTCCAGTTTCCTTCTCGCTGGTGGGTTGACACCGCCGCGACATACGTTTGCGCAAATAACATGTCGCCGTTCGATTGTACGGTTGCGTCGTTGTAGTCCGGCTCCACCGATGACCTTGTACGATCCCAGCCGTTGCTTTGCCCAAATGCAATTCGGCCACCGGTTACCTGCCGAATCATAGGAATTTTCAGGATGTACGACTTTTGGCCGGCAAAGAGAAACGAATGTCGCGACATATCTTCGACGGACCCATCAGGCCTTTGGGTTTGAACAGTCGGCGCCCCAAAGGCAGCTACCCCGAAAACCAAAACTGCGGCAGAAAACACCTTCAATCGCAAATGCATACTTCGACCATTATGGGCTACGAATGGGCCCTGCCAACACCTATCAAGTAACATAGGGTATGTTAGCCCGCCCTGCTCAACCTGCGCTCACCTTTTCAAAGTTCGCGCCGGCTCGTCCCGACAAGGCCATTAAGTGGGTCGGAGCACAAGTTTGGCAAGGCCCCTCGCGATCCGAAAGCCTACTTGTGGCCGATTGCGTCGACGAAGAGTGGGCAAAATCGCTATCGGTTGCCTACAACGACGTCACCGCATTGAACGTCAAGGTAGTCGCTGCGAACCAGTTAGTTCGCGATCTCCTCGCCGGTTTAACCGAGTCGGCGCTGGCCTATAAGTCAACCGAACCTCAAGTCGCAGAAACTCTATCAGCCCTGGTGACGAGCCTAAAGCTGCAAGCAAAGCAAGCCGGTTTTAACCCAGCCTAAGCTTGAACGCCTAGTCAAAGGCGATTCTGCTGCCGCAGGAACTTGATAAATAAAAAGCAGGCGCCAAAGATTCCGACAGACCCGATTGCTCGCATGATGGTGGCGACTTCGCTGCCATGAGGGAATCCCTTCGACATAACAATCATGAAGATTGAGATCAGGACGAGGATCGGAGCAATTGCATTTGGCTTTGGATCAGTTTCAACAACCTCTGAAGTTGCCTGATTGCTGAGATGATCAAGCGCTTTGTGAAGCGAAATTCGGTCGATTCCCGCCTCGTCCGCCGTCCGTTGCAACTCTTCAATTGAAACGCGCTCGCCGCGCTCCTGCTGCAACCGGATAGCCAGAGCCAATGCCTCTTCCGCGGTCTTGGCGTCAACCGTCGTTTCCGCCACCTTTTGGTTTTGCAGCATCGCTACCTCTATCTTACGGCATCGGGTCCGGCTAGTTGCACGAAGAGATTTTTTAAAAATACGAAGCGGTTCGTATCAAATGGCTTGCATTATACGAAAGACTTCGTATAATGATCTCCAAAGATATGGAAGCACGACCAACCCCCAAGGAATTGGAGATTCTCGGCGTCCTCTGGCGACGGGGCCCCTGCTCAGTTCGAGATGTTCACGAAGATCTTGCATCGAAGAATGAGACCGGCT
>Ga0206948_1174_pt1 | contig 14502 bp, 14 predicted proteins | sample Alteio_BWOrgHeat_FD_153236 | JGI IMG/M metagenome (GOLD analysis project Ga0206948, IMG submission 153236) | Enriched cells from forest soil in Barre Woods Harvard Forest LTER site, Petersham, Massachusetts, United States -... | ecosystem: Environmental > Terrestrial > Soil > Temperate forest > O... | reverse complement strand
GGCTTCGAGCTCGAAAAACGCTGGCCGCAAAAATTCATTCCGCGCTATTCAATGGTTATCTTCCACCCCGAAATCCCCTACGCAGAAGCGCGGCGTCGCGGCGACATCCAGGATAAAATCCTGGAAGAACTATGCGCGAATATCAATACGGTCACGGAACTGGATTGGGTGAGGGCTGAGAAGCTCCTCGCGTGAACTAAGGCGCTTTAGGTTTAGCAGCTTTGTAGACGGGCTGGAACGGGACGTTGTGCGCTTTCGATGTCTCTTCCATCACGCGATAGAGAACCGGGACGGCTTCCGAGAGGATTTCCATTCTCTCCATATGCTTGATAAGGTCAATAGCCGTGAGTTCTCCACTGGCCAAAGGATTTTCATTCACACCTAAGGCCAAGGGGGAAAATTTGATATCTGGATATTTTTGTGCAAGCACTGGGGTCATATAAAAATCGACAACAGCGGCAAGTCTTGCGGCGGTCCATCTCAATACTTCAGACGGTTTTGCTTCCACGGTTGTATACTGATCCTGCTTTTGCTCCAGACAACGCCTTTGGACAGTCGTATTGAATACTGTTGCGAGGTCTTGAACAATTGCTTCTTTATCTTCGCGTGCGAGGTTTGCCATTTTTAATGCCCGTTTTTTGGTTTAAATCTGCTTAGTCAAATATAGCAAATATTATAATTATGTCAACTAATATTATACATATTAATATAAACTAAAGATATCAATGTATTAGAATATAAGGCGGGGGTTGGCTTAATCCCCCGTCCCCGGCTTCTCGCTGAAAAACTGTATCTTGCCCTGCTCTTTGTCGTGGGCCTTGGCGTCTTCCAGTCCGGGTTTCATTTTGGTGATGTTGGGCCAGGGGCCGGTGGAGTACTCGCGGTTGAGCTTCAGGAAAGGCTCGGCGCGCGGGTCGATGTCGGTGACGATGGCATCGATGGGGCACTCGGGAATGCAGACGCCGCAGTCGATGCATTCGTCCGGGTTGATGACGAGCATGTTCTCGCCTTCATAGAAGCAATCCACCGGGCATACCTCGACGCAATCGGTGTATTTGCATTTGATACAGACATCTGTGACAACGTAAGTCATTAGCCGGCTTTGACGATTTGTTGAATGAGTTCGTCCTTGACGGTGTCTGCCTTGGCGTGGTCGATCTGGCAGGTGCCGACGGCTTTGTGTCCGCCGCCGCCGTATTTTAACATCAGGCTGCCCACATCCACTTTCGCGGAGCGGTTGATGACTGATTTGCCGACAGCGAAGACGGTGTTGACGTCTTTCTTGCCCGGCAGGACGTGCATCGAGATATTGATATCCGGATAGAGCGCGTAAATGGCAAAACGGTTGATGCAGTAAATCACCGTTTCCTTGCGCAGGTCGATGACGAGCAGCTTGTCTTTTCTTGTCCCGCACTTCTTGATCTGCTGGCGGGCGAGGTCGGCGTGCTCGCGGTAGGCTTTGACGCGCTCCGCGACGTTGGGTGACTTCAGAATGTCCTCGATGGTCTGCGGCTTGCGGAGGATCTCGATCAGCTCTTGCATCAGCGCATAGTTGGAGATTTTGAACTGGTGCAGGCGGCCAAGGCCCGTGCGGTTGTCCATGATAAAGCCCAGCAACACCCAGCCCTGCGGGTCGAGGATTTCGGCTTCCGACAGCTGTGCCGAGTCAATTTTGTTGGCGGCGTCCATCAGCTCTTTGGTGATGTTCGGCAGCTTGGCGTGGCCGCCGAGGTGCTGGAACACGACCTGCGCGGCTGACGGGGCCTTCGGGTCGTTGATCACGTTTTTCGGCTGCGTTTTGTTGCGTTCCATCTCGCTGGCGTGGTGGTCGAAGACCATATGCGCATTCGGATGGTGCGGCAGATTGGTGATAATGTCGTTGACTGTCACATCAACGGTGCCATCCTGCATGTCCTTCGGGTGGGCGAACACAACTTCGTCCACCAGACCGGCCTCCCGCAATATGGCGGCGCAGGCGATGCCGTCGAGATCGCTGCGGGTGATGAGGCGGTGTTTCTGGGGCATAGTGCTTAATCCTTCTTCTAAAGTAGTGAATCCTGCAGCCTGTACCAGGCCATGCCGAGAGCGAGAACTTTTTGTTGGAGCGTGTAGCCGCCGGGGACAGGCCAATGTTTTATTTTCGCAAAAACATCAAACCGCTCGGCGGTACCGCTGACAGCTTCCGCAATCAGCTTTCCTGCCAGATTACCCAAAATGATGCCCTGTCCGCAATATCCTTGCGCATAGAAAATATTATCCGCCATCCGCCCGAAATTCGGCATGTGGTTCAGTGTGAAATCCATGGGATTGTTCCACTGGTGCGCGATGTCCGCCTCCGCCAGTTCGGGAAATATGGCCTTCATCCTTTGCACGGGGTCAACACCCAGCCCCAGGCTGCCAAACAGGAGCCGGTTGTCATTGGAAAGCTTGAAATAATTCATAATGCGGTAAGAATCGATGATGGCGGAATTCTTGGGGAGGATTTTATGGGCAACCCTTTCATTCAAAGGTTGTGTTGCGAGCATTGGCATCGCCATGGGAACGATCTTTTTGTTGAGCCGGGGAATGCCGTCCACCTTGACGTAGCCGCCGAGGACGAGGAACTTTGCATTCACAGCGCCGTCTTTAGTCTCCACACGCACCGGGGAGCCTTGCGTCACCGAGACGACGGGGGTTTCGTCGTAAATTTTGCAGCCTGCATTCTGGGCTGTCTGCAGGACGCCCAGCATGTAGTTCGTCGGGTGAAAATGCGCGCCCTTCGGGTCGAACAGACCGCCGATATAGCTTTTGGTATCAGCATAGGCGGGCATGTCTTTTTTGCTCACGTACTTCATGTCGACATGGCCCAGCTTGGCCCAGTCATCTATCTTTTTTTTGAGGGAGGTGACGTGATCTGGTGTTATCGCCGTTGTCACATGGCCGAATTTCAGGTCGCATTTTATATCGTGCTTGGCGATACGCTCGACGATCACCGCCAAGCCTTCCAGCGTCAGGTTGCTGAGCATCTTCGCGCCCGCCGCTCCGTATTTTTTGGCCAGGGTGCCCGGCGCATGGTGAAAGCCGCGCAGAAGGTGGCCGCCGTTTTTGCCCGGTGCGGCATCGGCAACGTTTTTGGCCTCTATTAGCGTTACGGAATACCCCTTCTGGACAAGCTCAAAAGCGGCGGAAATCCCTGTAAATCCGGCCCCAATCACGCAAATATCGCAGTTGATTTCTCCCTTGAGCGAGCCTAGAGTCACCAAGAGCCTGTTCGGGGTCAGGGCGTACCACGAATTTGTATAATTCGGGTCGGCGGCTTGTTCTTTTTGTGCTTCTTGGGGCATTACAACTTTTAGAAAATGAATTAGACAATGGACAAGTTAGAAGAGTTTATCCGAGAACATGAGATAACGGAAGTCGAATGCTTGGTGCCAGACATGTCCGGCATCGCGCGGGGCAAAATTATCCCTGCCGAAAAGTTATTACGGATATTGCGCGAGCGTGGTATGCCTATCCCTGAGTCCGTTTTTATCCAGACCGTCACTGGGGATTACCCCGAGGGCGAGCTGATCAGCCCCTCCATGGGCGATGTTTACATGGTGCCTGACAACAACACCGTGCGCCTTGTGCCGTGGTATCAGGAGCCGACCGCGCAGATTATCTGCGACGCTTTTTACAGCGATGACACGCCGGTTTCGTTTTCCTCGCGTTATATGCTGAAGAAAATGTTGGCCGAATACGAGAAGCGCGGCTGGAAGCCTGTCGTCGCGCCGGAGCTGGAGTTTTACCTTGTCGCCGTCAATACTGATCCTGACATACCCCTGCAGCCGCCTATCGGGCGCTCGGGTCGCAAGGAGAGCGGACGTCAGGCCTACGGCATCGACGCGGTCAACGAGTTCGACCCCATTTTTGAAGACGTCTACGATTACTGCGAAGAGCAGAACATCGACATCGACACGCTGAGCCATGAGGCGGGCGCGGCGCAGATAGAAGTTAACTTCAACCACGGCGATGCGCTCGAAGTGGCGGATCAGGCTTTCCTGTTCAAGCGCACGGCGCGGGAAGTGGCGATGCGTCATGGCGTTTACGCGACCTTTATGGCGCAGCCGATGCAGACCGAGCCGGGCAGCGCGATGCACATCCACCAGAGCGTCGTCGATCTGCAAACCGGCAAAAATCTCTTCTCGAATGAAGACGGGTCGGACACGAAACTCTTCCGCAACTACATCGGCGGCCTGCAGAAATACCTGCCGAGCTGTCTGCCGTTGTTTGCGCCGAACGTGAATTCCTACCGCCGCTTCGGCCACCGCGAGACGGACAGCCCGATCAACGTCGAATGGGGCCAAGACAACCGCACCGCCGGCTTGCGCGTGCCTGTAGCAAAGCCTGAAAACCGCCGCGTTGAAAACCGCCTGCCGGGCGCGGATGGCAACCCGTACCTGACGATTACCTCGACGCTGGCCTGCGGGTTGCTGGGCTTGCTCGAAGAAGTCGAGCCCAACGAGCCGACCAAAGGCAGCGCCTACAAAAAAGGCCACAACCTGCCGGCGCATATGTTCGACGCTTTGAAGAAGTTTAAATCCTGCAAGCCTCTGCAGGAGCTGCTGGGCGAACAGTTCATGCGCACGCTCATCGGCATCAAGGAAACGGAATTCAAGGCCTATAACGCGGTGATCAGTTCGTGGGAACGCGAGAGCCTGCTGCTGAACGTGTAACTGTCATGACGCAATCTGCTTCCATCAAACTTGAAAAAAACTGGCTCGACATTATCGGCGGCGAGTTTGACCAGCCGTATATGACGAAGCTGAAGCAGTTTTTGCAGCAGGAGAAAACCGCCGGACGCATTATTTATCCCAAGGGCGCGGAGATTTTCAATGCGCTGAATACGACGGCTTTCGACAATGTGAAAGTCGTGATTATCGGGCAGGACCCTTATCATGGCGAGGGGCAGGCGCATGGGCTGTGCTTCTCGGTACGCAAGGGCATCGCCATTCCGCCGAGCCTGATCAATATCTACAAAGAGATCGAAGCCGAATACGGCGCCAAAATGCCGCGCCACGGCGACCTGACCGGCTGGGCGGAGCAGGGGGTGCTGCTGCTGAACGCGACGCTGACCGTGCAGCACGCCACCGCCGGATCACACCAGCGCAAAGGCTGGGAAGAATTCACCGACGCCATCATCCGCGCCATCAACGAAAAGCGCGAACATGTGGTGTTTTTGCTGTGGGGTTCGTATGCGCAGAAAAAAGGCGCACTGATCGACCGCAAAAAACATCTGGTGCTGGAAGCGCCGCACCCGTCGCCGCTTTCCGCTCACCGTGGCTTTTTAGGCTGTGGGCATTTCAAAAAGGCGAATGAGTATCTGGTGAAGCAGGGGCTTGAGCCGGTTGACTGGCAGAAGATTTAAATCCTCCCCAGCCGTCATTCTGATATCGAATTCATGGCGCTTTGCCAGGAAATTTGGGAGCCGTGGCGGGTCTTCCCGGAGCGCTGGGAGCCTCGCGGTTGATAACCGTACCATTCCTCAAATCAATCTCTCTCACCTGTCCGTCAGGATGGATGGTGACGATGGGCATTTTGCCGAAATGTTCGCCGTAGTAGGTTTTGGCGACGCTGGGGACGATGGGGCGGGTGCGCTCCGCGCCGGATTTGCGGTCGGTAATGATGGAGATGGCCATGCCGCTGCTTTCAACCATCTCGGGTGTCTTGTCTGTGCATTTAATGAATATCGGGAATTGCGCGAGGAAGACCATTTCTTCCGTCGCCGCACGCGCGCCATAGGCGGCATGCGCGCCTTGCACGGCGGGGATATCGCTGGTCGTGCCATCTGCCATCTTCCAGATGATGTCGATCAGCTTTTCCGCATTTGTTTCGTAAGCGCCGGGGCCGTAAGCTTCGGCGACCAGACTATCTAGCTTTCCCGCTTTCAGGTCGGCGATAAACTCATCGCTCAGGCCTTCGTTGCCGAGGTCATATTTTTTGTCGAGTGTCGCGGCATTTTTATATTGTTCCTCAAGCGTCTCACCCACGACCATGACCACGGCGGAGGTTTTTTCTCCCGTGGGCGGGATCAGCTCCGGCTTGCTGCCCGAATGGTCACCGGGGTTTTTAAATTCGATCTGGTGGCCGGATACATTGTTGATGATAAGGCGCACATCCGGACGGCGTGGCGTTTTAGGCAGTTGTGCGGACTGGCTGGCGAGCATGGCTTTGATCTGCTGCCAGATAATATCGGCATCAAGGACCTTGTCTTCCCAGACTTTGTCCCTGCCGGATAACACATTGAATTCTTCGTCTAAAGCCACGCAGCTCTCTCCCATTTATAAGAGGAGACTGTAGCATAGTTAAGATATTATGTCAATTATCAAGAATCCATCATACCCTTGGGTCTGGGCGCGGACATGTGCGGCATTGCCGGGCCTTTTAGCGCAGGGTTAGCGCCTGGAGCCGGTTTGGCGCCAATAGAGGGGCCGCCAAGCTTGTGGGCCATCTTCATCCCGAGGCCGGTGAGCATTTTAAGGCCGATCATCATAAAGGCCATATTGAGCACGCCTGCGATTTCGCGGCCAACGACGCCTTCCAGCGGCGCGGCATAGCCTTTCTTTACTTTCAGGTCGTCAGCCATAGGCTGGGCCTCCCATGCGTTAAAATGTTCTATTGTCCATTATACCACAGAAAAACCGGCTATGCGGCGGGCCCGCTGTCAGGCGGTGACGAATGTTACGGTATATATATTAAGATCAATGACTTGCTTGTCTTTAACAAAAGCCACGGCCACATCGCCGCGCTCGCGCAGGAGGTCCACAAACGGGCGGTCGAGAGGAAATGAGAATTCCCGGCCCTGTTTCGCCGTTGAGTCGGGGATGGCGTAGATAAGGGTTATCTGGTGGTTTTCTTCATTGAATTCGACGTAGCTCACGGCATAGGGCAGCTTTTCATCGTAAACAATACAGGGCGTGCCGTCGACCAGGCTGACGATACCGGCGTTCAAATTTGTGCAGCCTTTATTTTGAGTTCTTCCGCAACACGAGCGAAGACGGCATCCCAGTTACCCGGCGTCGGCTGGCGGAAAAGACGCATGGAAGGGTACCACGCGCAGGTTTCGCCCTGCATGCGGTAGAGCCAGTAAGGCGCATAGTTGAGCAGGTTCCAGATAGGCCGCCCCATTGATCCCGCCAGATGCGCGACCGAGCTGTCCGTCATGATGATCAGGTCAAGTTCTTTGATCACCGCTGCGGTATCGGCAAAATCCTGCAGATGCAGGCCGAGGGGCAGGATCGGCCCCTGTCCGCCGCAGGCCGCGAGGTCCTGCTCGCGCGGACCTTTCTGCAGGCTGTAAAGCTGGACGCGCGGTATGCCGGCGAGCGGCAGGAAGTGTTCGGCGGTAACGGCGCGCTTGCTGTTATCGAGGAATGTCACGCTGCCCGACCAGACGATGCCGACCTTGAGGCGCCCTTTGCCAAGATCAAGCAGGCGCTGAGCTTCCGGCGGAGGCGCATCAGGCATAGCGAGCGGCGGAGCCGGGGGGATGGAGGCTTGTTCGGTATTGAAAATCCAGGGCAGGGACAGCATCGGCACGTGGTAATCAAACGGTTCGTCAATCGTGCCAAGTTCAGCTAGCTTGTCGACGCCGGGTATGCCTTGAAATAAGCGGTGCAATTGTTTCTGGCACTCGAACAGCACGCGTCCGCCGCGCGCCTTGACGAGCGGAAGGTAGCGGCTGCACAGAATGGTGTCGCCAAAGCCCTGTTCTTTGTAGACAAGGATCGTCTTGCCCGTCAGATCCTCGCCGCGCCAGCGGGGGGTGGAGTAGTCGCGGTCTTTCAGGCCGAGCTTCCAGCGCACTTCCAGTGCTTCCCAGCCCTGCTTATAGAGGCCGAGGTGCAGGCAGATGATAGCGTATTCCCACTTTGTCTTGTCGTCGTCGGGCCTGAGCAGGAAGGCTTTCTCGAGATGCGCAAGCGCCTCTTTCAGGCGGCCGAATTTGCGCAGCGCCACGGCGTAGTTTTTGCGCATGACGAAATTGTCGGGCATAGCGGCGACGGCTTTCGCGTGCGCCTCGAGGGCGAGCTCCATCCTGTCCATATCCGTCAGGGTGTTGCCGAGGTTGGTTTGCGTTTCCGCGGATTCCGGCTGCAGCTCGAGCGACCTTTGCAGGCAGGCAAGCGAGGATTCGAAATGGCTCACCTTGCGCAGGACCGAGCCCAGGTTACGCCACGCCGCCGCATTGTCAGGCTCGGTGAGCAGCACGTGCCGGTAGGCGAGGATGGCTTCCTCGTTTTTCTCCTGCTTGTGCAGGGCAAGCGCGATGTCGAAAAGGGACGGTTCGGGTGCCTGGTTTTCCACTTTGATACTTGCTGATTGTTCCATTGATCCCCCTTTTTACAGTATAGCCAAAAAATGAATAAAGGGCTTCAGAAAATTCGCATACGCCTGTGTTTTCAATGGGTCGAGGCTGATTATGTATGCCAGATACCTTGTCATTAACCTTATTTTATTACAATTTTTATCATTTATTAAGCCGCCTTTAGCGAGAACAGAGGATAATTAAACGATGATGTGAAATGGAGCAGGGCAGGGGAGGTTAAGAGCTATGAAGTTTTCTTTGGCCTCTATTATCGGCGCTGCATTCGGCTTTGCACTCATCATTGGCGCCGTCATGATGGGCACAAAGAATTATCTGGCCTTCTGCAGCCTCGAGGGGCTGATGATCGTGGTCGGCGGGCCTCTGGCCGTGGCGTTCATGAGCTTTCAGGCGAACAACGTCCTCGAGGCCCTGCGCGGCATCGGTCTGATGTTCAGGCAGCCGCAGGCGACGCATGAAAACCTCCATAAGGAACTGGTCAAAATTATCGACTGGGCGCGCACTATAAAAACGGGCGGCCTGCGCAGCCTTGAGGCGAAAGCGGTGCCGAGCGATCTCAGCGACCCGTTCATCAGGTATGGCATAGCCATGGTTGTCAGCAACTATAAACCGGAAGAAGTCCGCATGATGATGGATACGGCGGCGGAGGGCTATTACGAACGCGACACCATCCCCGCGCGCGTGCTGATGGCGATGGCGGGCCACGCGCCGGCCTTCGGCATGGTGGGGACTCTGGTGGGCATGATCATCATGCTGGGCGCTTTCAAGGATGATATGTCGGGTGTCGGCTCCGGCTTATCCATTTCGCTGCTGGCGACGCTTTACGGCGTTGTGACGGCGCGGATGATCTATATGCCTGCGGCATCGCGGATCACGCAGAAGCAGGAGAGCCTGCGTTTCCGCAACCACCTTATCACCGAAGGCCTTGTCATGCTTGTTGCAAATGAAACACCGCGCCATATTCAAGATAGATTGAACAGCTTCCTGCGGCCCGAGAGCCATCATGATATCGATGCCGAGCGCCTTGAGGCGGCTTCGCAGAGAAAGGGCGCCGCATGAAGTTTCGCTATAGAAGGCGGCGCGAAGATAACAATGTCGACGACTGGCTGATGACCTATGCCGACATGATCACGCTTATCTTGTGCTTCTTTGCGATTTTTCTTTCTATCTCCGTCCCTAAGAAGGATGCCTTCGAACAGGCACGGTCAAAAGTTATTGAACAGTTCGCGACCGATGATCCCGCCGGAAGGCAGTCGCCGCGGATAGCGCCGGGAGATGCGCCGCCGGTGCAGGGCAGCCAGTATATCTCGCCGGAAATCCCGCGCGGCGTGCCGTCAAGCAAATTGCCGCTGACGGGTTTGCCATCTATCGTGGGCAGCCTGAACGATAACGACGATAACCCGCCGCCCAAAAAATCCGACGAGAAGCCGGGCGACCGCATCTCCTCCATAGAGATGAACAGCGCCTCGTTTTTTGCGGCGGGTTCCGCGACGTTAAGCGATGAGGGGAAGAAGGAGCTTGATGCCGTGCTTGCGAACGTTAAAAGCGACAAGTTCAGGGACTTCAACATCACGATCGAAGGCCACACGGACGACTCGCCGATCAATACCCTGCAGTTCCCCTCGAACTGGGAGCTGTCGACGGGGCGCGCCGCCGCCGTGGCGCGTTATTTCCTCGATCAGGGCATTTCCGCGCAAAGGCTGCGCGCTTCGGGTTACGCCGATACCTTCCCTAAAGTCTCCAACCGCGATGCCGCGGGCAAGCCTATCCCTGAAAACCAGGCGCAGAACCGCCGTGTCGTTATCAAACTTGAAAAAATCGAGAAAACGGCTAAGAGCGTTGAATAGTTATAGTAAATACACCCATAACTAACCATATTGTTATCGCCAATAAAATAGTGTAAAAGAGGCCTGAAGACTTAAAAGTCGCGGGTGTAACTCAATGGTAGAGTGCCAGCCTTCCAAGCTGGTTACACGGGTTCGATTCCCGTCACCCGCTCCACATACCCCTTCCCAAGACATCCAGCGAAATCCCAAGAAGTACATGAAGTGGCAACAAATAAGCCATTTTCAGTGGTTTTTGTGTTTTTTAATGTTCTATGACATCCGTTTGCATCCGGCGACTTTAGGGGTATAAAACAGGGATGACGTCACGACAAAAGGCAGGGCTCCCTTATATTGTACTAGCGGCAGCTATCTTTGCCGCTTATACGAATGTTTATCAAAACGCTTTTGTCTGGGATGATCTGAATCTCATTGTCAACAATGATTCTTTGCATCACTGGAGTGGGTTGGCCAACCTTCTGACCAAAACCACAAATGCCTGTTTCTATCGTCCAATACAGGTGCTGCTTTATTTCTTCATCTATCAGATATTCGGTCTTTCACAAGCAGCGTTTCATGGCGCGAATGTCCTGCTCCATGCCGCCAATGCCTGCCTCATGTACTGGCTGGGATGCCGTCTTGGTTTTTACAAGCGCGCCTCTTTTGTGGCGGCGCTTCTGTGGGGGGTACATCCTCTCTGGTCATCCGGTGTGGCGTATGCGAGCGGTACTTCCGACCTGCTTGTGGTATTTTTTTGTATGATGGGACTACACGCATTGCTGCCCGACTTCGCGCCACGCAAGTTCTGGCTGGCACTATTGTTTTTTATCCTGGCCCTCGGCAGCAAGGAATCCGCCGTCGTTTTTCCGGCGCTTGTCACCTTCACGCTCTTTCTGGTTAACAAAAAACGCCTGCAGCCTGCAACCTATATCAGAACATGGCCGCTATGGCTGCTGGCAGCAGCTTACATTACCGGATGGCTGCTATGTCCTGTCCTTAATAATTTATCACAATACGGCGCTCTGGTTAATTCCCTCTACTCCGAGATCTATGTATATAATTTCACCAATCGCACCCTGACATCACTTGCGACGCTGCCAGTTTACCTCAGTCTTATTATCTGGCCCACAGATTTGCACATGAACTGGGCTTCTTTCTCCGTATTCACAACAGTATGGAACTGGCAGGTTATTGCCGGAGTAGCGATCGTAGTTATAGCTCTCTTGCAGATTATTTGGGGACACGGAAGGCGCGGTCTTCCGTTAACCTGGGGACTGCTCTGGTTTGTGGCGGCACTCTCCCCAGATACAGGCATTCTGAAACCCATTGACGGGATATTTGCTCAGAACTGGATATATCTGCCTACCACCGGACTCTTTCTTGGTGTGGCTCAGATGACAACGATCTGGATAAAAAGCTTCAATTCTAAAAAGGCATTGATGCTTGCCGCTGGGCTGACGGCTTTGGCCATGCTAGGACTAGGGACTAAAACCTATCTCCAGAATAAAATTCTCTATGATGCTGGCGCGTTGTTTGAAAACGTTCTCAAATATAATCCCAACTTGCCATGGGTCCATTACGAACTGGGTATGTATTATTTTGAGCGGAGGGAGTACAAAAAAGCGGCAGAGCAATTGTATACGGCTGAATACTATAGCCATGATCTAAATAAAGACGATGCGATGAACTTACATATGACCCTTGCTTTCATTTGTTTGAATATTACCACGGCTAAAGATGGCGGTGTCTCCCTAAAAGAAATAACATCTGCGCTGCCGACGTCTAAAGGTACACCCAAAGCGATAGAAGAACTGAAACTGGCTCAAGAAGTCGATCCGAATGATTACGCTCCCAATTTATTCCTGTCCGTGATTTACTATTATCTGGGCGATAAAAAGCAAGGGGATTATTACAACGCTATGGCAGAAAAGGCTTCGATAGGAAATAAGCTTCAAAAAAAACCGCCCCTTACACAATCAGCGTCTCATGCGCTATAGTATCTGTGATTCATATCAATAAATGTACTTATTAATCAATTTGTTATGGCTTTGATGTGGATATCCGTCACGCTCCCGTCTTCGCCATTAATGTTTATAATGTCGAAGACTGTCACGCCGAAGCCCAAAGGGCGTAGGCGGACCGGTTGGTTTCAGAACCGGCTACACCTCGGCGAGCCAGCTCCAAGACCATTTATCAAGCCTTTACCTTCTTCTCCAACATCCCGTCAAACGCGCGCTTGATGTTCTCGACGAAGGGCGTTTTGTAGGGGAAGGCTTCGTTGTGCTGGTGCACCAGCATGGAGGCGTTAACTTCAAAAACAACAAGGTTGCCGTCGCGGTCGAGGCCGCAGTCGATACCAAAATAATCCAAGCCAACAGCCTGACGGATAGCGTGCAGGGACTGGCAATTCTTCGGCGAGAATACCGCCTCGGGCTTTTCTAAAAACGTTTTTTCCTCGGCCTGCATCCAGTCGGTTTTGTGCATATCGGTTGTGATATGGTGCACCTTCCAGTCGTTGCCGATCGCGAGGTGATAGGGCAGGATCTGGCCATCGACGAAGATAAAGCGGTATTTGCGGAAGTGGCCGTCGGTTGATTTATAGTCGATATATTCCATCAGGTAATGATCCGCCTCCGGTTCCTGCCGGATAAGGGCCTCGAGCGCGGAGAGGTTTTCGATCTTTTCAAACTTTTCGCCGCCATGCGTGCCTGCGGGACGTGCGAGCATGGGGGCTGCAAACGGCAGCTTCGCCGGAAGTTTCTCGCCAGCCATATGCCGCACAACCTGTGCGAGGCGGCAGCCGGGTATGCCGCGCAGCAACTGCGCGATGCCTTCGCGGGTGGTTTTCTGGATTTTTGACGGGTGGTTGATGACAGGCATGCGAAGGCTGTCCACTATCTTGACAACCTGCGGCAGCAGCTCACGTCCCTGATCGGCGTCGGATACAAAGTTGATGACGACCTGTCCGCTCTTTTTGAGCGTCTCTATGTCGCACGGCATCCCGGCGAAGAGCGGGGCGATATTGATCTCATAAGGCGGCTTGGCCATCAGGTATTCGGTCGGCGTATTGCCCGCGAAGGGGGCGAAAAGCAGCAGGACGGAAAACTCCGGCACGGCCCGTGCGGCGGGGACTTTTATCAGCGGGCGCAGCTTGGCCGCGCGCTTATAGTTTTCTTCCGCCGCAGCGCGCTCTCCGAGGTCCTGCTGGATGCCCGCGATCCAGTAGAGGCTTTCGGCATTCTCCTCAACTTCCAGCGCCTGCCGGAAGCACTCGAGCGCGGGGCCGCGTTCGTACATTTTATAATGCAGTTTGCCCAACTGGTTCAGCATGCCGACATTCTGCGGCTGCTCGGCCAGCATGCCCTGTAAAAACGCCTTGGTCGTGTCATCTTCGCTCACAAACCCCTTGGTTTTGAGCAGGCTCATGCGCGCGGAGAGCTGGCGGGGGTTCAGGTGCAGCGCCGTTTCATAGCTTGCGGCGGCTTTGGCCCTGTCGTTCTGCTCAAGGAACAGGTCGCCCATTTTGGCATAGTAATGCGCCATCTTCTGCGCGATGTCGCTGCCATTGGCAACCGTCCCGCTGCCGTCCTGTTCAACAGCGTCGATCAGCTCCAGGATTTTCTGCTGGCAGGATTCGATTGTGTCCATGGGGCTGGGGGGCTGTTGTTGCTGGGGTTTTGAGACGGTCATGAGTTATACTTTCTTGGCTTCATTATATCGCATAGTGGTTGGCGAAGCAATTGTTGTGCCGCATCAGCACAAAAAAAGAACCGGCGGATTTTACCCGCCGGCCCTTTTTTAGAAGTTTTGTACCGCGTCTTAAGCGAACAGACGGAGCACTGATTGGTTGGCCTGAGAAGACAGGGACAGGGCTTCGATACCAAGCTGTTGCTGCGTTTGCAGAGCCAGCAGGTTCGCGCCTTCCTCGTTCTTGTCAGCGATCGTCAGCTGCGAAGCACCGTTTTGCAGCGTGTTGACCAGGTTGGTCGTGAAGTCCTGGCGTGTCTGCAGCAGGGACAAGCTGTTGGCGAAGCCGGCAGCCTGAGATTGCAGGGTCGACAGGGCGTTGTTGATTTTTGTAATAGTGGTATTAATGTTGTTGGAAGATGTCCAGGTACTGGCATCAGCCTGCAAGCCAAGCCCCGCGACAGCCTGACTGTTCACACTGCTAACCGTGATGGCGTTGGTGCTGAGCTCATTCACCTGCACAGTCAGGTCATGGCCCGTGCCGTTCAGCAGGTTGTTACCCTGATAGTTGGAGTCCTGAACTGTAGCATTGATCTGGGCAATCACAGACGCATACGAAGAAATATCACCGGCATCACCGCCCGTTGT
>Ga0206948_1173_pt1 | contig 14563 bp, 14 predicted proteins | sample Alteio_BWOrgHeat_FD_153236 | JGI IMG/M metagenome (GOLD analysis project Ga0206948, IMG submission 153236) | Enriched cells from forest soil in Barre Woods Harvard Forest LTER site, Petersham, Massachusetts, United States -... | ecosystem: Environmental > Terrestrial > Soil > Temperate forest > O... | reverse complement strand
CACCGCAGCTTTGGGGTTAATTATTGAGTGCGCGGGGTTAAACCAGATGTTGAGTGTGGGGTCGCGGGCAAAGATTTATGGATTGAAGGGCAGTTTAACCGAAAATGGCGTGCTGGCAGAGGCCGTTGGTTTCCGTGACGGAAAGGCCCTGCTGATGCCGTTTTCCAGCATCGAAGGCGTGGGACCGGGGGCGCGTGTGCAAGTGCTGAATGCCGTTTCGGCGATTTACCCTTCGGAAGCCTGGCTCGGACGCGTGATTAACGGCCTCGGCGAGCCGGTGGATGGCAAAGGCCCTCTGCCCCGCGGCCCGCTGGCGCATCCGCTGCGCGGCATCCCCCCGGCAGCGCATTTGCGGGCGCGGGTGAAGGGCAAGCTCAATGTCGGCGTGCGCAGCATGAACACGTTCCTCACCTGCTGCCGCGGCCAGCGCATGGGGATTTTCTCCGGCTCCGGCGTCGGCAAATCCATTTTGATGTCGATGCTGGCGCGCAACAGCCAGGCGGATGTGAACGTGATCGGCCTGATCGGCGAGCGCGGGCGTGAGTTGCAGGAATTCCTTGAGGACGACCTTGGGCCGGAGGGCCTGGCGCGCTCGGTGGTGGTGGCCGCGACGTCCGACGAATACGCCCTCACCCGCCGCCAGGCAGCGTATGTGATGATGGCTGTCGCCGAGCATTTCCGCGATCAGGGCAAGGATGTGCTGTGCCTGATGGATAGTGTGACGCGTTTTGCGATGGCGCAGCGCGAGATCGGCCTTTCCGCCGGCGAGCCGCCCACGACGCGAGGTTATACGCCCACCGTATTCTCGGAGTTGCCAAAATTATTGGAGCGCGCCGGGCCAGGGCGCAAAAGCGAGAGCGGAAAAGTCGGTTCTATCACGGGACTTTTCGCCGTGCTGGTCGAAGGGGATGATACCAATGAACCCGTGTCCGACACGGTGCGCGGTATTCTGGACGGCCACATCGTGCTGGATCGTGCGATTGCCGAGCGCGGGCGATTTCCGGCGATCAATATTTTGCGCAGCGTCTCGCGCACGCTGCCGGACTGCAATTCGGAAAAGGAAAATGCGCTGATTCAGACTGCGCGCACGCTGATGTCCGCCTATGAGGACATGGCCGAGATGATCCGCCTCGGCGCCTACCGCAAGGGCACGGATCCGCAGGTGGACATGGCGGTGCAGTTCTGGCCGGCGCTGGAAAAATTTCTCACGCAGAAGAAAGAGGAAAAGACGACGCTGGAAGCGGGCTACGCGGAGTTGGCGAAGGTGTTGAATGTGCCGTGGGGGTAATTGTCATCCCGGCGCAGGCCGGGATCCAGGTAATATAACTAAGAATGAGATCATGAATATTTCGGATTGGAAAACCTACATGGATCCCGGCCTGCGCCGGGATGACGCTCTATGAAAACCCTCGCCACCCTCATCCGCCTGCAGAAGCAAAAGCTGGACGTGCTGCGCCGGCGCCTCGGCGTGCTGCAGAACCAGCGGGCGCGGCAGGTGGCGAAGGACGAATCGCTGGTGGCGGAGCGCGAGCGCGAATTGCAGCTGGCGGGAAAAACGCCGGAGATGGGCGGCTTCTTCGGCAATTTCGCCAAGCGCATCCGCCAGCGGCGCGAAGAAATCGCCGCCGAAATCGTCCGCATTGATGAGCAAATCAACGCCACCACCGATCAGGTACGCGACGTATTCGGCGAAATGAAAAAATATGAAATTGCCCTCGAAAACCGCCGCAAGGCCGAGACCCTGGAACGCCACCGCAAGGATGTCTCGCGGTTGGACGAGGCGGCGGCGCGCATGCACCGGAAGCAGGTGGAGGGGGAATGATTACGCTACCAGCCCGTCTACGCCCTTCGGGCTACGCCGGGCACTGCTTCGCCCAAGATGCGGCTCTTCCCGTGGCTGCGCCACGCGAAGCCCGCAGGGCGAAGCGTGGAGGCCGGGGGCGGAATCGAACCGCCGATACAGGATTTGCAGTCCCGTGCATTACCACTTTGCTACCCAGCCTTGAAATAAATATAGCCCGCCTGAGGCCGGGCTACAAGTGTGTGATAACACGATAAACGGAGTATCTATTGCGGCAGGTTTCGTGGATCCATAGCTTCCTGCGCCTGCACCCGCATCAATCCCGGCCTTTGCTGTTGTTGCGCAGGCCGGAACGCAGGCTGCGAAGGAGCGTTTTGACCACGTTGCGTATTCTGCGCCTGCACTTCCTGATTAGGCGGCTCTTCCTGCGCATGCGCTTGGCTGATAAAAGCCCCCACGCCCGCCAGCAGGGCCAACATATGCAATGATATGCCGCGAGTCCCCATAGGGGTATCCTTGCTATATAATGAGGGTGTACTCGATAAGTGTACCAATCATAGGTTAAAAAATGGCAAACATGAAAAAATGGTTAAATTCAGCGGGATAATTATTTGGCCTTGGGCTTTCGCTTTTCACTCGCTATCGGCTGCCCTATTCCTGCCTTTTCGGCGCGAATATTCAGGCCGCCCTCCCACGCCGTAACATACACGGTATCGCCGTCCGCCACGTCGCCGGAGAGCAGCTTTTCGGCCAGCACATTTTCCAGCTCGCGCTGGATAACGCGCTTTAAGGGGCGCGCGCCGTAAACCGGGTCGAAGCCTTTGTCGGCCAGCCAGTCCAGCGCCTTGCTGTCCAGCTCCAGTGCGATTTTCCGCTCGGCCAGCCGCGCGCGCAGGCGGTGCAGCTGGATCTCCACGATGTCGCGCATCTGATCGCGCTGGAGGCGGTTAAACAGCACGATCTCGTCCAGCCGGTTGAGGAATTCCGGGCGGAAGGCCGAGCGCACCACATTCATCACCGTCTCGCGCACCTTGGGCGGAATGGCTTCGCCCTTGGTATCGGCCAGCAGCTCGGCACCGAGGTTGGAGGTCAGCGCGATCAGCGTGTTGCGGAAATCCACCGTACGACCCTGGCCGTCCGTTAAGCGGCCATCGTCAAGCACTTGCAGCAGGATATTAAACACATCCGGATGGGCTTTTTCCACCTCGTCAAACAGAATGACCTGATACGGCCGGCGGCGAACGGCCTCGGTGAGCGAACCGCCCTCATCATAGCCCACATAGCCCGGCGGCGCGCCGATCAGACGCGAGACGGCGTGCTTTTCCATATATTCGCTCATATCGACGCGCAGGAGCGCTGATTCGTCATCGAATAAAAACTCCGCCAGCGCTTTGCACAGCTCGGTTTTTCCAACTCCCGTCGGCCCCAGGAACAGGAATGAGCCCATGGGCCGGTTTTGGTCCTGAATGCCGGCGCGGGCGCGGCGCACCGCATTGGCCACGGCTTCCAGCGCCTCGTCCTGCCCGACCACGCGCCCCCGAAGATTTTCTTCCATGTGCAGCAATTTCTCGCGCTCGCCTTCGAGCATTTTATCGACTGGAATGCCCGTCCAACGCGCCACCACCTCGGCGATGTCCTGATCCGTCACTGCCTCGGCAGTGAGCGTTTCGCCCTGCGCGCTTTCGGCCTCTTTCAGCTTTTTCTCCAGCTCCGGGATGATGCTGTAATACAGCTCACCCGCGCGCTCCAGCTTGCCGGCCTGCCGCGCGTGGTCGAATTCCAGCCGCGCCTGCTCCAATTGTTCCTTGAGCGTGCGCGATTGCACCAGCTTGGACTTTTCCTCACGCCAGCGCACGGTGATGGCGGCGGACTGTTCTTCCAGCTCCGCCAGCTCTTTGGAGAGTTTTTCTAAACGATCGCGCGAAGCTTCGTCGTGTTCTTTTTTCAGCGCCTCGCGCTCGATTTTCAGCTGGATGATGCGGCGATCCAGCTCGTCCAGCTCTTCCGGCTTGGAATCCACCTCCATGCGCAGGCGCGCCGCCGCCTCGTCGATCAGGTCGATGGCCTTGTCGGGCAGGAAGCGGTCGTTGATGTAGCGGTGCGACAGCGTGGCCGCCGCCACAATCGCCCCGTCGGTGATGCGGATACCGTGGTGCAGCTCATATTTTTCCTTGAGTCCGCGCAGGATGGAAATGGTGTCCTGCACGTTCGGCTCGGCTACGAACACGGCCTGAAAGCGCCGCGCCAGCGCCGCGTCCTTCTCGATATATTTGCGGTATTCGTCCAGCGTGGTCGCGCCCACGCAGTGCAGGTCTCCGCGCGCCAACGCGGGTTTCAGCAGGTTGGAGGCGTCCATACTGCCCTCTGCGCGCCCGGCGCCGACCAGGTTATGCAGCTCGTCAATGAACAGAATAATATCGCCCGCCTCGGCCTTGTTCTGGTGCGCCGCGATTTCATTCAGCACGCCCTTCAGGCGCTCCTCGAATTCGCCGCGGAATTTCGCCCCCGCCACCAGCGCGCCGAGATCAAGCGACAGCAGGCGGGAGTCCTTCAGCGTCTCCGGCACATCGCCCGCCACGATGCGCTGCGCCAAGCCTTCCACAATGGCGGTTTTTCCCACACCCGGCTCGCCGATCAATACGGGATTGTTTTTCGTCCGGCGTGACAGCACCTGCATGGTGCGGCGGATTTCCTCGTCGCGCCCGATCACCGGGTCCAGCTTGCCTTCGCGCGCCAGCGCGGTGAAATCCCTGGTGTATTTTTTCAGCGCCTCGAAACTGTCCTCGGCATGGGCGGAATCAGCCACGCGGCCCTTGCGGAGATCCTGAATCGCCGCCTCGAGCTTCTGCGGCGTGATACCGCCCGCCTTCAGCGCCGGAACATCCTGCACGGCCAGCGCCTGCAACAGCCGCTCGGCGGTGACGAATTCATCGCCGGCTTTTTTTGCCAGTTGCTCCGCGCTTTCCAGCACGCGCGCCGCGTCCGGCGCCAGAAACACCTGCCCTGCCCCGCTGCCCTCGACACGCGGCACGGCGGCCAGCGCCTGTTCCAGCCGCGCCCGCACGACCGGCATGTCGCCGCCCGCGGCGCGGATCAGCCGCTCCGGCAGCCCCTCACCGTCCTCCAGCAGCGCCGCCAGCACATGCTCCGGCTGAATGCGTTGATGGTGGCTGCGAACCGCCAGCCCCTGCGCCGCCTGCAACGCCGATTTGGCTTTTTCGGTAAATTTTTCGAGGTCCATACGCAACTCCTTATGGAGAATAGATAATTATAGCGCTAAATAGATTCATTATGAAGCATATATGGGGCAAGTTTCTCCGCTTTACAACCGTCGCGCTACTGGCGGCCGGCCCCGCATTCGCCGCCGACGCGCCGCTCGCCCCGTTCAATCTGAAAGCCCAGTATGGCTTCTACTGGAACGGGCTTCCGTTCGGTGAAATGGAATTTTCCTCCGAGCAAAACGCGCACGGCTACAAAATGACGGCAGTGATCCGCTCCACCGGCCTGGCCGCGCTGTTCGCGCCGCATGAAAGCCGCACAACGGTTGAGGCCACCGGCACCGTGCCCGAAACCGCGAAGCGCATCTACGAGACGAACTACAAAACGCGCGATGAGCCGCGGCGGGTGAAACTCACCTACGCATCAGGCGGCGCGGCAACGGAGGTGATCGTCGAGCCGCCGGAGGACCCGAAATACCGCCCGCCACCCACGCATGCGCAACTGGCGGGCACGCTTGATCCGTTATCTTTCGTGTTGGCCGTGCGGCGGCACGTGCACGACGCGCAGGCCAAGGACGAAACACATTTTACTTTGCGCCTGTTCGAGGGGCGGCGGTTAATGGAAACGCCGTTTGAGGTGCAGGGCGGGCAGTGGCTGCGGCTGCACGGTGAAAAAACCTGGGTGATCCACTGCGTCACCCGGCGCGTGCCGGTTGCCGGCTACACGGCCAAGGAACTGAAAAGCTTAGCGGCGGGCGACCCGTCGCTGCACATCCTCTTTTCCGCCGACGACCAGCTGGTGCCGGTGAAACTCTATGTGGATACGTCGTACGGGCGGATTTATGCGGTGAGGGAGATGGCTTACTGAAACGGCACGGATAAGGCGCAATTCGGGACTGCCCCGCTTATTTCCGTGGAATAATGCTGTATTGCCCCACCAATGTTCCCGTTATCATAGCACGTGCTCGCAGTCCCCGCTGTCGCAGAAGTATCGGCCGCTCCCGCCCACACCGCGCCGGTAATATTGACAACGTTGTGTGAAACATAGATCGCTTGCATCCTGCCCGATTGCGGAAGACCGTCATCTATTTTTGTATCAATGGCGTAGGCCTCCCGAGCAGATAAGCCGGGAGTTGAGATAAATCCGCTACCTGAACCAAGCGATGTCACAGTCGCGATGGTGAAATAATTGATGCCATCGGAACCGCTGATTCCATCACCCCATACGTAGATAGAGTTATTGTGGCCTATCTTCGCACTCGGATAATAGCTGCTGAGTCCTGGATTTGTCCCCGCGGTGACGGTACCTGGCACGTTGACGCTGGGGCTGCCCAATGTGAACGATCCCTCAATCAGCGCCGCCATGCTCAGATCGACCCAGAACGTGATTGCTTCACCCGAATTCTGGCAGCTTGGACACCATCCGATACCAACTGAGTATCCTTCGATAACACCGTTGCCATCCCCTTGACCTGGGTTGCTGCCCCTTGCCGGGAAGCCAAAATTGGCTGCGTTCGCACAGTCGCCAGGCAGGCAATTATATTTTATTTGGAAGGTACGCACCGCTGTATTGTATTTTTCGAGTTGGCTGATTTGTGCCCGAATGTTCGCCGCTTCGATCAAATCCTGCCCGACCAACACGCCACCGACGATCAGGCCAATAATAACCAGCACAATGCTCAGTTCGATCAGGGTAAAACCCGATCGAGACGTCGCAGGGTATGTGCGGTACCGCACCATCCCGCCTATCATACCACAAAAATCTTAAAATGTGCTTACGTACGCTTGGCTGAGCCACAATAGCCGCGTTGCCTACCCTACATGATGAATAGCCTGAGACACGTGTACTAGTGAACGATTGGTCCCAGATCTTGCTGTTTACTGACAGCTCGTCTGGGATGATGATTATTCTTCCTCCCAATTCGGTGATACGGGCGGTTTTTGCTCGCCCTGTTGCTGCGCGGGCGCACCGCCGGTCAGGAAGGCGGGCAATGCCGTGGCGCTGCTGGAGAGATTCACTTCTTCTTCCACCGGCCCGGTGTCCTCCGCGCTATCCTGCTGCGGCAGGTTGTTCTGACCTTCCTGCCCCGGCTGCGCCTGCTGCTGCGGATAGCGCTGCGCGCGCTCGGCCAGGAATTCCTGCTGCATGCGGAAGCAATGGTCGGCATGTTGAAGGTAATATTCCGCCAGCACGCGGTCTCCGGCGCTCATGGCGTCGCGCGCTTGGTTCATGTATTTCTCGCGCATGGCGGGGTAGTTCTTGCGCGCGCGCTGCGGGTTGTAATTCGGGTTGTACCGGCCCTGGGGCCGTGGGCCGCGATGGCCGCCGCCATGCCCGCCGTGATTCATTCCGCCGCCCATATGGCCGGAGTGCCTTCGTTTCATGTTCATAATGCGATGATTTCCTTAGGTTAACGTCATTACCAAACAGCGTGGAATACCTGCAAGATCGCTCCGCTCGGCTTCCAGACGGAATCCCTCCGTAATAAAGATATCGGCCACGAGCCGCTCCTGGCCCGCACCTATCTCCAGCACCACGATAGCCTGCTCAGCCAAATGCGGCCGAAGCTGCCGTGCGATGTCACGGTAGGCGGCAAGGCCATCCGGCCCGCCATCCAGCGCCAGATGCGGCTCATAGTCCGCCACGTCCGGCATCAACGCTGCGATGGCATTAGACGCGATATAGGGCGGGTTGGCAACAATAATATCATAGTTTTTGCTGATTTTTTCGCACCAGCGGCTTAAGGCAAACTCCGCCCGGTCCGCCAGCCCCAGCTTTTCCGCGTTCTCCTGCGCCACGGCCAGCGCCTGCGGGCTGATATCCACCCCTGTCCCGCGCGCATTCGGCAGCGCATGCAGCAGCGATAGCAGCAGGCAGCCGGTGCCGGTGCCTAAATCCAGAATACGGATAACAGAGGCCGGATTACTTGTTTTCCAACGTCTGTTCTCTGTAATCTGCAAAAGCACCGTATCCACCACCGTCTCCGTATCCGGCCGGGGGGTGAGCACGTCGGGCGTGACCTTGAACTCCAACCCATAAAATTCGCGCGAGCCAATGATATGGCTCATCGGCTCATGCGCCAGCCGCCGCTCGAGCAGGGATTCAAACTGCTGCTGCTCCGTTTCAGAAAGCATGCGCTTTGGCTCCAGGAGCAATTCTTCACGCGTAATCCCGAGCACCTGCTGCAGCAACAGCCGCGCATCGATGACAGGCGTGTCACTGTCGAATTCCTTGAGAACCAGCGCAGCCTTTTGCCACACCTGCGTGACTGTATGCATCACCCCAGATCCGCCAGCCGCTCCGCCTCGTCATTCACGATGAGTGCGTCGATGAACTCGTCCAGCCCGGCGCCTTCCATCACCTCATCAATATTGTGCTTGGTCATGTTGATGCGGTGATCGGTAACGCGGCTTTGCGGGAAATTATAGGTGCGGATGCGCTCGCTGCGGTCGCCGCTGCCGACCTGCGATTTGCGCGAGGCGGAGCGCTCGTCGGCGATGCGCTGGCGTTCCATCTCATACAGCCGCGAGCGCAGCACCTTCAGCGCCTTGGCCTTGTTCTTATGCTGCGACTTCTCATCCTGCTGCGACACAATCAACCCAGTCGGGATATGCACAATCCGCACCGCCGAATCCGTGGTATTCACGCTCTGCCCGCCCGGCCCGCTGGAGCGGAAGACGTCAATGCGCAAATCCTTATCCTCAATTTTGATATCCACTTCTTCCGCCTCCGGCAGCACGGCCACCGTGGCCGCCGAGGTATGGATACGGCCGGAGCCTTCGGTGGCCGGAACCCGCTGCACGCGGTGGACACCGGACTCGAATTTCAACCGCGCAAACACATTCTTGCCGGTAATGCTGGCTGAGGCTTCCTTATAACCGCCCAAGCCGGTATCTGAGAGCGACAATATTTCAAATTTCCAGCCCTTCAATGCCGCGAAGCGCTGATACATGCGGAACAACATCGCCCCGAACAGCGCCGCCTCCTCACCGCCCGTGCCCGCGCGCACTTCGAGAATGGCGTTTTTCTCATCCGCCGCGTCCTTGGGGAGAAGGGCCACCTGCACATCGCGCGTCAGCTCCGGCAGCTGCTTTTCGAGCGATAGCAGCTCCTCCTCCGCCAGTGCCTTCATATCCGGATCGGCCAACATGGCGCGCGCCTCGGCAATGCCCGCCTGCGCGCTTTTCAGCGCCTGGATTTTTTCCACCAGCGGCCCGAGATCAGAAAATTCCTTGGAATATTTAGCAAAATCCTGCCCGCCAATATCCGGCCGCGCCAGCATCTCCGCCAGCTGGGCGTGGCGGGCGAGGAGCCCGTCTAGTTTTGCATCGAAGGACATAGGCTACGCCTTGTCATTCCCGCGCAGGCGGGAATCCAGTTCTATTATGCTGAGGATTTCGATGAGCTTCCGTTCGTCCTTGAGATAATCAAGTGCCACTTCTCGTTGCTCTCCCGTTTTCATATTCTTAATAATACATGCATCACGTGCAACTTCATCCGGCCCTAAGATCAATACGTGTGTTGCACCACGTTGCGCCGCACGTTCCATACGTTTTTTAAGGTTACCTTGCCAGAGAATTTCAACAGCATAGTTACCCTTTATCCTTGTGCTTCTCTGATGCGCATAAAGTTCATTGCGAAGCACTGCAGTAATAAGCAGTGTACTTTCTGCTCCTATTTCTTCAAATGGTATCACTGCGATTTTAATATCTTGAATGTTTTCCCAGTCCAACCCCTTGCTCAAAAGCAATAGTCGTTCAACACCCGCAGCAAAGCCGATGGCAGAAACTGGGCTCCCCCCTAGCTGTTCGACCAACCCATCATATCTTCCACCTGCCAATACGGTGTTCTGCGTACCTAATTCACCAATTTCTGCAACAAACTCAAAAATAGTATCAGTATAATAATCCAACCCCCGTACCAATGAGGGGGTAATTTGTATACGCTGCAGGCCAGGCATTTCACTGAGCCTTTTATATACAAAATCAAAGCGACGTTTTGAGTTGTCATTAAGATGGCTCGTAATTTTTGGTGCACCTTCAGTAATTTTTTTATCCTGAGGATCTTTGGAATCTAAGATACGCAGCGGATTAATCATAAGACGAAGCTTACTGCTTTCCGAAAGTTCATTCGTAAAAGGCGTAAGATAATCTACTAATACCTCCCGATAACGCAGGCGACTTTCTCGATCGCCAAGCGTGTTAATCTGTAAAGTACAACCTGTTTTGCCTGATAAGGAATAGAGCAGATGTCCTGCAAGACAGATTATTTCAACATCTGCTGCAGGACTATCATAACCTAAATACTCAAAATTTACCTGATGAAACTGGCGCTGGCGGCCTTTCTGCGGGCGCTCGTAGCGGAACAGCGGGCCGGTGGAAAACAGCTTCAGCGGCAGGTGCTGCTGCATGCCATTAGAAAGAAACGCCCGCACGATCCCCGCCGTGAATTCCGGCCGTAGCGTCACGCTCTCGCCACCCTTGGTTTCAAAGGTGAACATTTCCTTGCTCACCACATCGGACGTCTCGCCCATCGAGCGCGAAAACACCTCGGTCGGCTCGAAAATGGGCGTCGCCATTTCCTTAAAGCCGTAGAGCGTGGCCAGCTCACGCGCCAGCGTCACCACAGCGTGAAATTTCTCGAATTCATCGGGCAAAATATCGTGCGTACCGCGGACGGGCTGGAGCTTAGGCGACATGCGCTTCCTTTATTTTCTCCGCCTGCCTGGCATAGCGCCGCATTACATACTCCTCCACCATCGCCTGGAATTCCTCGGCGATGCGTGCGCCGCGGAGGGTGGCGACCTTGCGACCATCCACAAACACCGGCGCGGTCGGCTGCTCGCCGGTGCCGGGCAGCGAGATACCGATATCGGCGTGCTTGCTCTCGCCGGGGCCGTTGACGATGCAGCCCATCACCGCGACGTTCATGTGCTCCACGCCGGGGAATTGGACACGCCACTGCGGCATTTGCGTGCGTAAGTAAATCTGTATCTTGTCCGCCAGTTCCTGAAACACCGTGCTGGTGGTGCGGCCGCAGCCGGGGCACGCCGTAACCGCAGGCGCGAAATGGCGCAAATTCAACGCCTGCAGAATTTCCTGCCCTACGCGCACTTCCTGCGTGCGGTCCCCATTTGGCTCCGGCGTCAGCGACACGCGGATGGTGTCGCCAATCCCCTCGGCCAGCAGCACGGAGAGCGCGGCGGCGGAGGCGGTGATACCCTTAGTGCCCATGCCCGCTTCAGTCAGGCCGAGATGCAGCGGATAGCGGCAGCGCGCGGCGAGCGCGCGGTAGACGGCGATCAGATCCGGCACGCGGCTGACCTTGCAGGAGACGATGATGCGGTCCGCTGGCAGGCCGATATCCTCCGCCTTTTGCGCGCTCAGCACCGCTGACTGCACCAGCGCCTCGCGCGTCACTTCCTCAGCGGGAAGCGGTTGCGGGCGCGCCGCGTTTTCATCCATCAGGCGCGTCAGCAGCGCCTGGTCCAGGCTGCCCCAGTTGGCGCCGATGCGCACCGGCTTGCCGTATTTCAGCGCCTGCTCGATGATGGCCGCGAACTGCACGTCCTGCTTCTCGCCAAACCCCACATTGCCGGGATTGACGCGGTATTTTGCCAGCGCCTGCGCCATCTCGGGGAATTCCACCAGCAGGCGGTGGCCGTTATAATGAAAATCGCCGATCAGCGGCACGCCGCAGCCGACCACATCCAGCATCTCGCGAATCTGCGGCACCGCGCGCGCCGACGCCTCATTATTCACCGTGATCCGCACCGCCTCCGAGCCCGCTTCGGCCAGCGCACGCACCTGCGCGGCCGTACCAGCGGCATCGGCCGTGTCGGTATTCGTCATCGATTGCACCATGACCGGCGCGCCGCCGCCGACGGCCACGCCGCCGACCATCACCCGCACACTTTCACGCCGAGTCATCGATACAGCTCCATAATGGTACGCACCGGCCTATGGGAAAGAAACGCCGAGAATACCGGCTCCGGCTGCTGATAGCAAGGCGGCCATGCCGGGAAATCATCGTCCGTGTTCAGGCAGTCCGGCGCGACGGTGCGCGGCATATCCGGCCCTGCTTCCTCTGGCGCTGCAGGCTCCTGCACAGCCACCGGTGTGGCGCGCGGCGCGGTTTGCTCACCCACCCACCAGATCGTCAGCACGGCGGCACCCAGCAGCGTCAGCCAGAGGATCGCCGGGCTGGGATGCTGCTCACGGCGAATACTGTCGGGGATGTAGAACAGGCGCCGCTGCGGCAGCGCGCCGATCTTCTGGTATGCCTCCACCAGCTCCTCCGGCTCCAGGCCGAGAATGCGCGCATATTGGCGGAAATAGCCCTGCACATACGGCTCGCCGGGGAGTTCCTCCAGCATGCCGTTTTCCAGCGCCTCCAGGTAGCGCGGGCGCAGGTGCAGCTGGCGCGCCGTGTAGTCCAGCTCCAGCTTGCGGTCCAGCCGCAGATAGCGCAGCTTGCGGCCCAGTTCCTCGTAGCTTTGTGCCTCGATCATGCGGCGCTCCTCCCGGCGTAATAGGCTTCCGCCTGCGCGATCAGCTCGGCGATGATCTCCTTCACCGGCTGCACGCGCTCCACCAACCCCACGCTTTGCCCAGCCATCACCGAGCCACGATCCACATCGCCGTCGATCACCGCGAGGCGCAGCGCTCCGGCCCAGAAATGCTCGATGGCCAGCTGCGCCTCCTTTTTTTCCATCTCGCCGCGGCGGAACTTGCCGATCACCTCGTGCTGGAAGCGCGTGAAATCATCGCTGGCGCGGTTGGCCAGCGCGCGCACGGGGATTACCGGAAAATCCGGGTCGGCCTGCACGGAAATCTGCGCATCGCGCGAGGCGGCGCGGATGAACGCCTGCTTGAAATTCTCATGCGCGATGGACTCGCTGGCGCAGACGAACCGCGTGCCCAGCTGCACGCCCGCTGCACCCATGTCTAGATACGCCGCAATCACCTCGCCGCGCCCGATGCCGCCGGCGACGAATACCGGCACATCGCGCATCTGCGGCAAAATCTCCTGCGCCAGCACCGAGGTGGACACCGGCCCGATATGCCCGCCCGCCTCGGCGCCCTCGATAATCAGCGCATCCGTCCCCAGCCGTACCAATTTCCGCGCGATGATGGCGCTGGGCGCGAAGCACAGCACTTTCGCCCCGTAATCCTTGAGCGACTTCACGGTAGCAGCAGAGGGAATCCCACCCGCCAGCACCACATGCGACACCTTCAGCCGCGCACACACCGCCACCAGCTCCGCCAGCTGCGGATGCATGAGGATGAGGTTCACGCCGAAGGGTTTTTGGGTGAGTTTTTTGGTCTCGATGATTTCTTTTTCCAGCAGCTCCGGCGGCATGGAGGAGGCCGCGATCACCCCGAACGCCCCGGCGTCGGACAGCGCCGCCACCAGGTGCCGCTCGCTCACCCACGACATCGCCCCGCCGAGAATGGCGTGCTCGCAACCCAGAAGCTCGGCACCGCGGGACCAGCGGGAAGAAAGGCTCATTATGGATTCCCTAATGATGATAATACAGCTAATATGAGTAACTGTTAGAATCGCAAAAAACAACACTTGATCGTTTATTTAAAATAAATTAAAATTATTTATTTGCGCCTCCTTAGCACACTGTATTTTAATATGCATTTTTACAGACCAAGCATTCTCCAGCAAGCAATTATGGCTCTCCAGCAATATGAGCGTTATGGGTCTCCTCTTCCTAACTCGGTTACCATCACCATCGACTGCGAGGACGAAAAAGCAGCGTCGGTAATGGCATTGGTATTAAAATATGCTGAATTATCGCAAACGAAGGGAAATGAAGAATTTGATTTGGCAAAAACCGCAAAAAAATCACATGAAATACTGCCGTGTCCTGGGGATATAGCCCGTATAAACTATACAATTAATCTACACCGCCTTGTGGAAAACCTGCCTCGTACTGCACGGACATGGGACGTTGCAACCAAAGCGCTTATAGACCCACTAGTCTCTCTACAACGGAAACTCGGTATTCTAGCCGTAGATGAGGCGGCGCGGTTTGAAACCATTCAACCGGGAAGCAAGCCAGGTGATCTCGAAGGCCAGCTCTTGAATAAGCTTGCCGAGTACCATCTTGAAATAAGGCAGTTCACCCCTTATCCAAATGGCAAGAAACCGGCGAAGTTCTCGGAGAAAGAGCGAGCAGCACGCAAAACACGCAGGACAACAGGCAAGACCATCTGGCCAAAAGAAATAAGAGAAGAAAAAGCGCAAATGGGGAATGGACATCATAACCATTCTGAAAATAAGCCTCAGGAGAAAAAACCCTATATGCCCAATGGCGCACAGCCTTTTATCGACCAGCTTGGAGTCCACGCAATAAAAGAGATGAAATCACGCGCTTTTTTCATTGCCAGTGGTGCAAATGCGCTGGCGGCATGGCTTGATCCGGAAAATGAAACCCATCGAAGGTTGGGTAATGCACTGCTTCATCCGCTTATACTTAATCACGCGATGGAACTCAGCGAGAGAGACCTTAGCAAACGCTATAGCGGCAGC
>Ga0206948_1172_pt1 | contig 14641 bp, 15 predicted proteins | sample Alteio_BWOrgHeat_FD_153236 | JGI IMG/M metagenome (GOLD analysis project Ga0206948, IMG submission 153236) | Enriched cells from forest soil in Barre Woods Harvard Forest LTER site, Petersham, Massachusetts, United States -... | ecosystem: Environmental > Terrestrial > Soil > Temperate forest > O... | reverse complement strand
GGCCAAAAACAGGCCGTACGCACCAGATCCGCGTCCACGCGCTGGAGATGGGCTGCCCGCTGCTCGGCGATTACAAATACAGTTACCATCAGCCATTGTTGGAGGAATTGCCGGAGCTGCCGAATATGCTGCACCTGCATGCGCGGCGCGTAATTTTGCCGCATCCGGTCACGGGCAAAAAACTCGACATCACCGCGCCTCTGGATCCGAACATGCGCAAGACATGGAAATTCTTCAACTTCAACCCGGAAGACAAAACGGACCCGTTTGAGGATGTGGAATAGTGTTTAAGGCGCTTGTAAGCATCATCTGGTTCTTTTTTGTTTGCGGGTTGATCCTGGCGGGCCTTTCTCTGGTCATCGACCTTGACTTTATGAAGCCGCAGATTGAAGCGCAGGCGACAGCATTGCTGCAGCAGAAGGTGCGCATCAACGGCAGCATAAGGCCGGGTGTGCTGGGTTTTCATCCGGCTCTTGTGATGCACAAGGTGGATGTCGGCGTGAATGTGAAGGCCGACACCGTCACGGTGGCTTTGCAAAATCCGCAGTCCTTGCAGGTCGTGCTGGTGCATGCCGATGGCCTTAAATTCAATGGTCGCCTGTTAGGAAACTACGATATTCCAGTGACAGTCCAGCAGAGCGGATTTGAGATATATCCCCTGAAGGGCGAACTGGAGGGCAGTGTGTTGGAGGGAAAGGTAAAATATGCCGACGGCAAGCTGCATATCGATGGCACTCTAAAAAATATTCCGCTTAACAAGTTTGCCGAAGAAGCGGAAGGCATGGTGGAGATAAAAGTTGATTTCGACAGCAAGGGCGACGACAGCGCGGCGCTGATACGCGCCCTCAAGGGCCGCTTTATACTGACAACCGGATCGGGCAAGCTGACCAGCAAGTCGTTGAATTTCTGGTCGCGCGGCCTGCTCAGCAGCCTGCTCCCGGGACAAAAGAACGAAACGAGCCTGAACTGTTCTATCTTTGATTTCGATATAGAAAATGGCGCAGCCCATAGCCGCGCCATCGTCATCGATACGAGTGAAAATACTGTTTTCGCCAAGGGCAGCCTCGACCTCGACAAGGGGCAGGTGGATATGGTCCTCAAGCCGAACCCGAAGGACATGTCGCTGGTCAGTTTTGCCACGCCCATGCACATCACCGGCCCGATTGATAACGCGGTGGTGACGCCGGAGGCGGGCGGCATGGCTGAAAAAATCGGCGGCATGCTGCTCGGCGTCGTCAACCCCGCGTTCGCGCTGATCCCGCTGATGGAAACGGGCTTTGACGACTATAAGGGCTCCTGCGCCGACATCATAAAGCAACATCAGCCCCCAAAAAAACTGTAAGGGAAGGGCATATGAGAAAAACTTATAAAACAGCGGAAGCGGGAACGGCGCCCGGCGGCTTCGTGGTGCGGCTGGACGGGCAGGCCGTCAAAACACCGGCGGGTCATGCGCTGTTGCTGCAATCCAGGCCATTAGCTGAAGCGGCTGCCAAAGAATGGGCGGCGCAGGGAAATGAAGTGCGGCCCATGACCATGCCGATGACCCGGCTCGCCAATACGATGGTTGACAAAGCGCGCGGGCCTGACCGCCCGGCGATGAATGCGGAGATATTGAAATACGGTGGCTCTGACCTGATATGCTACTTTGCGGTCAGCCCACTGGAGCTTGTCAAGCTGCATCAGGAATTGTGGGGCCCATTACACACATGGCTAAAGGAAAAATACGGCATCGTTTTTGAAACCGTTTCCGGCATCCAATACCATCAGCAGCCACAGGAAGCCTTGGAGAAGCTAAAAAAAGTCATCAACGGTCTTGATGCCGCGGAATTTACGGTTATGCAGTCGGCTGCGGCAACGACAGGCTCGGTGGCGATCGCGCTGGCGCTGCTGGAGGAAAGGCTGTCGGTCGAGGAGGCCTATCAGGCGTCCTTCGTGGATGAGATATACCAGTTAAAGACCTGGGGCGCGGACGCCGCCGCACAGAAGCGGCTCGATACGCTCCGCTCTGAATTGGAAGTGATCGCACAGTTCAGGGACTTGCTCAGAGCCAGCTCGTGACGTTTTCAACCGGCTTGCCGGCTTTCGCCAGAAGGCAGCCGACCCAGCAGCGGCGTATCCACCAGACGGCGGTAGGCACTGTCATTGTCATGGTCAGCAGCGATACTTTATTCATGTTTTGCTCGATGTAGTGGTGCACGCTGCTCATCAACGCATCAGGGTCGCCGTTGGCCATGGCTGTCGCAACAGGGGCTATATCGGTGAAGGCCCAAACGAGCCCGGCGGCGAATATGACGGCCAATGGAACGATTATAGCCGAGCCGATCCAGAAAGTGCGGTACATCCAGCGCAGGTGGCTGGCGTAAGGCGTGCCTTCCGCCGCCTTTTTTTTGGAATTTCCCAGTATATAAGCGGCGGTCAGTACCAGCAAACCCAGAAAAACCGTGTCTTCAAAAAAGTCCATCACGGCGCTGAGAGCATAAGCGGCGTATAGCACCATGCAGTATTTCTGAAGGCTGGCTGGCTTTGCGTCCTCGGTCATTTTTGCTCCTTAAAAAAAACTATCAGGGTAGTCAATCGGCTCTGACTTGTTCGCGCGCGCGAATCCATACCAGCAGCGCCTGACCCACCAGACGATCGGCGGAGTGATAGAGCCTGTTATGATAAGGTCTATTTTATGCTCATTGTCGGTGATATATCCTCTCACGACATTCATTATGACGCCGAAGTCCTTGTTCTCCGAGGCCTCAAAGGCCTTTTTTACGGCTTCAATGTTCGTCCATGCATGAATGAGATATAACATGACGGCGATAGCGAGAGGAAAGAGAAAGCGTGAGCCGATTGACATCGTACGCGACATCCATTGGACGTGGCTGGCGTAGATGGTGTCCGCTGCCGTCAGCCTCTGCATTTTGACCATGAAGCCGGCGATTGCCAAAACAATGCACCCGGCTATGTTCATGCCCAGCGATTCAGCATATTGCGCAATGGCCCCTATGGCGGCGACGATATAGAGCACCATGGAGAAGAGCCGCTCCTCGGGGTTTTTTTCTCTTTCCGGGGGTGCGTACATCATTTCCTGCCAAAAAGTTTTTCGATGTCGTGGAGTTTGAGCTCCACATAGGTGGGGCGGCCATGGTTGCACTGGCCTGAGTGCGGCGTTTTTTCCATCTGGCGCAGCAGGGCGTTCATTTCCTCCGGCGTCAGGCGGCGCCCGGCGCGCACCGAGCCATGGCAGGCCATGGTGGAACACACTTCTTCGAGCTTCTCTTTCAGCGATACCGTCTGGCCATAAGTCACGATATCGTCGGCAAGGTCGCGGACAAGCAGGCGGATGTCGGTGATGCCGAGCAGGGAGGGCACCTCCTGCACCGCCACCGCGCCGGGGCCGAAGCTTTCAATGGAGAGTCCTAGCTCTTCCAGTTCGTTTTTGCGTGAGAGAAGCCGCTCGACCGAAGGCTCATCCAGCTCGACGATTTCCGGCATCAGCAGCGATTGCCGGGCGATACCGCCGTCGGCCATAGCCTGTTTCATTTTTTCGTAGACAAGGCGTTCATGCGCGGCGTGCTGGTCCACCAGCACCAGCCCGTCTGCCGTCTGCGCGACAATATAGGTTTCATGCAGCTGCGCGCAGGCGGCGCCGAGCGGAAAAACATCATTATCCTGTAGCGGTGTTTCCTGCACATAGGCGCGTGCGCCGGGCGCGAAAGGATCTGGTCTAGTGTCAAGTGCGAGGTTACTGGCGGCGTAATAACCGCCTGAATCCGCCACGCCTCTCGTGGCCCCGTAGGAGGGCGGGCTATGACGGTATTCGCCGTTCCACGGCCCGCTATTCAAGGGTAAGTGCTGCTGGGATATGGGTGTTTGAAAAGCCTGCAGGGTTTGCCCGGCAACGGAGGTGGAAGCGCGGTGCCCCGCTTCGGCAATGGCATGTTTCAGCCCGCCGACAAGCAGCCCGCGCACCAAAGCGGAATCCTGAAAGCGCACCTCGGCCTTGGCCGGATGCACGTTGACGTCGACCAGCCCTGCTGGAATATCGAGGAACAGGCAGAGCATCGGGTGGCGGTCATAGGCGAGAAAGTCCATGTAAGCCCCACGCACCGCGCCGACCATCAGCTTGTCGCGCACCGGCCTGCCGTTGACGAAGAAGTACTGGTATTGGTTCGTGCCGCGGTTGAGCGTCGGCAGGGCGGCATAGCCAGTTAACTTGATGCCGTCACGTTCGGCGTTGATCTGCAGCGCATTCTCGGCGAAGTCGCGTCCCATGATCTGTTGCAATCTTTCCAACCGTGGCGCTGAGGGCAAGTCTAGAACGGATTTTTCATCATGTACAAGCTTGAAGGAGATATCCGGATAAGCCATTGCCAGGCGTTCGATCACATCGCGGATATTCTGCGCTTCGGTGCGCGGTGATTTTAAAAACTTGAGCCGCGCCGGCGTTGCATAAAACAGGTCGCGGATTTCAACCTTGGTGCCCGGGGCATGGGCTGCGGGGGATATTTTTGATTTTTTACCGCCATCGACGGTAATTGAAGCCGCATCCGCTGCCACATCCTTGCGCGGACGGCTGGTGATGGTTAGGCGGCTGACCGCGCCGATGGAAGGCAGCGCCTCGCCGCGAAAGCCGAGGGAGGCGATGTTCACCAGATCGTTATCCGGCAGCTTGGAGGTGGCATGGCGCTCAACGGCGAGCGGCAATTCCTCCACCGACATGCCGATGCCGTCGTCGCTGACAGCGATCAGGCTCGCCCCGCCCTCGCGGATCACAACCTCGATCTTTGAGGCACCGGCATCAATGGCATTCTCGACCAGCTCCTTGACGGCAGCGGCGGGGCGCTCGATAACCTCGCCGGCGGCGATCTGGTTAATCAGTGTTTCTGGCAGCTGGCGGATTTGCATGGTTATTTATAGCCTAGGGGGTGGGGTTGATAAAGAAATTGGTGTATGAGGGGCTGATTTCTATATTTATTAACATAACTATTGACAAAACAGTTAGTAATATGTTAAAAGTTAACGAGTCGGGTGATTGTTTATCTTCAGCGACCGAAGTTAATTTTGAAGGAATAGATGATGAGCTTCTATGAATATATACCAAATCGCTATGCGAGCGAAAAATTTAACCTGACGGCTCAATCATACAGCGGTACGGGCTTAACGCCGTTGCTGGAACATGCGCTGGGCCAGACAAATTATAACAGGTATGTGGTGGCTCAGGACCCTCTCTGCGGCGGGAAAAGCGAAGGTGATATTGATATCATCGTCAACCCGGATGAACGGAACCCGGCTGCAATGGTCTTCCGCTCCATCGGAACGGTGCGCGAATCAGCTCTGCCTTCGGAAATGAGCGGAGCTGTCAGGTCCTTGAAGGCAGCGAAGCTTACGTCATAAACTTAAGGAAGCAGTTATGAGCCAATACGAATTCATACCCAATGACTTTGCAAAAAGGATGTTTAACCTGGCGGCGGTGTCATACCGCAGTACGGGCTTAACATCCTTGTTTGAAGAGGCGCTGGGTGAGGAAGACGCGCGTAAATATGTGTTTGCACAAGACCCTTTGTCAGGTGGGAAAACAGAAGGTGAGATAAAGATTATTGCCAATCCGGAAGAGCAAAACTTCAATAAAAGAGTAGCTTGCCCTATAGGAATAATACGCCGGTTAACGGATGCAGAGGCTGCAAAGCTGCCTTCTGAAATAACTGACGCCATCAAGGCCGTGAAGGCAAGACAACCCACACCGTAAATTTAGCGCCTAAGGCTTCGGGTCAAAAACCGTGCCCTCCAGCACAGCGCCGTCAAACTTTGCATCAGTGATGTTTGCGCCGGTAAAGTCGGCGCGGCGCAGGTCGCAGTTGCTGAAGTCAGCCTGCGTCAGGTCGGCACCCTGGAATTTTCCCTCCATGATGCGCGCCCCCGCAAAGACAACCTGCCGCATTTCCGCCTTCTGGAAGTTGCATGGCACATTGAACTCGACGCCGTCCGGCTTTTTGAAAGTTAGCGGGTTGAGGTTGGCTTTCGACAGGTTGGCGCGCTGGAAGAGCGCTTCGCTGAAGTTCGAGCCGCGCAGGTCGGCGTTTTGCAGCAGGCACTTGCGGAAGTCCGCCTTCTCAAGGTGCGCGCCCTGAATCTCGACGCCGCGCATATCCATCTCGGCGAAGGTTGCCCCTTGTGCTTTGATGGCCGTGAGTTTTTTCGCGGAGAGCGAGGGACCTTTTCTCATGTCCGTCCCCGCGAGATCAAGCTGCTTTCCCTGCCGTCCGCCCGAGGCCACCCATGACGTATGCTTGAGCAGCAGTTCGTCGAGCGTGAGCTCTACTTCGGCAAAATCTTTTCCCGCGGTATCCGCCGTCAGTGTTAGCGTAAAGGTTGTGCCGCTTTTTTCCGCGCCCTGCGTGTTGGCGCCGACCATGGTGGCATGGGTGAAGTTGGCGTTCCTGAGGTCGGATGATGACAGGTCGGCGCGGCTTAAGTCCACGCCCTTCATGTTCGCGCCATAAAGGTTCGCGCCCTGAAGTTTTACGTCCTGCATATTGGCATCGGTGAAATTGGCGGAAATGGCGGTGGTGTTATTGAGGGTCGCGTTGCTGAGGTTGCTGCCGACGAACTGCGCCGCCGTGGCTTCGGGGCCGCCGAACTGGTCTTCCACATTCTTGTTCTTACGCTTCGAGATCGTTTTGCCTTCGCGCAGGTCGGCGCCGGTCATATCCGCCTTGCTGAGGTCGGCCTGGCTTACTTCCGCGCCGCGCATGTCAGCCCTGACCATACGGGCGTTGGCCATTCTGGCGTGGGTGAAGTCGCAGCCGAACAGCGTCGCGCTTTCAAAGTTGGTGTTGCTGAGGTCGGCGCCCGCCAGCACGCAGCCGGTCAGGTCAGATTGCGCGAGGCTTTGTCCCATGAACGAGAGACCGGAGAGGTCTTTGTCTTTCAGCACCGCGCGCCTGCCACCGGGCCTGCCGGTCAGGAACATATTATGCTTGCGGATAACATCATTCAGTTCCGCCTGCGTTACTTTCTCGAGTTTAGAGCCGTCTTCTGACGCCGGTGCCATCGTTGTTCCCTTTAAGGGTAATATCCCAATACTATGATATTACAATGACCCTTAATAAAACAGTAATAGCCGATTATTCAGCTATTTCAGCGGTCACAGGCAATAATCTTGCAGAGAATCGCATTCTTTTGTAAAATAAAAAAATGGAAAACAAGCTTTTCGACCGCATACGGCAGGATATCACCAGCAACGACATCGTTCTCTACATGAAAGGCACGCCGGTCTTTCCGCAGTGCGGCTTTTCAGCGGCGGTGGTGCAGGTGCTCAATAACTTCGGCGTACCGTTTACCGGCATCGATGTCCTGGAAGACCGAGACCTGTATCAGGCCATCAAGGAATTCACCAACTGGCCCAACGTGCCGCAGCTTTACATCAAGGGTGCGTTCGTTGGCGGCAGCGATATCGTCAAGGAACTCAGTGCTTCCGGCGATTTGCACCGTTTGCTGGAGGAGAGCGATCTGCTGCCTTGATCTTTTTAGGCAGCTTCCGGCCCGGCTCTCTTTTCCGGTCATAGAGCGCGGCATAGGCCGTACGGCCATCGTACCAGGCCCTATATACTTCGGAGATGCTGGACGGCGTGACGCCGGTATATTTGATCCAGTCCGCGGGGTCTGACGTCGTACCCGTGCAAAGCATCCTGAATGTTTGCGGCACGACATGCTCCAGCGTAGCCGCATCTATTTTTATGAAAGGCGACACTTTCTTCAACACGGCCTTCGGCACGACCTGGTTGAAAGCCGTCACCGACAGGGCGACGATACGGGGTATTTCAGGCGTATATTGCAGGTTTTCATGCATGGCTTCGTTGACATGCTGCAGCATGCTACGCCAGTTGAGAGTTTCAGTGCCAGCGGCTTCGAGTATGCGATGGCTGGCGCCGCTGCCGGGGGTCACGAGTTTTGCAAGACCTAACGCAAGGTCGCGGTTGGAGATGGGCTGTTTCGCGCCGTCATTGACGAAGGGCAGCGTCGGCAGCTTGACGAGCTCTTCGAAGAGCACATGCCCGCGGCCCGGCTCATAAACGTAGTTCGGGCGCACCACCACCCAATCGAGCCCGTTCATTTTCGAGAGCGCGTCTTCCACGGCCTTCTTGCTGCGCGGGTAGGCAAAAGCTCTGTAGTTTTTTGCGGTGAGAAAACCCGATGATATCTGGATAAACCTTTTGGTTTTGCCGCTTTCCTGCGTCAGGGCTTCGCAGGCTTGAGCGAGGGCGACGGGCGCCTTGACGTTGATATTGGCTATTTTCTGGTCGCGCCCGCCATGCTCGATGCCGGCATTGTTGATGACGGTGTCGATCCTGTGTTCTTTCAGGCGCGCCTTCCACAGTTCCGGGTCAAGGTCGGCATTCATGTCCGCTGTTATGAAGGTGATGCCGGGGTAGGGGAGGTCCCGTTTCGCTTTTTCAGGGGAACGTATCGCGCACACGACTTCATGGCCGGCGGCGAGAAGTTCCTGCACGATCAGCGGGCCGATAAAGCCCGTTGCGCCTGTGACAAGAACGCGCTGGCATTTTTTTTGACGTGCGTTAGCGGGTTGCACGGCGGGCGTAGGCGGGGCATTGCTGCTCCATTTTTCGTTTTTTATGCTCTTGAGCCAGCGTTCAATATCAAAGCCCGCCATGGCAAACGGGGTCCCCAGACGGCTGGAGAGGCCGTGTTTTTCCGCATAGCGTTTAAAGCGTTCAAAGGGGTCCTGCAGGGCTGTCAGGTTTCCAGCTTTCATGAATGCCGCCAAATCTTCCGGTGTGACGCGGAAATCGCGCCGGAGTTCCTGCATGTCAAAATAATCAAAAGGGCTCCGATCGGAGAAAGGCAGCTTGCCGGCGGCGCGCATAAAACCCTGGGCCATGCGCGTCGGCACCGGCATGGGGATTTGTTTACGGTGCGTGATGCCCATCGCCTTCCTGATCCCCTCGATGTATTCTTCAAACGTCACGGCCTGCGGCCCCGCGCCCTGGTATATCGTCCCCGGCACGATAAAGTCGCGCCGGTTGTTTCGCAGGTTCTGCATCATGCCGACCATGGCTTTGGTCAGGTCGTCTATATCCACCGGCTGCTCGATGCCGGGCTGCTGGAGCACCTTCATGTTAAAGGGCAGTCCGGCAATCAGTTCCATGCGGTAATGGCCCTCGCCAGGCACGCTTACCATCCCGATTTCAACGACAACGCCCTTGAGCTTTTTTTCCCTGACGGATTTCTGCAATTCTATCCGCGCAAGGTTTTTTTGATAGCCTGTAGGCGTCGCCTTTGTCATTGGGTATGTGTGCCCGGTTGGCGGATTGCTGGATGACAGGCGTGCCGCTTGCCGCGCAGGCTTCAAAGAGCGCGGTCGGCATCTTCGTATTGACGCGGTAGGTGCGTATCTGGTCTTTGTCGCCCGGCTTGGTGACGGAGTTCTTGGGCGTCACCATGGCGTTATTGACCACGCCGTCGATCTTGTAATCAGCAATAATTTTTTGCCAGAATTTATCGGTGAGCGCTTCATCGGACGCAAGGTCGTATGTCAGGATGTGGTCTGCGGGCAGGTCGTTTCTGGCCAGCGCCGATTGCTTTCTTGAGGAGTTCCGGGCAATGGCGAATACTTCGTACCCCGCCGCCTGGAAAGCCTCGATGATATAAGGCCCCATTCCATTGGCGGCGGTGACAAGGACTCTTTTCTTCATAAAAAACTTTCCTGGCCAATAAGGTGCAAGCGGGGTGGTTATATTAACATATTAATATATTCTGGCAATAACAATCGCCGCACAAGGAAGGATACTGTCACTTACCTACATGAAATCAGTAAGTTACAGATTATTCAACGGTGACAGATTTGGCGAGGTTGCGGGGCTGGTCGACGTCCGTGCCTTTGATGACGGCGGTGTGGTAGGCGAGCAGCTGTACCGGCAGCGTGTAGAGGATCGGCGTGACGAAAGGGTCGACGTCCGGCACTTCAATCGTCCAGGTGGCGATATCTTTGAGTTTCTCGACGCCTTTTTTGTCGGAGATCAGCAGTACCTTGCCGCCGCGCGCGACGATTTCCTGCGCGTTGGAGGCGGTTTTTTCGAACAGGTTGTCGAAAGGAGCGATGACAATGACGGGAACATCCTCGTCAATCAGCGCGATCGGCCCGTGCTTCATTTCACCGGAGGCATAACCTTCGGCATGGATGTAGGAAATTTCTTTCAGCTTTAACGCGCCTTCAAGGGCAATCGGGTAGGCCGTGCCGCGTCCGAGATAGAGCACGTCACGCGCTTCGCAGATTTCATGCGCCACCGCCTGGATTTTTTCGTCATGGTTCAGCAGTTCGGCAAAGCGGGAGGGAAGCTCGCGCAGCGCCGTCGTCAGCTGTTTCTCGCGGTCGGGCGTGATGCTGTGCTTCTTGCAGGCAAGGGCGATAGAAAGGCAGGCAAGCGTCGTGAGCTGTGTCGTGAAAGCCTTGGTGGAGGCGACGCCGATTTCCGGCCCCGCCAGCGTGCGCAGCACATGGTGCGATTCGCGCTCGATCGTGCTTTCAATTGTGTTGAGCAGCGAGATGATTTTCTGGCCCTGACGCTTGGCGTAGCGCAGCGCCTCCAGCGTATCCAGCGTTTCACCGGACTGGGAGATAAAGATGGCGCCGCCGCCTGAGGGCATCGGCGCTTCTCGGTAGCGGAATTCAGAGGCGATATCCGTTTCGACGGGGATGCGCGCGGTTTGCTCCAGCCAGTATTTCGCGACCATGCCCGCATAAAAAGCCGTGCCGCAGGCGGAGATGGTGATGCGTGGTGCGTCAGCAAGCCCCAGGATTTCCGGCGGCAGGGTAATATGCCCCGTGGCCGGATTGATAAAGGAATTGAGCGTATCGGCAATGACGGCGGGCTGCTCGTAAATTTCCTTGAGCATGAAGTGCTTGTATTTCCCCTTGCCCATGATGGAGCCGGACTGCGCGGTGGTGCGGATCTCGCGCTCTGCCTTTTGGCCCCTGATGTCGCGGATTGTCACGCCCGAGCGGCTCATGTTGATGCAGTCGCCGTCTTCAAGGAAGCTGATCTTGTTGGTGAGCGGGGCGAGGGCGTAGGAGTCGGAGGCGAGGAACATTTCGCCGTTGCCATAGCCGACGGCCAGCGGCGTGCCGAAGCGCGCGCCGATCATCAGGTTGTCTTCGCCGGTGAAGATCATGGCGATGGAGAAAGCGCCTTTGAGGCGTACAAGCGCGGCATCCACGGCCTGCGCCGGTTTCATGCCCTGGCGGAGATAATGGGTCACGAGATGGGCGATGACTTCGGTGTCCGTATCCGTTTCAAAACGGCATTGGGATTTTTGCAGCTCTTCCTTCAGTTCCTGATAGTTCTCGATAATGCCATTGTGCACGACGGCGACCTGGTCTGTCGCGTGCGGGTGCGCGTTGCGCTCCGTCGGGTTGCCATGCGTCGCCCAGCGCGTGTGGCCGATGCCGATGGTGCCGCCGAGCGGCTCTTTCTTCAGTTTGTCGGAAAGGTTGATAAGCTTTCCTTCGGCGCGGCGGCGCTCGATCTTGCCGTTCACCAGCGTGGCGACGCCCGCGCTGTCATAGCCGCGGTATTCAAGGCGCTTGAGGCCCTCCACCAGTTGAGGGGCCGCGTCTTTTTTACTGAGGATGCCGACAATTCCGCACATGTTATTTGTCCTTCTTCGCCTGTTCTTTGATCTTTTTCTGCCTGTATTCGGGCACCCAGCCTTCCTTGTTGATCTGCGGGGCGCGGGTGATGCCGAGGGCGTTGTCCGGCACATCGCGGCTGATCGTGCTGCCCGCGCCGATATAAGCGCCGTTGCCGATCACGACCGGCGCGACAAGCGCGGAGTTGGAGCCGATAAAGGTGTCCTTGCCGATTTTTGTTTTGTGCTTCAGGAAGCCGTCATAGTTGCAAGTGATGGTGCCCGCGCCGATATTGGCTTTTTCGCCGACCTCCGCATCGCCGAGATAGGTCAGGTGACCGGCCTTTGCTCCTGCGCCGATATGTGTGTTCTTGGTCTCGACGAAATTGCCGACATGCGCGCCCTTGCCGATTTTCGAGCCGGGACGCAGACGCGCGAAGGGACCGACATGCGCGCCTTCCTCGATCTCCGCGCCGGTGAGGTGGCAGTTGGCGAGGATATGCACGTTGTTGCGCACTTTGACGTTAGGACCAAAAAAGACGTTCGGCTCGATGACGACGTCCTGGCCGATCAGCGTGTCATAGCTGAAGTATACGGTATCCGGGTCAACCAGCGTCACGCCGCCCAGCATGTGCTCTTCACGCAGCTTTTTCTGGAACAGTTTTTCGACGAGGGCGAGGTCGACGCGGGAATTGATGCCTTCCATCTCGTCCGCCGGCACCTCGACCACATGGGTCTGGCGGTTGTCCTTGCGGGCGATGGCGGGGAGGTCGGTCAGGTAGTATTCGCCCTGCGCGTTGTCGTTGCTGATCTGCGCGAGCCACAGGAACAGCTTCGTCCCGTCGGCGCAAGCTATGCCGCCATTACAAAGGGTGATCTTTTTTTCTTCAGCGGAAGCGTCCTTGAACTCGACGATTTTTTTCAATGTGCCGTCATCATCCATCACCATGCGGCCATAAGTGTTGGGCGCGGTGACGCGCATGCCGGAATATGTAAGGCCGATGGCCGGAAATTGGCGGCGGATATCGATCATCTTTTGCAGCGTGGGCGTGGTGACCAGCGGCGTGTCGCCGTACATGATCAGGATATCGCCGTCAAAATCCTTGAAATGTTCCTTCGCGGCGAGGGCCGCGCCGCCTGTGCCGTTAGGGATAGACTGGAGGGCGGTTGCGTAAGGCCGCACCGCTTCCGTTGTCTGCTCCATATCGGGGCCGATCACGACGACGATTTTGTCCGGGTTCAGCGCTTCGGCGACGGCGATAACATGCTTCACCATCGCCCGGCCCGCGACCGCATGCAGCGGTTTTGGAATAACCGATTTCATGCGTGTGCCTTTGCCGGCGGCTAGGATGATACAACCTAATTTCCTGGTCATTTTTATGTTTCCCCGTTAATCGTGACCTTATTCATGCCCTATAATAGCGGCGTGATTCAAGTCACACTTTATTGCAGCTGATTACATTATATTAGTAGACATTAGTTGTCAGTCCCACCCGAAAGGTGAGCCACGACTGAGCCATAAGTACTGGCGATTTCCATGCGTACCGGCACGACCTGGCCGCTGTCCTTCATGCGGGCGAGCCAGATGGTCGGCAGCTTGTGGCGTTCTTCTGTGTGATTCTGCACGGCCATCCAACCGCGTTTCTGGTCCTTCGGTACAAACCCGGCAACGGGCTCGACAGTGAGCGTGCAGCGCATGGCCTCGCCCTCGAATTTTGAATACTTGGAGGGCGCCAGGACTTCTGTGCCGTCGTCTTTAAGGGCGATATTGAAGCGGCGCTTGCCGTCGAAGACGGGGAACTTGCCGGTGCATTTGTTGGTGTTCTTGGCGCTCTGCAGCATAGTCAGCGTGCCGGTCAGCAGGTCGAGGGTATTGGCGGAGAGAACCTGGTTGATATCGCGGTCGACGGTGGTCTTGTCGCCTTCCTGCGTGGTGGATTTGAGCACTTTGCCGTTGGGGCCGTAATCCATCTCGGTCACTTTTTCGTTGTTTCGCCAGGTGCTGCGCTCGGTATAAACCGAGGGGATCAGCTGGCCTTTTTCAGCGTGGCCGGAGGTGTTGTAGGACGCCTTCCACGGAAAGAGACTGCCGATAAAGCCTTCCGTCTCGGCCTGCAGTTTCATGTCATAAGCTTTTTTGTCGAGATTCATCACCAGCTTGGCGTTGAGCGCCTTGAAGCCGCCGGCATAGACATCATATTTCAGCGAAAGCTTATGATCCTGATCCACCGCATAATGGATGCTGACATCGTGCAGGTTAGGGTTTTTATCAACAATAGCCTCTGCCGGCGTCGTCGCGAGCGCGGTCAGGGTCAGCAATGCGCAAGACAAGCCCATTATGGCCTGTTTCAGCTCTTTTCCTACCTTTTGCGGACCTTTTTTCATCATCCCTCGTATCATTTCGGCCATTATAGGCCAACCCTGTAGGTAATTTATCAAACTTATGAAAACAATACAATAAACGATTTAATACAGAGTGTTTCAGAAGGGGTTAATATGTAACTTGTTGAATTTACTATATAAAATTTGCGCAAATAAATTTTACATAGACATGGCGCGAAAATAATGATATTTTATATATGTAATATAAAAGGGGGATAGACAATGTCCGGATCAGATTTTTTTAGAAATGTCGTTAACCAGAGAAACCTGAGAAAAGCCTTCTGCACAGCCCAGATTATTGCCGGCAGAACCACCGGTTATGCCGCGCTTGCAACAGGCGTGGTCATTGGCGATACAGCCAGCGGAATGGACGCCCTTACCAGCGGCAGAAACTATGCCGCCCTTGCAAAGGCCCGCAGAGCCGCAGAGCAGAACACTCCCTAGCCTTAGAAGCGCTAATTAAGCTCTTGCAGCTGAAAACCTTACGAAGCTATGCTTCGGAGTGGTTCATAAATTTGTCGGTCAGGGGTAGCTATGGAAGCACTGGACATCCATCCTTCAACACGGCTGTTTAACCTTGTCGTTTTGGAAACGCCGTTCAAAACCTTTGCCAATATCTCCT
>Ga0206948_1167_pt1 | contig 14802 bp, 13 predicted proteins | sample Alteio_BWOrgHeat_FD_153236 | JGI IMG/M metagenome (GOLD analysis project Ga0206948, IMG submission 153236) | Enriched cells from forest soil in Barre Woods Harvard Forest LTER site, Petersham, Massachusetts, United States -... | ecosystem: Environmental > Terrestrial > Soil > Temperate forest > O... | reverse complement strand
CGAGCAGAAAAGTTTCTGGGTCGAGATGAAGGGCGGCTCCTTCATCCCCGGCTTCAGCGAACAATTGCTCGGCGCCAAAGCCGGCGACAAGCGCACGGTGAATGTGGTTTTCCCTGCGGATTTTGTGACCCGCGAATTGCAGGGCAAAAAAGGCGTGTACGAAGTCGAAGTCGTGGAAGTGAAGGAAAAGATCCTTCCGCCCGTGAACGACGAACTCGCCAAAAAATACGGCGCCGAAAACCTCGACAAGCTCAAGGCCGGCGTGCGCGTGGATCTGGAGAACGAGCTGAAATATTCCCGCTCCAAGACCGTGCGCCAGCAGGTCATCCAGTCCTTGCTCGAGAAATTGAATTTCGATCTCCCCGAGACCGCCGTGGCCCAGGAGACCCGCAACCTGGTGTACGACATGGTGCGCCAAAACACGCAACGCGGCGTCGCACGCGAACTCATCGAGACCCAGAAAGACCAGATCTACGCGGCTGCCGCCGGCAACGCCAAGGAACGCGTCCGCCTGGCTTTCATCGTGCAGCGCATCGCCGAGCAGGAAAAGCTCACGGCCACGCAGGAAGAAGTCGTCAAGCGCGCCCAGACCGTCGCGATGATGAACCAGATCCCCTTCGAGCAGTACGTGAAGGATTTGCAGAAGCGCGATGGCGTGAACGAATTGTACGAGCAGGTCGTCCACGAAAAAGTTCTGGAGTTGCTGGAAAAGAACGCCACCATCACCGAAACCGCCCCTGCCGCCTGATGTTGATCAGCGACTGCCGGTTACCTTGCCGGCGGTTGCGGCGTCTGGGTTTGTCATGAAACGCATCAGCGCCATCTTTTTTCTGGCTGTCAGCCTTGTGCCGGCGGTGGCGCAGACCAATACGGTCTCCACCAACGCCCTCCGCACGCTGACGCTGGATGAATGCGTGACCGAGGCGTTGAAGCACAATTTCGACGTGCAGTTGCAGCGGTATTCACCGCTCATCTCGCTCGCCGTCTTGCACGGGGCTTACGGCGGCTGGGACGCCACGTTCAGCGCCAGCGGCGAACACGATTACAGCGTCGGCAGTCCCACGCTGTTCAGCCAGGTGACTTCCAATTCCGTCACCACCGTCGTCTCCACCAATATCCTCATCCTGCCGCCGACCGCGACGGACGTGAACAAATTCAGTTCCGACGTCAAAGGCACTCTGCCCTGGGGCTTGCAATACGATTTCAACGGCAACCTCGCCGAGACCTACGGTGCCCGCTATAACAACGTCGATCCCTTCCCCTTTCAGAGCGATAGCAGCGGCGGCAGCGTGGGCGTGAATCTCGCGCAACCGCTGTTGAAAGATTTTTGGATCGATACCACGCGCGCCACCATCGAACTGGACAAGAGCAAATACCGCGCTTCCGAACAAAGCCTTCGCCAGCAGTTGATCACCACAATTTCGGCAGTCGAAACCGCCTACTACGAAGTCGGCTACGCCTACGCGAATGTGACGGTTGAGCAGGAGGCGCTGAACCTCGCGCAACAACAATTGTCGGACGATCAACAGCGCGTCCGCATCCAGGTCCTCGCCGAACACGGCGGCACCATCGAGCAGGACCAGGCGCAAGTCGCCCAGAGCCGCGCGAATCTCATCGCCGCGCAATACACGCTCGCCTCCGACCAGAACACGCTGAAAAATTTGATCACGGATAAATACACGGACTGGCATGACGTCGACATCATGCCCGCCGACAAGATGGAAGCCGTGCAGCAGATGTTTGATGTGCAGGATAGCTGGAGCCAGGGCCTGACCTTGCGCCCCGATCTTCTGCAGGCGCGTCTCACCGCGGAGCAGGAAGGCATCACGCTGAAATTTGATCGTAACCAGCTTTACCCCTCGCTCGATCTCATTGGCAGCTACGGTTTCAACGGCGCGTCGCGGGAATATTCCGGCACGCTCGCGCAATTTCGTACCGGCAACGAACCCTATTACAGTTACGGCGCCCAGCTCTCCATGCCGCTCGCCAATATCGGCGCGCGCAACGCCGTGAAGGCGGACAAGCTCACCGTGAAGCAGGACCTGCTCACCATCAAACAACTGGAGCAAAATATCATGGTGCAGATCGATAACGCCGTGAAGCAGGCTGAGTCCGCCTGGGAAAGTGTCGAAGCCACACGCGATCAGCGCATCTACGCCGAAGTGGCGCTCAGCGCCGAACAGCAGAAATATGCCGTCGGCAAAAGCACCACCTTCACCGTGCTCCAGTTGCAGAACAACGTCACCTCCGCGCGTTCGCAGGAAGTTCGCACGCTCGCGAATTACAATGAAGCGCTCACCACGCTCGCCCAGCAGGAAGGCAGCATCCTCAAGCGCCGGAATATTGATATTGAAGTGAAGTGAGGCCTTGCGGCCGGACACCATTGGGCACGGGTATGGACCTGTCGAACGTGTTTCCGTGACAGTCGAAGCTCACCAGAAGTTCCATTCGCCGCGCCATACCACCCAGATTCCCAGCAGGCAATTCGTGATCGCGTGGGCCGTCATCGCATCGCCCAGCCGGTTCTTCCGCAGCACCAGCCATTGATACGCCATCGCGCACAGGATGCCGGCCGCCCATTCGTTATGTGCCGCGCCAAAAACCAGCGCCGCCACCGCAAACGGCACTGGCACAAACCGGTTCAGCGGGATGGTCAAAAAATTATGGTTCGCGATGTAGCGATACAGGAACGAACGATAAAACACTTCCTCCAACGGTGGCACCACAAAGGTCGAACCCAGGATGCGTGTCAGAATGAAAAACCAAGCCAGCGCCGAGCCCGCGCCGTATTGCAGGTTCGGATTCCACGGTGTCACCGGCGTCGTTGGAGTGTGCGAGATGCCGAGCCTCACCCACAAAGTATTTTGCAGCAGCCAGCCGCGGCTGATCCCCACCCAGATTGCAAACACCGCCACACCCACCACCACCGCCTCCCAGCTCAGCGCCCACCGCATCTCCGTGACGAACGGGCGCATCTCCCAGATCAGCCACACGCCCACCAACGTTTTCGCCGCATAAAACCAGTAGGCGGATTCCGGCCCGAACTTTCCTTGGGCGGAGGTGAGCAAAACAAAAATGACAAAAGGCGCGACCCGCGCCACCGTGGGCGCCACCGCTGGATTGGCCGAAAATAATCTCCGGAGGAACATCGTGTTGATTGCCCGATAGGACCTTTGCTGGTGCGACCTTGGGTATGGCTGTGGTTGTAGCCGTTATGTCGTGATTGTGAAAGTTAAAAATCCCGGGATAAAACCATCCGTCGCCTAGTCGCCCATGCCCACTTGATATTCCGTTTTATCCGGACCGATGAGGATCACGGTGTATTTGGAGATCGTCTTCACTTTGAAATCGTGGAACTGATCGCCCTGTGCCACCGTTTTGCCATTCAAGATGGCGGTGGGCATCGTTGCTGAATAAAAGATGCCCTGCAACTTGGGCAGCACCACCGGTGGAGGCAACACCGCGGTATTAGTCTGATTCGTATCGGCCGGGTTGGAGATGACCACCGCCGGGTTTGCCGCCGGGATATATTGCTCATCCGGTGGCGGCGGAACGGGACTGGTCACAATGCCCTTGACCGTGTTGTGCGCCGCTGCCCAGCCGATGAAAAAAATGGCCGCCACGATCAGGAAGATCACGATCGCCGGGATCAGCCACACCGCACTGGAAGATTCCTCTGCCCCCGCCGCTGGCTGAAGCTGTTGCATGGCGTTCGGTGTGTTGCGCGGCGGGGCTTGCCGTGCCTGTTTTAAAGCGTCATTGATCAGACTCATGCGTGAGTATTTCCTTCCAGTTCATTGATGGCGCGACCGATCATGCGATAGCTGATCCGGCTGCTGCGCTCCACATAGCCCGCCAGCAAAGCTTTGTCACACAGCGCATTCACCAGGCGCGGAATGCCTTTGCTGTAACTATATACCCGCCACACTGCCGGCGCGGTAAAGACCGGCATCCCGCGTGATCCCGCCAACGCCAGGCGATGATGGATATATTGCCCCACCTCCGCGCGCGTCAGCGGCGCCAGATGGTAACGCACAGTAATACGCTGGCGCAACTGGCGCAACTTATGATTGTTCAGGCGGTCCCGCAGTTCCGGTTGGCCCATCAGGATGATCTGCAGCAATTTCCGGTCGTCCGTCTCGATGTTCGAGATCAGCCGCACCTGTTCCAGCAGGTCTTCCGTCAGGTTTTGCGCTTCATCAATGATAAGCACCGTCTCTTTGCCCGCCAAAGTCTGTTTCAGCAAAAAATCGCTGATCGTCGCGATCGTCTCCATCCGGTCGCGGCCCTTCACATCCAGGCCGTACTCCGTGGCGATCGCCTTCATCAATTCATCCGCGTTCAGCACCGGGTTCAGGATCAGCGCCGTGGAATACTGGCTGTCTAAATTTTCGAGCAACGCCCGGCACAGCGTCGTCTTGCCCGCGCCCACTTCCCCTGTGAGTTGAACGAAACCCTTCCGCTCGCGGATACCATAAAGCAGATGGTTGAACGCTTCGCGATGTTTTGTGCTGTGAAAAAGGAAGCGCGGGTTCGGGGTGATATCGAACGGCGGCTGCCTTAATCCGTAAAACTCCAGATACACAAGGAGTCTTGTAGCACAATCCCGGTGTAAATAAAGCGAAACGTGAATTCGGGGCAAAGTGTCGGACCGGTTGCCCGGCCCATGATCTGAATTCTTCACCTTTCATTTCACTGTGCCTTTCGCCTATGCTTTTGCCGTGGACATCAAAACGGTCATCGCCACCATCAACCAGATGCAAGCCGACGGCGTCGTTGAAAATTATGCCATTGGCGGTGCTGTTGGGGCCACTTTCTACCTCGAACCTGTTGCCACCTTGGACGTGGATATTTTTGTGACCTTCCGTCCGCTGCCAGGTAGCTTGTTGCTCAGTCCAGGGTCGATTTTTGAATATCTAAAGACCCATGGCGGCATCGTCGAAGGCGAATATATCCTCATTGCTGGCTGGCCCGTCCAATTTCTGCCGCCCACCGGCCTTTTGGTGGAGGAAGCGTTGCGCGAAGCCGTGATCAAGGATGTTGAAGGCACGCCGGCGCGGGTTTTTACCGCCGAACACCTCGCTGCCATCGCTTTACAAACCGGTCGCGCCAAGGACAAAGCCCGCCTGTTGCAATTTTTGGAAGCCAGTTCATTTGATTTGGCGGTGTTTCAAATGATTCTGGCGCGTCATGGCCTCATTGAGGCTTGGCGGAAATTTGAACAACAATTTCTGCAGGATTGAAATGACATGAATTTTGACCTGCCCGCCATCCTGGAAAGCAAACGCCTCGCGCGTCAGCGCCTTGCAGAGCGCCCGATCGGCGAAAAACTGCGCCTGTTGGATGCCTTGCGTGAACGCGAACTCACTCTGCGCGGTCGCCCCCAGCCCGCAAAATCAAACCACCTCCACGAACCTTCCCCGCCCTATCAAACACCCGGCACCTGATAAAACTGGGTTGATCCGGCACATAGATTCACCCTGAAGATGTCGGCAAATCGTTTCCGCTTTCCCGCTTTCTCGCTTTCCGCTTTGCCTCAAAGAATCTCTCTCACCGCTTCCACCAACGCCTTCGCCTCCGTCGGCGTGCCAATCGTGATGCGCAGATACGCCGTCACCTCCGGCGCGCTGAACCAGCGCACCAGCAGCTTGCGCTCGCGCAGGGCTTGCAACCAGGTTTTGGCCGGGTGCAACGGCGGTTTCGCCAGGATGAAATTTGTCTGGCTCGGCAGCACGCGGAAACCCAGCCGCGTCAGCTCGCGCGTCAGCCAGGTGCGCGTTTCTACGATCTTTTTGAAACCGGCGCGATAATACTTCAGGTCGTCCAGCGTCGCCTCTGCCGCGATCTGGCCCAGGCCGTTCACATTGTAACTGTCCCGGATCTTGTCCAGCGCCGCGATCAAGTCCCGGTGCCCCACAAAATAACCCACCCGTTGAAAACACAGCGAGTACGCTTTGGAAAAAGTCCGCGCCACCAGCACATGCGGATGTTTCAGCGCCAGCGCCATGGCATGCGCATCAGCAAAATCCACATACGCCTCATCCAGCACCACCACGCCGTTCTGCGCGCGACACAACTTGTCCAGTTGCGCCGTCGCATAGCCGCGCCCGCCCGGCGCATTCGGCGTGGTCACCAGCGTTAGAGCTGCATTAAAATCCCAAACCTTGCCGCGCTTCAGCGCCGCCACGTCGGGCATCGTGAAATCTGCGTTCAACGGCACCGCGTTTTTCACCGCGCCATGGATGTCCACCAACACCGGATACAGCGAATAACTCGGCGTGAAATATTGCACCACCGTCCGGGAATCCCGTCGCGCCCCGCGTTTCGTGTTCTCCGCCACCTCCACAAAAGTCCGCGTCGCCAATGCCAGCACTTCATCCGAGCCGTTGCCCACCAGGATATTTTCCGGCTGGCACCGGTGCAGCTTCGCCAGTTTCGCGCGCAATTTTTCCGCCGTGGGATTCGGATACAACCGCAGCCGCCCATCCACCGCCGCCCTCACCGCTGCCAACACTTTGGGCGAGGGCGGATACGGATTCTCGTTCGTGTTGAGCTTGATGAGCCCCTTGATCTTGGGCTGTTCCCCCGGCACATACGCATGCAGATCATGCACGAGCCGCCGGATCAACCTTGCACTGCCTTTGCTGTTTCGCGATTTAGCCATCGAACCCAAGTATTCTCAAAAAACCACCAAAAGTCGAGGCGCCCTTCCTCCTTGCCTGGGTCTCCCACTTACCCACGACCAGTCGCAAGGATGCAGTGCTCCAGCCGCCGGACGAAGTGTCAGGTGATGGATGCGAACAACCATTCGCTGTTTCTTGAAAACCAGTCCCCCTTTTGATTCACACGTCAAACACTGTGATCTCCGGGCGGCAGTTGAATCGCACACTTAATTCATGGAGATAACCGATGCCTGGATTCACGTACAACGGACCGGCGGATGTTTTGAAGAGGCCCATGTCATATTGATCCACCAAAAACGGCAGGTAAAGCGGACCATAGCCGGGAATCCGCACCTGCCCGCCATGGGAGTGGCCCGCAAGAATCAAGTCCAGCGGATGGCCCTTCAGATTTTTGACCCACGCCGGATAATGCATCAGCAAAATATTTTTTTCGCCCGGCTTCGGTGGTGCGAGCAACTCTGCCGGGTGATCGTGCGTGATGCCGATCAGGTTGATCTTGCCGCCGGCGATCGAACGCCGCTCATTCAACAACCATGCGCCGCCCATGTCTTTGAAACCTTCGATGATGATCTTGAAAGGTGCCTGGCTCCAGTAATCGTGATTGCCCGGCACACCGTAGAGCGGCGCTTTGATCCCGGCGAGCACGTCGAGAGTTTCCTTGAGGAATTCGCGTGCCTCGATCAGATCACCGGTAAAGCAGACAAAATCCGGGTTCAGCGAATTGATCCGGTTCACCACCGCCTGCAAATATTCGCGGTCGCCCTTGTGATGGATATCGGAAAAGTGCACCAGCCGGCAGCCGGCTTTCTCGCCGCTCACGGGGACGGTGCGCACCTTCAGCCAGGTGGGTTCCACCAGCTTGGCGTCGGCTATGGCCAGACCGGTGACGGACATGGCGGTGGCGAATAAAAATTTTCGCCGGCTGACTCTCCTTGGTTGCATCGGAAAACTGGGCATCGGTTATACTTTCTGACATGGGAAGCATTGCTTCCGTTCATCGGCCCAGCTACTTTAAAGATGTGCCCGGAATTGCCGCCAAAGTAAAGACTTCACCGTTGTTTTTATTACTGCGCCTGAATGCGCTGCATAGCTGGCGGCGCCTCCTTTCCATCCGGCAACAATCCCGGTTGCTCACTGTCATCATCGGCGTGTTCGTGGTCGGCTACCTCGTGCTGGCTTTTGAATTGTTCTATCATGGGATGAAGTTCATCGCCAAGTTTCCCGGCCTCGGCGCCGTGCTCACGGAACGCCTGCTCTACACCTTGTTTGCTTTCTTGTTCGGGCTGTTGCTGTTAAGTAATCTGGTCATCTCCTACACCAATCTCTTTCGCAACCGGGAAACCACCTACCTGCTTCCCATGCCCATTTCCACGCAGACCATTTTCCAGTGGAAATTCATCGAGTCCATGGTCCTCGCGTCGTGGGCCTTTTTGTTTTTGATCGCGCCCCTGCTCGTGGCCTTTGGCCTGGTGCGGGATGTACCCTGGCATTTCTATCCGTTGACGGCCGCCCTGATTGCGCTGTTCATCATCCTGCCCGGCGTGCTGGGGTCGGCACTGGCCATCGGCATCGGCCGGCATCTCGACCGGAAAAGCTTTCAGGTCGTGCTCCTGCTGCTGGCGGTGTTGCTGCTCGCGTTCGTCGCGTTCTGGTGGAAGGCCAATCCGGTGGATGACGACCTGCTGGACAAACGTACGCTGGAGGCTCTCGACCGCCTTCTGGCCAAGACCCGCTTCACCATGTTTCCTTTCCTGCCCAGCTACTGGCTGTCCTCGGCCGTGTTGCAATGGGCGGAAGGCATCACCAACAGCGCGCTCTTTTTCGCCACGGTGCTGTTCAGTCACACGCTGTTTTTTGGCAGCATCGCCTTCACCCGGTTCGGCAGCCTTTTTTACGATACCGCCTCGGCGGTGCAAAGCCGCGCCAGTCACGGCTTCAAATTGAATTTCACTTCCGGCGATCATAGTACGCGCCGACCGGGTGTGCTGGAAAAATTGGTCGCCCGCGTCCCCTGGTTGCAACCGGATACCCGGGCGCTCGCCATCAAAGATCTGCGCATGTTCTGGCGCGACACCACGCAATGGGGCCAGTCCGTGATGTTCTTCGGCCTGCTCGGCGCCTACATCATCAACCTCCGCAATTTCACCCATCAACTCACCAGCCCGTTCTGGATCCACGCCGTGGCCTTCTTGAATCTCGGTGCCTGCGCCTTCAACCTCGCCTCCGTCACCACGCGGTTTGTGTTCCCGCAATTTTCCCTGGAAGGCCGCCGCCTCTGGATCATCGGCCTCGCGCCCATGGGCCTCTCACGCGTGGTCATGACCAAGTACTGGCTCGCCAGCATCCTGTCGCTGCTCGTCACCCTGGGCCTCGTAACGCTGTCCTGCTATCTGTTGAAAATGCCGTGGGACGATGTCTCCTTCTTTGGCGCCGTCGTCACCGTCATGACCTTTGCCTTGAACGGCCTCGCCGTGGGCCTTGGCGTATTATTTCCCAACGTCAAGGAAACCAACCCGAACAAGATCGTCAGCGGCTTTGGCGGCACGCTCTGTTTCGTGCTGAGCTCCATCTACATCATCGCCTCGCTCGCGTTGCTGGTGGTGGGCGGCGGCGGGTTTCACGGCAATACCAACTGGGCCATGATCTGCATCTTTGCCTTCGCCGTGATGTCTTTCTTCATCGGCTGGATGCCCCTGAAGATCGGCCTGAAAAGCCTGAAAAATTTCGAGACCTGAAGTCTGTTGTGGTGTCAGCGTCCGTCTTTGCGCATCACAACAGTTTGCTCAACGCCGCGAATAACTTCTCACTGGTGGCCAGGTGTTTTTGCCCCGCTGCATTCACCAGGCAAAATCCTTTGCCGTAAGCCGGGCCGTTCGCCACGCAAAAATCCGTCGCACAATCCGCCAGTTGCCGCTGCGCCGCCTGCAATGCCTCCGCGCGTCCGCCGTTCGCCTCAAATTTCCAGCCCACCAGCCGCGTGCGCGGAAACCAGCCGCGCAGTTCCGCGATGATCTTCGGCGTCGGCACCAGCTCCACCAGCATCGCGCCCGCGCGTGTGGAGATTTTTTTGGACGCTGCCAGTGCCGTGAATTCGCCCGGCTTTCGCTCCGTGAAAACCTGGCCAAAACCAAAATCGCTCACCGCCGCCGCGTGAAAGATCGCGTCCACTTTCTTCCCGGAAAATGCTTTCAATTGTTTTCGCAGATCCACCGTAGTGGAAAAAACTTTCACCGATTGCGCCTGCCGTTCACCGGCATAAGTCGCCGATTCGCCGATGAGCAACGTGACCCGATGCCCCTGCGCCGCGAGATGATTGGCCAGTTCCGTGCCCAGCCGGCCCGTGGAAAAATTGGTCAGGCGGCGCACGTCATCCAGTGGCTCAAACGTCGGCCCGGCAGTCACGATGCAATTCATACGTCAGGAGGATAATGCCTCCCAATCCGCGAAGCCATACAACTTCGCGAAGCGCCGCCGCGATAGCTCGCCATCCACCCGGTCCATGTGACACGGCAATATCCAGCGCGGTTTGAGCTGCCGGATTTTTTCTGCGCTCGCATCGATCTGTTCCGGCGCGCTGTTGAGGATGTTCCACGACTTGTGCGTGCTAAAAAAATATCCCGCCATCATGTCGCCGCAGAACAGCAGGTTAAATTTTTCGCTGTAAAAACCGCAATGCCCAAGCGTATGCCCCGGCAGATGAATCACCCGCAAACCGCCCCAAAGCGGCAACTGCTGCCCGTCGCTCAAATATTCATCAATCTTCGCGGACTGATAATTGAAAAGCTTCCGTCCCACCGCCTCCAAGCGCCCGCACCAGCGATTGCTGCCCTGATACGGATACGTGCCATCGACGTGCCGTTGTTCATTCGCATGCGCCAGCACCTTCGCGCCCGTCCACCGCTTGAGCCGCGCCAGGTTTCCCGCATGATCCAAATGCCCGTGCGTGAGCAGGATCGTCTTGACCGATTCCGGCGCCAGCCCCAGTTGCTGCATTTTTCGCCGGATCAAAAACATCTCCCCGAACAATCCCGTGTCCAGCATCACGCTGTTATCGCCATCGACCAGCAAAAAGCAGCAACCCATCACGCCACGGATGATATGCAAGTTGGGAGGACAATTACGCACGCCCGTTTCATACCAGAGCCACGCCAATTCCAGTCATCGAAAAAACCGATGCCGCCCGCAAAATATTCAATGCCCGTATTACACGCTCTCATTGCCCGGCCGGCGGCGGTATCAGGCGCTGATTCTCCCAGTCATCAAAATTTCCGTCCGGCGTCACGTGCAGTTCGCTGTGGCCATCCGCAAACGCATAGACCTTGGCCCATTTGCCCTCCAGCGTTTGCCACGCCTGCTTTTCTTTGAGGATGATGGTATCCGCCGGGTGCGGTATATCCTGCATGGAACCGGAATAGGTAAAATCATAGTCATTGGTTCCCGCCCATCCCTGTTTAAAGAATGATGCCATCTCTTCAAAATTCGTCGGACATTGCCCCTGATTGTCGCCCGCGAATAGGATGATTCCCAAAGCTCCATCCCTGGCGTCGGATATTTTCTCTCGGCTCAGCGCCAGTTGTCGCGCCTTGGGATCCATCGGTGCGGGTGCCGTCGCCAGGTGCTCATTCAAAGTCGCCAGTCGCTGATTTTCCGCGCGCAATGTTTCCAGATCCGCCGCCTGCCGTTGCAATGACCCCACTTCGCCGCGCAATTTCAACAGCTCGTTCAACTGCTCGTGCGAAAGCGATGCCGCGTTGCTCGCCGCTCTGATTTGATTCGCCAGCGCCGCGTTGTCCGTCTGGATTTGCGCGAGCTGTTCCTGTAAAACACCGTTGTCCTCGCGCAATTTGGTTTGCGCCTGATTTTGCACCACCAGCGCCGCCGCCATGCCGGCAATGGTCAATGCCCCCGCCGCGAGTTTCAGATTGGATAATGTCATGATCTTTGCCAGGGTGAAAGTTCCTGCGCAAGCTGCCAGCGAAGCCGTCTTGATGCTCATCGCTAGTCCGGCCGGCGCCGCCGCTACCGCGTTCGACGCCACCGCGCTGGCGATCACCGTCGCCGTCAATGTCAGGCCGCGTTTCTGGAAAATGCCGCGCAATTTCTCCAATGCCCGGCTGACGCGTTTCTGCGCCGTCGCCTCCTCCATCTGCATCGCCCCTGCGATTTCCCGCGCCGATTTATTTTCAAAATAGCGCAGCACCAGCGCCGTGCGATCTGCCTCGCCCAGTTCAGCCATGGCTTCGTCAAGTTGCGGTGCGAGCTGCGCCCACGTATCCGTCGCGGACTGGTCTAGGGTGGATTGCATATACGCTTCCTGTTCGCGGGCCTGGCGTCGTCGCCGGCTCTTCATCGCATCCGCCGCCACATAGCTCGTCGTCCGATACAGCCACGCGGAGAGGATGGTTTTGGGTCCGAGCGATGCCGCCTTTCGGGCCAGGATGATGAATACCGCCTGCGCGATCTCCCGCGCCAGCTCCGCCTCAGCCGCCTGCCGCGCCGCCGCCGTGTACACCAGTCCGATATGCCGGTCCACCAGCGTGGCAAAAGCCTGTTCGGACCGGCTGGCGACAAATTCGCGAACCAATGTCATGTCATCGCTCATCCTATATCAATGGCCGCCAGACTTCGTTTCCGGACAAAGTATATTAAAAAATAGCGAAAGTTGGCCACTTCGAAGCCCCCTCACGTAGCACGCATCACGCAGCCCCTCCCAATTCCACGATGCAACAATCCAACGATTCCACGATTTAACGATTTAACGATTTAACGTTTCACTCTCTTTCGTCAGCGCCTCCATCAAAGCCGATTCCACATGCGCCGGCAGTGGACAATCAAACGTATCCGCGATTGCGCGCAACAATTCCGCATCCCGCTCATTCACATTGCCGTTCAGCACCACCGTCTTGCTGCAAGCGATCAATACATTGCGCTTCAGCGACTCCGGATAAGCCGCCAGCTTCGTCAGCGCCGCATCCACCTTGGCCAGATCCCATTCGCTTCGCGTCAGAAAAGGAACCTGCGCTTCTACCTGCGCCTTCGGCGCATCCAAAAATTCCACGCCCTTCGCGAACGCCCCGCGCGCCGTCGCCTCATCCTCCTGCCCGAGATGCGCCAGCGCCGAGAGCAACAGCGAACATTCCGGCAACAGATCCTGCACCCGGCCATAGCGCGACCGGCCCGCCGTCAGATCGTTGAAGCGTGATCGCAACTGCCGCGCCACCATCTTCATCAGCATGTACTCAAACAGATCAACCGCCCCGTCGCACTCGATCAACTCCTGCATCGTCTGGTGAAAATCATCGTGCTCACTCCGGTTATATTCGCGCAACGCCGGCACTGCAAATTCTGCCAGGATAAATTTGCACCGCTCACCCTGGCTCATCACCAGCGGCGCCAAAACATTCAGTTGTGTGAAAGCCTCCGGCGCCAGCCGCGTCCGCAAGATTTCCATCTGCCGCGCGCCGATCTCTTCCTCCGCATCCAGCAACAGTGAGAACACCACGCTCGCCGCGCCCGCCGGATTTTTCAACGCCGTCGTGATCTCCGCCGGCAAACCCAGCCGCATCAATTTCGCCTGCCATAACCGCGCCGCCGTCGCCGCGTCCGCGATCCCTCGCACCTCCTCGGGCAGCGTGCGGTTCAAAGCCATGTCGATGCTCAACGCCTGGTCAAAAGCCTGGTCCCGCTCCGCTTGACTCGGCGCCAGCATCGTCACCTTCGGAAAAGTCCCGTCAAACGTCGCATCGATCGCCCGGATGCGCTCCGCCAGCGGCGGATGCGTCCCGAAAAAACGGAACCACGGCTCGTAGTTGCAATCCGTGAAATACAGGTGACTCGCCACCTCCGCGTGCGGGCTATCCAGCCGGCCGCGCTTGAACAAACCGCCGATCTTTTTCAGCGCCCCGCCGATGCCCTCCGGATGCCGCGTGAATTGCACCGCCGCCGCATCCGCCAGCCACTCCCGTTGCCGGCAGATCGCACTCTTGATCAGCCGCACAAACGGCAGGCTGAACGATCCCAGCACCATGAAGATGATCCCCAGCGGCGCCGTCGGCAGCATTTTCGTCTCCGCCTCCTTCGCCAGCAAAAAACTCTCCTCCCTCACCTCATCCGTTGTGCCGTACGTCAGCACCCGCCCCACCAGCGTCGGCCAGAAAAAACCGTGCGCCAGTCCGATCAACCGCGTGTTCAGCCGCGTATCACCGTTCAAGATATGGCTGAACTCATGCGCCACGATCCCCTGCAATTCATCCCGCGTCAGCAATTTCAGCGCCCCGCGCGTCACCCCCAGCGCGATGTCATCGCGCGTGAAACCCGCCGCGAACGCATTGATCCCGCGCTCATTATCCAGCACATAGATCTCCGGCACACTCGTGCCCGATGCCACCGCCATTTCCCCCACCACATTGCGCAGGCGCTGCTCATCGGCATCCTGCGTGCCCGGCTCCACACGCCGACCGCCCAGCCATTCCGCGATCACCGCCCCGCCCTCCGATAGCTCCCGGATTTTGTAATAACAACCACCCGCAATGGACAGCAACGTCCCCGCCGAAACCCAGAAAACCACCCACGGCCTCAGTATCAGTTGGAAAAAATGCCGTGGATATTCAATCGCCTCCCCGAAGAGATACAACCCGTTCACCACCACATTCAGCGGCCCCCGCACACTCGGCACCCCTTCATAACTCCCGGGGTGAAACATGAAGACAATCGAATCCAGCACCAGGTTATTGACCAGTAGTACAAACAGCATCGTCCCGCCAAACCACCAGATCAGGTGTCTGGTCTGCTTTTGGGCCCGCGCTTCCCGGTCAAAAAAGTCCGTGGTCACCATCCGCTTTGTAACATAACCCCCACCCCAGTAAAACCTTTTCCCTCTCTGAGCCCGCTTCCGCTTTCCCGCTTTCTCACTTTCCGCTTTTGCCCCCGTCTCCCCTTTAGCATTCAGCCTTTAGCCTTCGTCTTATCCCCTCTGGGGGTCCAACCACGTTCTAAACTTGGATCCTGTAGCGCAGGTCTCCCGACCTGCGGGTTCAGGCTGCGTCCCGCAGCCGTTTTCGCAATCTCTGCGACCTCAAACAGCCCACAACCTAGAAAATCCAAAACCGCGTGAACGCTC
>Ga0206948_1140_pt2 | contig 15208 bp, 10 predicted proteins | sample Alteio_BWOrgHeat_FD_153236 | JGI IMG/M metagenome (GOLD analysis project Ga0206948, IMG submission 153236) | Enriched cells from forest soil in Barre Woods Harvard Forest LTER site, Petersham, Massachusetts, United States -... | ecosystem: Environmental > Terrestrial > Soil > Temperate forest > O... | reverse complement strand
ATTCTATTCCGTATGATATGGGCAACGATTCCTGGTAACAGAGGCGCTCGGCTTGTCATGATCCCCTTTGCAGAGTAAGCTACCACCTGATCATTCACAGGAGTAGCCATGCCAAGATTATCCGCCCTTACCGTGCTTTTTTGCGCCCTGATTTTATCGGGCCTGGCTTATGCCGCCGAAACCGCCACGCCCGTCCCCGGCATCGCTATGCATGGCGAACCGAAATATGGCGCTGATTTCAAGCATCTCGACTACGTCAATCCTGACGCACCCAAGGGCGGTGAACTGCATCTTGCCGCAGAAGGCACTTTCGACAGCCTCAATCCCTTTATCATCAAAGGCAATGCGGCGCCCGGGATCGGAGAGTATGTGTACCAGACCCTGATGACCGGTGACAGCGACGAAGCTTTCAGCGAATACGGTCTGCTGGCCGAGACGATTGAAACGCCCAAAGACAGGAGCTGGGTTGCCTTCAACCTGCGCAAAAACGCGCGCTGGAGCGACGGCAAGCCTGTCACGGCAGATGATGTCATCTGGAGTTTCCACACGCTCATGGAAAAAGGCATGCCTTTCTATCGCAGCTACTATGCCGGGGTCAAAGATGTCGTGGCTGAAAGCCCGACACGCGTTAAATTCACTTTCAAATCCACAGGCAGCCAGGAACTGCCGCTGGTTGTCGGCCAGTTTCCCATCCTGCCCAAACATTACTGGGAGGGCAAAAATTTTGGAGAATCCACAACGGATGTCCCCGTTGGCAGCGGCCCCTACAAGGTTAAATCCTTTGAAAGCGGTAAGCGCATCGCTTTCGAGCGCGACAAGGACTGGTGGGCGAAAGACCTGCCCATCACGAAGGGCATATATAATTTCGATACCATCGTCTATGACGCTTACCGAGACCCCACTGTCATGCTTCAGTCTTTCTTCGCCGGAAATTTCGATGTGCATGTAGAAAACATCGCCAAGGCATGGTTCACCGAATACGACGACAAGCCTCCCGTGAAGGACGGACGCGTCAAAAAAGAAGAGATCCACCACGACCTTCCTTCCGGTATGCAATCCTTTGTCTTCAACATCCGCCGCCCGGTTTTCAGCGACCCCAAGGTGCGCGAGGCGCTGAACTACACCTTCGACTTTGAATGGTCGAACAAGCAACTGGCCTACGGCGCCTACACGCGCACCAAGAGCTACTTCGACAACTCCGAGCTTGCCTCTTCGGGCGTGCCCGCCGGCGAAGAACTCAAAATCCTCGCACCATTCAAAGAACAGCTGCCGGACGACCTTTTCACCAAACCATTTACCCTGCCTAAAACCTCCGGCTCAGGGAACGATATGCGGGAGAACCTCGAGACCGCAAAAAAACTGCTGGAAGGGGATGGCTGGAAAATCGGCCCCGGCGGCTTGCTGGAGAAAAACGGCCAGCCCCTCAAGTTTGAAATCCTCATTGATCAGGAAGCCTTTGAACGCTGGATCGCGCCCATGGTCTCCAACCTCAAGAAACTCGGCATTCAGGCGAATATCCGCTACGTCGATAGCGCGCAATATGAGAAACGCCTGCAGGACTTCGACTTCGACATGACCGTCCATACCTTTGGCGAGGCCCTCTCGCCCGGTAATGAGCAGCGCAACTACTGGACAAGCGAGAAAGCCGATATCCGCGGCAGCCAGAACCTCATCGGCATTAAAAACCCTGTTATCGACAAGCTTGTCGACCTTGTCATCAGCGCGCCGGACCGCGAGCAGCTTATTACCCGCACCCATGCGCTCGACCGTGTGCTCTTGTGGAACTATTATGTGATCCCGAACTGGCATCTCAATGCCGCGCGGGTCGCCTACTGGGACAAATTCGGCAAGCCGTCCGTAACACCTAAATATGAGCCGGTAGCTCTTATGACATGGTGGTATGATCCGGCAAAGGCTGCTAAGTTGGCCGAAAAGGGAAAATCGCAAGTCAAATAACAGGGTTGTTCAATAAAGAACGATGGCAGCATACATCATCCGCCGACTGCTTTTGATGATCCCGACACTGTTCGGGATCATCCTTATTAACTTTATGATCGTGCAGATCGCCCCGGGCGGTCCGGTCGAACAGATCATCGCCAAATTGCAGGGGATGAACACCTCGGCGACGCAACGCATCAGCGGTGGCGGGAACGATGTCAACTCCGTGAACCAGATGCAGCAGCAGCAGATGAACAGTTACAGCGGCGTCAGCAAATATCGCGGCGCGCAAGGGCTCGACCCGGAATTCATCAAGTCGCTCGAAAAACAGTTCAGCTTCGACAAACCCCCGGGCGAGCGGTTCTGGCTGATGCTCAAAAAATACCTGCGCTTTGATTTCGGCGAGAGCTACTTCCAGAACAAGAAAGTTATCGACATCGTGATGGAAAAAATGCCCGTTTCCATTTCCATCGGCCTCTGGACGACGCTGCTGACATATCTCATTTCCATCCCGCTCGGCATCAAGAAAGCGGTGCGCGACGGCACGAAATTCGATGTCTGGACAAGCGGCGCGATCATCATCGGGCATTCCATCCCGAGCTTCCTCTTCGCCATCCTCCTCATCGTCATCTTCGCCGGCGGGAAATATCTCGACTGGTTCCCCCTGCGCGGGCTTGTCTCGGACAACTGGCATGACCTCGACTGGCCGCACCGCATTACCGACTATTTCTGGCACATGACCCTGCCGATCGTTTCCATGGTTATCGGCGGTTTTGCCAGCATGACCATCCTCACAAAAAATTCGTTTATCGAGGAAATCAATAAACAATACGTTTTGACGGCCCGCGCAAAGGGGCTTACAGAAAACCGCGTCCTTTACGGACATGTCTTCCGCAATGCCATGCTGATCGTCATTTCCGGATTTCCAAGCGCGCTGATGGGCATTTTCCTTGGCAGCTCTCTCCTGATTGAAAACATATTTTCCCTCGACGGAATGGGGCTGCTCGGCTTCGAATCGACCATCAACCGCGACTATCCCTTGATGTTCGGAACGCTCTATATCTTCACGCTGCTGGGCTTCCTTATCCGCCTGATCAGCGACCTCACGATGACCTGGGTCGACCCGCGGATCGACTTCAATGCGCAGGGGCAGCGGTAATGGTAAAACTTTCCTCCATCACCCAGCGCCGCCTCCTGCAATTCAAGCGCAACCGCCGTGGTTATTACTCGTCATGGATTTTTGCCGTGCTGTTTCTTTTCTGCTGCTTCGCCGAACTGATCGCCAACGACAAGCCGCTGATCGTTGATTATAACCACAGCCTTTATTTTCCTATCGTCAAATCCTATTCCGAAACGGCTTTCGGCGGCGAGTTCGAAACGCAGGCGGATTACCGCGACCCGGTGGTGGCGAAACTGATTAACGACAAGGGCTGGATGTTGTGGCCACCCATCCGCTATTCCTACCAAACCATCAACTACAGCCTCAGCCAGCCCGCGCCGTCGCCGCCGACGCTGGAAAACCTGCTCGGCACGGACGATCAGGGGCGCGATGTGCTGGCGCGGCTGATTTACGGCTTTCGCATTTCCATCCTATTCGGCCTGGTTCTGACCATCCTCGGCAGCCTCGTCGGCGTGACCGTCGGCGCGGCAGGTGGCTATTTCGGCGGGTTGTTCGACCTTCTCTCCCAGCGTTTCATGGAGATCTGGTCGGGTATGCCCGTGCTTTTTTTGCTCATCATCATGTCAAGCATCATAACGCCCGGCTTCTTTACGCTGCTCGGTCTTATGCTGCTCTTCTCTTGGATGTCACTGGTCGATGTCGTGCGGGCCGAATTCCTGAGAGCCCGTAACCTCGACTATATCCGCGCCGCCAAAGCGCTTGGTGTTTCAACGCCGGTCATCATGTTCAGGCATGCCCTGCCCAATGCCATGGTATCAACCATCAGCCTGATGCCCTTCGTCCTCGCCGGTTCCGTCACGACGCTGACGGGTCTGGATTTCTTAGGCTTCGGCTTGCCGCCCGGTTCGCCGTCTTTGGGGGAATTGCTGTCTCAGGGAAAGAACAACCTGCAGGCGCCCTGGCTCGGTATTACTGCCTTCCTGTCTCTCGCAGTTATCCTCAGCCTGCTGACCTTCATAGGCGAAAGCGTGCGCGATGCATTTGATCCCCGCAAGATATTCAAAGGATAAAAGACATGAACCTGCTTGAAGTCAAAAACCTCTCGGTGGATTTTAAAAATGGCGCACATGTCACGCATGCGGTTAAAAACGTTTCGTTTACCATTGAAAAAGGCGAGATACTGGCCATAGTGGGCGAATCCGGCTCCGGCAAATCAGTGACAGCCCTCTCCGTCCTGCAACTGTTGCCTTATCCCATCGCCCAGCACCCTTCAGGCTCCATCAAATTCAACGGCGAAGAACTGATGAATGCGCCGGATGCCGTCTTGCGCGGCATTCGCGGCAACAAGATTGCCATGATCTTTCAGGAGCCGATGACATCACTCAATCCGCTGCACACCATCGAAAAGCAGATCGCCGAAGTATTGTTTATCCACAAACGCATGGCGCCTGAAAATGCGCGGGCGCGTGTGATCGAACTGCTTAACCTCGTCGGCCTCGAAAAACTGACGACACGGCTGAAAGCCTTTCCGCACGAGCTTTCCGGCGGGCAGCGGCAGCGCGTGATGATCGCCATGGCGCTCGCTAACGAACCGGATTTACTCATTGCAGACGAACCGACAACGGCAGTCGACGTAACCGTGCAGGCACAGTTGCTGAAACTCCTCAAAGACCTGCAAAAGAAAACCGGCATGGCCGTGATGCTGATTACGCACGACCTCAGCATCGTCCGCAAAATGGCCGACCGCGTGGCGGTGATGTACCACGGCGAGCTGGTTGAATACGAAAAAACCGAAAAGCTCTTTACAGCACCCGCGCACACTTACACGAAAATACTGCTCGCCGCACAGCCGAGCGGCACGCCGCAGCCTTTTGACACAAAAACGCCCGCCATCTTCCATGCGGATAACCTCAAGGTTTACTTTCCCATCAAGGCCGGGGTATTCCGCCGCACGGTGGACTATGTGCGCGCGGTCGATGGCATAGATATAAACATCCGCCCCGGCCAGACGGTCGGCGTGGTGGGCGAGTCAGGTTCCGGCAAAACGACGCTGGGGCTGGCGTTGCTCCGCCTGATCCAGAGCACGGGCGGGATACGCTTTAACGGCCAGCCAATCGATGGCATGGCGGCGAATGATATCCGCCCGCTCCGCAAGGAAATGCAGATCGTGTTTCAGGACCCTTACGGCTCACTCTCGCCGCGCCTGTCCATCGCACAGATTATCGAAGAAGGCCTGCTGGTGCACTTCCCCGCCCTCACCGTAGCAGAGCGTGACAAACGCGTCGTCGATGTACTGAAGGAAGTCGGCCTCGACCCCGAAACCCGCAACCGCTACCCGCATGAATTCTCCGGCGGTCAGCGCCAGCGCGTCGCCATCGCCCGCGCGATGGTGCTGAAACCGAAATTCGTCATCCTCGACGAGCCGACGTCCGCGCTCGATATGTCCGTGCAGGCACAGATCATCGACCTGCTGCGTAACCTGCAGCAGAAGCACAACCTCGCCTATATGTTCATCAGCCACGACCTGCGCGTCATCAAAGCCATCTCGCATGAAGTGATCGTCATGAAGAACGGCAAAGTTGTCGAAAGCGGTCCCACCCAGCAGATTTTCAGCCAGCCTCAACAGGACTACACCAAAACACTGATCGCGGCGGCGCTGAACATTGAAGTGGTTAATGGATAAAAGTCATTTGATATCAGATACTTATATTTAAAAGAAACTGCTTGCTTTGTTGTTATGTTTATGTAATTATAGTATAAATATGTAATTACCATAAGAATGACAAAAAATGAAATTTCCATTCAGGCAACTGGCAAGACCATTTACTTCTACCTTTAACGCCCTTGCAGGCAAGCACGGCGCAAGAGTATCGGCATCAACAGTGCTGACTATCGCCATTGAAGGCGCTGCCATTGGCATCGGAACCGCCGCCCTTGTCGGCGCCTGGCCCATAACACTCCTTACCGTCGCCGGAAGCCTCCTTGTCACCGGAACCGTGTCCGCCATAAACACTGCCGGCGCCATCAGCCAGCGTAAGCATCACGCAAAAATGACGGCAATGGAAGAAAAAACCCTGGATCTCGAACGGCAAATCCTGGAGACAAACCAGCAGTTGCTCAGGGAACAGCAAAAAAGCTCCCAAGCCCCAACCACCAGAGCGCCTAGGCAGGGTTAGTCAAAAATTCTGTTCAAAGAAAATGATGATTACCAGCGCGGACCTAATCGTTTTAACATCGGGTCCAGTTCATGTCTCCATTCAAGGTAAGTTGCTGGCATAGGTTCTGTTGCTTCTGTGGGTTGCCGCTGCAGTTTGATCTTCTCGATTTCAGGCTTTAATGCAGGGAAAAGCATATCCTGATGCTTCAGGTTGCCAGAAACAGAATGCCCATTAAGGAGACCGTCAAACTCAAACAGGTCGTGCGACGGTGTTTCTTTATCGTGAACAAATGTCATGCCTGTTGTCAGCCTTGCCGTGAATGACAGCTTGCCGGAAGAAGGCACGAATGAAATTTTTTCCAACAAGCCCGTTGGCGTATCACCGGCGAGCCCGGCAGACGCGCTGAACAAGCCAAAAAAATTATCCCCTTGCTTCCAAAGCCGAACCTCATAACCATACTGATGTTCTTCCGTGAAACGCATGTTGCTGAAATCGCCGACCTCTTCTACGGGCAAAGAGGTCTGATTTGTCTGTGCATAGGCTGAGGTAAGGGTGAATATCATCAGTCCCAAAATAAAACGCAGCCATATTTTCATGGCTTTCAGGCCGCTTTTTTCTGCTCTGGCGTGGATGCCTCGCCCATCTTCTTCAGCAACTCGTCTGCGCGCTTTTTCGCTTCAGCGAGATGCTTATCCTTTACATGTCCGTAGCCGCGGATGTGCTCGGGGATGGCGGCGATCTCAACGGCGGTCGCGTAATTCTCCGCAGTCATGCCGGACAATAACCCCTCAATGGTCTTCTTGTAATCAACGATCAGTTGGCGCTCCATGCGGCGCTCGGCGGTGTAGCCGAAGATGTCGAGCGCTGTGCCGCGCAGGACTTTCAGGGGCGCGAGAAGGCGGAACACGTTCAGCATCCATGGGCCGAACTCCATCTTCTTCAGTTCTCCAGTAATAGGGTCGCGCTTGGCGAGCAAGGGCGGGGCCATGTTGAATTTCAGCTTGATGTCGCCATCGAACGCCTGCTTGATCTGGCCGAGGAACTGGCCATCGGTGTAAAGACGCGCCACTTCATATTCATCCTTGTAGGCCATCAGCTTGTAATAGTATTTGGCAACGGCTTCGGTGAGCTTGCCGGATTTTCCATTCAGCTTTTCGTCAGCGGACTGCACAGCATCCACCAGCGCTTTATATTGCGCGGCATAAGTGGCGTTTTGGTAGCCGGTGAGCGATATCATACGGCGGGCGACAATTTCCTCGGTGGTTTTGGAGATTTCACGGTGGCGTTCGGTGTCGCCCACAACCTTCGGTTCGGCGATTTCCTGTACCTTGGCGAGGTTGAAGGCGGCGCGGCGGCCCCAGACAAAGGCGCTCTGGTTCATCTTGACGCCCGCGCCATTCAGCTCAATCGCTTTCAATATGCCCTCAGCCGTGACCGCGATCAGTCCCTTCTGGCAGGCATAGCCGAGCATAAACATATTCGTCGCGATTGAATCGCCGCACAGCGAGGTCGCCAGCTGCGTCGCGTTCAGTGTGGAAATGTTGTTCTCGCCGCAAAGTTTGCCGATGGAGCCAATCACCTGGTCCGCCGGAATTTTCCAGTCGGGGCTGTGGGTGAATTCGCCGGTCTGCGCCTTGTGCGTGTTGAGGATAATTTTCGTTTCGCCCTGGCGGATCTTGGAGAGGCAGTCACCGTCAGCGGTGACGAGCATATCGCAGGCAAGAATAATCGTCGCGCCCGCAACGCCGAGGCGCACGGTATTGATATCTTCCGGCGTTTTGGCAATGCGGATATGGCTGGTGACCGCGCCGCCCTTTTGCGCGAGGCCGGTCTGGTCCATGGTCGTGACGCCCTTGTTCTCAAGGTGCGCCGCCGCCGCAAGAATGGCGCCGATGGTGACAACGCCTGTGCCGCCGATGCCGGTAACGAGGATGGCTTCAGGCTGGCTCAGGTCGGCCACAACGGCATCGGGCATGGCTTTGAAGAAATTCTCAATATCATCGCTCATCTTGGCGACTTCAGGCTTCTTCAGCCCGCCGCCGAGGACGGTGACGAAACTGGGGCAGAAGCCCTTCACACAGGAATAATCCTTGTTGCAGCTTGACTGGTCGATCTGGCGCTTGCGGCCAAATTCGGTTTCGACCGGCGCGACGGAAAGGCAGTTTGATTTCTCGCCACAGTCGCCGCAGCCTTCACAGACGCGCTCGTTGATCATGATGCGCTTGGCCGGATCGACCATTAATTTACGTTTACGGCGGCGGCGCTTTTCGGCGGCGCAGGTCTGGTCGTAAATCAGGATGGAAACACCGGGTATCTCGCGCATGGTGCGCTGAATCTGGTCAAGGTCATCGCGGTGATTGATGTGCGTGCCGGTCGGGAAGTTAACCTTTTTGCCGTATTTCTCCGGCTCATCGGAAACAACATAAATCGTTTTAGCGCCTTCGGCGGCGACTTGCTGCGCGATCATTTCGACGCTGAGCGGCCCATCCACATGCTGCCCGCCCGTCATGGCGACGGCATCGTTATAGAGAATCTTGTAGGTGATATTGATATTGGCGGCAATCGCGGCGCGGATCGCCAGCAGGCCGGAGTGGAAGTAAGTACCGTCGCCAAGGTTGGCGAATACGTGTTTTTCGGATGTAAACGGCGCCTGCCCGATCCATGGCACACCCTCGCCACCCATCTGCGTGAACATGACGGTCTTGCGGTCCATCCACATCGCCATGTAGTGGCAACCGATACCCGCCAGCGCGCGGCTTCCTTCAGGCACAACCGTTGAAGTATTATGCGGGCAGCCGGAGCAGTAATAAGGCATACGCACGACAGGCGAAGGCTTGCCCTTCAAGTCAAAGTTCTTATGGATGACCTGCATGCGCTCTTCAAAGGATTTAACCTCGGTCAGCCCCTTCAGGCGCTTGATCAGAACGTCGGCTATTTGCGGCGGCGAAAGCTCATAAGTTTCCGGCAGCAGCGGCGCGCCCTGCTCATCGGTCTTGCCGACGACGCGTGGACGTTTGTCGGCATCCATGTTGAAAAGGATTTTCTTGATCTGTTCTTCGATCAGGCCGCGCTTTTCCTCGACAACGAGGATTTCATCAGCCTGTTCCGCCAGCTTGCGGATGCCTTCGTTCTCGAGCGGCCAGACGAGGGAAATTTTGTAGACGGCAATCCCCAGCTCTTCCGCGCGGCTGCGCGTGATACCGAGGTCTTCAAGCGCCTGCATCGTGTCCATCAGCCCCTTGCCGGTGGCGACAATGGCGAGACGTTTCTGCGAGGGATTGATAATGAATTTATCGAGGCCATTGGCGCGGGCATAGGCCTGCACGGCGGGGAGCTTCTGGTTGATCAGCCGTTCTTCCTGCGCGACAGGCGGATCATACCAGCGGATGTTAAGCCCTTCCGGCGGCATGTTGAAATCCGTTGGCGTCTTGAACTGCATCGCGAACGGGTCGGTGGTGATGGAGGCGGAGCTGTCGGCGAAATCACTGATGATTTTAAACCCTGTCCAGCAGCCGGAATAGCGCGACATGGCGATGCCGTGCAGCCCCAGCTCCAGCGCATCCTCGATGCCCGTCGGGTGCAGCATGGGGATCATGCAGTGAATAAAGGCGTGTTCCGACTGGTGGGGGAAAGTGGAAGATTTGCAAGCGTGGTCGTCACCCGCGAGCGCGAGCACACCGCCGTGTTTCGAGCTGCCCGCCGCATTGGCATGTTTCAGGGCATCAGCCGAGCGGTCGACGCCGGGGCCCTTCCCGTACCACATGCCGATGATGCCGTCATACTGCGCGCCGGGCCCAAGGTTAAGCTGCTGGCTGCCCCAGACGGCGGTTGCGCCTAAGTCCTCGTTCACGCCGGGGACAAACTTGATGTTGTTTTGCTCGAGATATTTTTTGGCGGATCCCAGCGCCATATCCAGCCCACCCAAGGGCGAGCCGCGATAGCCTGAAATGAAGGTCGCTGTCTTAAGGTTACGCGCGGTATCCAGCTGATGCTGCATGATCGGGATACGCACCAGCGCCTGAAGGCCGGTCAGATAGATCCGGCCCGATTTCTCAGTATATTTATCTTCAAGCGTAACCTGACGAAGCATGAGCCTCCCCTTAAATTCCTCTGCGTCATACCGGCGCGCCGGTATCTTTGGAACCCCCAGATTCCGGCTTTCGCCGGAATGACGATTGCGTAGATAATTCTAAATCCTGCTATCAAGTATAAGGTAGTGACCGCAGGCGATTTGAGCAACATAATTTCGTTATTGTCATATAGCGTGACTTAATTTTCATTGTTAAAACAACCTGCTTTGTTACCTTGTCCCGTAATAAATTTTATAAAGTTTTCAAAATGACAGCTACAGCCCTGAGCAAAAAAGACCAGCTTTGGTTAAAGCATGGCTTTAAAAACATAATAAGTTGATGTTTATTAACCTTTGGCGACAAGGGCTTTGATTACTTACATAAAAAATATTTTTGATTTCATAAAAAACTTTACGGTTTATAATAGTTCTGTTAACTTGCGGCTGCCCTCAGTTTTCAAAAAGGAATTATAATCATGACCGATATGATACCAAACAGCGCAGAAGCAAAGCGTCTGGATAAAATTGGTGAGGCCTTTAACAATGACCTCCTGGACTCCATAAGCAATCATTTCAATGGTGCAGTAACCAACGCCTTTACACCTGATGAAGATAAAGAAAATCTGAACGCGATAGATGAGACCCAAAAGGCATTAGAGAAAAGTTCGAAGCTTTTGGCGGCAGGTAATATCTTCCGCGCGGAAATATATAGCTCTGAGGCTACTTTGGCCTCTCTAAAACCCATTGATCTCTTTATGAGAGTTGCACGACGCGTTGGCAGTGATGCGGAAATTGCCGCCTGTCTCCCGCCCCGCAAATCCAGAACCTTTTTTCCGCGCAGGTCTGACAAAAAAGATGCCGCTGTCCTTGAAAAATACGAATTAAAATCACTCGCCGCTGTCATCCGGGCGAAGCTGTAGACACAACACCACCGCCCGTCAATCTCGCGCCGTAGAGGCTGCGGAATGATTGACGGGGGATAGTGCCGGTAGTTTTATTCACAATCAGCAATAACCTGTGCCTTAAGCCCCAAGGGGCTGCAAACCACTGTGTTGGCCTAAGGAGAGATGGTTAGAAGGCTTCCTATTCCTTCTGTCTCCTCCTGCCGCAACAACGATTTGCGGGCACAGTCTGAATATATCAGTTAAATTGCTAAATTGTCAATAATTAATTTCTAAAAACGCAATTAATGTTTTATAACATTGATAAATAATGGTATTAATATAATGGACAGGACGCTTGCGCATGGCGGATGTGAAAAAGCACCATTGAGATTCATCTTCCCCTTTTTCCAAACTCATGGTAAAAATAGCCATCTGTTAACTCTAAAGTTATGAAAACAATGGAAAGAGGTGATTACCATCGTACAGGTCGTTGTACGCGATAACAACATTGACCAGGCACTGCGTGCTTTGAAGAAGAAGATGCAGCGTGAAGGACTTTTCCGCGAAATGAAGATCCGTCGGCACTATGAGAAGCCGTCGGTTAAGAAGGCACGTGAAAGATCCGAAGCCGTCAGACGTTATCGTAAACTCGAGCGCAAACGTAAAGAGCGCGACGGGGAATAGTTAAGTAGTCCACTTTCGATTACAATCTCATGTCACCCCGCGCTTTGAGCCGGGGTGACATGTTTTATTTTAGGACGCTGAATTAAAGGGAGTAGGCCATGAAATATCAAGGCGATGCAAATCTCGAAAAACTTCTGAAAACCGCAGGCGAAACACGCAGCCTCGACGAGGCCAAAGAAACACTCAAAGGCATCCTTGCCGCTCCCACGGATATTGCAGCCCCCGCACTCTGGCTCACGCTTTTCAAATCAGCCACCACCAATCCCGAAATTGCCCAGCAGCTTACAGCGCTGAAAGAAGAAATAGCGGATGACAGTGTCGCTGTTCATCAAAGCAAACTTGCGGATATGCGCACCGAAATGGCCAAGCTCGGCATCGACGGTTTCTTCGTTCCCCGTGCGGATGAGTTCCACGGCGAATACGTCCCCGCCCGCACAGATCGTTTGGCCTGGATCACAGGTTTTACAGGCTCCGCCGGCAGCGCCGTCGTGCTCAAAGAGAAAGCCGGCTTTTTCACCGATGGCCGCTACACGCTGCAAGCCCGCAAACAGGTAAAGCCCAAAGAATTCGACATCTGCAGCACAGCCGCTGACCAGAAACCGACGCCAACCATCACACCGTCGGAATGGATCGAAAAGAACCTTCCGAAAGGCGCGACCTTCGGCGTTGACCCATGGGTGCAGACGGCCAACGAAATCAAAGGCATTAAGGCTGCCGTTGAAAAAGCGGGCGGCAAGCTTGTGTTTGTGGATAGCAACCCGCTGGATGCCGCGTGGCAGGGCCGTCCTGCCGTGCCCGTCTCCCCCGTTGTTCCGCAACCATTGGAATATGCCGGACGAGCATCGGACGAGAAACGCAAAGCCCTCGCCAGTACGCTGAAAGAAAAAGGCGCTGATGCGCTTGTTATCGCCCTGCCGGAAGAAACCTGCTGGCTGCTGAACGTGCGCGGCGGCGATGTGCCCTGCACGCCTTTCGCCCTCTCCTACGCGATCGCCCACAAGGACGGCACGGTTGACTGGTTTATTGACCAACGCAAACTCACGGAAGAAACAAAAAAGTGGGTCGGCTCTGATGTACGCATCCATGATCTGTCTGAATTTTCAGGCTCACTCACGGCTCTTGCCAAACAAGGCAAGAAAGCCTGGATCGACCCCAACTCCGCGCCGATCAAGGCGCAGACCATCGTCACCGACAACGGCGGCACGGTTCACTCCGAGCGAAGCCCGCTGCAACTGATGAAGGCCCTGAAGAACGATGCCGAGATCAAAGGCACGACCGCCTGCCATATCCGCGACGGCGCGGCGCTGACGCGTTTTATAGCCGCCATTTCCGAGCCCGGCGCTGCCGCCAAGTTCAGCGAGATTTCCGCCTCCGACCTGCTGCAAAGCTACCGCGCAGAAGGCGACAAATTCCGCGGCCTCAGCTTCGACACCATCTCCGGCGCGGGCGGCAACGGCGCGATCATCCACTACCGCTCCACGCCGGAAACGAGCCAGCCGCTCAATGCCGGCCCGGTTTATCTGGTCGACTCAGGCGCACAGTATCTCGATGGCACAACCGATGTTACGCGTGCCATCGCCGTCGGCACGCCCACGACGGAGATGAAAGAGAACTTCACCCGCGTCCTCAAAGGCCACATTCAGGTGGCAATATCTGTTTTCCCCGCAGGCACCACCGGCGACAAGCTGGATGTGAAAGCGCGTGCCTCCCTCAAGGAAGTCGGCCTCGACTATGCCCACGGCACCGGCCACGGCGTCGGCAGCTACCTTTCCGTGCACGAAGGCCCCTGCGGCATCACCCCGCTCTCGAATTCCGTGCCACTTGAGCCCGGCATGATCATCTCCAACGAACCGGGTTATTATAAAGAAGGCGCTTATGGCATTCGCATTGAAAGCCTTGTCACCGTCATCGACACCGGCAAGAAGGATGCGGACGGCAAAAACCTGTTGGCCTTCAAAACCCTGACCATGGCCCCGATCGACCGTAATATGATCGAACCCTCCCTGCTGACCGCCGATGAGCTGAAATGGCTGAACGACTATCATGCCGAGGTGCAGAAAAACCTCCTGCCGCTGCTTGAAAAAGACCCGAAAGCCACGGCTTTCCTCAAAAAAGCCACAGCCCCTATCCAGAAAGTTGCCGCCTTCAAGGTGCAGAAAATCAAAGGCTGCTTCCTCTAAACAACGCAGTTGCCATATCCACTTAATTGCTCTTTAACCCTTTGTAAGTTATAAAGGATATGGGGGTAATTTTCACATGTTTGATAAAATACGGCAATCTATCAAAAATCTGACTTCGCAGCCGCTTGAGGTCAACCTGAGCTCCATGCCTGCCGTCAAGAACCTCTACCTGCGCATTGTTGAATCCCTCCAGGACAAAGACAAACAGCTTCAAAGCCTGAACCGTGCCTACAAGGGCGCATTCCTTATCATCGCCGTGCTGACAATTCTGGGCCACACCATCACGGCCCACATCACCAGCAACCAGAGGGAAAACGCGGAAGTTACCTTCACCATCACCAACATGCGCTCGCTCGTCGACACGATTGTGTCGCAAGCTGCCGTATTCAAGATTTCAGCCGACTCTTTTGACGACAACCTCCTCACAGCCTCGCTCGACAGCCTGAAGGAAGAGCGCGCCAAGATTGAAGCTTACGACGACGACAGCATGAACGCGATCTTCCAGGACGCGCCCTACTTCCTGAACAACAAGATAAACAATTTCATCACGATGACGGATGACTTCCTCAAGTTCCGGCGCACGAACCGGCATAACGAGGCGACGGCGGCCTTCACCGTGCTGACAGGTGAATCGTCGCGTATTCTCGGGATCAACCTGGACCTGGCTCTCAGCAAATACCGCGCCGATGTCATGCATGAAATCAAGCGCGCCTATAACCTGCAGATCGCGGGCATGCTGATCGTCCTGACGGTCCTTGTCCTTGAGATGACGTTTATCTTCAATCCGCTGGTGAGCCACCTCGGCGAATACCACAAGTACCTCATCAAGCTTGCCCTGACGGATATGCTCACGGGCCTGAACAACCGCCGCGCCTTCATGCAGCTGGCGAACGCGGGGCTGGACTATTACAAACGCCACAAGAAGCCCTTTGCGCTGGTGCTGATGGACCTCGACCATTTCAAATCCGTCAACGACACCTACGGCCACAAGGTCGGCGACCTGGTGCTCCAGCACTATTCGAACATCCTGCAGAAGACCCTGCGGGCGCACGACACGCTCGGGCGGATCGGCGGTGAGGAATTCGCCATTTTCCTGCCGCAGGTGACCGCGGAGGAAGCCCTGCCGATGATCGAACGCTGCCGCAAACGCGTCGCCGAAACGCCCTGCTCCTACA
>Ga0206948_1163_pt1 | contig 15238 bp, 14 predicted proteins | sample Alteio_BWOrgHeat_FD_153236 | JGI IMG/M metagenome (GOLD analysis project Ga0206948, IMG submission 153236) | Enriched cells from forest soil in Barre Woods Harvard Forest LTER site, Petersham, Massachusetts, United States -... | ecosystem: Environmental > Terrestrial > Soil > Temperate forest > O... | reverse complement strand
GAATCACTGCATATGTAGTTCCGTCTAATGATGAGTTCCTCAATGAATATGTTCCTCCTCAATTTCGCAGATTGGAGTACATTACCGGCTTCACCGGTTCCAATGGGATTGCAATTATTACCAAAGACAAACTAGCCTTTTATACCGATGGAAGATATCTCCTCCAGGCTCGCCAGGAATTAGACCCAGAGTTTGTTATTCTTGACATGTATGAACGCAAATCTTGCGAATGGTTTGATCTCGCTTTAAATAATGGAGAGGTTTTAGGCTATGACCCAATGCTTCATAGCAAAAAAAATCTGGAATATTATGAGAAGTTGAAAAAGAAATTCAACTACCAGCTCAAGCCAGTGCCAAACCTGGTTGATACTATTTGGAAGAACCGGCCAACAAGCAGCGATAAGAAAGCCTTCAACTTGGGCATAGAATTTACCGGCAGAAACAGCGCGGATAAAATTGCCGAAATCGGCCAGCAGTTGCAAGCCGATTATCTCCTGCTTTGCAACCCGGACTCCATTTGTTGGCTACTCAATATCCGTGGGCATGATATAGACTACACGCCAGTTTTATTAAGCTATTTGTTACTCAGTAAGAATGGTACTGTAACTTTGTTTACCGACCCAACCAAAACTTCAGATATAAAAGCAGAAGTCAAACCATGGGACAGTGTACAGGATTATTTTACTAAGCTTCTGAGCGAAGGCAAAACCATTCAGCTTGACCCGGCTAAAACTCCAGTGTGGTTTACGGCCCACCAGAAACAACTGGTATTGGAAGCTGATCCCTGCGAACTGCCAAAAGCCAAAAAGAACTCGGTTGAAATTCAGGGCATGCGCGATTGCCATAAGGTAGACGGCCTTGCTGTAACTAATTTCCTTAACTGGCTAAAGGAAAATTATCAGAGCGGCATAGATGAAATCAAGGCTGCAGAAAAGCTTCTTGAATTCCGCAAACAGGGAATGCATTTCGTTGAACCAAGTTTTGAATCTATTTCTGCCTTTGCAGAAAATGCTGCTGTGATTCATTATAGAGCCACACCTAAAACCAATAAACAAATTACCGGAGAGGGTCTTTATTTAATAGACTCAGGTGGGCAGTATTTGAATGGCACTACCGACATCACGCGCACGATTTGTCTGGGGACTCCGAAACGCGAGCATATTGAAAATTATACTCTTGTACTCAAAGGGCATATAGCTATTGCCTCAGCAGTATTTCCTGTAGGGACAACCGGTGCTCAGCTCGACTCTTTAGCAAGGCAATATCTCTGGAGATTTGGTCGCAATTACATGCATGGCACAGGTCACGGAGTCGGCCATTTCCTCTCTGTGCACGAAGGCCCGCAGGGGATTAGCAAGCTCAACACTACAGTGCTTGAGCCCGACATGATTTTATCCAATGAGCCAGGCTATTATAAAGAAGGTGAATATGGCATTCGCATCGAGAATCTGGTTCTGGTGAAACAGTCTGCACACAAAGGGTTTTTAGAGTTTGAAACCCTCACACTCGTTCCTTTCGAAGATTCTCTCATAGATTACAGTATGCTTGAAGCTCACGAAAAAAAGTGGTTAGAGGCATACTCTTCTCTGGTTAATCAATCCTGAATAAGTATAATACCTTCATCAAGATTTAATAGGTAGCTTATGCAGAGTAAAGCATACCCCCCATTCGCAACGATACCGGTCAAATTTGACCGGCCGGCACAAGAACCAAATTATGATTTATTGCTTGCCCGACCTAATCATCCTCTAATCCTCGCTAGCTCCGATGCGTTGGCAAAATTGAAAAGCGACCGTGAGCACAATGAGTATTTAGTGCAAATGGGATATACCTGCCACCGTGGCTCGCGCGCTAACAATGTTATACCGCTCGATAAATTTCAAGGTCTTGCCCGAGACCTCGAACACAGCAAATCTGTCGCTAACCCCATGAATGGTCGCCCGGTAAATATTGATAACCTATACCGCCTTAAAACCGGTTCGAGAAAGGGAGCATACCTGGGCGCCAACCTATTTAATTTTTCCTCATATCACGATGACGACCAGCTTTACATCGCAACAGAAGCACCCTACCACCCTGAGGATTATTTCCGAATGGTGATTGATACCGGCTCACGGGTCTTAGTGAGCGTAACCACAGAAGCTGATAACGGAGAAGAGGCAGCGTTCTTTAAGATCAGAGATGGTGTACGCATCGACCTGCACCATTTACCTATACACGCGCATTTTCAAATTGATGAACATTGCCTGGTTACATCGGTGCAGGAAGTTACCCGTGCCCCTAAGTTTGGTGGAGCGCCTTTGACAGTTGCGCATTATAAAGTGAGCAACGCCTCTGAAAGTTATTTTATCCACCATATCAAATATAAAGACTGGCTTGATAACTACCCTGGCCATAACTCATGTATGTTGGAACTGATTGCAGCTATAAATGAAGCTCAGCAGGAATTGCAAACTAACTCCAAGAATCCTATCACGGTTAATTGCGGCTTTGGCTATGGCAGGACTGCAAGCCTGATACTGATACACCAGATATCTCGTATAATCCCAGACATCATCCGCAATCAAAACCTTGCTCAACACAGCATTGTTCGGGATGAGGATATTGAAATCGACTTGTTTGGCATGATCTATGCGCTCCAAGAGCAACTCGCATATAAAGCACTGATCGGTTTGGGAGGTTGTCCAGAAGACCGCTTTAATAAATTTTACTCAGAGGTTCAGCAGGTTGTTGGCGCTTTGATTCGGAGGGAGCTTGCAGGTAATTATTAATATAGCGCAATCCTTGGTCATTGCGACCCCGAGCAGAGCGAGGTGGGAAGCAATCCAGTCTTGAAACTTGAGTAACTTTTTGCTTTCATACTAAACTCACTACTGGTTTGCCGCGTCGCTGACGCTCCTCGCAATGACAGAAATTTGGCTCATTTTTAGTAAATTGGAAATTTTAGAAGCTAATATTAATGCGGATATCCTGATACATGACTTCGTCCAGTTTGCATTACCATTGCAAAGTAGACGAAGTTTTAGGATAAAGAAAGGAGATTAGGTTTTGGTATTCCGTAGTGCCCATTGACATAGCTTGCAGTAAGAAACTATACTCATAAATATACTTTTTGATTAGCTGATAATTTCATAATGAGCATTGATAAAGATCTTAGAGACAGACTATGCGTACTGTTTGGAATTAGTCTAGACTTCCTTCACTTTACGCTTTATGGGTTGTTCACTTACTTATTTGTAGACATTTTCTTTCCGGGTCTTGATGAGGCCACCCAGCATACGTTAGTGTATAGCACAAGCATTATGGACATACTGTCCCGAATAGCAGGAACGCTAGGTTTTAGTTATATTGGTGATAAGTATGGGAGAGCCCGAAGTTTAAAGCTGGCTGCCCTGTTTTTAATTATACCTTCGTTTTGTATTCCTTTCCTTCCTGGCTATGAAAAACTAGGCATATTAGCCCCAATAATTTTACTTATTACCAGATTTTTCCAGGGATTTTGTTGTGGCGCAGATAGTAGTGCTGGAGCAGTTTACCTGTTCGAATCACGAATAACTGCAAAATACTGTATTACAAGTTTAAATGGCTGCGCTGCATCCCTTGGCATTTTATTGGCAACTGCCATTGCATATGTTGCAACTTTCTATTTCAGTAAATTGGAACTACAACACTACGGTTGGAGAATTGGGTTTTTAATTGTTTCAGCTTTTTCCGTTTTAAGCTTTCTCATGCGCCTGTCAATAAACGAGACTGACTTTTTTCTCGATGTCAAAGCCAAGCAGAGCTTTTCAGAAAACCCACTATTACTTTCGGTTACTAGGTATTACAAAGAACTGCTTTTAGGCATGGCTTTAACTTATTTCCCAACTACTGTTTTTGTTTTTGCATTTTCATACTCATATGACTATGCAAGGGATTTCTTCGATGCAAGAATTACTGAAAGTTACGTTTCTATTATGGCAATCTTGGCTTTAAGGATAGTCATTGTCCCGATGGTCGCGTTAATTGCTGACAGAATTGGGGGAGTAAAAATATTTTATGCATCCTGCATTTGTGGCATATTATCTTATTATTTTTTCCTGGCAGCTAATGAACATCTTTATCTATTGATGTTGTTCCTGGGCTGCATTTCAGTTCTCAATACCGCTGTATTGCCAGGAATTCTCTTTAGGTTTATTCCCCAGGAAGTAAGATTTACCATGACGTCGATAATATTTTGCTTTTCTTTTTTAATATTTGGAGGGGTGGTGCCGTACGTATCAAACCTGCTTATCGAAATATATAAATCAATTTATGTCCCTGCCTTATATATCAGCATCACAGCTGTTATTACCTTCTTTGCAGCAACCGCAATAGTCCTTAGAGGAAGCAACTATTTCACCTATTTCTCAAAACAACACCTAATGGAAAATGCTGAGAAATAGTTTAAACGCCACTATATTGATATTATTTTATTTTTTACATGGATAAACTTCATAATTTACTACATAATGGCGCCAAGACACCGTCCTTGCAAGAACTCAACCAAAAATTTTTTTTGGAAATTGAGCAGAAGACCTGGTGAGAAAGCTAGGCAATTCCGCATGCAGGGCCTCAAAGATTCTAAGCGCCCCCGTGACCGGGAACCGGGGGCGCTCGAAAAAAGCGTGAGCTTTTTTTCGCACCTATATTTAAAGGCCTTGCAGGGAACGGTAATGTGAGTCTATTGCACCACAAATGGGTAGTAATGTTCTGCTAACTCTTCTATTACACACATGCCCCGATCATCATCTTCATTAAGATATGTATATTTTTCTGAAGGACATTTTAATAAATGCTCCTTTGGATGATGAGCAATATATTCTCTCATTTCGGGTTTAACATATAGCTCGATATAATCTCTCAACGGTTGTATTACTACATAAAGTTCCGAACTATACCCAGCAAAAATATTCTGTTCGTACCTTACTATAAATTCACTGTGTTCATCTTTTTCTGGATAATTTTCATACACGCTTAGGAAACTATCAACCATATCAGTTTCAACTTCTGATGTCCTATTGACAATTGCTTGACCCAACTCATAGGTACTATTATAGCTAACAGTATTGTCTTCTTGGAACAATAGTTTGTAAATGTTTGCAAGACATTTGTATATTGCCTGCTCGTAAGCTTTTTTGGCCTGGAGATTAAGTTTGCCATAAGGGCTATAGTCATTATCAAAAACTCTTTTCATAGCATAATGCCAGGCTTCATGGATAAAAGTAGCTTGGACATCTGATAATTTCCTGAGACTAGAGGAGATAAGTATATCATTTTTTCCAGCTGCCCCTAATGACTTCTCCTCCCCAGCTTTTTCCATATCACAAAAAATAATCTGGAATTTGGGATTATCAATGAATCCCAATGCAACAACATCCAGCACATCCTGTAGTAATTCATATTGTTCGAATGGCTGGAAAAAGTTGTTTATCTCACTTGATTTAAAGAACTTACAACCAAAGACATATTCAATTGCATAAATAAGTGCATAAGCAATAGGTTTGATAAAAGAGTTGGTTTGTGAGAGAGGTTGTATAAAAGCATGGGATGCTAACCATTCAACATTTGTATGAGCCTGCTCCATATTAGCAATAATTTTTATCGGGCTATTCTTTGTGATATTATCCTTAAACAGATAAGGTTGAATCTCATCTAAATTTGAATTAGCTCCATTAGCGACTAATAACTTTTGCAATTCAATATGGTTAAACATGTACGCCAATAATAATGGCGTGTCACCCTTATTATTTGTAGTTTCTATATAAGCACCATATTTAAGCAACAGCTTAGTTAGTTCTAGATTACCCTCTGAAACTGCATATAATATTGGCTTATAACCAGTCCACATTTCTTCATCATTAGCAGCGCCATATTTGAGCAATAACTCAACTAGCGCTAGGTTTTGTTGCCAAATTGCCATTGAGATTGAAGTATCACCAAGAGATGTTTTTATTTCTATATCAGCACCATTTTTGAGCAACAGCTCAACTAGCTCTACGTCTGAGAGTTAATCGCGATATGAATGGGAGATCCATAGGTTCTATCAACAACATTAACATTTGCACCATTTTCCAGCAATAACTCTACACTGGCAAATTTATTTCTCATTACTGACTTTAATAACAATACATCGCTGTCATTACTTATATTTAAGCCCTGCTTTAGAAGCTCTTTAGCTGTTTGAATATCTTCACTGTAGATTGCATCCGCAAATGCTTTTTGCAAATCAGGTGTCTCCGCCATATTAACTCCATTTTATGCGTTATTTTAGTAATCGCAGGAAGTTTACACTAAATTCCTGCGAATAACAATAAAAAGCCTTTTAAAGCGAGGGGTTTATATTTGCATAATAGCAAACCTAAGGAGCCTTTAATCTCTAGGCAAAATCAAAAATCTAATTTAATACTTAGATTAGCGCAAAAGTTAACCATCATATAGTAGCCATGAGAATTGTTATTATCCCAATGCTAACCGATAATTATGGCTACATTATTCATGACCGCAGAATCGCTATGGTCATAGACCCATCTGAAGCTAAATCCATATTGAGCTGCTTAGAACACTCTAATCTAAAGCTAACCTATATTTTAAATACCCATCATCACGATGACCATATCGGCGGCAATACCGAGTTAATACAAGCAACTAAAGCGAAATTGGTCGCTGCAAAATCCGATGCTAAGCGCATCCCAAACATAGACATAAAAGTCGAAGAAGGACCAATAGAGCTTAATGACTTACAGTTTGAGGTAATACATATACCTGGGCATACCAGCGGACATCTGGCATATTATTTTCCATCCTTGAAAGCAGTTTTTTGCGGAGATACTTTGTTTTCTATGGGCTGCGGCCGAGTGTTTGAGGGCACATCTGCTGAAATGGTTAGCAGCCTTAAGAAGCTCAGTGCTTTGCCTGGAGATACCTTTATCTATTGCGGCCATGAATACACTGAAAAAAACGGCATATTTGCGATGACGCTTGAACAGAATAACAAAGACTTGCAACGTCGCATGCACCAGGTGATCCAACTGCGAAGAGATAGCCTGCCGACATTACCCTCGACTATGGAAATGGAGCTTGCCACCAATCCCTTCCTGCGATTAACCAGCAAAGAAATCCGGCAAAATCTCAATATAGTTTCGGATTCAACTGAGGTTGAAGTATTTGCTGAGATGCGAAGCCGGAAAGATAAGTTCTAACCAAGCCCTTTATTTATTGCTACTTCGTCGCGCTTCGCCTCACCTATAAAGGATAGGCATCGGCTAGCGCTCCTAGTATCAATTAAAAAATGGACTTGGTTATTAGTGATTGCCGTTGTCGAGCTGCTTTGGAAAATAAGAAAAATAATTGCTTTCTCTAAGACCGACCATGGTGACTGCAAAACCGGTGATAATTGCAGAAATACTTATACACATAGCAGGAATATATACTTCATTATAGATCTGTGCCAACAAACCAGAAACATACGGAACCATTGCTCCATATACTATAAATGCAATACTGTAGACTATAGATATCATAGTAAATCTCACATCATGGGGCACTATTTTTAAGATTATCCCAGGCACAACAGCAGAATTAAGAATGGTTATGCACCCCAAAAACACTAATAATTTATGTGGGTCACTGTGAGCAACCAAGAAAAAATAATATGAAAATAACCCGGCCACACAGGCAAAAAATAGTATTCGAACACCCCCAATCCTATCTGCAAGAAAACCGACTGACGGAACGACTAATATCCTAAATAATAAGAGCATAGAATTGTAAGCAAGACCTTCAAAAATATCAGCTCCCACAATTCCCTTCGCATAGCTATATGAGTATGAAAATGCAAAAATAGCAACCGTAGCCGGGAAGCATATTATGCCAAATCCTATGAGCAGTTCTTTATAATATCTAATAAAAATATTTTTAAATGGGTTAGATGTCATAATATGAGTTGCTTTTATTTTGAGAAAAAATTCAGTTTCATTAATGGTCAGTCGCATTAAAAAACTGATAATAGCTAATATGGAAACAATTCCAAAACCCACTCTCCAGCCAAATTGTTGCAATTCAACTGCACTGTAATGCTCCGTTGCGACATATGCGATAATAGTTGCTAACAAAACACCCAAAGATGCAGCGCAGCTTGATAAGCTAGAAAGGCAGAATTTGCCATTCATTTGAGATTCATATAAATAAACCATGCTTCCCCCAAGCTCCGCCCAACAAAACCCCTGGAGGAACCTAGCCGTAAGTAAAAGTACTGGAGCTAATACACCTAAAACGTCATAACCTGGTAGTAATGGGATAAGACATGATGGCAAAAGCACCAGCGCAGCTCCCAACTTAAAACTTTTTACTCTACCAGATCTGTCACCTAACCAACTAAATACCAGCGCCCCGGTTGCGCGGGAGATCACATCTATTAAACCTGCCCCATATACGAACATAATATGTGATGCAGTATCGTAGTCGGGGAAGAAAACCGTTGCGAAGATATAGGTGAAAAACCCGTAAAGAGTAAAATTAAGAAAATCCACAGTAATGCCCAAAAGAACAGCAAACCTATCCCGGAGATCTTTTAGGAGACTCATGCGGTTTTCATAAGTAAATTAATGATTCCCTGATCTTAGTTTTGAATTAATAGTACGTCAACGGTTGTGCAATATATTGATGGCACCACGGCAATCCAGTGTACCGACTTACCCCTAAAGTGAGCCGATTTGGCGTAATTTGAGTATATGATCAACCAACCCGCCTACGCTAAAGCTTCGGCGCGGCCCGTTTCGCACGCTACGACGTAATAAATCACGTCGTAGCTAAATTTTGCCTTCGGCAAAATTAGCGAAGACGGATGGGCATACTCCTCCAGTCTGAGCTTTTAAGTGTATTTAACAAAAAACAAGTATGCAACAGATAATATATTAAATTTTAGGCTCGCTCTTTAGATAATGTGAAAGAAGTCTCTAAGCACAATCGCTACAACCTCGAATAGAATAAGAATGATGATGATCATTTCTAAATTGGAAGTGTGCAGGTGGTTGAGCTCATTAGATAAAATCTCATAAAGCTCATGTATTATACTAAGACGGCGATTGAGGATGTCCATCCGCAGGGAAATATCCATATAATCAGCAGCCATGTTATAGTATGTTTCATATTTTGGGCGCCGCCAGAAGAATTCAGGGGTGTCAAGCACATCACAGTTTAGGTTGACGGAATACCGCTCGCTAAAAAGTACACCAATCTTCTGAGCAAGCTTTCTACGCGACAACGAAATCTTACCATTTGTGGAGAGCTCCTCTGGTAAATGCTGCGCGCTTTTAATCGTAGCTTCAACAGATGCTTCCAGCACGGATAACTTGACTGACTGCGAGAGAGCATGGCTCATAGATAATTTTATCAGAGCATTATTGGACTCCAAAATAATCGTATCTTCTTCTTCCTGTATTACAGTCTTATTTTCTTTGCTATAGAAGAAAGTACAAAAATCATTATCGATAACAGGTACGGGACTTTGCTCAAATGGCTTCAACGCAAGAAGTATTCTATTCTCTTCTTCCTTATTGAAATTCCACAGTACGACACACCCGTAAGTAAAGTAAAAAGCATCCTGCATTTCGCCGTCTTTAGAAAACGTTTGTACATGAATTATGTTGTCATAAAGCCCGGGGTTTAATCCCTGCTCATGCAAAAACCGGACAAAACTATCGTTATCATAACTCTCAGCGGTGCAGTATGAAGAACATCTCATAATATAATAGATAAGTTATTAATTCGACTATACTTCTAAATATATAAAATTACCAATACAGTGTTTGATTATACTCTTCGCCTTTCAATAAGTGGGTGCGTCATGCATCGGGATTCGCATTTCGTTACGTATGAAGAATACGCGCCTCATGCTCACCCGAGCATTCCTACCCAATTACTGAAATGCTTTGAGTATAGTACGCTAATCCCGCAACCCCTTATCTGTAAAATAGTTATGGAATTAGTTTTGAATACTGACATATTTAAAGTAGAGAATATGACAATTTTGAATCATGGAACCCCATAAAATCCCTAAAAGCATTTGGGCTCTTGGCTTCGTCAGCATGTTTATGGATGTATCAACGGAAATGATCCACAGCCTATTGCCCATTTACCTGGTCTCAATCTTAGGCGTCTCTGCGATTGCTGTAGGTATGATCGAGGGAATCGCCGAATCCACTTCACTGCTTATCAGGATATTTTCTGGAACCCTTAGCGATTACTTAGGCAAGCGCAAATTAATTGCTACTATTGGCTATGGTATCGCAGCCTTCACAAAACCTTTGTTTGCTATAGCTACTTCGCTAAATGTAATTATGGCTGCCAGGTTTGTCGACCGGCTTGGCAAGGGCATACGCGGAGCCCCAAGAGACGCTCTAATTGGAGACCTTGCCCCACTAAGCATACGAGGTGCTTGCTTTGGTTTGCGCCAGTCTTTAGACAATGTCGGCGCAATCGCAGGACCATTAATTGCTATATTATTCATGTGGTTGTTCGCCAATAATATTAAAGCGGTTTTCTGGGTGGCCACCATTCCCGCATTCATCTCCTTCTTTGTAATACTTATAGTGGTAAAAGAGCCAAAGAAAGAGCACCACTTTAATCAAGAGGATCAAAAGCCCTTTAATATTAAAGATGTTGCAAAGCTGCACTCAAGTTTCTGGTGGGTCATTGTCATTGCTGTAATAATTTCATTTGCACGAATGAGCGAAGCATTCCTGGTGCTAAAAGCTCAGGATGTAGGCTTTGAACTCATGTATATTCCACTTGTACTGGTAATAATGAATTTAATATATGCCTCAACCTCATACCCGGCAGGCAAACTCTCCGATAAAATCGACCGCATGCATTTGCTATCCTTAGGGACACTTATATTACTGATCAGTGATCTGCTTCTTGCTTACGCTACAACCCATATCCACACTATGTTAGGTGTAGCCCTATGGGGATTACATATGGGTGTTACCCAGGGAATATTTGCCGCACTTATAGTTGATAAAACCCCCGCACATTTATATGGTACCGCTTTCGGAATTTTCAACTTTTTATGCGGCCTGGCCATTTTATTCGGCAACATTATCGCTGGCTGGATTTGGAGTGTCCATGGCGCACAACTAACTTTCTTGTTTAGCTCTTCTTTAGTTGGACTCATGTTTATCATTATATTAATAAATGAATACCGACAGAGAAAAAGCAGGCCAGTTATTTAAACTCATAGTCTCACAATCAAATTCTTGCCTTTCAGAAGCCCTAAGGGTATCTATAGTATTAAATAAAGTTAGAGGGATATTTCAATGATTGTTAAAGCACATAACGATGACTCAACCGAACATCAAAATGTAACATATCAAACTAAGCGGGCTACAGTGCCGGCAATGGAAGAATTGCTTTATGAACCGATCAAAGTCCTTGATCATGGCTTTATCCGCGTGGTTGATTATATGGGTGATGACGCAGCCGTAGTGCAGGCTGCACGGGTTTCTTATGGTCGCGGCACCAAAGCAGTCAGCCAGGACCGCGGCCTTATTCGCTATCTTATGCGCCACTGGCACACCACGCCTTTTGAAATGTGCGAGATCAAGCTCCACGTTAAGCTACCGATATTTATTGCGCGCCAATGGATTCGCCACCGCACGGCAAATGTCAACGAGTATTCAGCACGCTACTCTCTTATGGATCGTGAGTTTTATATTCCAGCACCGGAGAATCTAGCTTCACAGTCGCAAACAAACCGTCAGGGTCGGGGAGATGTACTGGAAGGAGCAGAGGCAGCACGCGTTCTCGAAATTCTTAAGAGCGATTCTGAGTCCTGCTATGACCACTACATGGAAATGCTTAACCTGGATGATGCTACTGATCAACAACTCGACAGCAGTAAGCAAGGCTTAACCCGTGAGCTGGCAAGAATGAATTTGACTCTTAATTACTATACTCAATGGTACTGGAAAATCGACCTCAATAATCTGCTTCACTTTATCATGCTCCGGGCCGACCCTCATGCCCAGTTTGAAATCCGCGAGTATGCCAACGCTATCCTCGAGGTTGTGCGCAAGTGGATGCCACTTACCTGCGAGTCCTTCCTTGATTACCGCATGAATGCCGTAACTTTATCGGCGCAAATGAAAGAGATTGTACAACGCATGATAAAAGGCGAGAAAGTCACTCAGCCTGAAAGCGGTCTCTCACAGAGAGAATGGGACGAATTGCTTTATAAACTTGCAATATGATGCCATCGTAGATACTTGTAAATTTCTCATCGAGAAGCATCAGGTAAAAGCCAAGCAGCTTATTGTATTCGGATGCTGACAACTTGAGACTAGGCAAGGATATAAAGTTGCCGGATTTGCGGAAGTTATCTGAACAGACTGGGAATGGATATATAGAATACTCAGGCATTTGCCTTTTAAAAATCAACACGCTTCGCATAATATGATAATTGGAAGTGACAAGCAACATGCTCTCAAACCCATGCAGCATCATAAAGATCTTCGCTTCAAGCGCATTGGTTATAGTGTTATTGGCCAGGTTACCCAAAATGATATCATCTTGGTTTATTTTGCCCAGCAACTCCTGGTTTTTAGTGCCGCTTAAGATAGAGTTAATAGTCGCACCCTGCCCTACCCCTGAGATCAACAGCTTCTTCGCTTTAATGCGAGCAAACTCTTCCAGACCTTCTTCGAGGCGCATACTACCTCCAGTAAGAATCACCACCGCATCCACCGGCTGGGTAAAGCTCAAGTTTTGCTCAGGTATATTGTTGATGAATATAAAAAGTCCCACTACCCAGCTCGCAGGCACAAGCAATATCAGGTAGATTAATCTCTTTACAGTAGGATAGGAGTCTAAAATCATAAACAGTAATGCTGGTTAAACAATTGCGATTAGATACTTTTACTTGTAATCTGACAATAGAAAATTTTTTATTTTTATGAGCTCATTATCCAAAAAAGATATTAATGCCCTGATCGACATGACCAAAGAAGTATGTCAAATAATCATGGGTTATTATAAGTTGCTCGATAAAGAAGTAGAAACCAAAAGTGATAATTCACCAGTAACTATAGCTGACCGGCATGCTAGCGACTTCCTGACTGAACGGCTGGTGAAAATTCTTCCCTCACTTCCAGTTGTTTCAGAAGAGGGAAATCAAACTGAGAATATTAAAATCATCAAAACCTGTAAGAAATTTTGGCTTATCGACCCCATTGATGGAACCTGGTCATTCATTCGCAAAAAGGGAGTTTTCACCGTTAATATCGCGCTAATTGAAAATGGCAAGCCTATCTGGGGATTAATTGCAAATCCCCAGGATAATGCCATTTATTACAATTCGGAATCAGGGCAGTGCCTTAAGCTGCTTGATGATAATATCGAGATTCTAAGAGCTAAGGAAGTTTCACCAAGAGGTGTGGATTTTTTGGTTTCTCATCAAAATCTCAATCAGCGTATTCAGGACTATGTTAACCAGTTTAAGATCAATACCATTACACCTATTCCATCTTCAATTAAATTTGCTTTGATTGCAGATGGAAAAGGAGATATTTATCCGCGCTTCAAGCGCACTTGCATTTGGGACACAGCCGCTGGGCACGCCCTGCTTAATTCAATTGGCGGCGATATCATCGATTTGGAGGGGAATTCATTGATTTACAACAGCGGTCAACTAGAGAACCCTGACTTTATCGCAGTGAGTTCGCTGGATATTCTTAAGGGAACGCAGCCGAGTGCGAATAGACTTCAGTGATATTTATTGTACAATGAACAAGTTCTCGATATGATAGATATCTTACTTTATGTATTACAAATAAGATTTTTATGGCAGCAAAAGTCGCACTGTCCAGGCAAATTGGCTTATTACCATTGGTCATTTATTATTTCTCAACCATAGTTGGGGTTGGGATATTCCTTGTTCCTCTGCATGCAGCACGTATTGCCGGTCCGGCCTCTCTGCTGTCTTGGCTGCTGGTACTGATCATGATTTACCCTTTTGCAATGATATTTGCCCATATTTCCCAAGTCTACCAGACTAGCGGAAGCATCCAAAAATTCATTGAGGATTCTGCAGGATTCCGCTTCGGCAAAGCTATGGCATTATTTATGGCTATTACCGCTATGTTTGGCAACTCACTGCTTGGCTATGCCGCCGCGCGTTACATAATGGAGCTGATTGGGTATAGTCATCCTACATTTCCAATGATTCTTGGCCTGGGGGTGCTGACTCTTTCTTGCCTTTTTAATCTTCTAAGTATGGGCTTATCAAGCAAGATACAAACGGTTACCCTTATTACCCTGGTAATTATTCTCGAGCTGGTTGCGATGGCATCATTACCCTCTTATAAAATAGACCATATGACGCCTTTTATGCCCAATGGATTCTCATCAATTGTACCAGCAATGCTGATTTGTTTCTATTCAGTAGTCGGGTGGGAAAATGTTGATGCTATTGCGGAAGAGGTAAAAGAGCCGGTTAAAAATTATAAACACGCAATTAGGATCTCACTGGTAGCTATTGCGCTTTTTTATATGTCAATTGCCCTAACTGTTATATTTGTTATGTCGCCTGATCAAATTAAAGAAAGCAATACTGTCATCTCCTCACTGCTCAAAATTACTATGGGCGAAAATGCAGCTAAGGCAGGTGGAGTACTTGCAATTGTATTGTTATTTCTCGGAGCTAATGTATGGATACTTGGCACTTCGCGTATCATTTTCGCACTAGCACGAGATAAAGTTCTACCTGGAATCCTCACCACTCTTAATAAAGATAAAATTCCCGTTATGGCTGTTGTCTCGCAATTAATAGTTTATGCAATTATATCGCTATTAATGATCCTGACAAATGTCGAAGAAAACACAATTATAGAAATTGCGTCCTTAAACTACCTGCTATTATATATGGTCATTTTCTTTTGTGGCATCATAAAATTTACTACCAGAAGACTTAAGCTGTTGTCCGGCTTTTCCATAGCAGTATCCACTCTGCTTTTAGTGCATAGCGCCAACCATGTAATAGGGCTGTCACTCGCTCTTGCTTTGCTATGCTTTAGTCACGTATACCTGGTCAAACATAAATCTTCTCACCGGTAGATACAACCAGTTGGTGACAAATTGTCACCGACTGAAGTTAAAAGCAGCTGATGGCAAAGAGTATATAACTGACGTTGCAGATGCCGAGACCCTTCTGAGGCTGGTACAA
>Ga0206948_1162_pt1 | contig 15267 bp, 9 predicted proteins | sample Alteio_BWOrgHeat_FD_153236 | JGI IMG/M metagenome (GOLD analysis project Ga0206948, IMG submission 153236) | Enriched cells from forest soil in Barre Woods Harvard Forest LTER site, Petersham, Massachusetts, United States -... | ecosystem: Environmental > Terrestrial > Soil > Temperate forest > O... | reverse complement strand
CAGCCCTTCGCAGGATACTGGCGTGATGGTGCGGGCGAGACCGGAGCTCTGCCCATCATTCCTGTCGGCCAAACCCAGAGCCACTGGTTCAAAGACGGGTATCTAGGGATGGCACGCTCGATCATTTTCCAGGGCAAACCAACGGGAACCGTGTACATCCGCTCTGACCTGGGGGCGATGAACGACCGGCTGAGGAGCTATGCTCTAATCGTCGTTGCCGTATTGTTCGTCTCGTTGCTGGTCGCCCTGGGTGTGGGCCTCGTGATAAACGGCTTCATGGGCTCACTCTATTCCAAGCTGGAAACCGGCAATCGTTTCATGGATCTATCAGTCGACCTGTTTTGCGTCGCTGGGTTCGACGGATTCTTCAAGAACTTGAACCCTTCCTTCGAGAAAACACTGGGCTTCACCGTGCAAGAACTTATGGCGAAGCCCTACCTGGAGTTCATACATCCCGATGATCGTCCGACGACGGTTGTAGAAAGGGACCGGCTGGAAGGGGGAAAAGTCACTCTCGCATTTGAGAACCGTTATTTATGCAAGGACGGCTCTTACAAGTGGCTATTATGGAATGCCGTTTCCGTGTCCGAGCAATCAGCTATTTATGCGGTGGCGCGCGACATTACGGAGCGCAAGCGTGCGGAAGAAGCATTGAGAGAACGTACGGAGCAGCTTCGACTACTGGTAGATAGTGTCAAGGATTATGGCATCTTTACGCTCGATCCTTCCGGGCTGGTGACGAGCTGGAATCAAGGGGCGGAACGTATGAAGGGCTATAAACCCGATGAAATCATAGGCCGCCATTTCTCGTGTTTCTACCCTCCCGAGGACGTGCAGAATGGTAAGCCAGAGCGCGAACTGCAAATAGCCGCCGCCGAAGGTCGTTACGAAGATGAAGGCTGGAGGATACGAAAGGACGGATCACGATTCTTGGCCAATGTAATTGTTGGTGCCCTGTCGGACGGGGCTGGCAACCTGCGTGGATTCTCCAAGATTGCCCGCGACATCACCGAACGTCGCCGCGCGGAAGAGTTGCTCCAGGAAAGCGAAGAGCGCCACCGCAAATTGTTTGACAACAATCCACAACCAACTTGGGTCTTTGACCGGGAAACATTGCGCTTTCTTGCGGTAAACGCAGCTGCTGTGCGCAAGTACGGCTATTCCAGGGACGAGTTCCTGGCTATGACCCTCATAGACATTCGCCCGCCCGAGGACGTTCCCGCCCTGCTCGAAACGGTGAGAGCCCTGGGAGAGAGTAATGAGAGCAGCGGCGCCTGGCGGCATCAACTAAAGGACGGAACCGTTATCGACACGGAGAACACTTCTTACGCCCTAACCTTTTTGGGACGAGCCGCGCGGGTTGTTGTCGCGGTTGACGTTACGCAGAGAAAGCGGGACGAAGCAGAAAAGCGCGAATTCATGGATAGCTTGGCTGCCACCAATCAAGAGCTTGGGCTTCGCAACCGCGAGGTGGAACGCGCCACTCTGATGAAGAGCAAGTTTCTCGCCAGCATGAGCCACGAACTGCGCACCCCGCTGAATGCGATCGTGGGTTTCTCGGACCTCTTGGGAGAAGAAACCTCGGGCGCACTGAACACGAAGCAGAAGCGATTCGTAGATCACATCAAACAAGGCTCAATTCACCTGCTGCAGTTGATCAATGACATCCTGGATCTCTCCAAGATCGAGGCAGGACAACTGGAGCTGCATAGCGAAGAGTTTTTCGTGAAGGATGCCCTCCCGGAAGTACTGTCCACCATTGATCCTCTCGCAATGGCCAAGAACATCCGGCTAGAGCAGAAGCTGAAGAGCAAATGCATGGTGAAGGCCGATCGCGTGCGCTTTAAACAGATCCTGTACAACTTGCTTAGCAACGCAGTCAAATTCACGCCCAAGGGCGGCCAGATCACGATCGAGTCCGTCGACGATTGGGACTTCGTCCACGTGTCGGTAACCGACACGGGGATAGGCATCCGGCCTGAAGATCAAAAGGTCATCTTCGAAGAGTTCCGGCAAGTTGAAGGAAATACTGGCCACACTCAGCAGGGGACCGGATTGGGGCTAGCCATTACGAAACGGCTGGTGGAGCAACAAGGAGGCCGGATTTCCTTGGAAAGCGAATTGGGAAAGGGCAGCCGGTTCACTTTTACGCTTATTTCTGTGGAGCCGACCTTCGAGGATCGCCCAGTTCAAGAACCGGCAATGGATCTGGTTGTGACCCCTTCAGGCCGTCTCACTCCACTGGTGCTGATCGTGGATGACGAAGTCTCGGCTCGTGAGCTTCTCGCTGGCTACCTCGCGCCAGAATGCCGGGTAGCGATGGCGGGCTCAGGCGCCGAAGCTCTTAAAGAAGCTCTGCGGTTGCGGCCCGACGCCATCACTCTCGATGTGATGATGCCAGGCAGCGATGGCTTCGAGACCCTAGTCACGCTGCGGAAGACACCCGAGACAGCTAACATCCCAGTCATCATCCTTTCCATTGTGGATCAAAAGAGGCTTGGTTTTGCCTTGGGTGCGGCTGACTATCTCATCAAACCGGTTCGCAGACCAGCCCTGCTGCAAGCCATTCGCAGGCATGTCCCTTCGCCGGCAGACGAAGATTCGTCGATCCTACTGGTAGACGACGACCCCAAAGCTTTGGAGCTGCTACAGGAGGCCTTGCGCTCCGCCGGATACGAGACTCAAGCCGTGCGGAGCGGGACTCGGGCCTTGGAGGTGCTGGCTAACAAGGTTGTGGGCGCAATCCTGCTCGATCTGCTGATGCCGGGGATGGACGGCTTTCAAGTCATTCGGCATGTCCGGCTGGAGCCGGCCTTAAAGGAGCTACCCATTCTCGTCATGACAGGCAAGAACCTGAGCCCAGGCGAGATTGCTCTTCTCAACCGCGAAACGCAGGGGCTTTTACAAAAGGACGGATCCTGGAAGCAGCAGCTCATTGGTGAGGTTAACCGAGTAATTCGAGGTCGCAAGTTGGCCAAGGCTGCGGGGCAGTCATGATCAAAGTCCTGATTGCCGAAGACAACGCCGTTAACCGAGAACTGCTCCGCGAGTTGCTGGAAGCGCGCGGATATGAAGTCCTTGAGGCATGCGACGGTCAAGAGGCTCTTCACATGATTGAACAAACCCAACCTGAAGTGCTGCTCTTGGATATTGGCATGCCGGTGCTGGACGGATTTGCAGTCGTACGCAGAATCCGTGAAAATCCTCGCCTGGCCCTACTGCCGGTGGTGGCGGTCACCGCGTATGCGATGCGAGGTGATCGAGAAAAAATCCTCAATTCCGGGTTTGATGGCTACTTGTCGAAGCCGCTGAACCCTTCCGCCCTGACTGAGGAGCTTGATCGCCTCCTGACTAAAGGTAGTCAGCCATCAAAACCAGAGCAGCCCACCGTGGGTCAACATGGGAGGAAAGGACGGGTCGCGGGCGCAGGTGGCAGTGGCACCCAGACTTAACAGGCCAAGCCTCGACCCTAGCGATCCATTTTTTCTACGTCGGCTATAAATTGGCGAATCGACTGCTGATATTGCGCACTGACATTCGTGAATTGGATCCCCTGCCGTTTCTCATTTACCCACACGACGACGCCTGCGGCTTCAATGGCCACAGCCGAGATGGGTAGTTGGAATGACAATCGGATATTATCTTTGGGGTTCAGGCCACCTACTTCGACCTGCATTCCTCCTCGGCTGAGGTTCCAACTTACCCCGCGGAGTGTTCTGGATCCCACGGTGCAGGTGACGTCGGCCTGGATTGGGGCACGCGTATACTTACGTCGATTCTCCATCATGCCACCACTCACAGTACGGAACAAGACGCTCAGCTTTTGCCTATCCACGGGCTTCTGAAGAAAAAAGGTCGCTCCGATCGTAAAGGCGTCTTGCATGGTTTGTCGGTCGTCGCGTCCGGTCACAATGATGATGGGAGTGGTCTTATTCCACGAAGATTTGCGAATGAGGCGCGCGAGGTCGAAACCATTCAGCTTTGGCATTTCCAAATCGAGGAAAATCCCGTCAAACTTCTCCTGATTGACCATGGCGACTGCTTCTTCGCTATCGCTGATGGGGCGAACTTCGGCCTTTAATGACATGAAGACCTCAGTCATTAGTTCTAAGCTTGCAATGTTGTCCTCTACGACAAGCACTTTCAACGGTTGCATGTAGCCGTCCTCATCTTTCATCGACCTCGCTATACTATAGTTCTATCATCGCATCTCTTCTAGTGATGGCAGGGAGCTTCGGGCACAGGTGAAGGGGGAAGCACTAGCTACCTTTAAAGCCAGCCGGAGTTTATTGGAAGCTTCCAACTGCGTTGACCTGATGATGTGCCACGGCGGTGGCGGCCCGGAACCGAGAGACCGGCTTAGAGAGATACGTGGTGCTCCTGCAACACAATCTTCTCCAACCATGTGTGGTTGCTCCCGGCTGCCGCCGAGCCGCCAGATCGTTCAGGAGCGTCTTCGGCGCAACAAGATCAAGAGCGGCACGTGCCCAGCGAGTCGCGATGGAGAGCGTACAGCATCGTCGCATCGTTGATAGCGGCGAGTTCCACCACGCTGGTAGAAATCGGCTTCGTAGTTTCTTGGTTCCACAATGGCGGCAGTCCTCACGGAATGGCCCCATCTCCGGGACTTTGGAAGACCCTAGGGCCGATCTTCAGATGCACCATGATCGCCAGCGTTGCACTGGCGGTGTTTGGAAAAGGGAATCCACGGATGTATGTCCTAGGGTGGACAGTTGCAATTCTCGTCGGAATTATGCTGATCTTCTTGTTGGAAATGGACTAACCGGGCGACCTGCTTTTTCTGCTGGCTGGCGAAACATCGCGATAGCACTCATTGGCCTGAGACGGGCTCCATGCAAGAGCCGCAGACTCTCGCTTGCGGTGTTCTCAACGGTTTCCCGCAGTGCCGACAGGGCCGCCCATAGTCTGAAAGACGATGGTGGAAGACGGCATTCGGATTGGTCCTAGGAGGATTGGTTGCATACGGCACAAATATCTTCTTAGGAGCTGACAACGGTAACATCACTCTGTGGACCGCGCATTCGGGATCGAACCGAACAGGGCTGGGCTACCTAATCGAAATCGGCAAGGAGTATTGCGATCGCCGCCATCGAGACAGAATTCTAAAGAAGGGCGACCTCGTGGCGGTGGTCGGTCCGGGCGTCGCCATTGTCGACCACGTGGACAGCGAATGGATTCAAGCGGTGGTTTTGAACAGATGCGTGTTGAGGATCGTCCGCAAATGCATTAGGTGGAACAGACGGTACACGCGCTGGGAAGCAAACCCGAGGCATGTTTCGAGACAAACGGAAATGCGTAACATGCCGGCCAGCGTCGAGATACTAGCATCTCCATTTATGATGGAACCCAGATGCCTTTGAATTAATTCCCTGAGGGCGTGCATGACGGATTTTGGAGAAGTCTTCATAGAATAGCATTGCGAACCGCGATTCACGTGCGAGAGTTTCTTGAGTAGATTTCATATTCTTCGCTGACTACAATACTTGGCAACTCTGACATCGCGTTCGCGACGCGCGAATGCAGAAGGCATCGTATGGTCGGAGTCGCATTGGGTTAGCCTGGCGCGAATCGTCATATCGATGTTTTATCACCATAAGGATAACTGTCGATGGCCAATAAAACCCGGATTATTCTCTTTCTCGAATTTAGTCTGAGACCGATCAAGGATAGTCATCGTTCTTGGGCCACTGGGGGACGCATTGACTGACTCGATCCAAAACGCTCTCAATCGTCGGGAGTTCATCCAGGGCGCACTTGCTGGAGCCGCCTTCACCGCATTGCCAATCTCTGCTTCCTCTCTAGACGATCCCGGCCTCCAGTCGGTGCTGAACCAAATACCGAAGATGCATGACGATAACGTGAAGCGGCTGCAGGACTGGATCGCTTTGCCCTCGATCGCAGCCGAGAACCGCAACTATCCACAAGGGCCTGACTACATGGCGCAACTCGCTCGCGATGCCGGATTCTCGAACGTCGAGATTCTGCCAACGACGGGCAAGCCGGGGGTCTTCGGCATCCTTGATGCCGGTGCGCCCACCACCCTCGGCGTCTATTTTATGTACGACGTGAAACAGTTTGACCCTTCGGAGTGGTCTTCGCCACCACTCGAAGGGCGGATTGTGGACAAGGAAGGGCTGGGCAGGATCTGCGTCGGTCGCGGCGCTGTGAACCAAAAGGGCCCGGAAACGGCCTTCCTCGGCGCTCTTCATGCTTTCAAGGCGGCGGGGAAAAAACTGCCCGTAAATCTCGTGCTCGTTTGTGAAGGGGAAGAAGAGATTGGTTCAACCAACTTCCCGGAGGTCATCCACCAACCCAAGGTCACGGCAGCGCTGAAGAGATGCATGGGAGTATTCATGCCGGAAGCGGGTCAGGATGCGGATGGGGGTGTACAGATATCACTGGGCGGCAAAGGCGTAGTTGAGCTCGAACTGGTTTCCAGTGGAGAACGCTGGGGACGAGGGCCCAAACATGATGTTCATTCCAGCCTTGAGGCACAGGTCGACAGTCCCTCGTGGCACCTGGTGCAAGCGCTCAACACTTTGATTGAGCCCGACGGACACACGCCGGCGGTTGCGGGTTTTTTTGACAAGGTCAAACCGCTTACTCCCGCACAAATGAAGATGATTCAGGATGCCGCCGCTCGCCGCAGTGAAGCCACCGTCAAGCGGCAGCTTGGCGTCGAACATTGGGTGCATGACACAAACTGGCTTGACTCGCTCGTACTGCTCGAATCCAAACCCACGATCAACATAGAGGGCTTGGTCGGTGGCTACACAGGTCCGGGAGGCAAGACAGTCCTGCCCCATCGCGCAGTTGCGAAGGTTGACATGCGGCTGGTGCCCGACATGACGGCTGCAGGCACTCTCGCACTTCTCAAAGATCATCTTGCCAAACACGGCTTCGGCGATATAGAGGTCAATATGAGTGGTGGATACGATCCGACACAGACATCACCGGATTCGAAGCTGATCCAGACGCAAATTGCGACTTACCGCAAGCTGGGTCTGGATCCCGTGCTGTGGCCTCGTTCCGCCGGCTCTTGGCCGGGATACATCTTCACTTCCGAACCTCTCAATCTTCCCGCCGGACATTTTGGAGCGGGGCACGGGACCGGGGCACATGCCCCGAATGAGTACTATCTGATCGATTCCACCAATGCAAGGGTTGCCGGGATCGATGGGGCTGTGCGCTCCTTTGTCGAGTATCTGTACGCGTTGGCTTAAAGAGGGGTGAGATGATGTTCGTGGGGGCAAACCGGAGTGGGTCCAAGAACGATGCTGGCCAGAATTCCTCTTCGGGAGATCGCCGCCTGATCTCCTAAGAACCCGTTTGGATACTTCCGGTTCGCAGATTGCAGACCATCCTCCCTGAATAGCAAAGGCTGGTGAGAGGAAGGGACAAAGGTAAGCCCCATTCATAGCGCCGGTAATACTTGCTCTAGTGGGACTGGTCGACGCGCGATGATCGATCCCGTTTGTTCTGCATCAGTTCGGAGCAACGCTCCGCAATTTCTTTCACGAGAAAACCCATCTTCGGATGACTGGGTTCCAGGTCCCTAGCAATGCCATGCTGCCGCAACTCGGCAGAGGTAACGGGGCCGATCGAGCCGACAACTACGCACTCCAGAGCGCGAATTAGATCCCTTTTGAGGTTCATCTCCTCAGCGACCTGAAGCAAGTGACGGATCTGTACCGCGGCTGTGACCAGCAGGACGTCAATCTCGCCGCGGGTAATCGCGTGGATGGCCTGTTGGAGTGGAGCGGTGTCTTCTGGCAGTCTCCATTCGTAGATACGAACCGGGAGAACCTGGGCACCACGCTCGGCCAATCCCGCAAGCAACTCGAGACTGGGAACTCCGTACTCCTGGACCGCGACGGAACGCCCTTTGAGCGGAAGTAGATCGCTTTTTTCGTCCAGAAGGTGGAGAAGCTCGCGCCACGTGTTTGGCTCGGGAACGATGGCGGCGATGGGCACACCCAATTCGCGGAGCGCGGCCACTGGTTTCGGCCCTCTGGCAATGACTGTAGTCCGGCTCAAAGCCGTGAGAAACTCTTCCCGCGGGCAAATGCCTTCTGCAGCTTGGACCAGAGCGCGTGTGCCCACTCCGGTCAGGAAGATGACAATATCCAGCCGGTCCTCTCTTAACGCTGACACGAACTTCAGGGCATCGCCGTTGTCTTCTGCCGCGACTTCGCGTGTTGCCGGAGCGACGATCGGCTTGCCTCCGTTGTTCGAGATGAGCATCGACATCTCGCGAGCTCGACGGCTTTCGAGCGCCAACACCTGTAGTCCGCGGAATCCCACCGGAGAATCGGGATCTTCTGTCATTGCCAGTCAGACTAAACTAAACAGGCTAGCTTGGTGCAAGGGAAAGTTGTGCCATCACTCCGGTTTTCACTCTTGAGGACGGATCAGTCTTCGTTGCTGCTCAAATGCCGACTCAGCCGAGAGTGCTCGAAGCCCGTTTCTGGATAGCGTCCGGTCTGCCGACCAGCTGCATCGCGAGGGTTTTGCTCAGCTGGTCGTGATCGAATACGAAAGGAAAGCGACACTAGAGCGCGACATAAGGCAGATGTGAATATGCCCAAAGGTTTGCCTTGGGCGGCACCGAGGCTTACCGGCTTAGGGCAGAGACAACCGGCGGGCACAGTCCATCATGATTGCTGCCTCCCAAGGAGCGCGCTGGGGGTTCCGAGGGTGTGTCCGATCGCTCGGGATCCGTCCGATCAGATTTAGGAACACTGCGGCAGAATGTTTGTACGCGGGAACGGGGTGGCGAAAGGCGACATTTCCCAGGTACTGCAAAGCGTCGGAAAGGGTGTAGTACTCTGGGTCTCCGCCCTCCCACAGCCGGTCTCGGGCGGCGAATTTCTCCGGCGCAAAGGCAGCAAGTCCGAGTAAGTAGTCCGACCCGTATTCGATCATGTTGATTCCCAGGTCGTTTCCTGTGTAAATGCGAAAGTCTGGCCGGTGCGCATCACGAACGGCGAGTCGTTCAAGTTCCAGAAGACGGTCGAGGGAAGAGTGCTTCATCCCCTTGATCTCTGGGATGTCCATCAAGCGGCGCACAGTTTCCGAGTTCCATATTTCGCCGTTGGGCGCAAACATCGAACCCAACTCGAACGCCAACACGTGCGGATAGTCCCTGCAAATGTCTCGATAAGCTTCAGCGATCTCGGCCGGAGACTTGCCGTGCAAACGAGCGGACTGGAACAGGATTGGTATGCCATCAAAACGAACGATGATATCGATCTGCCGTCGGAAGAGCGCGACGATGTCGTCGCCGGCGAGATGCTCAATGTACGCGCCGGCCACAAACGGAATTCCTGTCCCGAGAGCCTGGCGCGTCCAATTCAACACCTCTTGTTTTTCTGGATCGCTCAAGTAATTCACGTAGCCGGTGTCCATGTTGACGGCATTCATGAGCCCGGCTCGATGCGTGGAAGTCAGCTGTTGCGAAAACGCATCGACCGCGACCCGGCCGTCAGCCTCGTATGGCAACAACGCGGCGGCGATGCCCTGTACTTTGCGTCGCGGTTTCTGGCGCGCGAGCAACTCGTCAACTGTCATCCCTGTTCTCATCCTTGGATGCACCATGGGCTCTCACTGCGCGCGACAGAATCGATGTCAGCGTTTCTTGGCCTCATTGAGTTTTTCCGCCATGTCCGAGTCTTTGTAGTACTCGTCCAGCGGATAACAACCGGAGGGCAATCCGTTCCGTGGTGCCGTAGTGCAATCGCTGAAGGTCCTGCAAACACGCTTGCGTTGGGTCTCGCTGCCCTCCGATGCTTCCCAGAGGAACTCGGGATAGGTCAATATCATCCTGCCGAGCCCCACGAAGTCGACCCACCCTTCGCGCACAGCAGCCTGCGCTACATGAGGTAAGAAGTCCTGCAGGTAGGTATACCCCGATCCAACCATGAGCAGCTTTGGGAACCGCCGCTTTAACTGACGTGTCACTTCCATCTGCCGGGCAACTCCAACCAACGGGTCCTCCGGGGGAAGATATCCGTCGGAAGGTGGGTACAGTGCCGGACGTTGGATATGCGGATTGTAGTAAGGACTGCCGGCGGTGATATTCACCAGATGAATTCCAAGTTCTTCCAATAGTGCTAAGAAACGCTCCGGCTCACTCAAGTCGCTATCCGTCGGATCGAGCGGATTCAGGCCAAACCCCCAGCGGTAGGGAAGTAACTCAGGGCGCGTCTCTGCAACTCCAGTGGCGGATTTTCCGTTCACGCTCTGAGTTGGGTCACTGCGGAATGGAACGGTGTCGATCGCCGATAGCCGCACGCCGATATGCAATCCCGGACAGAGCGCGCGGATCCCTTGTACGACCTCGCGAAGAAAGCGGGTGCGGCCTTCGAACGTGCCGCCGTAACGTCCCTCCCGGGTGTGAGCGCTCAGAAATTCATGACCCAGGTAACCGTGGCAATGCTTGATGTCTACGAAATCAAAACCCAACTGCCAAGCCATAAGTGCGGCCCGATGGAAGTCCACGATGATCGACTCGATCTCTCCGTCGGTCAGGAGAGGGTAATCGGGGGGCAGCCTCAAGCGCCGGTCCAAAAGTGGATGGTGATAGAGAATGCGCGGTTCCGGGCGGGAATGCTCATTCGGGCGGCAGTACCGGCCGGAATGTGTCAATTGCAAACCGACTATCAAACCATCGTCGGAACCGGTTGTCAGAATATGCTCGCGTCTTACAACATCTCGCAGGTGTGCAAGCGCCTGCTGCGTGCGCGGTGCCGCGAGAAGCTGGTTTGGGTTCGCTCGCCCTTCGTGGGAGACCGCGACCGCTTCTCCACCCCAGATCAACTTGCCGCCACTACGGCCGAACCGCTGCCATCGCCGAATAGTATTCTCGGAGGGCGCCCCATCCGGAGTCGCGTCCCAACCTTCCATGGGTTGAACCGCGATGCGGTTTCCGATCTTGAACGGCCCCCGGTTCAGCTGCCAGCGCAGCGGAGATTCAGCTCCGGTCACGATCTGAGCATCGGAGGGGATCTGTAGATCGAGCGCTTGCACGTGAGCCTGAAAGCGTTCAACGCCTTTCACGCTGCCTAGGCGAAGGATTGCTGTAGTGCTCATGCTGTCCTCCGCGGGCCCGGTAAACCCAAAACCGCAATTCCGCCCAACAACGCGATGCCCACCAATACAAAGCAACTTTCGCGATAGCTTCCACTGGTGTCGCGTAAGCGACCGATCAACCAGGGCGCCCCAGCTTCTGCGATGCTACCCGCGGTTAGGATCACGCCTAGCAATCTTCCCAAGATCTCAATCCCAAAGATTTCCGCTGTCATTAACGGAATGATCATGTAATCGCCACCGAGGCCAATCCCAAAAATCGCAGCCGAAGCGTAGAGGATGAGGCGCGTTTGTCCCAGGAACATCAGAGGGATTCCCGCTGTGACGAGCAGATACGTCAGCAGCATGACGTATTTCTTGGAGAAGCGGTCAGCCAGCCAACCAATGAGCAACCGGCCTGCAATACTGAAGGCCAACACCAGCGATAGGACACTTGCGGCATCGCGCTGTGTGAAGTGCCGGTCGAGACTCAAGAAAAGTTTCAGATTCTGCTGCGTGCCGCTGACTGCCGCAATCGAGCACATACTCCCCAGAGTAAGCAGGTAGAACGACGATCGCCTGAATGCTGCCATCGGACTCGGGGACGTGGCGGCGCCAATGGTCGTTCTCGCGGGGCGCTCTTTCAGCAGAAGTACCAGGGGTAATGAAGCCACGACCATCAACAGGCCGAGAAGCCGCAGCGAGGTCTGCCATCCGAAATGCTGGGCGAGCGCGTGTGATATCCACGGGACGGTTGCACCTCCGATGCCGATCCCGAGATAGGCGAACCCCATCGCCTTTCCACGCGATCGATCGAACCACTCCGTCAAGAGGACCTGGTTGGGAAGCGGGCCCCCGCAAACGTAACCCAGCGCGTTAAACAGGTAAAAAAAATAAAACAGCCCGAGGCTTGAGATCGAGCCCAGTCCTACCAATGCTCCGCCCGCCATCAAGATTCCAATCATCATCAAACGACGGGGCCCAAAGCGATCCACAATCCATCCTGCGAGGAACCCAAAGATGGGGCCAACCACGAGTTTGCTCAGCGCGTTGCCCGACGTCACTTGAGCGCGCGTCCAACCGAACTGTTGGACCATGAAGTCGTAGTAGAAAGGCAGGCCCCAGACCGAAATTCCAACGACACAGAAGAGCACCACAAACGCTGTCGCCGCTGCCTGGTACGCCTGGCGCGGATTTGCCAGAGGTCGATTGGCAGTTGACCCCGGTTCCCGTGACAGCTCGCCGATCGACTCCGTCGGCGCAACAGAGCCATCGATTCCCGGTCGTGTCATGGTCTGTCAGTTTAACGTACAGGGGAATGATCCGGCGGAGATTTTGCGCTGGGATGACTGCATCGGTTTGTCGCCGGCGATGCGGCAGTCGATGCAGGGTGTTTCTCGAGCGATGCACAGGTATTGGGGTCCGGATTACCCGTCATCCGATCCAAGTGTTCGGCTGGGGTTCGCAGGTTCCCGGCGACTTCGAATGCTGCGACTACCGACGGCCAGATTTGCCTTAAATGCTACGCGTCTGCGATTCTGGAGCCGGCCTCGTCGTGCTGCCACGCCTGTGAAGGTTCATCCTCGGGGGCAGGTCGGACGGCCGGATTCTGCATGATCACGCGCGCGCAGGTGTTCCATCGCAGAATCGCATCGTCGTTCCCGGGTATCGCAAAATTCATCGCCTTCTCGTAGTGATCCATTGCCTCCCGCAGCGCGTGATAGGCGGATGCGCCGGCTCCAGCGCCGCCGTGGCGAATGCGTGCATTTCCGAAACGCTCCCAGATGATGCCCTGGTAGTAGGCCCGCTCGTAGTCACCCTTGATCCGCGCAAGAACCTCCTGTGCCGTTTTCGCATGCACATCGGAATCGAATTGGTCGGTTCGCGCGAGCAGAAGTGAAATCAGCGCCTGTTGATGGTCAGGCACGATGGCCAGAATATCAAGGCAAATACTTTCCGCCAGGCTGGGTTCATTCAATAGTCTGTAGCGCTCGACCTTCGCCAGCGCTTCGGGAATGCTCTGCTCGGAAATGGATTTCAGTTCGAAATGCATAACACCTCCTAGGTTTTCGAATTGCTGAATACCCGGAATAGTTTCGAAAGCGGATCGAAAAAGCGATCCACAACGCGTTCCTTGAGCGGGATAATCGCGTTGTCGGTGATCGTAATGTTTTCAGGACACACTTTGGTGCAGCACTTGGTGATATTGCAGAGACCTATGCCGAATTGCTTTCTCAAATCTTCCACGCGATCTCCCACATCCAACGGATGCATTTCGAGCGCGGCCGCATACAGGAGAAATCGAGGACCGATGAATTGCTCGTGCATGTGATGGTCGCGCAAGACGTGGCAGACATCCTGGCAGAGATAGCACTCGATGCACTTTCGAAACTCCTGCACCCGTTCGACATCCTCCTGGGCAATGCGCCAGGTGCCATCGGGTGCGTCGGGCGGCCGCGGCTCGAACCTGGAGATGCGCTTCTTCACTTCGTAATTCCACGATACGTCGGTGACCAGATCCCTCATGTGCGGAAATGCCTTCATGGGTTCGACGGTCACTGGCCTATCCAGTGGAAGAGTATTCAGCCGCGTCATGCACATCAATTTCGGCATACCATTGATTTCGGCCGAGCACGAGCCGCATTTTCCCGCCTTGCAGTTCCAGCGAACCGCAAGGTCGCCGGCCTGCTCTGCCTGTATTTGATGCACGGCATCGAGCACCACCATGCCCGCCGAGACTTCCGTAGGGTAGTCCTGGAACTTCCCCTGGCCTTTTTCCCCACGCCATATCCGAAACGTGGCCGTCGCCATTACTTCATCTCCTGGATGATTTGCTGCAGATCCTCTCGCATCGGGGGAATGGGCTCGCGGGTGAGCTGCATTTCTCCACCGGAGCCTTTTCGCACCACGATGTTGAAACCGTCGTACTGCTTGTCCTTAGTGGGAAAATCGTCGCGGAAATGCGCCCCTCGGCTCTCTTTCCGTTCCAGCGCCGCCCGAGTAACAATCTCAGAGACGGTGAGTAGGCTGTGCAAGTCGAGCGCCGTGTGCCAGCCCGCATTGTATTCCCGGTTTCCATCCACGCCGACCCGCTCGCTGGCGCCTTTCAACTCTCGAAGGCGCTCGAGCGCTTGCAGCATCTCTTGCTCTTGGCGCACGATCCCCACCAGTTCCTGCATCACGTCCTGCAATGTATGTTGTACGGCGTACGGATTGTCGGACCCCTTGCCCTCGAAGGCCTGCAGCGCCCGCTTTTCCGCGGATCCGAGTTCATCCGTTTTCACCGCGCCCAGCGAGTTCTCTTTTGCATACGTCGCGGCGTACTCACCGGCCCGCTTGCCGAAGACTAACAAATCGGAAAGTGAATTCCCGCCGAGCCGGTTGGCGCCATGCAGGCCAGCCGCGCACTCTCCCGCCGCAAACAGGCCTGGCACGTCCGACATTTGGGAATCGGCGTCCACCTTGACGCCTCCCATCATGTAGTGGGTCGTAGGACCAACTTCCATCGGCTCCTGGGTAATGTCAATGTCGGCAAGCTGCTTGAACTGGTGATACATACTGGGAAGCTTCTTCTTTATATGCTCGGCCGCGTTCGGAATTCTCTCCTTGATCCACGCAATGTCCAGGAACACACCGCCGTGAGGACTGCCCCGCCCTTCACGAACCTCCTGCCGGATGCAGCGCGCCACGTGGTCGCGGGTCAGCAGCTCGGGCGGGCGTCGCGCGTTCTTGTCTCCCTGCGTGTATCGCCAGCCTTCTTCCTCGGTGTCGGCGGTCGAGTTGGCGTACAACGGCGGAATATCTTTGAACATGAATCTCTCGCCATTCCGATTACGCAGCACTCCTCCCTCGCCGCGCACTCCTTCCGTGACCAGAATGCCGCGCACGCTGGGTGGCCAAATCATTCCCGTTGGATGGAACTGCACAAATTCCATGTCCATCAGCGCCGCACCGGCATGGTAGGCGAGCGCATGGCCGTCGCCCGTATATTCCCAACTGTTGCTGGTGATTTTGTAAGCTCGTCCAATTCCTCCCGTCGCCAGCACAACGGCCTTGGCGCGGAACAGGTGAAATCGGCCGCGCTCGCGATCGTATCCAAAGGCGCCTGCGATGCGGCCGCCGTCCTTCAACAGAGTGACAACTGTGTGTTCCATGAATACGTCGAGCCCCAGATGAATT
>Ga0206948_1145_pt1 | contig 15406 bp, 16 predicted proteins | sample Alteio_BWOrgHeat_FD_153236 | JGI IMG/M metagenome (GOLD analysis project Ga0206948, IMG submission 153236) | Enriched cells from forest soil in Barre Woods Harvard Forest LTER site, Petersham, Massachusetts, United States -... | ecosystem: Environmental > Terrestrial > Soil > Temperate forest > O... | reverse complement strand
GCAGTGTCGGGTCGATAGAGGCCGTCAAACAGGAAATCCTGCGCCTCGCCCCTTCCGCCACAATCCAGCCCCAGTCCAAATCGGTGCAGGGGAGCAGGCTTTATCTGCGGCATCAATCCAACTGAGTTAATAATCGCGTCATTAGCGCCGGCCCGTCGCCTTCAATGAGGATTATCTTGAGGCGGTTGGTTTGCCCGGAGAGCAGGGAGAGGGATGATTTTGGCAGCTTCCAGCTTTTGGCCAGAAAATCGATCAGCGCCTTGTTGGCCTTGCCATCTTCCGGCGCGACATTGACGGAGACTTTAAGGGCCGTTTTGCCGTTCGCCACCGCCATCAGCCCGTCGAACCCGGTTTTGCGCGCATTCGGCGTGAGGCGGATGGCGACGGTCAGGCCGGAGGGGTGGAGTTTAAAGGGCATAGGCGGTCACACAGCGCATGGCATTACTCCTTTATTCAGGCTATATTTATTACAATAAAGGTGCGTCCGTGGAAACAACAGAAACTTTAACAATCACCGCCGGCAGGGAAGACAAGGGGCACCGGCTCGACAAGGTACTGGCGACCCATGCGCCGCAGTTGTCGCGCGCGCGGTTTCAGGCGCTCCTTGCGGGCGGTCATGTCGTTCGGGCGGGTAAGCCGTTCGATGACAGCTCCTATAAAGTCAAAGAAGGCGACGTTTTTTATATCACCATTCCGCCTGCTGTCGAGGCTGTGCCGAAGCCGCAGAAAATTGCGCTGGATATTATCTATGAGGACAAGGACCTGCTGGTCATCAACAAGGCGCCCGATATGGTGGTGCATCCGGCGGCGGGCAACCATGACGGCACGCTGGTCAATGCGCTGCTGGCCTATTGCGGCGCCGAGCTTTCCGGTATCGGCGGCGTGAAGCGTCCCGGCATCGTGCACCGGCTTGACAAGGAAACATCGGGGCTGATGGTTGTCGCAAAAAACGATGCGGCGCATCACGGATTGTCCGATCAACTGGCAGCGCGCACGCTCAAGCGCACCTATCAGGCGATTGTCTGGGGGCTAGTGTCTCCGGCGTCCGGACACATTGAAACGCAGATCGGCCGCAGCAAGACCAACCGCAAAAAGATGGCTGTGCTGGCATCGGGCGGCAAAACAGCCATCACGGATTATAAAAAACTGGAAAGTTTCGGGCTGCTGGCCTCGCTGGTCGAATGCAGGCTGCAGACGGGCCGCACGCACCAGATCAGGGTCCATATGGCCTCTTTGCAGCATTGGCTGGTGGGTGATCCGGTTTATGGACGCCCGTCGGCACAGAAATTCCTGCGGCTCAACAAGATCGATCCCGCTATTTCCGCGGCTCTGACGGATTTTCCGCGGCAGGCGCTCCATGCCGCCGCCCTTGAATTTATCCACCCGATCAGCGAAAATAGGGTCAGTTTGACAAGTGAACTGCCGGAGGATATGCAGGGGCTGCTGCAAGTCCTCAGAAAACATAAGGTGAAGTGAGATGAGTAATAGTTTACTAAAGATGCTGCGCGGCGATGAAGTCAACCTTCACGAGATTGACCCTGGCTTGCACAAGGTGCAGGTCTGCCTCGGCTGGGACGCGCCGGATCAGAATAACGGGGTGCCCGTCGACCTCGACACCAGCGCCTTTTTGCTGGGGCGCGATAACCGTGTGCGGAAGGATTCTGATTTCGTTTTTTACAATAACCTTGAGGTGGACGAAGGCGTCGTGAAGCACCTCGGCGATAATGTGACCGGCGCTACCGGCGAAGACGAAGGTGATTGCGAAACGCTGGAAATTGACCTGGACGGGCTCCACTTCGATATCGAGAAAGTCGTCTTCTCCGTGACGATCCACAATGCGGAAGAACGGCAGCAGCACTTCGGCCTTGTGTCGAATGCCTATATCCGCATTCTTAACCTGGATACCAAAGTCGAACTCGCCCGCTTTGACCTGACGCACACCGCCGTAAACGAGGACGCTTTTATTATCGGCGAGATCTACCGCATCGGGATGGGCTGGCGGTTCAAGGCGATAGGGCAGGGTTACACCGGCGGCCTCTACAAGGTCGCCCGCGACTTCAACGTCAACGTCGCGCCGATTTAACGGGTAGCGGCGGGGCCTTTGCCGCGCTTGGCCGTCGTGATGGCCTTGCGCACTTCATCAGAAAGTTCCGGGGGTGACGAAGCGGCTTCAGGCTCAGGCTGAATTATTTTCTTCGGCTTGGGCGTCCGCGTAGTGGCGAAGAACCGCTTGTTGTCAACGAACGGCTGCAGGTCGACCGGCTTCGTAATATCCTGCGTCACGCCATTCAGTATGCAGCTTATAACCGTCATCTTCAGCGTGCCTTGCGCGAAGGCCAACGCCTTAAATGGCTCCTGAAGGCGCACGACCAGCCGCGAAGGGCTGGAATGCGATCCGCCAAAGGCGTCCTTCTGCCCGATGCCGATCTCGAATATAAGCGTATCGGGAACGGTGGAGAGAAAATCATGCTCTTCGGTCGTGAACGTTTCGAGGGGAGTAGGTGAACCGCTGATGGGCAACGATGCGCCTTCGGGCGTGCCCTGAGTGGTCGTCTTCATGTTTTCATGCCGCGCCACTTCAACTGGCGGGAACAATTCCAAAAACGCCTCCAGCGAGGAAACCTGCTGCCTGATATCGGTCGGCGTCTTTTTAGCCCCGTTATTGAATGGCGACTTCTTCATTGTTTTTCTTCATAAATTCCGGTTCGTTTGAACAAGGGGTTATATTACTATATGTATAATAGTTCTGTCAAATAGTTATCTGTGTTAAAACTAACATACTGAAAAATATAGGTAATTTATGATTTTTGCTTTGGCGTTTTTTGATTTCGGGATGGGAAGTTTCTTAACTATCGAGGAGTAATATAGGCTGGGTTGCGTCACGCAGGGGAAAGAATGCTGGCTCGTAGAATCAAGATTATTGTTCTTTTGAGGCCAGCGTTTCTGCTGTTACTGACTGTGGCAATATTTGTAATTACCATCAATCCTGCCTTTGCAGACGCCATAAGTAATGACGGTCCAATGGACTATCACGAGGCAAAAACAGGTGCAATGGCTGGGCATGCGGATGCACAGTACAATTTGGGGTCTATGTATGCTCATGGCATAGGAGTGACGCAGGATTTAGATATAGCTAAGAAGTGGTATGCCTTGGCTGCAAAGCAAAATTATCCGGGGGCCCAAAAGGCATATGATGAAATTGCAAATAGCCCTGACTATAATCCAAAAGTTTCTAATTCTGCTTCTTTAACTAATACAAATAACGAAACGACTGGCAATGCGTCCGTTCATGGAGCAGTGAAAGATCATGCACAGGATAATTTATCATCTGCTGAATCGCTGCGTACCGCAGCGGAGCAAGGTGACGCCAAGTCTCAATTCATTCTTGGTGTTTACTATTGTACTGGTATCAACGTTAAGGAAGATGATGGGTCAGCACTCAACTGGTGGCATAGGGCGTCAGATCAGGGGTATTCTGATGCAAGCCTTGCATTGATGAACGCCTATCAAGAAGGCTGGGGTATTGAGAAAGATCCTAAAGAAGCGAACAATTGGGGAGATAAGGCTCTTAAACAAAGTATTGCTGAAATGCAAAAGCGCGGCAATGAGGCCGACCAGTCAGCTGACCCGCAAATGTTTCGAGAGTTGCATCCTCTCAATTTCAATGATGCTCAACTTACTGTGGTATGGGTCTACATGTGGCGGAAGGCGGCAGAACAAGGAGATGCTAGCTCCCAATACCAGCTTGGGAATGCCTATCATAGGGGTGTCGGTGTCAAAAAAGACAATGATGAAGGGCTAAAATGGCTCCGCAAGGCAGCAGATCAAGGTGAGGCTGATGCACAAGCCATGTTAGGGGATGCTTATCACAATGGCTGGGGGGTCGCAAAAGATGATAAGGAAGCTGCTAAGTGGCTGCACAAGGCCGTTATTCAAGGCAATGATCACGCACGAGGCATATTGTTAGGTTCTTTTGCAAGAATAGACCCAACGATCTTAGAACGTAATGCTCAAGAAGAAAAAGAATATCTTGAATCAAGGCGCAAGAGGGCGGATCAGGGAGATGCTTTTTCCCAATATAATCTAGGGAACGCTTATCATGAGGGCATTGAAGGCGTTGAGAGGGATGATAAACAAGCATTCATCTGGTGGCATAAGGCGGCAGAACAGGATTTTGCAGCCGCAGAAGATGGCTTGGGTATGCTTTATTACACTGGTTCTGGCGTTGAGAAAGATGATAAGCAAGCAATCTTTTGGTGGCAGAAATCGGCTAGTCGAGAAAACTTAGGAATTCTTGCGCAGCTACTGAAGAAAGAAAGCAATGCGGACAATACAAATACACAGCAGAGAAATATATCTCGTGAGGCGATATTACAAGGAGTGGATCAAGCAGATAAGCAATTATTTGCGCGGCAATTGGAAGAGGCCGAAAAAAAAGCAGGATTAATAGCATGTCCGGAAGCGAGTAAAGCGGCAGTTATTCAAGATAGCAAAGCGTCAATTATCCCAGAAGCTCCTAGGATTGTTGATTACAAACCATCGGCGTTTACTGAGCAACCGACAAGTCCTTTCTTCTTCAGAATCGGGGATAAATTAAAATTTGGTAGCGTTATAAGCGAAGATGCCCCCTCGTTGTTTGAGGGTAAGTTTTCTTATGTGCATGTGTCGCCAGATCAAAAAAAGGCTGCGATTGTAGGTGAAGGAAATTTATATCTCGCCGAAGCTGGAAAACCTATAGTTACTCTTCTAAACGGGGGCTTTAATAATCTTTTCACTTTGGCAATGGGTAATTATAAGCCTCAAGGATCTTATTACGAGAATATAAATATTCAATGGGATGCTGACTCTCAATCGGTCTACCTCATACGAGAAACTCCAAAACAGCCAGAGGATGGGCAGCCCCGAGCTTTTCAAAATGGATACCAAGCCTCGATTGTGCGCATAAACATTGATAATCCGAACAAAGTTATTGAAGTGGTTCCAGAGTTTAGTTCATTTCAGTACTTTTTTGTCGGGAAAGATGGCATTTGCTTTGATTTTTCTCCGGATGATAAAAACCTTATATGGAGGTGTAAGTATCAGGGCAGCATTAAGAATGTAAAATTTATTCAGGAAGATAGCATATCATTGGAGGATGGTACGTCGATAAAAGACAAGCCGTTCTTCTCATACAACGGTATCCCGTCTGATATTTTTCTTACCCTGAATGGCTTTCATCTTCAGGAAACTGACGTGTCCTCTACCGAGCTTTATTCAAAAAATAAACCTGATTCACCAATATTTACAGTTAAAGACAATCCAAAATGGCATCAGCCTGATGGCATACGAGGGGGTATGGTGCTTCCTGGGGGACGGTATGCAGTACTTTATATATTTGACAGCATACTATTAATTGATAGTGTCACGGGAAAATACAAAGAACTTCCGCCGAAGGTAGCTGTTTATCAGAATCTGAATACTTCAACTTATAAAAACGTCGACATGAGCATCGACCACTTTGGTTTTATGCCTGTTTCGGAATGGCGCATACATTCTCCCAAAATGCTGAAAATTCTTTCTGACGAAAAATCACGAAAGGATTCCGATAGAGTCTATCGTCAACAAGCCGCCAAGAAAGCTTACTTATCCAGCAACCAGCCCATTACATGGAATAATCCAGAAACCGGCGATAGCGGCTCTTTCATGTTTATCGGTGAGTATAGAAACCTCAACGTAGACAGTTTGTGTCGCCGTGATAAGGAACTAATCACAGATAAAGGCAAAACTGGGGCAGGAACCATCATGGGCGAGTCCTGTCAGAACAAAGATGGCACGTGGGACGACGCTACGGCTATTCCGTAGTAGCATTCCCTACTGCTTCTGCTGCGGAGCCGCCGTGCCCGGGGGGTGGTCGAGCATGATGTCGGCGGTGACGCCCTGGGGCTGGCCGACGAGGACGATGGTCAGGTTTTCAGGTTTCAGCAGCCGCGCGGCGACGCGTTTGATATCGGCGGTGGTGACGGCGTTCAGTTCGGCGTTGCGCCGGTTGATGTAGTCGTAGTCGAGCCCGTCGCGCTGCAGGCTGTTCAGCGTTTCCGAGATGCTGTCGGTCGAGGTCAGTTCCAGCGGCAGGGAGCCGGTCAGGTAGGCTTTTGCGTCCTGCACTTCTTCTTCGGTCGCACCGTCCTTGGCCATCTTCGCCCATTCCTGGCGCAGAAGGGACAGGGCTTCGGCGACTTTTTCGTTGCTGGCGGAAAGATTGGCCTGCAGCAGGCCCGCGTGCTTCATGCTGGTCAGGGTTGAATAGACGCCGTAGGTGAGGCCGCGCTTTTTGCGGATTTCGCGCATTAGCCGCGCGTCAAAGTCGCTGCCGCCGAGAATGTAGTTCATGATGGTCGCGGCCTGCCAGTCCTTGTCATCGCGTTTGATGCCCGCTTCGCCGGCGGAAATATAAGTTTGCGGCACATCCAGCGGCAGCATGATGGTCTTGCCGGGATATTTGAACGCAGCCTCGCCTTGGTCGGTTTTTTCCGCCTGCGCGGGCAGGCTGGCGAAGATGCCGTCAACGGCCTTGGCGGCTTCTTCCTTCGAGATATCTCCGGCGATGGAAACCTTGAGGACATCGCGGGCGAATTGTGCGTGGACGAAATCCAGCAGGTCCTGCCGTGTAATCTTCGTCATGCTCTCGAGCGTGCCGAAGCCGGGGACGGCGTAAGGGTGGCCCTCGAAGACCATGCCGTTGAACGTGCGGGCGACGAGCCAGCCGGGCTCGCCCATGTCATCCTTTATCCCGGAGGCATTGGCATTGCGCATGCGCTCGATGGCGTCGCCGTCAAAACGCGGTTTGGTCAGCGCGAGGCTGAGCAGATGAAAGGCGGTATCCTTGTTGGCTTTGAGGGTTTTGAGCCGTCCGTAAAAGGCGTCGCGCCCGGCGTTGAATTCTATGCCGATGGCGTTATCGCTGAGCTGCCCCTGGAATTGCTGGCTCGTCAGGTCGTCAGCGCCTTCATCGAGCAGGATCGAGACAAGACGCCCGACGCCCGGTTTCTCCTCCGGATCATAAACCAGCCCGCCCTCGAACGAATAGCTTATGGAGATGACGGGAACGGATTTGTCCTCCACCAGCCAGACTTCGATCCCGGCGGGCGTTTTCAGTTTCTGGACATCGAGGACTTTCGCGCTGTCGGCAAAGGCCGGATGCGCGATGGTGATTATAATAAACAGGGCAAAAATAAAACGATTGATCATCTTTCGCCTCCGTTAAAGGCCCGCGGCGGGACGAGGGGCATTTTTGGCGCGCCGGGCGCACCGCCTTTTTCCTGCGGCAGCAGCAGCCCGGTGACGGGCAGGTTATCGTCGGCGAAAAGCGCTTTTGCGGCCTTGTTCACGTCAGCCACGGTGAGCTTGCCGATGCGGTCCGTCCAGCTTTCGAGGTAATCCATGTCGAAGCCGCTGGCGAGGGCGCGGCCAAAGAGGATGGCGGGGCCCTGCAGGCTGTCGAGGTAATAGAGGCGGTTGGCGATTTCGCGCTTCTGGGCGCTCTTGAGCTCTTCGGGCGTGACGCCGCTATCGGTAAGCTTTTTAGCCTCCGCCTCCAGCGCGGTTTGCAGTTGCGGGACGGAGATGCCGGGCGCGGGGCTGGCGTAAATGCTGAAGGTCGTCTCGTTGAGGCTGATCGGGTCGTAGTCGGCGCCAGCGGAGATGGCGAGCTTCTGGTCAATCACGAGGTCCTTGTAGAGGCGCGATGTCGTGGAACCGCCCAGGATTTCCGTCAGGAGTTCCAGCGCATCGCTGCCGCGCGGCGCGCGGTAATCTTTGGTCACCAGCGGCAGGCCGACGCGCGGGTCTTTGTAGGTGATCTGGTGTTCGGCGATGATCGGGGCGGGGAGGGGACGGTTGCGTTCCAGCACGACCGAAACAGGTATGTCGCCATAGTATTTTTCCGCCAGCGGCCTCAGTTCCGCCGCCGTGATGTCGCCGGAGACGACCAGTATGGCGTTATTCGGCGCATACCAGGTTTTATATGTCGTGAGCGCATCCTCGCGCGTCAGCCCTTCCATCTCGTGCAGCCAGCCGATCACCGGCGTGCCGTAGGGGTGGTTGACGAAGAGGGCGCTCATCAGTTGCTCCTCGAATTTGGCCTGCGGCTGGTCATCGACCCGCTGGTGGCGCTCCTCGATGATGACTTGCCGCTCGGAGGCGACCTGGCTGTCGTCCAATGTCAAATTTGTCATGCGGTCTGCCTCCATCTCCATGACGCGCGGGAGATGCGCGAGGGAGATGTCCTGGTAGAAGGCGGTGTAGTCGTGCGTGGTGAAGGCGTTGTCGTTGCCGCCCAGCTTCTTGACGATCATCGAGAACTGGCCCTCTGGCACATGGGGCGTGCCCTTGAACATCAGGTGCTCGACAAAATGCGCGATGCCGGATTTGCCGGGATGCTCGTCCGCCGCGCCGAACTTGTACCACACCATATGCGTCACTACCGGCGCGCGGTGATTGGGGATGACCACCACCTGCAGCCCGTTCTTCAGCGTGAAGGTTTCCGCGTTAAAATCTTTCGCCTCGGCGGCGGGCATGGCCAGCAGCAGGTAAAAGAGGGCGATCGTTATTATTTTAAAAAAACGCATGGTTTGTGTTACAACCTGTCATGGACAACTATTATTAACAGAGACAAATCATGAAAGAAAGCAATCAGCAACGCGCTAAAAAGATTTTAAAGCCGTACCGCAAGGAACTCGACGGTCTGGACAGACAAATCCTGAAATTACTGGGTAAACGCTTCGGGATTATCCGGAAAGTGGCTAAAATAAAGACGAAATATGACCTTCCCTCCTTTTTGCACGAACGCGTCGAGGAAGTGCGGAACAGCCGGGTGGCTCTCGGCAAGAAATATGGAATTGACCCGCAATTCGTCCACGCCCTGTATTCCTCCATCATTTACCAGTCCTGCGCGATGGAAGACGAGCTCAAGACGAAGCTGCTGAAGAAGAAAAAGAAATAAAAAAGCCCCGCATTGCGCGGGGCTTTTTCCTGGAAGCCTGAATTAGGATTTTGGGGTGTAGAGTTTCGCCAGTTGCGGAAAGCCTGCTGCCTTCAGAGCCGTAGCATTTGCTTCGGTTCTCTGGTCCGCGGGTACAAGCTTGGCGATTTTCTTCTCGGAGAGGGCGCGCTGCACTATGCCTGCAAGTGTTTCGGCCGGTTTCAGTTCTTTTTTCAAAGAGGCTTCGGTGGGGGCGGGAGCATCTGCCGCGCTTTTAAAAAATCCTGACATCATGCCGCCCATGGCCTTGGCCATGCCGCCCATTGTTGGTTCGTCGTCTATTCCTGAGTCCATGAAACCGTCCAGTGCGCCGGCCATGCGGCCCATCATGCCGCCCATTGCATCGCCCATAAGGTCGAATGCTTCATCCATCGTAGCTGCTTTCTTGATTTTTTGTTTTGTAAAAAAACCTGCATTGTTGACCGCTGCTTGAAAAGTCTTGGTGAGATCGACAAGGCCGCTGAGAGTTTCGATATTGCTGTTTTCTGTTGTCATGATGTTTTTCCCTTAAGTTTAATTGACTGTTTGTTTTAACCCGCTTAAAACGTTAATATAATATTAACATAATAAAAATTTTATGTCAAATAATTAAAAACGATTTAATTTCAATCGTTTACTTTGAGACCCTGCGGGGTGAGTGAGATTAAGAGCAAGTTACTGAAGAAAAAAAGCCCCGCGTTATGCGGGGTATAGTGAGACGGCGACCAGTTCCGTTTTCTGACCGCACCTAGAGATAAAAACAGCCCTTAGCTTCACTGGCAGGGGCTGCTTCTTGTATGTTCATGATTTGTGAATCAGGAGGGCTTTACGCAGCAATACTGCTAAGGATTAATCAGGATTTTTACCCTCGGGCGCATTTTCAAGCACCTTGCCAGTTTTTGCATCTACACCCACTTCATAAACTTTCTTGCTATGCTTGTTCTGGACATCAAACGAATAGCGCAGACCACTGCCGCCGCCTTCAACTTCAAGCTCTTCGTCTGTAATTTTTCCCGGATGGGCTTTAAGAGCAATTTTGCGGGCATCAACCATTGATATTTTTGCCTGCCCCTCTAATTCCTGCCCCGTATAAGCTTGCGCAGTGTCGGCTATCCCAGTCAGAAAGGCACAAGCCGCAACGATGTGGAATACCTTCATAAATCTGTCATTTTTTGATTTAACCATAAGCATATTACCTCTTTGTTAAGTTATTGCAGCTATGCTAATAACATCTTCAGCGGAGCAATCATCTGCTATCATCTTTAGTTTCTCAGTGTAGGCATAAATCTTTTTTCTTGATTTGACTTTTGTCAAGATGGTCTAGCGCTTAAGTACAGAGAATAGGAATATTAACATTGCCCAATAATCATAGGAGTAATACAAAATGAAATATAAATCAGCATTTCTGACGGCAGCGGCGTTTAGCTTGATGAGCTTGCCAGTTCTCGCACAAACATCAACACCACCTGCCGCATCCCCGCCGCCACAGCAGGCAACGGGCGTGATGTCAAAAATTTTTGGTAATGAAGAAAAAGTTCAATGGTCGGCTGTTCCGGAGAGTGTACAAAAAACCATTACCGCCTACGCTCATGGCGGCAAGGTTGATGAGGTTGAAAAGGAAAACAAAGAGGGCAAAGCCATTTATGAAGCTAAAGTAAAAACGCCCGATGATCAAAAAATAAAAATGAAGGTCGAAGAAGACGGTACGCTAGTCGCATTCAAGTACGGACATAAAGAAGAAAAAGATGTTTCTTTCTCCGATATTTCAAAAGCTGCCCAAAAAACAATCTCTGACCTTGCCCATGGAGCAAATATTAAAGAGGTTGAGAAAGAAACCAGAAATGGCGAAACCCTTTATGAGGCCAAAGTAAAAGCATCTGATGATAGAGAAACAGAAATAAAAGTAAATGAAACTGGCGATTTGAGAGAACTTAAGACCGAAAAAGACTTCTTTTAAAAAGGGCGCATGAATACCCCCGCATTACGCGGGGCGTTTTCATGGAAGCCTGATCTTAAGGCTTAGGAGCATAGAGGCTGGCCAGTTTCGGGAAGCCTGCTGCCGTCAGTAATTTGGCAGGTTCGTCGCTGCTCGTTTTTGCGGATACGAGCTTGGCGACTTCTTTTCGGGTCAGGGCGCGCTGTATCAGGCCTGCATTTACTTCAGCCGCGCGCAGTTCGATGCGCAGGGCGTCTTCGCCGGGGCGGGTCGTTGTTCCGCAAATAGCTGACGTTGCGGATTTCGCGCTCTCGGCGAGATTTCTCAGCTCATTTTGTTCAGCGGGCGTGGCGACAATATCTAGTTTCCGCTGCGTAATAGAGCTGGCATTTTCGACCGCAGCCCTAAAAGTTTTGGTGAGGTCGGCAAGATAGAAGAGAGTTTCATAATTGATGTTAGTAGACATGTAGTTTTCTCCTTGTTTGAAATTGTTAGAAAATCGACATCAGGTTAACATAATGTATATCTTATGTCAATAATAAAAAACGCTTTTATTCCAATAATTTACTTTACTTTGCCTGCACTTAGGTCGGGAACGGTGCATTTGCCAGCTGTAAAATAAAACGTGGAGCCTTTATGGGGTTCTGATTCAAACCAGATGCGGCCATTACAGCGTTCGATAAGTCTTTTGATGAGCGCCAATCCGGCGCCGGTGCCGGACGGGTTGTATTGCGCGGAAGTGGGGAGCCTTTTAAAAAGACGAAAAACTTCTTTTTGAAATTCAGGGCTGACGCCTATCCCATTATCTTTCACGTAGAAAACATATTCCACATGTTCCCGGGACGCCTCTGTTTCGTCCAGAAACCCGATTTCCACCAGCGGTTCATCTTTGTCGTTATAGGTAATGGCGTTCGTTATAAGATTTCTCATGACTTCTGTAATAATGGTTTTGTCGCCTTTTAAGGGAGGCAAGGGGCGAGGCACCACGATACGGGCGTTTCTCTCTTTGAGACAGACCTCCAGCATTTTCGTGATGTCTTTAATAATTTCACCCGTATTAATTTTTTCAAGTACAATTTCACGTTTTCCAAGACGCGATAGTTGAAGCAGATCATCGATCAGGCGATGACTGCGGATGCTCAAGTCTGCCATACGATTGACCTTTTCAAGGCCATCTGTGCCGAGTCTTTCACCATAGTCTTCTTTGAAAAGCGTGGATAACTGGATAAGTGCGCGTATCGGTTCCTTAAGGTCATGTGAAATAATATGAATGATATCTTCCATCTCCTGCCTGGCGCATTCGAGGTTCAGGTTGGTTTGACGCAGCTCTTCTTCCATGGCTTTGCGGGCTGTGATATCCCGCGCTACCTTGGACATACCGATGATTTTTCCTTCGTCGTCGCGGATGGGAGAAATGGTGATGGAAAGGGTGATGAGATGGCGATCCTTCGCAACCCTTACGGTTTCAATATGATCGATATGTTCGCCACTTTTTATTTTGGCCATGATTTCCATCTCTTCGGCGAGATGACTATCCGGGATAATCAGGGTGATTGGCGAGCCTATGGCCTCGTCAGCCGTATACCCGAAGATCCGTTCCGCGGATGCGTTCCATGAGGTAATGGTGCCGTTCAGGTCCTTGCTGATAATGGCGTCGTCCGAAGACTCCACGATGGCCGCGAGATAATGCGCGGGCTCATGGAGGCGGAAAATGGGTGAACTGGAACTGGAAACGTTGCTGCGCATGTGCCCGACAATTCTTGTTTTTGGCTGACTTTACGCAAGGTCAACGCCCGGGAACCTGGGAAGTTCCGCGGAGCCTGGAATTGCCCTGAATTGTTTCGGGTCGCTGTCTGGACGGCGTTTCTACTGAAAACAGGTTATTGTTTATGAAAAATATTATAAACACAGTCTTTGTTCTATTCATTACCGTGGTAAGAATTTCCTATGGAGACACCAGAGCAACAGCAGCCCGATAACCAGACCAGCGACGGCATCGCCGCGCGGCAGGTGGCGTTCGGGCTATTGAACGATATCTTTTTCCGGCGGCGCAGCTTTGACGAGGCGATGGTGGCATCGCGCGGGTTTGAAAAGCTGCCGTCGCGCGACCGCGCCTTTGTGCGGCTGCTGGTGGCGACGGTTCTGAAACATGCGCGGGAGATGGATGTGGTGCTGCAGCACTTTTTGCATGAACCCTTCAGCACGCTGAAGCCCTCCACGCTGATCAATATTTTCCGACTTGGCATGGCGCAACTGGTGTTTCTCAAAACGCCGGGGCATGCGGCGGTGAATACCACTGTTGATCTGGCCGAGGCGGAAGGCATCGCGCACCAGAAACCGTTGGTCAACGCCATCATGCGCCGCCTGACGCGCGAAGGCTTCCCCGAAATGGCATCCCGCGACGCCGGAAAATTCAACACGCCGGAATGGCTATGGACGCAGTGGATGAATGATTACGGCGTAGAGGTTGCGCTGGATATAGCGGCGGCGAATTTGGGCGAGGCGGCGCTGGATATTTCGGTGAAGAGCAATCCCGAGAAATGGGCGGAAATGCTGGAGGCGGAGGTGCTGCCGACGGGTTCGCTGCGCAAGACCAGCGGCGGGTTTATTCCCGATATGCCGGGTTTTGAGGAAGGTGAGTGGTGGATCCAGAATGCGGCGGCGGCGCTGCCGGCAAAATTGTTTGGCGAGCTTGCGGGCAAAACCGTCATCGATCTCTGCGCCGCTCCCGGCGGCAAAACGGCACAGCTCTGTTCTGCTGGCGCAAAAGTCATCGCCGTCGACCGCTCCGCCGAGCGCGTCAAGCGCCTCAAGGAAAATATGGAGCGCCTGCATTTTGATATTGAGACCGTCATCGCCGACGGCGCCGCGTGGCAGCCGTCCGCGCCGGCCGATGCCGTGCTGCTCGATGCACCCTGCACGGCGACGGGCACGATCCGCCACCAGCCCGATATCCTGCACCTCAAGGAGCCGAAAGATCAGGAGAAACTCGCGGCGCTGCAACGGCGGCTGATCGCGAACGCCGCGAACATGCTGAAGCCTGGCGGCGTTTTGATTTATTGCACCTGCTCGCTTCAGAAAGCCGAAGGCGAAGCGCAGGTGGATTGGGTGCTGGAGCAGGGGCTGCCGTTAAAACTTCTGCCCATTACCACAGATGAAATCCCCGGCATCACCGAGATGCTCACAGAGCGCGGCGAACTCCGCTGCCTGCCACATCAGTGGAAAGACCGCGGCGGGATTGACGGGTTTTTTGTGGTTAGGTTTGTGAGGGTAACTTGAGGTCGCAAATTGCGACCTCAAGTTTGATATCACAATTTGTGATATCATCTTTAAGGTGCCAAATTGGCACCTTAAACAAAGGCTGCGGAAGATGATGTTAAGGGAAGATTATAAAATTGGAGGTCACAAATTGTGACCGGTTCATGCTGTCCGCTTGACAACCCCTGATTTAAAAGCCAAAAATAAGTTATGAAACTTATCGTCCCGTCACTGGAAATAATTGAAAGCCATATCCTCACGTTACGCGGGCATCGGGTTATGCTGGATTCTCATTTGGCGGAGCTTTATGGCGTGACGACTAAAGTTCTGGTCCAGGCCGTGAAGCGTAATATTGACCGTTTTCCCGGCGATTTCATGTTCCAGCTCAATGAGCAGGAGTATGAATCTTTAAGGTCACAAATTGTGACCTTAAAGCCTGCCGGTCGGGGGCAGCATCGCAAGTATCTCCCTTACGTCTTTACGGAACAGGGTGTTGCCATGCTCTCCAGCGTTTTGCGCAGCAAACGCGCTGCTCAGGTGAACATCGGCATCATGCGTGCCTTCGTCAAGATGCGGGAGGCCATGATCGCCCACAAAGATCTCTCCCGCCGCCTCAATGACATGGAGAGAAAATACGACAAGCAATTCCGCGTCGTCTTCGACGCCCTCCGCGAACTCATGGAGCCGCCGCCCGCACCGCCCAAAAAGCAGATTGGGTTTGTGAGGGAGAGGGAATAGTGTCTCGTAAAATGAGATTTCTCATAGCTGTTGTTTTATTGGCCACGATGGCTGGGATGGCAACGGTGGTTTATGCTGATGGTGCTCCTCAGAAGTGCCCACTGAATGGTGCAGAATATGTTCCGCAAAAGCGGGTCGTAGCAGATTCTTTTGACAAGAGTGTAAATGATATCAACCAGACACTCTCCTTTGTTCTACGTATAGAAGCAGAACCGGATTGCCCCTCATCCATGAGATGTATTTTTTTGAATTTTGATGCTTACGACAAGAATAAAAATAAAGTAAGCACAATGCAGTTTGGAGATGTTTGGTCAAATGGTGTTTCTGAACAGAGTTTTTCAACAGTCTATGGTCAATTTAAGGGTTCAGATGATAATGATGAATCAAAATATTTTAAGCCAGCGACAGGCTTTCGTCCTATAGGTATAAATAAAAATTTAACCCCTGCTTCAATAAGCGACACCCCCTATCTGCTT
>Ga0206948_1133_pt1 | contig 15688 bp, 13 predicted proteins | sample Alteio_BWOrgHeat_FD_153236 | JGI IMG/M metagenome (GOLD analysis project Ga0206948, IMG submission 153236) | Enriched cells from forest soil in Barre Woods Harvard Forest LTER site, Petersham, Massachusetts, United States -... | ecosystem: Environmental > Terrestrial > Soil > Temperate forest > O... | reverse complement strand
AAGGTCCATGAGAAATCCGGCGCGCGTCTCCGGCGTTTCGGCGGCGGCGACTTTCTCCTGCAGCTCCTGCCGGTTCTTCTGCAGTTCTTTCACGCCGCCGCGCCGCCAGTTGGGGAAATCGAACAGGCGTTTGTTGTCATCGTCCGAAGCTTCGTCGGGCGCGCCGATCAGCGTAATAACGCCGCCGCCCGCCGGCGTAACGGAGAGGCCGAAGGGCGCTATCACCACAACCACGTCACTCGCCGCCACATCAACCTGCGGCTTGTCTGTTTTAGCGTCCGGCGCTTTATCGATTTTTTGTTTGGCATCCTTGTCGGCGTCTTTGACAGGCTTGCTGTTTTGTTCGGCGGCTTCATTGGTCAGCATGATGTGCTGGACGCTCAGGCCATCCTTGAGCGGGCGGATCACCATGCCGGTCAGCGCCGGGATTGTTTCGAGGTCCGTCATGTGGCGCACTTCCTGCACCGCCTGGTCCGGTTTGGCAGTCGGCACCACGTAAAGCATATCGCCGATCTCCGGGTCTTCAAATGACAGCGGGTCGCCCGCGCCTTTGATATAAGACACCAGCATGGCTTCCTTGGTTTTCTTGTCGAACTGCACACGCAGCTCAGCCGGCAGGATCGCGGCAGATGGCGGCGGCGGGTTCGGCAGCAGCGTCACGTTCCACGACAGGCGCTCTTTCGAAACCTGCGGGTAGAATTTTTTCGGAAAGGTGTAGCGGTAAGCCGTGCCCTGCTTGAACTTGAGGACCTTGGGCGGCGTGATGAAATCCGCCATCGCGCCGGTGATGGCGGGCAGGGCGGCATCCGTACCCGTCGCATCCGTCACGATCCACAGCGCGCCAAAGCGCTCAAACACCGCAAGGCGCATGGGCGAAAGGGAAGACAACGTGATGGTCGCCGTCCGGTCGTCGTCGCTTGGCGGCGGCGGCGGCGGTGGTGCAGGTTTTTGCTCAACGGGCGCGCCGCCATCCGGCCTGGTGATAGACAGGTTCCAGGCTGGCAGGGCTGCTTCCGGTTTTCCTGGCAGCCGCGCGCTGGCTATCGCTCCCGGGTCCGAGAGAACCGGCGCTGAATCAACGGGCGCTACAGGCATGGCGGGAGCGGTAGTTGTTTTCTCTGGCGCGGGCGGTGGTGCAGGTTTTGACGGTGTTATAGGGATCGGCGCGACAGGTGCCTGTTTTTTCTCTGCGCTTTCTGGCACAGCTGCAGTTACTGTTTTATCAGGCTGTGGCGTAGCCACTGTTTTATCCGGCGCTGACGCAGCCACTGTTTTATCCGGCGCTGACGCAGCCGCTGCTTTAGCTGGCTCCGGTATGGCGGCTTTTTTCTCTGGCGGTGGCACCGCTTTCGCCGGTGATTTAGCGGCAGGGACTGCTTTTTTCGGTACCTGCGCTCCGGCTGCGGCAGAAATATCTAGGATTATCCTGTTTTGAAACCGGAAGTCTTTATAGGTTGCGCCTGCCGCGATGGCGATATCAACCTTAAGCACACCTTCGCCCGCTGGTGTCGCGGTGATCTTTTTAATCAGCGGTGTTTTGGCGGCGACAATTTTTGCCGCAGCTTTGGTATCAAGCGTAACATGCAGGACGCTACCCTCCGCGGTAATGTGATAGGCCGTTAGCTGCGGACAATCAAAAACCGTGCGCGCAAAAGTGTCATGATTGCCAACCTTGATAAGCAGTTGCTGCGAAGCGGCCTCCGGCGTTGCAGCGGCGGCAGGCTTGGGTGCCGGTGCCGGCGCAGGGACGGGTGCTGGCGAGGGCGCAGCGGTAAGAGGCATCGGTGGAGGTTCAAGCACAGGTGCTGGCGCGGCAATAACGGCAGGAGCGGATGTGGGTGCAACAACAGGCGGAGGCGCGGATTGCGGTGCCTTCCCCGCAATCGCATTCGCCGCAACCTTGTCCGTCATCCACAGCGACAGGACGACAGCCAGCAGCGCGGACACGACAAAACGTATTCTGATCTTTGCTCCCAAAGACATCTAAACAAAATCCCCCAAGGTTCAGAATACACTAAAAACTTCCCCATTTCATTGCCTAACAGAGCTCCTATTTTCCTTTTCATAAATTATTTTGTTCTTTTCTGGTAAAAAATATATATGCAATGTTTTTTGGACTCCGCATTGGCGGGTTCCCCCTTTATCTTGCGCTGCAATGTGTGGATAATGATGAAGATGTTTCGTTCATTTCTCACATACCGAAGGAGATAAGATTATGTCCGCCTGGAAACTGCCGTTATTCGCTCTGAGCCTGGCAACCCTTATGGGCACAGCTGCCTATGCCCAAGACCAGAATTACCCCACCGGCGCCGGTACGCCCGCCCCGGCGGCTAATGCGCCAAGCGCGGTGCAACCTGCGGCTCCAACAACTCCTGCGGCCCCGACCACGCCAACAGCTCCGACGGTTGATGCGCCCGCTGCTGTCACCGCCCCGGCAACCACTACAGTGCCAACCCCGGCCCCTGCGGCTGCCGCGACACCGGCTGAAACCTCTCCTGTTCCTGCCGCCGAAAATGGCGGAAACGGATACAAAAGCCTGACGCCGGATGAAATCGCCGCGATGAAGAAAAAACGCGAGGAGCGCTTCAAGCCGCTCTCTCCCGAAAAACAGGCGGCCATCAAGGCGCGTCATGAACACCGTGACGAGCTCAAGGACCTGACCCCTGAAAAGCGCGCAGCGATGCAGCAGAGCCTTGTGGAATGGTTCAAAGGGCTGACGCTGGAAGACCAATCCAAGATCAAGAGATGGGCTGACCACCTCAGCAAAAAAGAAGTGAAAAAAGAAGAAAGTAAGACTAGTGACGACCATGCTGCAGCGCCGGCAACATCTGCAGCACCAGCGGCAGAAACGGCTCCGGCTGCAGCCGCGCCAGCAGCCCCTGTAGCAGCACCGGTTCCACCAGCACCGCTTGCTGTGCCTGAAGCCGTTCCTGCGCCAGCGCCAGCTGCGCCCACTGCACCGTCCGCTCCGGCTCCGGCGGCTCCAACGCCCGACGCACCGCACTAAATCGGACATCAGACTGATAGAGAAAAGCCGCGGCATTTTATTTGCTGCGGCTTTTTCTTTTCCCGCCGCCTGCCTTGCCCTATACTCCTGACATGAACCGCCGCACCGTAAAATTCCCCTTCAGCAACAACCGTGGACAAGAGCTCGCGGGGCTGCTCGACCTGCCGGAAGGCGAGCCGTTATTCTACGGCGTCTTCGCCCCCTGCTTCACCTGCACCAAGGAATCCCATGCCGCGCACAAGGTCTGCCGCTCCCTGACCGCACGGGGCATCGCCATGCTGCGCTTTGACATGACGGGCCTTGGCGAAAGCGAGGGCAGGTTTGCGGAGACAAATTTTTCCACGCGTATTCTCGACATCATCGCCGCCTGCAACGCGCTGGCTGCGGCCAATAAGGCGCCGAAGCTGCTGATCGGCCACAGCATAAGTGGCACGGCGGCGCTGGCGGCGGCGGCACGGTTGCCCTCCTTGCAAGCCTTGGCCACCCTCGGCGCGCCCAGCGAGCCCTCCCATGTCATCAACGGCCTGCGCCGCCAGAACCTGATTACAATCACGGGCGATAATGCCGAAATGATCATCTCCGGGCGGAAAATAGTTGTAAAAAAGCAGATGGTCGAGGATATGGAGGCTCATTCCGTCGCGGAGGCAACAGCGGCGTTTGACCGCAGGCTCTTTGTTTTTCATGCGCCGCACGATGACATCGTCCCTTACCGCCATGCGCAGATGATTTACGACCGTGCCACCTGCGACAAGGAATTTGTTCCCTTGCATGAAGTCGCCACGCATTTGCTGGAAAAGGGAGATGTGGACGCCGGGTTTATCGCGGAGACGCTGAGCAGCTGGTTCGACATGCACCTGCGGCCTTAAGAATACTAGCCGAACTTCTCCACCACCTGCCGGTAGCGCGCGAGGATATGCTCTTCGCGTTTGTGATGCCCGCTGCGGACGACCCAGCGCCCGCCGACCATCACATCCTTGACAGGATTTTCATTGGAAGCGAAAATGGCCGCATCAAGGATATGGTCGCGGACCTTGCCCGTCATGAATGGCAGGTCCTGATCAAGCACCAGAAAGTCAGCGCGGTGGCCGATCTCGATCTTGCCGATCTTACGCCCCAGCGACCGCCCGCCGCCGGACAGCGCCTGCTCGAAAATGACCGCTCCGACAGAGGGGTTCTCGGGCTGCTTGATCAGCGTTCTCTCGCGATGCAAAAGCCGCTGGACGTATTCAAGCCAGCGCAGCTCTTCCACCATGCTGATGGAAATATGGCTGTCCGAGCCGATACCGAAATTGCCGCCGGCATTGAAGAATTTCATCAGCGGAAAAATGCCGTCGCCAAGATTGGCTTCCGTTGTCGGGCAGAGCCCCGCCACGACGCCGGAAGACGCCAGCGCCGTTGTTTCAGAATCAGTCAGGTGCGTGGCGTGGATGAATGTCCAGAGTTCATCGACATTACCGTTTTCCAGCAGCCATTCGACAGGACGCTGTTTCGACCAAGCAAGGCAGCTTTCCACCTCGCCCATCTGCTCGGCGGCGTGAATGTGGATGGGCGCCTGCCGCAGCAGCTTCCGCACCGCGCGCGTCCCCTCGCGCAGCATCTCGGGTGAGACAGCGCGCAGGGAGTGGTGTGCAAAGCCGATCGTCACCTGCGGCGTGTGCTGATAGTCCTTATTCAGCGCCTCGATAATTTTCAGCAACTCCGGCACTGTGTTAATGAAACGTTTCTGGCCCTCGGTCGGCGGCTGTTCGCCGAAGCCGCCATAAGCATAGAGCACCGGCATATGCGTGATGGCGATGCCCGTTTCCAGAGCGGCCTTGATAATCTGCTTTGAGAGAATGGCGCGGTCGCTGTAAGGCTTGCCGTCTTTCTGGTGATGCAGGTAATGAAACTCGCCAACGGTGGTGTAACCGGCCTTGAGCATTTCGACATAGACCTGCGCCGCCAGCGCCTCCACATCTTCCGGCTCAATGCCGGAAACAAAACGGTACATCGTCTCGCGCCACGACCAGAAGTTGTCTTTTTTGCCGCTGGCACGCTCGGTCAGGCCCGCCATTGCGCGCTGGAAAGCGTGCGAATGCACATTCGGCATGCCCGGTACAAGCGGCCCCGCGACCAGCTCCACATCGGGGCTAGTCTGGTGAGGTGTTTTGAAGCTGTCGACGCCGACGATCCAGCCTTCTTTGTCGCACTCGATCAGCACGTTATCAGCCCAGCCGTCGGGTAAAAGCGCTGTCGGCGCAAAAAGCGTTGTCATGCAAAGGTCCTCTCTCTATAAATAGTAGAGTACGCTTGCAAAAAGGCAATCACTAATGATGTTCGACACACTCTGGATCAATATCCATGCCGCGACGATGGCCAGCAATGGGGCAGACGGCTTCGGCATTATCAAAAACGCTGCCATCGGCGTGAAGGATAAAAAAATTTCCTGGATCGGGCCTGCGGCGGAATTGCCGGGAAAGCCGGGAACTTTGTCCGATGACGTGCGCGATGGCGGCGGAAAATGGGTGACGCCCGGGCTAATCGACTGTCATACACATTTGATTTATGCTGGCGACCGCGCCGTCGAATTTGAACAACGGCTGCAGGGCGTTTCCTACGCCGAAATCGCCAAGGCGGGCGGCGGCATTCTTTCCACTGTAAAAGCGACACGCGAGGCGACAGAACAGCAGCTTTATGACGCCGCGCTGGCCCGCGTTAAGGCGCTGATGCGCGAAGGCGTGATGACGTTTGAAATGAAATCCGGCTACGGCCTCGACACGGACACGGAAAGAAAAATGCTGCGCGTGGCGACACGTCTGCGCGATGACCTTGGCATACGCGTGCAACGCACATTTTTAGGCGCGCATGCGCTGCCGTCGGAATATGTCGGAGAGGCCGATGCTTATGTTGATTTTATCTGCAACAGCATGTTGCCCGTGCTCGATGAAGAAAAACTGGTCGATGCCGTTGACGGCTTCTGCGAGAATATAGGCTTCACGCGCAGGCAGATGGAGAAAATATTCAAGGTCGCCAGCGCGCTTGGCCTGCCGGTCAAGCTGCATGCGGAACAGCTTTCCAACCAACAGGGCGCTGAACTGGCCGCGCAATACAACGGCCTTTCGGCGGACCACATTGAATTTCTCGATGAGGCCGGTGTAAAAGCAATGGCGGCTGCAGGTACAACCGCCGTGCTGCTCCCCGGCGCGTTTTATTTTTTACGCGAGAAACAGCTGCCGCCCATTGACTTGCTGCGCCAATATAAAGTGCCGATGGCGATTGCCACCGACCACAACCCCGGCACATCGCCGACGCTTTCATTGCTGCTGATGCTGAACATGGCCTGCACCCTCTTCCGCCTGACGCCGGAAGAAGCGCTAGCAGGCGTCACCCGCCATGCGGCGCGGGCATTAGGATTTCAGGACATCTGCGGCACGCTGGAGAGCGGCAAGGCCGCTGATCTTGCCTTGTGGGATATCACCCATCCGCGTGATCTGTGTTATTACTTTGGCGCCAATCCCAAAGCTCAGGGATAACGCTGCTTTCCCCATGTCAGCAAAGCCTGCAGCACTTCCTTTAAAGTTTTTTGCAGCTTGGCGGCCTTCTTCTCGTCAAAACTATAAGGATAGTTTTCATCCATATAGTTGATCCATGTCAGTTCCATCTGCAGCGCGTGGATGTGGTTCTGCGGCTGGCCGTAGTGGCGGGTGATATAGCCCCCGACAAAGCGGCCATTCAGGACGGAGGAATAATCGCCGCTACCGGCGGCTTTCAATGCGGCGGCGGCCATCTCCGGCGCACAGGACGCGCCTTTGGCGGAACCAAGATTGAGATCCGTCAGTTGCCCGTCAAACAGCTGCGGCACACGCGAGCAGATGGAATGTGCGTCATATAATATCGCATAGCCGAATTCTTCTTTCAGCCGCGCCAGTTCGGCCTGCAGCGTTTCGTGATAGGGCACCCAATAGGCGGCGACACGGTTGATTTTTTCGATATCATCCGGCTCTTCATCGTCTTTATAAATTTTCTCTCCGCCAAAAGTATTCAGCGGGCAAAGGCCGGTTTTGACCTGACCGGGATAGAGATCGGCATCGTCCTGCGGGCGGTTAAGGTCGACCACATAGCGCGAGTGCGTCGGCATCAGGATGCTCGCGCCCATCTCCGCCGCGAACCAGTAGAGCCTGTCGACGTGCCAGTCCGTGTCGGGAAGCCTGAGCGCGGTATCCGTCACGCGGTCTTTTATATCCGGCGGCAGGAAGGTGCCGATATGCGGCATACTTATCAGCAACGGCGTTGTGCCCTGTATCAGGCGCTTTACTTGCATGGCAACAGACCCTCCGGCATGAAAGACAGAAAAGTGCCCTCTTCCACCATCTGGGTCGCGATGCGGATATCAGGCGCGAAATAATGGTCTTTGGCGTAATGGCCGACGCGGGCGCGGATGGACTTCATGGCCGTTTGCAATACAGGGGCTGTTTTCAACGGTGCATGAAACTCGATGCCCTGCGTTGCCGCCAGCAATTCAACGCCGACAATCGTGGCCGTATTAAACGCCATATCACCGAGCCGCCGCGCCGCGAAGGTTGCCATGCTCACATGATCTTCCTGGTTGGCCGAAGTAGGCAGGCTGTCGACGCAGGCGGGATGCGCGAGGGATTTATTCTCGCTAGCCAGCGCCGCTGCCGTTACATGCGCGATCATAAAGCCGGAATTGACGCCCGCATTCTTGACCAGAAACGGCGGCAGGCCGCTGATTTTGTGGTCGATCAGCATGGCGATGCGCCGCTCGCTCATGCCGCCAATCTCCGCAATCGCCAGCGCCAGCGTATCCGATGCCATGGCAATGGGTTCCGCATGGAAATTGCCGCCGGATTTCACCTCGCCTGTTTCAGGAAACACCAGGGGATTGTCCGTGACCGCATTCGCTTCGCGCAGGAATATATCCGCGGCGAAGCGCATATGGTCGAGGCACGCGCCCATCACCTGCGGCTGGCAGCGCAGGCAGTAAGGGTCCTGCACCTTGGGGTCATGCTCATGCTTATGCGAGGCGCGGATGGCGCTCTTGCTGAGAAGTTTGATATAAACCTTCGCGACATCGATCTGCCCATGCTGGCGGCGCACGCGCTGTATCTCGGGGTCAAACGGCGTGGTGCTGCCCTTCGACGCATCGACAGAGAGCGCCCCCGCCACCACCGCCGCCGCAAAACAATCTTCCGCCGCGAAAAGACCGGTGAGCGCGAGCGCCGTTGAAACTTGGGTGCCGTTCAGCAGCGCGAGGCCTTCTTTTGGCGCAAGCTCCAGCGGTTTCAATCCGTGTTTTTTTAGGGCGGTTTTTGAGTCGATAATTTTTCCCTTAACGCGCACTTGTCCAGCACCGAGCAACGGCAGACTTAAGTGCGCGAGCGGCGCGAGGTCGCCGGAAGCGCCGACGGAACCCTTCTCCGGGATGCAGGGGTAAATTTCCTTGTTATAAAGCTTGATCAGAAAATCCACAATCTCGCGGCGCATGCCGGAATAGCCCTGCGCCAGCGCGTTGATCTTCAGCAGCAGCACAAGGCGTACGACATCGTCTTTCAAAAATTCGCCGACGCCCGTGGCGTGCGAGAGTACAATGTTACGCTGCAGCGTCTCGAACTTGTCTTCTGTGATACGCACCTTGGCCAGTATACCAAAACCGGTATTGATGCCGTAAACCACGCGGTTGGCGCCGATGATATCGTCAACAACCCTCTTGCTGGCGGCTATTTTCTTATACGCTGAGGCGGATAAGGCGATAGGGATATGCTGCCTGGAGATGGCACGGAGAGTGGCAAGAGAGACGTCACCGGGTTTTAGAGTGATTTTTCTCACTTCGTAACCATCGGCAAGTTCAACCCCTTTTCTTTCGCGCATTCAATAGCGATATCGTATCCCGCATCCGCATGACGCATCACGCCGGTGGCGGGGTCGTTCGTTAATACACACTCTAAACGTTTTGCGGCTTCTTTCGTTCCATCGGCGACAATCACCATACCGGAGTGCTGGGAAAAGCCCATGCCGACGCCGCCGCCGTGGTGCAGAGAGACCCATGTCGCGCCGCTAGCGGTATTGAGCAGGGCGTTCAGCAACGGCCAGTCGGAAACGGCATCCGAACCATCCTTCATGCCCTCTGTCTCGCGGTTGGGGCTGGCGACGGAGCCGCTGTCGAGATGGTCGCGGCCAATCACAACCGGCGCTTTCAGCTCGCCGCTCGCCACCATCTCGTTAAAAGCAAGACCAAGCTTGGCGCGGTCGCCAAGGCCGACCCAACAGATACGCGCGGGCAGGCCTTGAAATTGGATGCGCTCCCGCGCCATATCGAGCCAGTTGTGCAAATGCTTGTTATCCGGCAGCAGTTCCTTCACGCGTTTATCTGTCTTGTAAATATCTTCCGGATCGCCGGAAAGCGCCGCCCAGCGGAACGGGCCGGTGCCGCGACAGAACAGCGGGCGGATATACGCCGGCACGAAACCGGGAAATTCAAAAGCGTTCTTGACGCCCGTCTGCAGCGCTTCCTGACGGATATTGTTGCCGTAGTCAAACGTGGGTATTTTCATGTGCCAGAAATCCAGCATGGCTTTAACATGTACCGCCATTGATTCCTTGGCGGATTTGATCACAACGTCAGGTTCGCTGCGGCGGCGTTTCTCGGCTTCTTCCCATGTCCAGCCTGCGGGCAGGTAGCCGTTCAGCGGGTCGTGCGCGCTTGTCTGGTCGGTCACAACATCGGGACGGTATTTTTTCTCAGTGCCGCTAAGGCGGGCAAGTTCAGGGAAAATCTCCGACGCGTTGCCGAGCAGGCCGACGGAAACAGCCTCGCCCTTGGCATGCGCCGCATGTATCATATTGAGCGCTTCATCAAGCGTTGTTGCTTTTTTATCGAGGTATCTTGTGGTGAGACGTTTTTCAATGCGGCTGGCCTGACATTCGACGGCAAGCATGGAAGCCCCCGCCATCGTCGCCGCGAGCGGCTGCGCGCCGCCCATGCCGCCAAGGCCGCCAGTCAGAATCCATTTACCCTTGAGGTTGCCACCAAAATGCTGACGGCCAACTTCGACAAAAGTTTCATAGGTTCCCTGCACGATGCCCTGCGAGCCGATATAAATCCAAGAGCCCGCCGTCATCTGGCCGTACATCATCAGGCCCTTGGCATCGAGTTCGCGGAAATGCTGCCAGGTTGCCCAGTGCGGCACGAGGTTGGAATTGGCGATCAGCACGCGCGGCGCATTCTCGTGCGTCTTGAACACGCCAACTGGCTTGCCGGATTGCACAAGAAGCGTTTCATCGCTCTCAAGTTTTTTCAATGTTTCGACGATTTTGTCGAAACATTCCCAGTTGCGCGCCGCCTTGCCGATGCCGCCGTAGACGACCAGCTCATCGGGGTTCTCGGCCACGTCGGGGTCGAGGTTGTTCATCAGCATGCGCAGGGGCGCCTCCGTCAGCCATGACTTTGCAGACAGTTTTGTGCCATGCGCGGCGCGGATAACACGTTTATTGGCAAGAACTGGCTGTGATGGCATAAAACTACCCCTTAATAGCTGTGAATATAGGCTCTTACTATAAACGAGAGGCTTGATTTATCAAATGAAGGCTCCTATGTTTTCTGACACTGGGCGGGGGCTCAGTATTATGTTAATAAATTTTTAATGGGGAGAAAATACATGGCTACACAAATTGACGGCGGAAAATTCGGACTGGAAATTCCCGAACTGACGGAAGCGCGCAGCTTCGCGGAAGCTGATTCATACGGCCCGAAAAGCCGCACCAGCTACAACAATGCAATGGACAGAAGCAGCGCGCTGATGGAGCGCGTGGGAAAATTCCTCGAGAAGAACGGCGCTTTCGCCGTTTCCGGCTGTGGCACCGACATGTTCGGCGTCATCACCTCCGCCAATGACTCCAAAGTACCCTGCGGCGTCACGTTCTACGGCACAAAAGAGCTGGCAGAATCACTGGCGGCTGCCTTCCCCGGGAACAAAGTGATCTCCGCGCATGATGGCACTGTTGTTACCCCGGCTGTTGAAACCTTGCCAAGACAGGTAAAGACGAAACAAGCGCCGCGTCCAAAATTTTAATCCCGACTATCTCTTTGAAAATAAAAGCAGTTTAAAATAATATTGACATATTATTTTAACAAACATAATCTGCCTGCCACAACGTATTTATTTGTAGAGGATTGATAGCGATGCGTAAAATTTTTAATCCGATTTCCAGGCTCTTCAGGTCCCCGACCGAACGTTTACAGAGCGAAATCAGCAAAAGCATTTTCAGCACAAAAACAAGTGTCATCGCCAGCGACGCCGACAAAACTATCCTGTGCAGCAACTTCAAAGGTGACGCACTGGAAACCTTTCCTTCTCTTGAAAAAATCAGGCAGCTGATAAAAGACGGTGCGGACGTGAATAATATTGAACAAGCCGGAACACCGCTCGCCAGATGCGCCGACCACTATAAGACAATGGTCACCTGGGCCAATTCTCCCTCATCAACTTTAATACTGGCGAACGGGCACCAGGTCACGAAGCAAGAATGGTCAAGCTATGCGGACCGTTTTCTTGACGCTGCAAAAATTCTGGTTGAAGCAGGCGCAGATCCGCGCGTTGCCCCGGCCGCGATCCCCGAAGCAACGGCAACGAGTGCTCTGACCTACAGAAGCCGTTTGTCCGATCCCGACCTTATCAAGGATTTTGCGGATTTGCTCAGCTCAGCTGAAGCGGCTCTTGTCAAAAAAGAGAGCCAAAAACACGGCACTGGCCGAAACCTTAAAGGAAAAAACAATGAATTTTAACAAAGAATTCGGATTGGAAATCCCCGGACTCGCCGAAGCCAAGGGTCAGGATGCCCGGCAGGCCATTCTAAAAAAGAATGATGCTCTCATAGATAAGGTGGAAGATCTTGTCGTCGAAGTCACCGGCGATACATTCAATCCCGTCATGACTGGCCCTCGCGGAATCTTTTTCCGCGGCCCTGACGGTCTGGCGCAAGATATAGCCGATGCTTTTCCTGCCTATAAGGTAATTGACGTTGAAAGCGGCAAAACTATTACACCGCGGCAAACATCGGCGCCGAAAGCAACGCGGCAACAGTCAACGCATCCGCGCCCAAAATTCTGATTAAATATGTATCGGCCTGCCGTCCACCGCTAACGCCGCTTCCTTGACAGCCTCGTTGAGTGTCGGGTGGGCGTGGCAGGTGCGGGCGATATCTTCGGCGGAAGCGCTGAATTCCATGGCGAGTGCAATCTCGGCAATCAGCGTTCCCGCTTCGGCACCGATGATGTGACAGCCAAGCACGCGGTCTGTCTTGGCATCCGCCAGTATTTTCACAAAACCATCCGTCGCCGCCATGGCACGGGCGCGGCCATTGGCCATGAAGGGGAACTTGCCTGCCTTGTAGGCGATGCCTTTTTCCTTGAGCTGTTCTTCGCTCGCACCGATACTGGCGACTTCGGGGAAGGTGTAAACCACGTTCGGAATCGCATCATAGTTGATATGCCCCGTCTGCCCAGCGATGATCTCGGCCACAACCACGCCTTCATCCTCGGCCTTATGCGCCAACATTGCGCCGCGCACGACATCGCCGATGGCATAGATGCCCTTGACGTTGGTCTGGAAGTGATCGTCAATTTCCACGCGGCCTCGGTTGTCGGTTTTCACGCCTGCTTTATCGAGACCCAACCCCGCCGTGTAAGCGCGGCGGCCAATTGAGAGTAATACTGTATCCACTTCCAGCTTCTCGCCCGCGCCGCCTGCGGCGGGTTCAAGCGTAAGCGTGACTTTGCCTTTAACTGTTTGCGCGCCCGTAACTTTGGTCGAGAGTTTGAATTCCATACCTTGCTTGGTGAGGATCTTTTTCATTTCTTTGGAAACTTCCAGATCCATGCCCGGCATCAAGCGGTCCATAAATTCTATCACAGTCACCTTTGCACCGAGACGCTGCCAGACAGTGCCCATTTCAAGGCCGATCACGCCGCCGCCGATCACGGCCATAGTGGTCGGCACTTTCGGCAGGCTGAGCGCGCCTGTTGACGTCACGATTTGCTTCTCATCGACAGCAATGCCGGGCAGCGGCATGGATTCGGAACCTGTGGCGATAACGATGTTCTTGGCATTGATCGTCTGGCCGTTCACCTCGACCACGCCGGGGGATTTGATCACGCCCGTGCCGACGATATGCGCCACCTTGTTTTTCTTGAACAGGAAGGCGATGCCCGCCGTGTTGGCGTTCACGACCTTGTCCTTATGCGCCATCATTTTCGCGAGGTCGAGCTTCGGCGTGCCAACGTCGATGCCGAGGCCCGCGAACTGGTGCGTCGCGTGCTCGTACTTCTCTGACACGCTGAGCAGCGCCTTCGACGGGATGCAGCCGACGTTGAGGCAGGTGCCGCCCAATGTTTTGTCTTTTTCGATACAGGCGGTCTTCAACCCCAGTTGCGCAGCGCGAATCGCACAGACATAACCACCGGGGCCGGAGCCGATCACAACGACATCATAAGTTTCGGACATGTAATAACCCTTCCAATAATTGCGTTTCACTCTAGCTGAACGGACAGATAATTTCGAGTCATTCGGTTTTTTTACGGAGTCGGGCGGATTCCGGCGTAATTAATGCATATTTTACGTAACCAATTTGACAAATCGGCGAATCGACTGTACAACCAAGGCTCAAACGCGCTTAGCAGCCGTGGACGATATCCTGGAAAGAGATCGTAGCTAGAGTTTAAGGGGCCCTTCCGTAACAGAAGCCGGCCCCTTTTTCTTTTCTTTTTGATTTTCCCCCATATCTATATAGTATGCCGATAGATACAGCGCCTTATGCGGAGGGGTGGCCGAGTGGCTGAAGGCGGCGGTTTGCTAAACCGTTGTACTGGTTTATGCCGGTACCGTGAGTTCGAATCTCATCCCCTCCGCCATTAATAAAGCCCCCAAAAGGGGGCTTTATTAATGGCGGACTAGACAACTAAATCCATGACCAGAAAAAAGATCGCTACGGGTGTCGTACATGAAGTGCCCGAAGATTTGCGAAAGATACTGACAGCTAACCCGACTGCGCTGGCGGCGTGGGAAGATATTACCCCGCTCGCACGCAATGAGTGGATATGCTGGGTTGAAGCCGCCAAAAAACCGGAGACAAGAAGCAACCGGATCAATAGAACGCGCACTGGGCTTATAGAGGGGAAGCGCCGGCCTTGCTGCTGGCCCGGCTGCCCTCACCGCTAAAGCCCGCTTACCACTTGAACTCGTTCAAAAATACAAAGTTGTTGAACGAGACCGTCATGCTCACATCAAGCGACGTGACGTGGTGCCACCAGCCGACGGGCAGGAAAAGCACTTCACCCGGGGCAAGCTCCACATCATAAACCGTCGCGGCTCTGAATTTAGGATGCCGCGCATAGTCCGGGTTAACCGGATCCACCGGGCTGTAGACGGCGAAGTCGTTATATACGAGGTCGGATTCACTCGATGGTATCAGGATCACGCGCTTGCGCCCCTGCACCTGCGCCATGAAAATATTCATGAGGTCATGATGCAGCGGCGTGATTGTGCCCTTGGGGCCGTACCAAAGGAACGTGCCGTCTCCCGGGTTGTCGGTCTTCAGGTATTCCCTGAACACTTCGATATCATTCAGCAGCGCTTTCGTCCCCGGGCGGGAGAAGAAGTTATTGCGGGCGGTCAGGTAATAGTCATTGGTTTCGCCGCCGGTGGTCACCATGTCGATATAGTCCGAAAACTTGACCGTCTTGCGCAGCTGCGAGTCATCTTCTTCATAGGCCGGGTTTTTGTCGCGTCCTGCCTGTATTTCAACCGTTTCATCGCCGCGGACCGTCTTGAAATATTCCGGTCCCCACCGTGTGCAGGCTTTCCAGCCGTCCATCAGCCCGGAGAGGATGACGGGGGTATTCGCCGCATAATACTCCTCCAGAAATTCCGCGCGTGACACATTGCTGCGGCGCTCGATATGCTTCCGCGGCGCCAGCCTTGACAGCTCGCGCCGGACGTGAAAAAGGGCCGCCTGTTTTGGGGAGAGATAACCGGGCGATCCCGGCACCGGCGATACCTGCACTTTTTTTTGCCAGGCCGCGAAATGACCGGCAGGAAAACTGTCGCCCATATATTCGCGGATGGCCGTAAGGCCGAATTTATTTTCCAGCAGGATATCAACGATGCCGTTCGGGTCGCAGTTGCGATCAAGGTTTTCCCGGACCCATTCCGCCCACGTTTTCTCCAAGACCAAGTCTCCTCTATGCTCATTCCGGGATATTATTACACAGGCGGCAAACAAAACATATGCAGCCGCCTCATATTTCTATAATAAAAAAGGGCAGCGAAAACGGAACCCAGCCTTCTTATAAATCCCGCCATAACCATGTATTATTTAACCCATGCCAAGTGAGCCCAGCATATTCGTGCAGATCGCCAGTTACCGTGACCCGGAATGCCAGTGGACGGTCAGGGATCTGTTTGAAAAGGCGGAGCACCCGGACCGCGTGACGGTGGGCATCTGCTGGCAATACTCTCCGGAGCCGGACCAGAATTGTTTCACCGAACCCTCCCCGCGCCCCGCGCAAACGAAGATCATCTCCGTGCTTACGTCCGAAAGCCTCGGCGTATGCTGGGCGCGCGCAAAAACACAAACGCTGTTTGAAGACCAGAACTATGTCCTGATGATTGACAGCCACATGCGGTT
>Ga0206948_1159_pt1 | contig 15771 bp, 11 predicted proteins | sample Alteio_BWOrgHeat_FD_153236 | JGI IMG/M metagenome (GOLD analysis project Ga0206948, IMG submission 153236) | Enriched cells from forest soil in Barre Woods Harvard Forest LTER site, Petersham, Massachusetts, United States -... | ecosystem: Environmental > Terrestrial > Soil > Temperate forest > O... | reverse complement strand
TGGTATAGATTCCTTTCGGCGCGCTCGGGTCGCCCAAGGTCGTGAATTGATCCCCGGCATCAAGCGTCCCACCGATGGTCAAGTCGACTCCGCCTGACAAGCTTTCGTTGGAAATCTTGGTGGAAGTCATCGTCAGATCGCCAATGGTAGCGATCTGCAAATTCGCGCCGTACGGAGAAATGGCTGCCAACTGGGCATCCGGCGCCAGCACACGCGCTCCACCGGAAACACCCAAATCGATGCTGCCAGCTTCAATGCTAAAAGTTCCCGGCCCGCTCAATGCCAGCCCTTGGTCTCCGAGCGACGCAGTCTGGCTGGCGGTATATAATTGTGTGATCAACGCTTGTTGTGAAGCGTCCAGCGACAACGGGACAGTCACCTCGATTCTTTCTATGTTGCCATTGGCATCGAGTACAGGGTTGCCGTTGCCATCAAGAACAATCTGCGTCACCGGATTGCCGGATTTATCCAGTTCTATCACGCTGGGAGAAAGCAGGAACGACAGATCAGCGGCGGTCATGACGCCCACAAATATCAAAGTGCCGGTGGCGGGATCATATCGCAGGTTCTGCGTGACCGCTGTGTTGGCGCTGTCAGTGAACAAACTGGCAGGCAACAAATCCGCCAGTTGCGCGGTGTTCAAACCAATGGTTGTCAAATTACCACGATAGGAGATGGACCCGGCCACATTGATGGATGTGGTTTGCGAAACAGAAAGATTTTGCCCTTGAAATCCGAAATTGTAGGTATTGCCGTGGACATTGATATCGGCAAAAGTCGGAACCGTGAGACTGAAACTGTTGATACTGCCATCAATGCTCAGATAAACCGGATTGGGATCATTCAAATGCACCGGCGTACTCGCATGACCGGCGGCGTAGGTGCTGTAATTACCGGGCGCGCTGTCAGACATGGTGATACCGTTCAACACCGTAGAACCGGAAGCCACCGCGCCGCTGAGATTGCCGCCGTTCCGGGTGATGATAGACAACCAACCCTGGCTGGACGGTGCAAGGATGATAGATTTATCGATCTTGATGCCACCGGCCCCTGCGTTCAAGGAAAGCGATGGCGCATAAATAGGCGTGGTGTTTTGCGAGCTAAGCCGGCCCAGATTGGCACCAACCAGTTCAATTGCATTGCCCGCCCCAAAAATTCGCCGCTGCGGTGGCACTGTAGTTGTACAGGAACGATTGGAGAGTGTTAAAAGCGCCATTGGGATTGTTAACCTCCTTGACGGAGATATCGTTGGCGGCAAATACATTCCAGGACCCATTGATGACGCTGAATGTGACCGGCGAAATCGAGGCATTCGCGCCGACCGGTGCCGCGCCAATATTGCCACCACTATTTTGCGACTGTTCCACCGATGTTTGGAGGGCACTCAACGTAGCCGCATAGGCTGATGGATTGGCATTGGGTTGTTGTAATGTTCCAGCCTGTGCGCTTGAAACCTGAACCCCTGCCAGCATGGTGCCGACGCCGTTGGCCAGCGTATAATTTCCCGTGATCTGATTCCCGGCAATGACGGTCACATTGCCTGAGCCATAAGTGCCGGAGGCTCCCGGAGCCTTGTTCACCGGAACCTTGGGCGTGCTGTCGATATTGTTACCGGCAATCAACGTGATGTCTCCCCCTGCGGCTGTGGAAATGCCACCGAGAAAAGGATTCGGCGTGGAACCGGAACCGGTGAAGTTATAGTCACTCGTCTGGCTGGTTGCAGTATTCCCGCCATTGGAGGTGCCCGCGCTGATATTTCCTGATTCCGCGTAGGCAAAAATACTGCCTCCTCCCGTGGTGAAGACCGACCCGCTGCCTACTAAAACACTCAACCCCGCTTCCAGGCTGATATTGCCCGCCGCCGTAAAAATAGTGCCGTTGGCCGTGCCACCGCTGCCGCCGTTCAAATAAATATTACCCACGCCGGCCGTGATCGAGTTGTTGGCAAAATTATATCCCGCATTCAGCGAAACTGACCAAGCATCGGCATCGGTAATCTTGGCATTGCTGCCAAATATAATATCGCCCCCGGCCTCCAGCGTGAGCTTACCCGCACCCTGACCGGTGCTGGTACTCAGATTCCAGATGGTGCTCGCGTTGAAACTAATATTCCCGGTGGCTTGAAGGATGATATCGGAAAAATTCTTGTTCGCGAAGGCCGTGTTCACGTTCAAGGTCAATGTTCCCGAACCGCTATCGTAGGTGACATCACCATTGGCAGGAACAGTTCCCGTGCCGGAAGTGCCAAGCACAATGTTCGCCGGGTCGAGCAAAAATGCACCAGCTAGCGAACCCGCCTGTGCGCCCGCATTCATCGCTGAATTTAGCGATAAAATATTCGGGGCACTCACTTCGACATTGCCGCCGTTGCCGCCATTGGCGCCGCCTGCAGTGATGATCTGGCTGCCGGCCTCATCGTTGAAAACATTATCTGACTTGAGCGTGACTGTGCCGCCCGCGCTGCCGGTGGTCGAAGCGTCCCCTTGGGCCAGAATTTGCGAACTCGCGCCAAGGTTCAATTGATCCGTGGCGACAAGCTCGATGACTCCGTTTTTATCGTTCACTGAATCTGCTTGGAGGACTCCGTTTTGATTCACGACTTTAGCCTCCATGGCGATGCTGCCGGCATCGGCAGTGATGCGGCCAAAATTATCCACCGATCCCTGCGGCATCTGAACCGTGGCGCTTAACCCACGGCCGTCCGGACTTTCACTCACCAGCACGGAAGAACCGGCGGCGAGATCAATATTGCCCGCTGGGGCGTTCAGCGTTCCATGATTTTCAACATTCTCGGCGATGAGAAACAAGGATTTGCCGCTGCCGACTTCGATTTGACCGTAATTGATGATGCTCGCCAGCGGCGGCATCCCGGTGAACTGCCAGGGCCCGTCCAATCCGGTGTTCACCGGCAACGGCGCCGTGGTGGCAATGAAACTGCCGCCAACCCTGATCACCGAATTCGGACCAAAATAAAATCCATTCGCATTCGCCAGAATGACTGTGCCATTGGCACTCAGATTTCCAAATATCTGGGATGGACTCGCACCACCGATGACGTTGAAGACTACGGAACTGGAATTCGGCTGCAAAAAAGTAGTCGTCTCGCCGTTCTGAATGTTAAAACTGTGCCAGTTGAGGATCGCAAACTGGCTCACCGAAACATTCAGGTGCGAACCAATCGATTGTGCCGAAGCCGTGCCGGCAGAGGCACTCAGGCCCGTGGGATTGGCGAATACCGGCGAAACCCGTCCAACGGAAAGAAGGGCTGCCGCCAGCCAGACTGATTTTTTTGTCTCGTGGAATCGTTTCATGGTCGGGTTAAAATTGGGTGCCAATGCTAAAATACGCCTGCGCCGAACCGGCGGGTGTTTGGACAGAAACTCGGTTGGCAGTTGCGTTAGGTCCGGCGGCTGCGCCATTCAAAGCCCACGCAAGCGTAAGGCGCGCATCAAAGTGTTCCCCCGCCGTCAGCAAAAACGAGCAGCCGGTGCCCCACTCCGTCAAAAAATTCACTTCGCTCTTGGGCAGGTCCAGGTCGTGGATCTGGCCGTAATCCATGAACACCGAGCATCGCAAAATCGTCGGCACTTCACCGCTAGCCGTGGGGAAATAACCGACATTGATCGGTGGCGCGTACAGATCCCACAGGGTACGCCAGCCCTCGTCGCCGTAGGCTTCACCTTCTTGGAAACCGCGCACGCCGGAGGTACCGCCAAGGGCAAACTGTTCGTTATTGATGAGCGGCTCGCTCGCCCACTGGCCGTTCAGGTTCACACTCAAACTCCAGTCGTGTCCCAGGTTTTGCTGGCGAATGATCCCCGCGTTGATGGTGGTATAGTTGCCCCCGGCTTTGGTGTTCATGGCCGCAGTTTGAAAATCGCTTCGTGGCGAAGCCAATGGCGTAAGAAAAACACTCTGGCTCCAGTTGAAGGAAAAACCGCCGGTCTTGTCCGGTCGCGAAGCCACCCAGCCATAGGAAAGCGGGAGGTAATATAGGGATTGGCTGCTGTTCGTGGGAATACGGATGATCTGGTTGGTGACCAGTTGGCGGTTGCCGAAACTGTCCACCGCATAAAGATTAAAAAATGTGAGGTTGGTGTGATAGGTATCGGCGGCATATGTCTTGAAATCCAGACCGCCGGAAAAAACCGATTGGATTCCCCCAGAACTGCTCAACCGGCACATTCAATCTCAACCCAAGGTTGTTGTTGATCGTCGGTGTATGGTTCGCCGATTGCGAACTGATCTCAGCCAGAGTATTGCTGAATATGAGTCCACGATGACCAAGTTGCAGGGCCGTGTCGGACGCAGAACGGGACGCGTAAAAAGTCAGGTCCGGATGCCCCGAAGGCGGCGGCAGATTGAAATGATGGGTGATCTCATCATAGCCGAATGTCACGGGTTTATCTTCTGTATCCTTGCGCAAACCTTCGCCCGCGCCGAAAGGCATCCGGTAGAACCCGCTGTAGCTGGCCACTAGCGGCGCGTCCAGTGGAACTTCCATGCCGGTGTCTCCCTTGAATGATTGCGGCGAGAAATTGTAGTCCACGCCCACCTGGTGTTCCAGTTGCCAGAGATTATCGTACTGAAAAGAAGTGTCCGCGCGCAGCAACGGCGAGGATGGCGCTGACTTGTCGTTGATCTCAAAATGGCCGTGCAACGGGAACTGGTCTTTCACCTTGAGTTCCAGCAACGTCGTGCCGGGATCCGGGCCCGGGCTGATCACCGGGTAGATCTGGCGGTCATTATTTGCATTGGCCAGATCCAGTTCCGGCTGAAACCATTTGTTGTTCAGCAAAATATTGGTGGTCAGGCTGGGCAAAGCGCGTCGCACGTTGGCCGTGCTGAACCATCGGTTGCCGGAAACGCGGATGTCCGCCAGGCGGCCTTCCACGACTTTGACATGCACTAATCCATTGCTGAGGCGTTGCGGCGGCAGGCTCACGCTGATGGTGGGAAAGCCGTATTCGCGATATTCCAACTGAACCTTCCCCAGCCCCTCGCGCAGGCGGGCAAAAGTGAGATTGGTGCCGGTGTAATTGGAAAGGACGCCGAAACTGGCGGGAGGCAAGACGGTGTTACCCTCGATGCGATAAGCACGGACGTTAAATGAGACCGGCGCTTTCGCCGTAGAATTGTTGGTCGGCGAAATCTTGGCAGCAATCTGTACCCGAACAATGCCATTGGTTATGGCCTGATGCGGAATAGAGACGCTGATATTGGTGATGTCGTTCAGCCAATAGAATTCTTGCAGGCGATTTAGGCCGGCCTTGAGTCTGTGCTGATCAATGGATCCGGTGTAAGGAGACAGAACTTCGGCCAGTTGTTTGACCGGCAAAATGGTTTCGCCTTCAAAGCGATAGGCCCGCACTTCAAATTTTGGTGCGCCGACGCTGACCGGCTGGGCGGATGTGCGGGTAATGAATTCAACAATAAACAGCACAAGCAGCAGACTAAAACTGAACTTCTTGCATCTCATTCGCAAATTCGTTGTGGTGGCCCTCTCGACGAATCTTAACTTTAATTCGGCAGGCCCGGTTTAAACCGGGCCTGCCGTTGGGTTGTTCGGCAGCGGAGGTTTTTTATTGGGTTCTGATTCGGAAAAATTCCGCCGTGCTGGTGTTGGTATGATAGATCGTGTCGAGATGGCCATCACCGGTCAGCGTATTGACATCCACCGGCCAGGTGGCGATGGTCCCACCGAGCTTGTTGGTGTAAGACACTGAATAGATGTTTCCCACCGTGGTGCTGAATTGCACCGCGGTAACATTTCCTGTGTGGCTCAAACTGGCCACCGTCGAGGCCCGCGGACCCGCAACGAAGGTCAGCACCCCGCTGCTGTTGATATTGAATGTTCCAATCAGCGTGTCCGCCGGTGAATTAGGATAAACACTCGTGGCTTGAATGGCCCAGAAGTCCAGAAGTCCCGGAGCCGCCTGTTCGACCGTGAACTGGGCATTGCCTCCGAACTTCGGAATCCCGTTGTACTGGCCCCCAGATACGACGTAGTCATAGGACGACTTTTTATATTGCCCCGTGACATCGATGGAATAGGCATTGGTCTCCGCCGTCGGAATGGCGATGGGAATCAATGTCTTGTTGCCAACTGCGGTGATGATGGAACCCAGAGTCTGCGCGCTCTGTGAACTGATGTTGTAGGCCGTGTAGTTGGGTTCAGCGCTGCTGAGCCAGTTGGTCGTTCCCGAAGTGGCGAGCAACGCCACATCCAGTCCGGAAAAACTGCCAAACGTGCTCGTGACCAGCGTCGGATCCCAGCCGGTGACGGTGGTTGTGTAGCCGTTCGTGTGCCCCAGCAGGTTGGTGACGCTGCCGATGTCGAATTCGACGTCCTGCGAGCCGTTACGGAAAACCAGCAACAGGTCGCCTAGATTATAATTCCACGCCCGTGCTTGCGGCGTGGCCAGCAACGCGAAGGCTGCCAGTAAGGTGAGAATAAAACGTTTCATACAATGGCTGTTTCAAGGTTTGCCGTTGGATCAATAATTGGGCAGCGGTGAAATCTGACCGCCATCGAAACCGCGGGAGACTTTGAGGGCCGAGAGCGGCACAAAGTTGTTGGTGAAGGTCGGGTTCGTCACGACTTGGAACGTCGCGTTGGTCACGCCCGCATAGAATGCGTTCAAGACTGCCTGCTGCGGCGCGGATGGAGAACCGTTGTTCGGCGAGCTGATGAAATAATAATTCTCATAGCCCCAGAGCGGATAACTCCCATTGATAACATTCGTCACCGAATAATTGACGCCCTCATAGGCGAGTGGCACCAGGGTGCCGGTGAGATTTTGAACGGCCACCGTGCCGATGGAGTTGGTGAATGCCAGTACCGTCGTAGCTTCTGTGCCGCCTGAGGACAATCCCGGATCAGCACTCTGATCCTGCACCGGCTGTCCCAATGAATTATTCGTGTAGGACAGGATACCGCCCGAGTTGTAGATGTTCAGGTCGATTTCCGTGCGCACCGCCGCCTGGCTGTTGCGGCCTACAAAATAAATCAGATTGGTGCTCGTACCGCCATAGTAGGTGGTTTTGTTCACCGAAGTTTCCAGCGATACCGCCTGCCGCTGCGTCAAGTTCGTCACGCCGGCCAGATCCGGAAAGATTGAGTTTTTGATGAACACCAACGGAACCACATACGTCGGATACGCAGTCAGATTGGCTGCGACCGAGTCAATGCCGATGGCTTCCGGTGTCGTGGCCGAATCCACAAAAGTCGGCACCGTTGGCACTCCCAAAATGTTCGTATCACCCGGCCCAGCCGTGTGGTTTACCAAAGCCTGCAAGCCGGCGATGGCGCCGTTGTTGACGTTGATGTCCAACGTGATGTTGTATCCCGACAACAGCGGATTGGAGCTCGTGCCCACGAATTCGCGCACGGTGGATTTGCCGTTGCCGGTGGAAGTGAAGCTGCCGCCCGCAAAGAGATTGGTGGCGCGGTCATAAAGGACGCTTTGGCTGGCGCTGCCGCCTTCGATGAAGACGGACACGGGCACACCGGCGGCCTGCAAATGTGGAGCAAGAGCGAACGCGGCAACGACCGCGCCCAGGGCGATTGATTTCTTAAGACTGGATGTTTTCATTTTTACTTTTATAGGTTTTGGTTGATTGGGAACCTCCGGTCATCCGGTCAGCCCGCGAAATTTTTATTGGCTATTAAAATGGATCCTCCCGTTCAACGGGTTGGAGCAAGATTTTCTGTAGCGCGCGCTAATTCACTGATGTCGTCGGAATCGGTATTGATGTCGGCGAACAACCACGTTGAGAGATAGCGTTCCGACGACGATGGAATGATCGCGACGATCGTTTTCCCCTTGTTTTCCGGACGCTTGGCCACTTCCAACGCCGCCCAGATGATTGCGCCGCTGGAGACGCCAACCGGAATGCCGTCCAACTGGTTCACTTCCTTGGATATCGGTCCGGAATCTTCTTCCAGCACCTGGATCACTTCATCGATGATTTTGACGTTCAGATTTTCCGGGATGAAACCCGCACCGATGCCTTGCAATTTATGGGGTCCCGGCTGGCCACCGGAAATCACCGGCGACTTTTTCGGCTCCACCGCCACCGCTTTGAAAGCCGGTTTCAATTTTTTGATGACTTCCGCCACGCCCGTGATCGTTCCGCCCGTGCCCACGCCGGCCACAACGAAATCCACCTTGCCGTCCGTGTCACGCCACACTTCTTCAGCCGTCGTGCGGCGATGAATGGCGGGATTCGATGGATTTGAAAATTGCTGGAGCACCACACTATCCGGAATCTGCCGGTGCAATTCCTCCGCCTTCGCGATGGCGCCTTTCATGCCCTTGGCGCCTTCGGTCAAAATCAATTTCGCACCGAGTATCTTCAGGAGCTTACGCCGCTCTGTGCTCATCGTTTCCGGCATCGTCAAAATCAGCTTCAACCCCCTCGCTGCTGCGACAAACGCCAGCGCAATGCCGGTATTTCCGCTCGTCGGCTCGATCAACACCGTGTCCGGGCCAATCGCTCCGGATTTCAGCGCGTCCTCGATCATCGCCACACCGATACGATCCTTCACGCTGGAAAGCGGATTGAAAAATTCCAGTTTCAGCAACACCTCGGCGATGGAGCCGTGCTTTTGGGCCGTGCGGTTCAACCGCACCAGCGGTGTATTGCCGATGGTTTCAGTGATGTCATTGAATATGCGGGACATAAAGTTGGTTGGTTATTTGTTCGGTTGATAGATTTGGTCGAAGATTCCGCCGTCCGCGAAATGAACCTGCTGCGCCTGCTTCCAGCCGCCGGCCACGTCATCCACCGTGAATAATTCCAGCGGTTTGAAACGATCGGCATACTTGTCGAGGATCGCCTGGCTCTTCGGCCGGAAATAATGTTGTGCCGCGATCTCCTGCCCTTGATCGCTGTAAAGAAATTCCAGATACGCCCGCGCTATGCCCTCCGTTTTATGACGTTGCGTATAGCGGTCCACCCACGCCACCGGATTTTCCGCCAGGATGCTCTGCGCCGGCACCACCACCTCCAGGGCGTCACCGGCAAAATTTTTCTGGATGGAAGCCGCCTCGTTCTCGAACGTCAGCAACACATCACCAATGCTGCGATTTGCAAAAGTCAGCGTCGCTCCGCGCCCGCCCGTATCCAGCACCGGCACATTGGCGAACAGCTTCATCACAAACTCACGCGCGCTCTGCTCCGTTCCCCCGCTCTTCTTCAACGCATAACCCCATCCTGCCAGATAACTATAGCGACCGTTGCCCGAAGTCTTGGGATTGGGGATCACCAGCGAAACGCCCGGCTTGATCAGATCATCCCAGCCCTGGATGTTCTTTGGATTCCCCTTGCGCACTACAAATACAATCGTCGAGTTGTATGGGACACTGTGGTTCGGCAGGCGCGTAGCCCAGTTCGCTGGAAGCAATCGACCGTTCGTGAAGAGCACATCGATATCCGACGGCTGGTTCATCGTCACCACGTCCGCCTCCAGCCCGTTGACCACGGATTGCGCCTGCTTGCTGGAACCGCCGTGGGATTGATTTACGGTGACCGTATCGCCCGTCTTCTGTTTCCAGAATGCCGCGAAAGCCGGGTTAAGATCCTGATAAAATTCCCGCGTGACGTCGTAAGAGACGTTGAGAATCTTGAAGTCAGCCGCCGTCGCGACTTGGGCCGCCGCAAGCGCGATGACCACCAGCACTACGCCGGGCAAATAATGGATCCAGTTCCTCATGGAGTATGAATGTATATTTTTCTTTCATGAGAACCTCCGGTGGACCGGTCAGCCGCACTTCTGATTTTCTGTTGTTCATTCCGGTCGTTTGTCGCCCGGTTTTTTATCAAATCTCACTCGCTCAGTTTTCTCTACCTGAATGACCCGCCCGTCATGGATGATGATTTCTACCACGCCATAGCGGATCGCTTTGACTTGCTGGGTAACCAGTTCAAGCCAGCTTGAATCACCGTCCCGGCTTTCCGGCCCATTGTTTTGCGCGCCATTCATCTCGTTAATTTATAAACGATTAAAACAGTCGTCATTAAAATCAAATAAAAGAAACTGGCGACAATCGTGCGCTTAGAAAGATTCAAAAACGCACCTCTCAAACAATTCACCAGCAACTTATAATCGTAATAACGATTTGTTAAGTCGTATATTGATCTAAAAAACGCTTTTGTCAAAAGCTTTTTCAATTTTACTCCGCCCGAACAAATTGAAAACTCCATAACCCCCATAAAATCAACCCAGTAAGAAATTCAAAACATCACAGAAAAGATGTCTCACTATAGTTCTACAAAAAATACGAGGATAGAGTTGAATCGTCGAACCAAAGGCAAATGGTCAAAAAAAGCGCAAAAAATCAAAATCCGCCCAGCCTGAAGATATCTGCTGCAAATTCTTCGTCGCATAGAGACCCATTTTTGCGCCGATCCATTTACCTTTCGTCGCTTGAAACGTCTGCGCCACAGAAATAAATTCACCATCAGTGGCATAACTGAACTTAAACAGCCCGCCCGCCCGGACTTCCAAGTGTAGTTTCACCGAATGAGAAATGACCGCGATATGCCTTCCCAATTCTTCATTTCCGCGCAACACCAGATTATATTTAGCACCGTCGAAATGCAGCCCAAACATCACCGCAGTCTCTCCGGTCACCACCAACCCCGCTTCCTCGCCTAGTTGTCGAGCGTTCAGCTCCAAAACCGTTTCAATGCCAAAACTCCGCGCCGGAAATTTTTGCAGCAATAGATTCGGCTGTGCCGGGAACGAATAAACCGTCTCTTGCGGGAATAATCGCAACCATCCTAGGCGCGCCGTTAAAGAATACCAATCGTCAAAATGGTTGGCATTCCATTGCCATTGCAGACCAAGTTTTGGCGAAGCAAATTCATCATTGGTCTGGGGCGCCATCATGGTCAAATCCGGGATGTTGACAGGCTTGACGTGCCGGCTCATCGGCTCACCGTCCTTGCCCATAAGTGGCCAGCCATTCTCCCAGTGGACCGGCTGCAGATGGACAATGCGGCCGTATATTCCCGCATCTTGAAAATGAAGGAACCACCAGTCACTGTTTGGACTATCCACCAAAGCACCCTGGTGCGGACCGTTGATATCCGTGTCACCTTGTGCCAAAACTATCTTGTCTTCATAGGGGCCATAAATATTTCGCGAACGCAACACTACCTGCCAGCCCGTTTCCACTCCACCCGCCGGCGCCAGAATGTAATACCAGCCATCCCGCTTCAAAAACTTCGGTCCTTCCAAAGTCGGATGTTTCTCCGGCTCATGGAAGATAATCTGACCTTCACCCAGCAACTTCGAGCCATCAGCAGCCATCTGACAAACCCGTAGCCGATGCTTGATACCCGCGCGTGAACCAGCGTAAGCGTGAACCAAATAAGCCTTGCCATCATCATCCCAGAGCGGACAAGGATCAATCAACCCACGACCTGCCTCCACACAATGTGGTTCCGACCACGGACCAGTCGGATGTGAAGCTGTGACGAGATATATGCCTTCATCTGGCATGGGAAAAAATATCCAAAATTTACCTGCATGAAAACGAATGGAGGGCGCCCAAACCCCGCAACCGGCCTGAAATTCCATATAACGCGGATGCGGCAGATTTTTGAGTGCATGGCTGATAATCGTCCAGTTTACCAAATCTTTGGAATGCAAGATGGGAAGCCCGGGCGTACAGTTAAAACTGGAAGATACCAGATAAAAATCTTCACCAACCCGAACTACATCCGGGTCTGAATAGTCAGCACAAATAACCGGATTACGGTAGGTGCCGTCGCCTTGGTCAGGTAACCACGGATGGGCATAGATAGATTCCCCGCCCTCTTTCTCATTGAGATGACCAGCTTCTGCAATCAACGTTTTCAAAGATTTGATGGCTCCCACGTTCATTTCATCAATTTTCATCGCGCGTTGCGACGGGCATAACTGAACTTCTTATGGGCTCGTGATAAATCAGAAACGGGAACTAATCTTGTTTCTGCTACCCGATAAGCACCCAACCAGGCCTGACGCTGAAATTTTTTTGGCGCCATCCCGGTAGCCCGGTTGAAAGCGATGCAAAAAGTATTATCGCTTCGAAAGCCGATCATCGAAGCAATAGTCTTCAAGGGCAAGTCCTGTTCCGTCAACAGCCGCTTGGCAAATTCGATCCGCGCCTGTCTCAAATATGAACCCGGTGTGCAGCCAACCCGCCGGTTGAAAGCCTTCATAAAGCCGCGCCGGGACATGCCAGAGGCCAGCACGACATCGCCCAATTTGATCGGCTGCGTATAATTCTGCGCCATAAACTGGAGGCTCTCGCGGATCGCCACATGTTCCGAGTCGTTCATCACGTCATGAGCTTCAGGTTTTTGAAAACGGATCGAGGTGGCCCTCGATGTTATGCGTTTCTTCAATTTCATATCATTTCATTCTCTCAGCTCACCGCCGCAAATGATTGCCCGGCTGAAATCTTGCGCAATTCGGCGAGTTCTTTGGACATCTGGATCGTGGTCCGTTTGTTAAGTTTATAAGCCATCAGAAGCACCGTGCAGAGACCAAACATCATGCCGACGCCGGCACCGGCACAGAAACGATATCCGATCACCGCTTGAGGAGCCGCCGGCGCATGAGTGTCATAGTTGAAGAATCCTGCCATGATCCAGAGAAACGATGCCGAACCAAGAGCGAGCCCTGCTTTCAACGCAAAGCCAATGGTGGCAAATACGATGCCGGTAAAGCGGCGGCCGGTTTTCCATTCCGAGTAATCCGCCACATCGGCATAAATCGACCAGATCAGCGGAATCGTTGGCGCATAAACTACCGCGCTCAGGATCGTCAAAATAAGCATCCCGTTCACATCTGCCGGTTTAAGAAAATAAAATGAAAATCCGGCAACCGTTGAAAGTGCGAAGCCCGAGACAGCTACAGCCTTCTTCCCAAAACGATACGCCAACGATGCAGACAATAAGATCACGATCACCGTCGTCAGACGCTGCACCATGTTCAAGATGCTGTAAAACACCTTGTCAGCGTTTGAATTGGCAAGCTGATCCCGCGTACCGTGAACAATGTAGCCGAGCCATTCAAGCACGCCGCCCGGTTTGGGTACACCTATTACTAGATCAGGGCCGGTAAGACCGAGCCTTTCCAGAAAATTGAACATCGCCGTCTTGTCAGCGTATTGATGATAATAATTGTAAAGCGCGCCGCCCCGGAAAGATAAAATGGCAAAATGGATCAGCGTCATCAAAATCATCACGATCCATGGACTGCTTTTCAACAAATCAGCAAAGTCCTGTTTGGGTGAAGATTTTGTTGTGACCGCGGGTTTGATCCGTTCACGGGTGGTTAAAAAAGTCACCAAAAACAATATCAGACATAACCCGGCCCAAATAGTCATGGTCATCTGCCAGCCGTAAGCCAAGTCGTGCCCTTCAGCAAATTTGGCTACCAACGGCAGCGTGCAACCTCCAACTATAAATTGGGCGATATTGACGGCGATGAACCGGTAGGAATTCAACTTTGCACGTTCATCCAGATCCGCCGTCATCACACCGCCCAAAGCAGCGTATGGCATGTTGTTCATCGAATAGATGGTCATCATCAACGTGTTGGTGATGATTGCATAAGCCATCAAGGCCGCGAGATTCCAACCCTTGGGCGTGGTATAAGCCAGCACCATCACCACGGCCCACGGCACCGCCGTCCAGAGGATCCACGGACGAAATTTGCCCCAGCGCGTGGTGGTTCGGTCTGCCAAAACTCCCATGATCGGATCAAAAATCGCGTCCCAGATTCGCGGCCAAAACAGGATTGCAGCCGCCGCCCCGGCACTAAGCCCAAAAACGTCGGTGTAAAAATTGAGCTGGTACAAGATCATCGTCATGAATACGAAATTGGCCGCCGCATCAGCAGCGCCGTATCCAAGCTTCTCGGCCAGTGGAATCTTTTGACTGGGATTCATCACCTCGAAGGAATAACCGTCAGGATGACTTTCTGCAGATTCACATCGCACGATGAATTACCCACCATGATCTCAAACTCTCCCGGCTCGACCGTGAATTCCATGTTGATGTCGTAGAACGCCAGCGATTCTGCCGTGATCTCAAGCTCAACTGTCCGCGATTCACCCGGCTGTAGCTCAACCTTGGTAAAGCCTTTCAATTCTTTCACCGGACGCGTCACCGAACTATACAAATCGCGGATATACAATTGAACCGTCTCCGCTCCCGCGCGATCTCCGGTATTTTTCACATCAACGAATACCCGGGTGGATTCATCCCGTTGAATCTGATCCTTCGCCAGCCGCAAATTCCCGAATTCAAAAGTGGTATAGCTTAGGCCAAAGCCAAACGGAAACAGCGGCGATACATCATCGAAGAGATATCCGCGCCGCGCCGCCGGTTTGTGGTTGTAATACACGGGAATGTGGCCAACGGAACGCGGGATCGTGATCGGCAATTTTCCGCCAGGATTAAAATCACCAAACAAAACGGCTGCCACCGCCGCGCCGCATTCCTGGCCGAGATACCAGCACTCAAATATGACCGGGATGTTTTGCGCGATATAGTTGATGGATAGCGGCGCGCCGTTAAAGAGAAACACGATGACCGGTTTGCCCGTCTCCAACATTGCCTCGGCCAGTTCATTTTGCCGGCCCAGCAGTTCAAGGCTGGTACGATCGCCCATGTGATTGATACTCCACGACTCCCGCGAGGTCTGCTCATTGCCGCCAATGCAAAGCACCACCGCATCAGCCTGCTTCGCGACTTTCCGCGCTTGCGCTATCATTTTGCGGTCCTGAGCTGGATCGCTTGGAATCACCTCGTCGCGATACCACGAACCGCCGTCGCCGGTGATTTTGCATCCTTCGCTATACAACACCTTGACCCGGTCACCTGCTTTGGCACGAATGCCCTCCAGCACCGTCACATTATTTTTCGGCGCACAGCTATACCCGCCAAGCAAGCCGCGATGTGCATTGGGCCCTATCACCGCGATGGTCTTGATTTTTTTCAGGTCGAGCGGCGCCAGATCGTTGTCATTCTTGAGAAGTGTGATGGCTTCACGCGCCGCTGTTAGTGCCAGCGCCCGGTTTTCTTCGCAACCCACGAAAGCTTCAGCTTCATCTGGATCCACATATGGACGCTCGAATAAACCCATTTTGAACTTATAAAACAGGATCGGCCTGACGAGTTCATCCAACTCTGACTCCTTGAGAACCTTGGTGCGGACCAGCTCTGCCAGATGCAGGTAACAATCCGGCTCCGGCAATTCGATATTCACGCCCGCTTTGACCGCCAGCGCACAGGCTTCCAGCTTGTCCCTGGCGATACGATGACTGTGCGTCTTGGCCCGATGGTTCAATTCCTGGATTGCGTAATAATCGGAAACAACAAATCCTTTGAAATTCCATTCCTTGCGGAGCACATCCCGCAGCAGCCAGCGACTGGCGTGGGAAGGCACTCCATCAATTTCGTTGTAACTGGCCATCACACTGATCGCACCTCCCTTTTGCAATGCCTCCTTGAACGGATACAGGAACGTTTCCCTCAAAACTCGCATGGAAACATTTGTCGGGGCGCAATTTTGGCCGGACTCCGGCTGGCCATGGGCCACAAAATGTTTAAGCGTAGCGATCATGCGCCGTTTGTCTCTGAAAGACCCGTCGCCTTGAAACCCGCGCACGGCCGAGACCCCCAGTTGTGCCACCAGAAAAGGATCCTCGCCGAATGTCTCTTCAACGCGGCCCCAACGAGGATCACGAGCCACATCCACTACCG
>Ga0206948_1158_pt1 | contig 15806 bp, 18 predicted proteins | sample Alteio_BWOrgHeat_FD_153236 | JGI IMG/M metagenome (GOLD analysis project Ga0206948, IMG submission 153236) | Enriched cells from forest soil in Barre Woods Harvard Forest LTER site, Petersham, Massachusetts, United States -... | ecosystem: Environmental > Terrestrial > Soil > Temperate forest > O... | reverse complement strand
GGACGCGATGACGGATCCTAAGAAAGTTGTGAACTGGTGGGGACCGGTGGGGTTCAGCACGACCATTGAGAAAATGGACGTGCGGGAAGGCGGCACCTGGAAGCACGTGATGCGCGGGCCGGACGGCACGAATTATCCGAACCAGAGCACGTTCAAGGAAGTGGTGAAGCCGGAGCGAATCGTTTATGCGCACGGCGGACGCCGGGAGGGCGGACCGGGCATCAGTTTCGTGGCTACGTGGACATTTGAGAAGGTGGAATCGAACAAAACCAAGGTGACGATCCACCAGGTATTCCCCACCGCCGAACAACGCGATTTCGTCGTGAAAGAATTCGGCGCGATCGAAGGCGGCAAACAGACGCTAGGCCGCCTGGACGAATTTATCTCCAAAAACAACCATACAAACAAATCAACTGAACAAACTATGAGCACAAACAATCATTCCGCTTCCGTGCAACCGTACCTGATGTTCGATGGCCGCTGCGACGAAGCGCTGGAGTTCTACAAAAAGGCGCTGGGCATCAAGATCGAAATGCTGATGCGTTTCAAGGAAAGCCCGGATCAATCGATGGTCACGCCGGAATCGCGCGAGAAAGTGATGCATTGCAGCTTCAGCTTCGGCAACACGATGGTGATGGCTTCGGACGGTCATTGTGGAAACAAGGCGGCGTTCCAGGGATTTTCGTTGTCGCTGAATGTGCATGACGAAGTCACGGCGAAGAAGCTGCACGCGGCGCTGGCCGAAGGCGGGCAAATCCAGATGCCGCTGACGAAGACGTTTTTCTCGCCGTGCTTCGGCATGGTGATGGACAAGTTCGGCATGTCGTGGATGGTGCACGTGCCGGGAACGAAGTGACGAGTGGCAGAAGGCGTCATTTAAACATAGCCACCCTCACCCCCTAACCCCTCTCCCATCGGATGGGCGAGGGGGACAGTTGCGACGCGAACGAAAGCTTGATCCATCAACGTCAATAACCATTGATGGATTATCCAAAAGATCATCAACACAAACGAATTCTCAACAGATTTATATCATGAGTGACACGAAAAAAGAGGCGGCGGCAGATTCGGCAGCGGCGGATAAACCTTTTATCATTTCGCGGGTGTTTGATGCGCCGCGGGAGCTGGTCTGGAAGGCTTGGACGGATCGCGACCGGTTGATGGAATGGTTCGGGCCCAAGGGCTGCACCATTTCGTACGCAAAGCTGGATATCCGGCCGGGCGGGAGTTTTCACTACGCGATGAAGACGCCGGACGGCAAGGAGATGTGGGGCAAGTTTGTGTACCGCGAACTCGTGGCGCCGGAGCGGATCGTGCTGGTGAATTCTTTCTCGGATGCGTCAGGCGGGTTGCAGCGGCATCCGTTTTCGGCAACCTGGCCGCTGGAGATGCTGACGACCACGACGCTGGAAGATCATGGTGGAAAAACGAAATTAACCATCCGCTGGGAACCCATCAACCCGACGGCGGAAGAACGCGAGACGTTTGACAAGATGCACGGCAGCATGAACCAGGGCTGGACCGGCACGTTCGAACAACTGGCCGAATACCTGGCCAAATCGCAAGCCGCTAAAAAATAATACATCATGAAAAAAATAACTCCTTTCCTGTGGTTCGATGAGCCCATCGAAATCGTGATCAAATATTATCGCTCCATCTTCAAGGACGCGAAGGTAGTGAAGGTGCGGCGGGCGAACAAGACGGTGAAGACGGCCATCTTGCGCTTGCACGGTCAGGATCTGATGCTGTTGAACGGCGGGCCGCATTTCAAATTCACGCCGGCGGTCTCGTTTTTTGTGAACTGCCGGACGCAGGCGGAGGTGGATGATCTGTGGCGCAAATTGTCCAAGGACGGCCACGAGAGCCGTTGTGGATGGTTGCAGGACAAGTACGGGCTTTCGTGGCAGATCATCCCGGACGTCCTGATGAAGTATCTGGCGGATAAAAATCCGACGCGAGCCGAGCGGGTGTGGCAGGCAATGTTGAAGATGTCGAAGATTGACATCAGGGCGCTGAAAGAGGCTTATTTGGGGGGGACGTTGAAGCGTTGAATTGTTACATCGTTGCATCGTTGCATCGGGGGGGAGAGAAAGCGTCTGGTTGATTGAAGCTTGGTGGTAAATAAAAATTTTGATAAACTAAGTACCACCTCTCCCCGACCCTCTCCCCCAATTTCATTGGCGGAGAGGGAGAACGGAGCAGCGGGTTGATGGAGGGGCTCTGCGAATTTGGCGCGTTTGTTTGTGGTTGCGGTGTTTGGGCTGGGAACTGGTAATACCCGGCAATTGCAGGTTGATGAGGTATTTATGAAAGTTTGTTAAACGACCTCCTCACCCCTGCCCTCTACTCCAAGGAGAGGGGGAAACGCTGTTACCTATGTCCTTGAACATTCACGCTCCCAGCGGATTTGCAGATTAATACGCCTCTAAATACGAGTGATTAAATACGAGTGATCACGGTTTGTACGCGCCGGGAATATCTTTCGACTGACGGATGCGGGTTGAATTGGAAAAATTCTAAATATAGCAATTGACTGAAAATTAACTGATTAATCATCCACTACCCTATGCTCATACCTATCATCGTCATTGTTGCGGTCATCATCGTCGGATTGATCATCGTGGTTTCGTTGCAGCCGGCGACTTTTCGGATCACGCGGAGTGCCACCCTGCCCGCTTTGCTGGCGGTGGTTTTTGCGCAGGTGAATGATCTGCATTTGTGGCAGGCCTGGTCGCCGTGGGCCAAACTGGATCCGAATGCGAAAAATACTTTTACCGGGGCAGCGTCCGGCACGGGCGCGGGGATGAGCTGGGTGGGAAACACAAGGTGGGCGAAGGCAACATGACGATCACGGACAGCCGGCCAAATGAGTTGATCCGATTCCGGCTGGAATTCCTAAAACCGTTCAAAGCGACGAACACGGCGGAATTTACGTTCAAACCGGAAGGCACTCAGACGTCGGTGACGTGGGCGATGTCCGGCACAAATAATTTCATGGGCAAGCTGATGGGACTGATCATCAATTGCGACAAGATGGTGGGCGGACAGTTTGAGCAGGGGCTGGCGAATCTGCGGGCGGTGGTGGAAAAGAAAGGGTGAGATGGGTTTTGGCTGTGTGGTAAAAAATGCGGCTGAGAGCGATTTCAGATTGTTTCAATGCTTCATTGCAAGTGGACGATGAAGCGGCCTGAAGGCCGCGCTCCGGTCTTTGCGCAAGCCAAAGGTTTTGACTCAGGCATTTTTGGCGCGCCGCACTTTGTTCGCAGTAGGATTTTCTTCCGGCTTTCCCCAAACACTCTAGACCCGCGAGAGCTGGTCGGTGAGCTGCTTGATACGTTGCTGGGTGGATTGCAGGTCCTGGGTGGCGGCATTGAGTTCGCCCTGGGCTTTCGCCAGTTTATCGTCCTGAAATTTTTTGATGGCCAGCATGGTGTTGTTCAACTGGGCCTGTAATTGGGGAATCTGCTGGTTGAGACTGGCGACCATCTGATTGGCGTTCTGGATTCCCGATTGATCCGCCGCCATCTGGGCCTGACGGGCGCCGGTGGCGCCATCCTTGGAGACGGCGTAAGGGTTGGGGTAGGGATGCGGATTGGGATCGTGGTCCAAGGCGTAGGTGGCGCGATTGGCGTTGCCGGCATCCCGCGCCATGGTTCCAACAGATTGGGCGTAGCTGTTTCGCTCGTTAATAGCAGAAGCCAGCCTGCCTTCCAAATTCAAGATGGCAGCATTAGTGCGCCAGGGTTGCGCAGCCATAAAACTGTTATAGCTGGCCTGAACGGCATCGAAATTGGTCTGCGCGGCGGTGACGGCGGCCTGCTTGTCCGGGAGGGAGGTCTGCAAATCGGCGAGCTGGGATTTCCAGCGTTCGGCGCGGTTATGTTGTTGCTCGGCATTGAAGGCGGCTTTTTCCACACCGGCCTCGCGGGCGGCTTCCTCACGGTTTTCCCGGCCGGCGGCGATCGCCGCCTGACGTTGTTTGGCCAGGGAAGCGGCGTGAATGGTGGAATACGCCGAGAGGCCGATGGCAGCGATGCAAAGCACACCGCCAAGGATGGGCATCTCGATGGAGCGAAATTCTTTCACGCAGGCGAAGCCGACGCCGACGATGGACAAGATAAAGCCGACGACGCCGATGGGCACGGCGGCGGAGGCCATGGGGGGAACCCAAAAAGCGATGATGCCGAGCACGCCGATGACCATGCCGACAATTCCCAAGGAAAGGGAAACGGGATTGGGGGAAGCGATTACGACCGGTTGTGAGTCCTGATTTTCGTCCATAGTTCTAGTCCTTCTGATTCCGATTGATTGATTAACTGAATCCTGAGCCACTCCATCGTGCGGACTGGAAAGATGACCGAAATGATTGCAGTGATTAAGTCATATTTGGCAACCGGCCGTCAAGTGCGGAGAGGTAAAAATGAGGTTACGGGCGGGCGAGCGGGAAAAATAAATTTCAGGGCGCGCACTTGATTTGCGAGCGACCCGCGTTAGTCTGACACGGTTGGAGCGAATTCACGTTCCGACGATCCCTTTGAAAGGACTAAATTAATCATATGAAACGCAAGGCATCGGCCCTCTGGCAGGGCGGTTTGAAAGACGGCAAAGGCACCATCTCCACCGAGAGCGGTGTGCTGAAGGATTCGCAATATTCGTTCGGCACGCGGTTCGAGAACGGCATCGGGACGAATCCCGAGGAACTGATCGCCGCGGCGCACGCGGGCTGTTTCTCCATGGCTTTCTCGGCGGAGCTGGGCAAGGCGGGCTTCACGCCGACGGCCATCAACTGCACGGCGACAGTGACTTTGGACAAGACGGACGCGGGTTTCACGGTGACGGAATCGCACCTGGAGATGACGGCGAAGATCCCGGGCATCGACCAGGCGAAGTTCACGGAAATCTCCAACGGCGCGAAAGCCGGCTGCCCGATCTCCCGCGTGCTCAAGGCGAACATCACGCTGACGGCGAAGCTGGAAGCCTGAACCACTCACACCATCGGCGATCATGGCTACGTCATCCAAAGGACAGTCGTTGATCGCCGCCTACCGGCGCGCCGGCATCTGCATTGTGCTGATGCTGGTCGCGTCGCTGGGTTGTTTCTTCGCAGGTATTTTTCTGCCGTTCACTTCGTTGACGAAGCTGTGGCTGTTTGAAAACCAGGTGTCGGTTTACCAGGGATTGATCGTTCTGTGGAAGGCGGGGGAAATCTTTTTGTTCCTGATCCTGTTCGTGTTCACGATCTGTTTTCCGTTCGTGAAGATCAACGCGATGCTCACGCTGTGGCTGTATCCCCGGCTGGCGGGCGAACATGCCAAGCGCATGTATCACTTCGTGTCCAACCTGGGCAAATGGTCGATGCTGGATGTATTTGTGATGGCGATCCTGGTATTGACGGTGAAATCCAGCGGGGTGGCGAACATCCAGGTGGGCGCGGGATTTTTTCTCTTCTTTGTGTCGGTGATGCTGACGCAACTGGCATCGCTCTGGACGGGAAATGTGGTTTCCCGGCTGGACAAATGATCAGACGCTTATAACCCGATCAGCCAACGCTGAACCGGTCAGCGCGGGTCACTTTTTCTTCGCGAGCCCTTGAACGTGCCGGTCGATGCGGGTGGCGGCTTCGATCAATTGTTCGTAGCTAGTGGCGAAGCAGGCGCGGCAGAAGCCGGAGCCGTTCGCACCGAAAGCGGTGCCGGGGACCATGGCCACTTTTTCCGCTTGCAACAAACCGACGGCGAAATCTTTTTCGGCCAGGCCGGTCGCGGAGACATCCGGGAAAGCGTAGAACGAACCGCGCGGGAGATGGCATTTGAGGCCGATCTCATTAAAGCGGCGCACAATGAAATCGCGGCGGCGATGATATTGATCGCGCATGGCTTTCATGGATTCTTCACCATGCTGCAAGGCTTCGATGGCGGCTTCCTGGCTGAGGATGGAGGCGCAGAGCATCGAGTATTGATGCACTTTCATCATGGCCTCGATCAGTGCGGACGGTCCACAGGCGTAGCCGATGCGCCAACCGGTCATGGCGAAGGCCTTGGAAAAACCGTGCAGGAAAATGACGCGTTCCTTCATGCCGGGCAGGCTGGCGATGCTGGTGTGCACGCCTTCAAAAGTGAGCTCGGAATAGATCTCATCACTGAGGACGAGCAGATCTTTTTCCACGGCGAATTTGGCGATGGCTTCGATCTGCGCGCGATCACAGGTGCCGCCGGTGGGATTGCACGGCAGGTTCAGCATCAGCAATTTGCAACCGGGCACCCAGGCGGCGCGCAAGGCCTCGACGGTGAGCGCGAAATTATCCTTGGCAAACGTCGGGACGGGGACGGCTTCACCATGCGCGAGGGTGATGCTGGGGGAATAGCTCACGTAACACGGCTGGTGGTACATGACCTTGTCGCCGGGATTGATGAGCGCGCGGCAGGCAAGGTCCAGGGCTTCGCTCACGCCGACGGTGATGATGATCTCATCTTCGGGGCGGTAGCTGACGGCAAAATTTTTCTCCACGTAACGGCTGATGGCGCGGCGAAGCTCGATCAGACCGAGGTTGGACGTGTAGTGGGTCTTGCCCTTTTCGAGGGCGTAAATGGCAGATTCGCGGATGTGCCAGGGGGTGTCGAAATCCGGCTCGCCGATGCCGAGCGAGATGACGTCCTTCATCTTGGCGACGACTTCAAAAAAGTCGCGGATGCCTGAGCGAGGCAGGTTGATGACGTGCTTGGCGATGTAACGGGATGTATCCATTTTAACGTGCGGTGACGGGACCCAGGTTAGCGTCCGCTCACGGGGCGACTTTGAGGCGTTCAGCTTCCTCGGGCTTGATGTCCATCAGGAAACCCTGCTCCTTGTAGGAGCGCAACATGAAATGGGTGGCGGTGGAGAGCACGCCTTCGAGCGTGGAAAGTTTTTCGGAGACGAAAGCCGCGACGCGCTGCAGGCTGGAGCCGTTGACGAAGACGAGGAGATCGTAGCTGCCGGACATGAGGAAGCAGGATTCCACCTCGTCGAAACGGCTGATGCGCTCGGCGAGACGGTTGAAACCGCCGCCGCGTTCGGGCGTGATGCGCACTTCGATGACGGCGCGGACGACGCCGGATTCTTCATGGGCGAGATTGAGCACGGGCCGGACGCCGAGGAGAACGCCGGACTTTTTCAGTTCGGCGAGTTCGCGCTCCACATCGGCTTCGGAGAGCTTGAGCACCTGGGCCATCTGGCTGGTGTTCAGGCTGGCGCCTTCGAGCATCAATTTAACGATCGGCTTCATGGGAGGCGAAGTCTCGCATAAATTTGGCGTAAATCCATAATAAATTGGAATGGTCGTTAGAGTGGAAGTGGCGTGAGGATCACGGTTGACACCCACTTCGAACGGATTATTTTAAGGATATGAAGGTTGTCCTGCCGCAAAACCTTGAAGATTATGTGACTGAGCTGGTTCAAACCCGGGGTTACAAGGGTTCGGACGAAGTCGTCACCGAGGCGTTACGCGAGCATCAATTGCGTCATCAGGGAATGGAAGTGGAAATGACCCCGGAACTTGAACGTCTGCTGGACGAAGGACTTGAGAATCTGGAACGGGCCAAATCCACCGATCAGTTGCGTCATCGTTCATGATCCGTGCCCGGGTTAGCCTTAAAGCTGAGCGGGATCTGAATGACATTTTCAATCACATCTTAGCCGACAATCCAGAGGCAGCGGAAAGAGTTCACCGGACGATATTAAATACAGCCGATTTCCTGGCCCAGCATCCCGAACTCGGAAGGCGCATTCACAGGGCTTCTGCGCGGCACTCAGCCATCCGATGGTTTGTCGTTCCAAAGTTCCGCAACTATTTAATTTTTTACCAGCCGTTTCAGGAGACCATCGTGGTGATCCGGGTTCTCCATGCGGCACAAGACTGGACGCGTTTTTTCCCGGCATCCCAAAACCCATCGGGCCGGTAAAATTGGCGGGCCTTTGATTTTTTGCCCCTTCCAACAGCCCCACTTGATTTCCCCGGATTTTGTCCTATGATGTCAAACTCGATATATGGAACTGAACAATGACGAAATCCGCCGGTATTCCCGGCACCTGATCCTCCCGGAAGTCGGACTGGCAGGACAAAAGAAGATCAAAGCTACGAGCGTGCTGTGCATCGGCGCGGGTGGTCTCGGTTCGCCCATTGCCATGTATCTCGCCGCGGCGGGCATCGGGAAGATCGGCATCGTGGATTTTGACACGGTGGATTATTCCAATCTGCAGCGCCAGATTTTGCATACGGATGCCGACGTGGGCCGCTCCAAGGCGGAGTCCGCCAAGGAAACGATCCGCGGCATCAATCCGCACTGCGAAGTGGTGATCCATAACACGCGCATCAGCTCGGAAAATGCACTGGAACTCGTGCGCCCCTACGACATCGTGGTGGACGGCACGGATAATTTTCCCACGCGCTATCTCACGAACGACGCGTGTGTGCTGCTGAAAAAGCCGAACGTGTACGGCTCGATCTTCCGTTTCGAGGGCCAGGCGAGCGTGTTCGCGCCGCACCTGGGCGGACCGTGCTACCGCTGTCTTTATCCGGAACCGCCGCCGCCGGGCATGGTGCCGAGCTGCGCCGAGGGCGGCGTGCTGGGCGTGTTGCCGGGCATCATCGGCTGCATCCAGGCGAACGAGATATTGAAGCTGGCGCTGGGCAAAGGAAATCTGCTGACGGGCCGCCTGCTGTTGTTCAATGCGCTGGACATGAAGTTCCGCGAGTTGAAATTGCGTCGCGATCCGCAGTGCCCGATCTGCGGTGATCATCCGACGATCAAGGAATTGATCGATTACGAAACGTTCTGCGGCATCGTGCCGGAGCCGGAAAACAATGGCAACCCGGACGAAGTAACCGTGCAGGACATGAAGAAGGCGCTGGATAATCCGGGCCTGAACATCAAGGTGGTGGACGTGCGCGAGCCGGACGAATATGAGATCGCCAAGGTGGCGGGCGTGCCGCTGCTGCCGCTGAGCGAATTGCCGAACCGTTTCACGGAGCTGGATCCGAACACGCAGTATTACCTGCATTGCAAGGCGGGTGTGCGCTCGATGAAGGCGCTGAATTTCCTGCGCCAGCAGGGATTCAAATACGTGAAAAGCGTGCGCGGCGGGATCTCGGCGTGGTCGGATGAGATCGACCGGAATGTGCCGAGGTATTGAAAGCTGAATCTGACGAAAGCCGGTCGCGATTTGCGGCCGGCTTTTTTGTTTATCGGGCGTGACGGAGCGGGCGCGTAATTTCGCTTAAACTTTTCGGGGTTCGGGTCTATGCTGCGGAAGATTTTAGTATGAAACCGATTTCCCTGCCCGCTGGATTGTTCACCTACAACCGTGAACGGCTCTTGCAACGGTTGCTGCCGCGCTCGCTCGCGGTGTTGAATTCCAACGACATCATGCCGACCAACGGCGACGGCTCGATGCGGCATCATCAGAACGCGGACCTGTTTTATCTCACGGGCATCACGCAGGAGGAGACGATGCTGCTGATCGCGCCGGAGGCGTTTGATCCGAATCATCGCGAAATTTTGTTCATCCGCCAGCCGAACGAGCATCTCACCATCTGGGAAGGGCACAAGCTCTCGAAGGAACAGGCGACGGAGATCTCGGGTATCAAGAACGTGCGGTGGGTGTCGGAATTTCCGGTGTTGTTCCGCCAGATCATGTGCGAGATGGAAAATGTCTATCTTAACAGCAATGAACATCAGCGAGCGGATGTGACGGTGGAGACACGCGATGTGCGATTTGCGCGCGATTGCCAGCGGCAGTTTCCGCTGCACCGTTACCGGCGACTGGCGCCGGTGATGCACGCGTTGCGCGTGGTGAAATCCGGCCACGAGATCAATGCCATGAAGGCAGCGTGTGATTTGACGGGGCGCGGGTTCAAGCGGGTCTGCAAATTTGTGAAGCCGGGCGTGAACGAAGCGGAGGTGGAGGCGGAGTTCGCGCATGAATTCATCCGGCACAAGGGCCAGTTCGCGTACGGGCCGATCATTGCCAGCGGCGCGAACAGCAATATTTTGCACTACGTCCAGAACGACCAGGTATGTCAAAAGGGCGATCTGCTGTTGTTGGACGTGGCGGCGGGGCTGGGGAATTACATGAGCGACCTGACGCGCACCATCCCGGTGAGCGGGCGTTTCTCGCGCCGTCAGAAGCAAGTGTACAACGCCGTGCTGCAAATATTCCGCCAGATGAGTCGCATGATGCTGCCGGGCAAGACGACCAAGGATCTGCGGATGGAGTGCGAGGAATTGACCACCAAAGAGTGCGTTGATCTGGGGCTGATCACCATGGCACAGGTGAAGAATCAGAAGCCGGAAGATCCGGCGGTGAAGAAATTTTTCATGCACGGCGTGTCGCATCCCATCGGGCTGGATGTGCATGATGCGACGTATAATCATTTCAAGATCGAGCCGGGCTGGGTGCTCACGTGCGAGCCGGCGATCTATATCAAAGAGGAGGGCTTCGGCATCCGCCTGGAGAACACGATTGTGGTGACGGAGACGGGCCAGCGCGATCTGATGGCGGAGATTCCGATTGAGGCGGAGGAGATTGAGGACATGATGCATCGGAAGGGTTAGGCTGGCGGTGGAAATTTGAGATTTGCCAAGCGGACGGGGTTTTAATACGGTTTACACGTGCCCGTTCAACTGAACAACACGACTACGATTTAGCGTTCACGGAAAAATCCGTGAACGCCAACGCCTCAGACTTATGGTCCGGGGCGTTTTTGTTTGATGATTGGCAGCCGTTTTAAACCAAGTGATTTAACCGATAGATTTTATGGCCGAAGAAAACCAAAACCCGCAGCCCGCGCAACCGAACCCGGAACGCAAGACCCTGGACGACCGCGCGAAGATGACCGAACTCGAACGCATCCGGCACTCAGCCGCGCATGTGCTGGCCACCGCCGTCCTGCGGCTCTGGCCGGACGCGCAGTTCGCCTACGGTCCGCCGGTTGAGAACGGTTTCTACTACGACCTCGAATTGAGCCATCGCATTGCGCCGGAAGATTTTGAGAAGATCGAGGCGGAGATGAAGAAGGAGATCAAGGCCAACAACACATTTGAAAAGATCGTGGTCAGCCGCGATCAGGCCATCGCCGATGCGCAGAGCGGCCGGCTCGGCGGGTTGGCGGAACGTCCGGGCAACGCGAGCAAGTTCAAGCTGGACCTGCTCAAACAAATCCCGGAAGGCGAACCGATCTCGTATTACAAGAATGGCGATTTCATCGACCTATGCGCCGGGCCGCACGTGATGCGCACGGGCAACGTCGGTGCCTTCAAGCTGACCAGCGTGGCCGCCGCCTATTACAAGGGCGACGAGAAAGGCCCGCAGCTCCAGCGCATCTACGGCACCGCCTTCAAGAACAAGACGGAGATGGAAACGTATTTCACGATGCTGGAAGAAGCCAAGCGCCGGGATCATCGCAAGATCGGCGCGGAGATGGGCTTGTTCGCGATTGATACGGAATACGTCGGCCCCGGCATGCCGCTGTGGCTGCCGAAGGGTACTGTGTTGGTGGAGGAGCTGGAGAAGCTGGCGAAGGAAACGGAGTTTGCCGCGGGTTATGTCCGCGTGCGTACGCCGCATCTGGCGCGGGAGAAGATGTATCTGACGTCCGGTCACCTGCCCTATTATGCGGAAAGCATGTTCCCTGCGATTTCGGTGAACGAACATGGCAATACCGCCGCCGAGAACGAGAAAGCGGAAGCCGAGCGCTATTACCTCAAGGCGATGAACTGTCCGCATCACCACCGTATTTTTGCGGCGGAGCCAAAGAGCTATCGCGATCTGCCGTTGCGCCTGGCGGAATATGGCACTTGTTATCGCTACGAGCAGTCGGGCGAGTTGTTCGGGCTAATGCGTGTGCGTTCATTGAACATGAACGATGCGCACATCTATTGTACCGAGGAGCAGTTCGCCTCCGAGTTCAAGGCGGTGAACGATATGTATCTGAAATATTTCAAGATCTTTGGTCTTGAGAAATATCAGATGCGCTTCAGCACGCACAGCGCGGAAGGCTTGGGCAAGAAATATGTCAACGAGCCGGAGTTGTGGAAAAAGACCGAGGACATGGTGCGCCGCGTGCTCGTGGAGAGCGGCATCAATTTCGTTGAGGTCGCGAATGAAGCGGCGTTTTATGGACCCAAGATCGACGTGCAGGTGTGGAGCGCCATCGGCCGTGAATTCACCATCGCCACGAACCAGGTGGATTTCGCGGTGCCGTCGAAATTCGGCCTGACCTATCGCGACAAGGATAATTCCAACAAGACGCCGTTGTGCATCCATCGCGCGCCGCTGGGCACGCATGAACGGTTCATCGGTTTTCTCATCGAACATTACGCGGGCAATTTCCCGCTGTGGCTTGCGCCGGACCAGGTGCGCGTGATCACCTTGAACGACGATGCGGCTTTGGTGGAATACGCCAAGCCCATCGTGGACGAACTGCGCGCGAACATGGTGCGCGTGGAGACTGATTTCAGCGCCACGCCTTTCAAGGCCAAGATCGCGGATGCGGAGAAGACCCGCGTCCACACCATGCTGGTGATCGGCGGTCGTGACATGGAATCCGGCAACGTCTCCGTGCGCCTGCATCACGGCGGGCCGCAGGGCGCGAAGCCGAAGGCGGAAGTGATCGCGAACATCCTGGCGGCAATCAAGGAACGGAAAACTTAATGAAGCAATGAATTCGCCGGGCAAAGATCCCTGTGAGCTGGCCGAGGTTGTTTACGAAAAGCCGCTCTCCGGGGTCTTTGAGGAAAAGCTGTTCGGTTCGGATCGCGGGAACACGCTCTGGGTAAAATTTTCCGATAAATTGGGCATTAATGAATGGATTGGTAAATTTGGAACCGGCGTAAATGGTCCTACTCGCGTGGAAAAAGCCGATGACCCGGATAAGTTTTTCATTTGTGCGGGTGGATTCGGATATCTAGTAGAAGCGACCCATCGCAAGTTGCTGGCCCACCACTGCGATGAATTTAGCAATGATATTGCCTACGACTTAAAAACAAATCGGTTCATCGTCGCGGATTTTAGCCGACTCCGTGTCATTGAATCCGGCCAGATGATTTGGGCGAGCGAAAGAATAGCACTAGATGGAATTAGCGGCTTTAAAGTGGAAGGACGACTCATCAAAGGGATGGCAGTGACAGGTTTTGAAGGCAAAGAATCGAGTTTTACTTTCAACCTGGATTCTTTTGAAATAAGGTTCGATCGATTCAAAGACCGGTGGAAATTATGGTAACCGAACCGACATGAGCGTAAAGATCACCTACTATCTGGACGTGCTGTCTTCCTGGTGTTACTGGGCGGAGCCGGCGTGGACGGAATTGAAATTGCGCTACGCCAAGGCGCCGGTGGAGTTCGCATGGAAGATCGCTTTGATCGATGAATCGGGCATGTCCAAGTCCCGCTTGCAGGCGGACTGGTTTTACCGGCGCAGCGGCACGATTGTGCGCTCGCCTTTCATGCTGCATTCGGGCTGGCTCACGCACTCCAAAGAATATCTGCCGCCGAATTGTGTGGCGGAAGCGGCCAAGGATTTTGGTGTGACCGATGATCGGGTGCGCCTGGCCATCATGGAAGCGGGCATGCGCGAGGGACAGCACGTGGGCGAATGGGACATATCGGTGGCGGTGGCTGCAAAGGCGGCCGGAATTAACGCGACGGCACTGCTGGTCAAAGCACAGTCACCGGAGATCGAAAAGCGAGTGCGCGCCACCACGGCGGAATTTCATACCCTGCAGATGACGCAGCGGCCGGCGTTTCTCGTGGAAAACAACATCGGCGATCGCTCGGCCATTTCCGGACTGGCGAAAGCCGCTCCGCTGGCCGCCGTGATTGATGCGATGCTGGAAGACGCCGCGGCTTACGCCTCCTACGCGGCGCATCATGGCGGTCCACCCGCAAGCTGAGCTCAAATGCTTTGCCAGCCGCAAGGCTGGAACAGACTACGCAGCCAAGTTATTTCTCCTGCTCCTGGGCGAATTTTTTGATCACGGCAATTTTTTCGCGAAAGATTTTTTCACGGATCCCGCCATTGGACGAATCACCGCCGTAGGGGATTTCGCAGACGAACTTTGAACAATCCGCCGTGACCACAGCCATGTTGGGAGCAAAGCCGCCTTCTTCCGGGCCGTTAAAACCCTGTTTCACGGCATCCGGCACATCGCCCAACTGGCTTTCGTGCCGCACATACACCAGCACCAGGCCATCGTGGAACACGTCATAAAAATGCGCCAACCCGCACGGGCTCCCCTGCTCCAACGGCCGGGCCGTAACGAAAAAACTGTCCCACTCCATGATGAAACCGATCATCTTTTTTTCTGCCTTCGCCTTTTTCTTGGCCGCTTCCAGGTTATCGAGCGAGAACGCGGTGCCCTTGGTCAGGGTGGTGGGAATGTTTTGACGCGCATAAGCCAGGCCCATCTCAAACGGATCGTAGTGATAACGCGCTTTGACATCCGGCGGTAAAAACTCATACGCCACCGTTACCCCGTGCATGTCGCTGGCTGTGCCATAGACGAAGAACAGACCGTTCTGCCTGAGCAATACGTTGCTCACATTCTGATAGGTATGCCCGTCCAAGGTGGTGATGTCCTCGGCGGCGGCGGACAGAACCAGGCAACCCAACATCATCGAAGCGAAGAAAAGTTTGGTCTTAAGTTTGGCATTCATAAGGTTTCACAAAATCTATTACCCGTTTTGTGCCCGTCTGGGAAGCCTGTGATGCGCTAAATTTAAAAGCTCTCCAACGCGGCCAAAATCACACCACCACTTGATTTTCCGCAGAGACGAGTTAAGAGTCTTTTCAGGGAAAGACTACATGAGCGCCACGACTACTACTGCCAACGCCAACGAAAACATCTCCACCACGCCGACCGCCGATCTCCGGCATCGCCGTCATACCCTCAACCCGAACCGCACTTTCACTGACCGTTGTGGCGTGGCGGCGCAGACCGCCCTTGAGTGGGGCGTGTCCCGCGTCTCGCCGCTGGGCGATCCACACATCTACGATACGCGGCTCTTCCCGTGGGCCGCAGAGATCGAGCACGACTGGCGGCTCGTCCGCGCGGAACTCGATGCCGTGATGACCTTTCGCGACCAGATGCCCAGCTTTCAGGACATCTTGAAGGAAGTCGGCGCGATCCAATCGGACAACAACTGGAAGACCTTTTTCCTCGCAGGCATCGGCATGGACTGCGCTGAGAACCGCAAACGCTGCCCCGAGACCGTGCGCCTGCTGGGCAAGATTCCGGGCATGACCACCGCCTTCTTCAGCATCCTGTCCCCCGGCAAACACATCCCGGCGCATCGCGGTGCGTGGAACGGCATCCTGCGTCTGCATCTCGGCCTGATGGTGCCGGAACCGCGCGAGCGCGTGCGCATCCGCATCGGCAACGATTTTTATTCCTGGCGCGAAGGCGAGGCATTGATCTTCGATGATACGTTCAACCATGAAGTGTGGAACGACACCGAAGGCTATCGCGTGGTGCTGTTCGTGGATTTTGCGCGCCCGCTTTACCAGCCGTTCCACTGGCTGAACCGGCGCCTGCTGAACTTCGGGGCGCTCGCCCCGTTTTTGCGCGAAGCCGGTGAGAAGCAAAAGCGCTGGCAGGATGCCTTCTGGAAAAAGAAGACGGGATGAGTTGCCTCCAACGTTTCTAAACAACCCATGCAGACTGGGTGATTCAGATCCGCTTGGTCTTGAATGATAACCGTATCCCGATGAATACCCGCTTCCCGTTAGTTTTCCGTCAAAATGGTGCCAGCGAGTGGAATCGAACCACTGA
>Ga0206948_1157_pt1 | contig 15835 bp, 13 predicted proteins | sample Alteio_BWOrgHeat_FD_153236 | JGI IMG/M metagenome (GOLD analysis project Ga0206948, IMG submission 153236) | Enriched cells from forest soil in Barre Woods Harvard Forest LTER site, Petersham, Massachusetts, United States -... | ecosystem: Environmental > Terrestrial > Soil > Temperate forest > O... | reverse complement strand
CGCTACTTGCAAAGCCGGCCGAAATCCTAGAAGAGGGCGACGAGGAATGGCGATTTATGCCTCCGGACGGTGACCTGAGAGGAAGTCTCGTCCTTGACTTCGATGGCCTTGCTTGGAGCGGTGCCTAAGCTACTCGCAAGCAACTTCATCATTAGGATATTGCGGCCAGGAAAGCAAGTTTTCCAATATCGTGCGTATAATAACGATAGACCTAGGCCCAGTCCCTGTGGGAACCCCCTCGTTGGAGTTCTCATGGCGTCCACAAAATCAGTTCCTTCTCCAAGACCGACACTAAGAAAGTCTAAGACCGGCATCTCCGGATTCGACGACATTACCGGCGGAGGAATGCCCACCGGTCGACCATCCCTCGTCTGCGGATTCGCCGGATGCGGCAAGACCCTTTTTGCAATGGAGTTTCTCGTGCGGGGCGCTACCCAGTTTGGTGAACCCGGCGTCTTCATCGCGTTCGAGGAATCGGAATCCGACCTCGTCGAGAACGTAGCTTCACTCGGGTTTGACCTTGTGGAGTTGGTGAAAGCCAACATGATTCGATTGGACCAAATCGAGATTCACCGCTCAGATATGTCTACCTCGGGTGAATATGACCTAGAGGCCCTTTTCATCCGTCTCGGCCATGCAATCGATTCAATCGGCGCTAAAAGGGTCGTCCTCGACACCTTGGAAACGTTGTTCGGAGGATTCTCAAACGATTCAATCCTTCGGAGTGAACTCCAAAGGCTTTTCCGTTGGCTTAAGGATCGAGGAATCACGGCTATCATCACGGCCGAGCGCGAGGGCGGAAACCTAACCCGACAAGGCCTTGAAGAATATGTCTCCGACTGCGTAATTCTGCTTGACCACAGGGTTATCGACCAAGTCAGTACTCGACGCTTGCGCGTCGTCAAATATCGAGGTTCGGTCCACGGCACAAATGAATATCCATTCCTGATCGACGAAGATGGCATCACGGTAATGCCTTTGAGTTCCATAGGTATTGACCACGGCACATCCAATGAGCGAGTCTCGACCGGTGTGAAGGCCCTTGACGGCATGATGGGGGGACAAGGTTTGTTCCGCGGAAGCAGTGTTCTTCTCTCGGGTACTACCGGCACAGGCAAAACCTCGCTTGCATCACATTTTGCCTATGCAGCGTCATCCGGCGGGGAAAAGTGTGTTTATTTCGCTTTTGAGGAATCGCCCAGCCAAATCGTTCGGAATATGAAATCAATCGGGCTAGATCTCACGCCCCATTTGGAAAGCGGTCATCTCGAGATCGTTTCTGCCCGCCCAAGTCACTACGGACTTGAAATGCATCTTGCGACGATCCTGAAGAAAATCGATAGTTTCTCGCCGCAAAGCATCGTCCTCGATCCTCTCACATCTCTGGTAAACGCGGGCTCATTTTCAGATGCTCAGGCAATGCTCATCCGTCTCGTCGACATCCTAAAGGGTAAAGGAATCACTTCGTATTTCACCAGTATTATCCATGGTGGTTTGGCATTGGAGGCCAGCGAAGTGGGAATGTCGAGTCTGATGGATACATGGCTGCTTGTTCGTCAAGATGAAGCCGATGGTGAGCGTAACCGCCTTCTTTATGTTTTAAAGTCGCGGGGAATGTCGCATTCAAACCAGGTTCGAGAATTCTTGATCACCGGTGAAGGGATCCAACTTCGAGAGGTGTACCTCGGTCCTCAAGGCGTTCTTACAGGCACGGCACGAATTGCGCTAGAGAGCCGTGAACTTACTGAGGCGGCTTTCAACCAAGAAGAGGCAATGCGTGAGCGCGCACTTGCCGATGTCCGCCGCAAGATTGTCGAAGCGCAGATCGCAGCCCTCAAGGCAGAACTGCATGCAAGCAACTTAGAAAATGAACGGCGAGGTAAGGGATTAGAACGATCCAGGGAACAAGACGTTGAAGCGAGGGAGTCTAGAGCACGTAGCCGTGGGTACCCGCTCAACGGAGGATCGAAATGACCGACGAAGTAGTCCAAATGCTCTCACCTGATTCACGGCCCGGACTGCAAATTCCCCACGATACTCCGGCCGGTCCCCAATATCTGCTAAAGCTGTTTGTCACGGGCTCGACGCCGCGCTCCCTGAAGGCAATTGCCAATTTGACCGCCATTTGCGAAAAGCACCTAGCAGGACATTACGAACTCTTGGTGATCGATCTCTATCAGCAGCCCGAACTGGCAAAAGACAACAAGCTGGTCGCCGCACCCACGCTTATCAAATCGCTGCCGGAACCAGTGAGACGGGTCATTGGAGATATGTCCGACACCGCCGAAGTCCTCGTGGGACTCGATATCAATCTGAAGTGAATAGATGGCGGGCGAAAGCAATCTTGAATCCAGAGAACAGCTAAAGGCTTCGATAGAATCGTTACGAATTCGGTTGCATGAAGCCGACCAAGCTATTGACGCGATCCGTTCCGGTTTGATCGACGCTTTGGTTCTCGATGGTCCAGGCAAACAACAAGTCTTTACACTGAAGGGAGCAGAGACACCCTACCGTTCCTTCGTTGAGCATATGCAGGAAGGGGCGGTGACGATGTCGATGGATGGCTCGATCATGTACTGCAACCGCAGATTTGCCGAGATCGTCGATTTACCACTTGAACACCTCGTTGGATGTTCATTTGCGGATCTTTCGACAGACCCTTCCGCAGTCACAACACTGCTAACTCATGCCGAGTGGGGGGCTAGTCGCGGAGAATTAACGCTTCTAAAGGCAAAAACATCTGGAGTCCCAGTATTTGCTTCAATACAGCGACTCTCAGGAGAAGGCGCCGACCTTTGTATGGTCGTCACAGAACTCACCGATATCGTAGCTGCGAGACTGTTGGTCAGCGAACTAGAGCAGCGCGTCATCGAGCGGACGTCAGATCTTGCTGCATCAAACTTGGAACTTCAGGGCTTCACCTACTCTGTGTCGCACGATATGAGGACGCCCCTACGTGCCATGGTCAGCAACGCACAAATGGTAATTGAAGACGAAGCCGATAAACTGTCCGAAGACGGTAAGCGGCAGCTACGCAGTCTTTCGAATGCAGCGATAAAAATGGCTCAGTTGGTAGACGACTTGCTCCAATTTGCCAGGCTTGGCGGAAGTGAGCTCTGTATCGAACCGGCTGATCTGGGACAACTTGCCTTCAGAGCAGCCGAAGAGATCACCCCGTTGCATCCTGGTTGCGACTTGCAGCTTTCGGTTGCTCCAATGAGTTTGGTAGATTGCGACCCCAGGTTCATCGGCATGGTTCTTCAGAATCTCATAGACAATTCCTGTAAATACCGAAATCCCGGCTTGCCGGCCCGAGTTGAAATCGGTACGGAAGAGCTTCAAGGAGAAAAAGTTTTCTTCGTCCGAGATCACGGCATCGGCTTTGAAATGCAGTACGTTCACAAGCTGTTCATGCCTTTTGAGCGGCTGCATCGAGACACCGAGTATTTCGGCACCGGCATCGGCCTGGCAAATGTAAAGCGCGCCATCGAGCGACATGGCGGCCGCGTATGGGCCGAAGGCGAATTAGGCGTCGGCGCCAAGTTCAGCTTTACTTTGCCACCTGCTCCTGACTCCCTTCGGTAGAGTATCTTAATCCCCATGGGACCAATGAAGGCTGCTATTGAAAGTGCAGAACAAGCATTCAGTTTTTACGCTCGGGATATGGAGGCTTTGAGCGAAGCACAGATCCTCGATTCTGCTGGTGGCGTTGCGCGAAAACCAGTCGACTTCACATATGAAGTCGCCTTGATCAATCGCAGGGTGGCCGCGCGCCTTCGCGGCGAAGAGCCTGCGCCTTGGCCCGGCGGGGAGGGCTTCCTGTGTGCACCCAGCGAATACTTGACCAAGGTCGCGATATGCGAATTCATGAACTCTGCTTGCGCCGAGTTACTGGGAGCCGCGAAGGCGATTCCGGAAGCGGAAGGCGATCGATTGGTGGGACCTCCCGGCAAAGAAGAGCCCGCATACGGGATGGTGAACTTTGCATCGATGCACACGATGTATCACGACGCCCAGCTTAATTTCATCCAGTCTTTGGCAGGCGACGGCGCAATGCACTGGTTCTAGAAGCTTCCCTTTTTTAGCTCAAATCGTTAAAGTTGCGAGATGGAAGCATCGGTCGGACATGAAGGCCAGCTCGGGAACTTTGATTTAGATCCAACCACGGAAGAGCAGCGAACGTGGACTTGGATTGACTTTACTGCCTTATGGGTTGGGATGGCTCACAACATCCCGACCTGGCTGATGGCCGGAAGCTTGATCGCACTTGGCCTCAATTGGTGGCAGGCCACGTTGATCATCGCCCTAGGGAACTTGATCGTCCTCGTGCCGATTATCCTAAACTCGCACCCCGGCACGAAATATGGCATTCCGTTTCCAGTAATCGCGAGGGCTTCATTCGGAATTCGAGGTGCGAACCTTGCGACGATTGTTCGCGGTGGCGTAGCCGCAATATGGTTCGGCATCCAGCTCCATGTTGGCGCCCAGGCGATGGTACTTATTCTCACACGGCTCTCGCCAGGACTGGCCGGCCTCAACCGGGGCATGTTTCTCTACCAAGGCGGCCTTGACTGGATCTGCTTCATTATCTTTCTCGGTATCAATCTGCTCGTGCTTCTAAATGGCATGGCAGAATTGCGAAGATTCGAACGCTGGGCAGCTCCAAGTGTTTTGGTACTTGCCGTGATTCTGTTCATTTGGGCATGGAAGACGGCGGGCGGGCTCGGTCCGTTGGTGGATGCGCCCCCGACTCAGCAGATTAACAATCTCGGGGAAGTCCTCATCAAATCATTGATGTCCGTCATCGGTTTTTGGGCGACACTCTCCCTGAATGCTTCCGACTTCACACGATTTGCACGCTCCCAGCGCGATCAGATCATTGGCCAAACGCTCGGAATGCCGACGACAATGATCGTATTTTCGGTCTTGGGTGTACTAACAACTTCCGCCACCGCCGCAATCTTCGGCCACGTTGTATGGGATGCCGTCGTTCTGGTCAAGCAGCTTCCGTCAACCGCTCTTGTTGTCGTTTGCCTCTTAGCGATTGTCTTGGCGACCCTATCCGTTAATGTTCCTGCCAACCTTGTGTCGGCTTCCTACGATATTTCGAACCTCTCGCCAAAACGAATCAGCATGTGGCGCGGAGCTGAAATCACCGCCGTCATTGCGACGGTAATCATGCCATGGCGGTTGCTTGCTACTGCTCAAGGGTTCGTTTTCGATCTCCTGGGGACCATCGCAATCCTGCTCGCTCCGGTAGCTGGAATCCTAATCGCAGACTACTGGTGGGTTCGTCGCTGCGAACTATCCTTGCCCGACCTCTACAACCCAACCGGGATTTACCGGTATGTTGGCGGCGTCAATCCCAAAGCCTTCTTAGCCGTCGCCTTCGGCATCCTTACCTCCTACAGCGGTCACTTACTTCCATCGCTACAAATCCTCTCCAACATGAGCTGGATCACCGGCTTCCTGGTCGCCATGATCACCTACGCCGCGATGATGGGACGAGAATCCGGTGTAGGGGCAGGGCGTGCCCTGCAGGAACCTTGAACTGTAACGAGATTTCGTCTCTAGTCGCAAGCTCCGCAAGCAAGGCACGCCTTGCCCCTACATTGTTTCGGATCTAGTAACGGTAGGTCTCGGCCTTGTAGGGGCCTTCGACCGCCACTCCGATGTAAGCGGCTTGATCTTCTCGGAGGACGGTTAGCTTGGCGTTTAGCTTCTTGAGCTGGAGCCTTGCTACCTTCTCGTCGAGGATCTTTGGCAGAACGTACACGCCTGGCGCATATTCGCCCTTCTTGCCCCACAGCTCGATCTGAGCCATCACCTGGTTGGCAAAGCTGCTCGACATAACGTAGGAGGGATGACCGGTTCCGCATCCGAGGTTGACGAGTCGCCCCTTGGCTAGGAGGATGATCCGCTTGCCGTCCGGGAAGATCACGTGATCCACCTGTGGCTTAATCTCTTCCCACTCGTATCCGTTTAGAGATGCGATATCGATCTCGCTGTCGAAGTGGCCGATGTTACAGACGATCGCCTGGTCCTTCATCTTTGTAAGAACCTCGTGCGTGATCACGTGGTGATTGCCGGTGCAGGTCACGAAGATATCGCCTTGGCTGGCGGCTTCGTCGAGGGTAACGACTCGATAGCCTTCCATAGCAGCTTGGAGAGCGCAAATCGGATCAACCTCTGTGACCCAAACTTGAGCGCTGAGAGCTCGAAGGGCCTGCGCACTTCCCTTGCCCACGTCGCCATATCCGCACACGACAGCGACCTTGCCCGCGATCATGACGTCGGTTGCACGCTTGATTGCATCGACCAAACTCTCGCGGCATCCATACAGGTTGTCGAACTTCGACTTCGTGACGCTGTCGTTCACGTTGAAGGCCGGGAACGGAAGTCGTCCATCCTTCTGAAGCTGGTAAAGGCGATGCACGCCCGTGGTCGTCTCTTCGCTGACGCCAACGATATTCTTGAGGATCGTGCTGTAGAAGCCAGGCTTTTCAGCGAGCCGCTTCTTGATCGAGGCATAAAGAGATACCTCTTCTTCATTGGTCGGATTCGAGACGAGGCTCGGATCGCTCTCGGCTCGGCTACCAAGGAGAATGAGGAGGGTGGCATCTCCACCGTCGTCGAGAATGAGATTCGGCGTTCCGCCGTCGCTCCACTCGAAGATCCGGTGGGTGAACTCCCAGTACTCGTCAAGGCTCTCGCCCTTGAATGCAAACACCGGCGTTCCGCCCTCAGCGATCGCTGCCGCTGCATGGTCCTGGGTGCTAAAGATGTTGCAACTGGCCCATCGGACTTCCGCGCCAAGCGCATTGAGAGTCTCGATCAGCACCGCTGTCTGGATCGTCATGTGCAACGAGCCAGCGATGCGCGCTCCCTTGAGCGGCTTGGATGCAGCGAATTCTTCGCGGATTGCCATCAGGCCTGGCATCTCGGTTTCGGCGATGCGGATCTCTTTTCGACCCCACCCCGCCAAACCCAGATCGGCTACATGAAAGTCAGTTCGAATTGGATTTTGGACGCTATTCATAAGTTTCTCCATCTCGCGACCCCCAAACGCCAAAAAGCGCTCGGGAGCCACTTTACAAAGCTCACGAGCGCCGTTGGACCCCGGTCCTTCCGGGTTCGTCAAGCCTGGTTCCGGCACTCCCGGAATCGCAACGCCCCTTGACGATCAGATCGATTATGGCATAAAGCGTCGACCGGTACTAGAGCGTTAAAGCGTTACGCGTCGCCGCCAGCGTTGAAGCGTTCGAGTGAAAACGACAGTGCCTCTGATCTTTTGCAGTCCCTTGAACGCTTCAACGCTCTAACGCTCCAACGCTATGCTATGGTTATGTTCCCCCCGATAATCCTTTCCGAATTTATTTTCCGGGACGCACCCACGCATGCTTGCCACGCTTCAACAATTGCTGAGGTAAAGCCGGGCGAATTAGTGGCAGCTTGGTTCGGGGGCACAGCGGAAAGCAAGCCCGACGTCGGAATCTGGGTATCTCGCTATTCGCTCGGCGAATGGACCAAGCCTGTCGAAGTTGCGAAGGGAAACGTCGATGGCAAACCCAAGTTCGCTTGCTACAACCCCGTCTTGTTTCAACCGAAAAACGGTCCGCTTCTGTTGTTTTATAAAGTCGGAAGTGGACCTGCTAAATGGTGGGGAATGATGATGCGCTCGACCGACGGTGGCGGACATTGGGACAAACCGAATCGCTTACCGGAAGGCATCCTCGGTCCGATCAAGAATCCTCCGATCAAAGTCTCCGGAACGTTGCTCTGCCCATCCAGCTCAGAAGACCACGGCTGGCGCGTCCACTTTGAATCGACTCGCGATTTCGGCAAGACGTGGACTTCAACCGGACCGGTAAACGACGCGAGATCCATAGACGCTATCCAGCCCAGCATCTTAAAATTGGGTGGCGATCATCTGCGCGCTATCGGAAGAACCCGCCAAGGCCGGCTGTTCGCCATCGACAGTCCCGACCTTGGGGAAACATGGGGCCAAATGCGACTGCTTGACGTACCCAACCCGAACGCCGGCACTGATGCCATTAACCTGAAAGACGGTCGGTTTCTGCTGGTTTACAATAACTCGACAAGCCACCGAACGCCTCTTACGATCGCAATCTCCGAAGACGCCGAACGGTGGACTCCCGTCTTAGAACTTGAAAAGGAGCCCGGGGAATTCTCTTATCCGACCGCCATCCAGACCGAGGATGGGAAGGTCCACATCACCTACACATGGCAAAGAACAAGGATACGCCACGTCGTCGTCGATCCAACAAAACTCGGGAAATAGCCTCGGCAGCACCGTTCCCTCGACTTGCTCAAACCCTATCGATATGAACCGGCCCGTCGGGAATCGGCCCATCAAATACTAATCTCCCGTTAACCCAGACTTTCGGCGATCCCGACATGCGCAATCCGTTTGGGCTTAAATCGATATTGATTTGCTTGATGTTCTTCGTTTTGATGTGAACTTCCTGGCCTGCAATTTCACATTCAAAATGGGGCCAAGGTTGCTTCACAAATCGGCGCTCCAACTGGGAGAAGGGGATGGTGATGCCCCAGACTCCCGGATGGGCGGACTGATCGACAGTAAACACAAACCGATCGGGGCGCTTTCGGACGTGACCGATCATCCATCCCATCTGTTCATCTAAGCCGGCATCGGTTAATGGGTAATGCCCGATTCCCGGCAGGATCGACAATTTCGTCTCACCCCCCATCTTCGACATTATCTTGTATGCCTCTTTCATATCTGGAACACGAAAGGGCAGCGGATCCTTTTCACCGATAAGGAAGAAGATCGGCACGTACTGAACATTCGGAATCAAACCCCACTCCGGACGCCCCTCAAGCATGCTCCCGGACTGAATCCCAACTGCGGCCCAGAGATCGGGCGTATGCTGAACAATCGCCCATGTCCCATCTGCTCCCGAAGAATGCCCTGCAATGTACCAGCGATCGGGATCCAGCTTGCAAAACGTCTTCAGGAGGTTAATCGACTCCCACAAATCGGTTTCCGCGTCGCCCCGCCAGCTTCGGTTCCCTCGCCCCCACGGGGCGAGATGAATCATGTCCGCCCCCGGCCGAGGCGCTACCTCGGGCTTTGGCGAACTTGGAGGGCCGAATCCAAAGCTCGGATACGCAAGCGGATTATCAGGACCAGACCCGTGCAACGCGACCGATAGGGGATACGCTCGATTCGGATCCCAGCCCTTTGGCAAGTCCACCATCATGTATTGAAGCGATCCGTCAATCGCCGACGGCCGCGCGAGAATTAGTCCGCCCTTGCCGTTTTTCAGGTAGTCGTCCGGATCCACATGGTCTTGCCTCAAACCCCGTTCGATCGCACCAACGTACTCGACATACTCTTTAACTCGATCCGCCACGGAATGCCGAGAGGACTGAGGAAAATCGACCGTCAACTTCGCATACTCAGATTGCGCTAGCGCCTTTAGCGATCGCAAGTGCCACGCAAAAAGCGGGGGCTGCTGGTTCTTGAGGAGGGCGTCAACCCTTGAATTCAGCCGAGAAAGACAAGCCTCAGGCGTATCGGCCGTTTGCGCCGAGGTGATCGCGACAAGTCCGACCAGGAGGAAGAATCCGTAAAAAGGCCTCATTGCAAAGGGAGGTTACCAGGAGCAACATAGCCATCCCTGATGCGAGCGCCTTCCTTAAGTCCCTGAGTTGGGTTCGTGCCTACGATAGGAGAGCCGCGACGCCCGGGCGTGCGAGCGTTCAGAAAAGCTCAAGGACCAAGGAAGGAAAGAGCCCGAGCGGGGAGCGACCCCAACGCACTCGAGCATCCACCCACGTCCGGCGGTCGCAGGAAGCGACCGACCGGCTATTCTATTCGACACCCTCCGGGGTCGGAGCGGGTCGCTACGACTTCGAAATGTTGTTGTGGAACAACTCGAGCCACTTGTCGTCTGCCTGCTTCATTTCCAGCTTGTAGTTAATCGCCTTGTCGGACACCTTGTCGTATGTCGCCCGCAAAACCGGAGCATTTGGGTTGGTCGGATGGTTTTGCAGCACCAACTGGTTGCCGGTCAAAGCGCCCTCAAGCTCCATCGGCTTGTTGGAAGTATCGTTAAACCACCATGCATGGAACGTCTTCGTTGCAGGGTCATAACTAATGAAGTGATGAACTTCGGTCGGTTTGCGCCCGGGCAGCGTTGTGGAAGAAAGCTCTTCGATAAAACGGCCGGCGGCGAAAGAATGCACGGTCACCTTGAGCTGACCCACCATTGGTCCGGTTGGATTGTTGAAGTTCTGCTTCCCAGTCCAGTTGCCTTCAAGAAACGATAGGCTCTTCATTTCGTCAGGAGGCCCATTGGTATGCCCAGCCTGGGCGGCGGCAAGCGAGGCGATGGCAGCAAATAGCACCGAAATCGAAGTCTTCATGACCCTATAATAACCTCAACACAGCGTTGATAGTAAAAGCGTTCGGGCAATAAGCGTTACAGCGTTCGAGGGACTTCTATGTGAATCAAATTGAAACCTTTCGCTCTCCCTCGAACGCTTTAGCGCTCCAACGCTTAACGCTCTTCCTCCGCCTTATAACGGTTGGAATTGCACTAGCTATAGGAATAATCCCCGCCCATTCTGAAACCATCCATTTGACCATCCGTTGTTGGGACGGCGACGACAATATCCCGCCGATCTATGCGGCGGCTAGAAGATTTGAAAAGGCTCATCCTGGCATAGAGGTGAAGGTCGAAACCATCACCTCCGACTACCAACAAAAACTGCTTGCGAACGTCGCGGCTGGGATTGCCCCCGACGTGGTCCACATGGACCCAGGCAACATCGAGAAGTTCGCAATTCGACATGCGCTACTTCCCCTCGACAACTTCATCGCCAAGTCTCATTTCGATATCGGCGCCTTTTACAAAAATCTAGTCGATGCACACGTTTACGGCGGAAAGCTGTACGTCCTACCACGCGACATCGCCCCTATCAGCCCTATCTACTACAACAAACAGTTGTTCCGAGAGGCTCATATCCCGTATCCGGACGGAAAATGGACTTGGGATTTCAAGGAACGCCCTGAGCTAAAAGAGCACGATTTTTTGTGGGTTATTCATCGACTCACAAAGATGGACGGGAAAAAGGCCGTTCGCTGGGGATATGCGCCGGGCTGGCAAGACCTTCTTTGGGAACAGTTCGCGCTTTCCACCGGTGGTCGATGGGCGGACAACTATTTGCACCCAATGAAGGTGCAATACGACGACCCCAAGGTGATGAAAGCCATCCAATTTGAGGCCGACCTAGAACTCAAGAACAATTGGATACCTACCGCGACGGCGCTTGACAAGGACATGCAGTCGAGTGCAAAGCAAGCGTTTGCCCAACAGAAGGTGGCGATGTTTCAAAGCGGCATCTGGGAGGTCCCGTTCCTTCGGAAAGAGTTGATCCCTGGTAAACCGGGCTACTTCGATTGGGACATCGCAATGCCTCCTGCTTACAAGGACGGCACGCTGCACACGACGACGGGCGGCTCCGGTTACGCAATCATGTCCAGTACCAAACATCCATGGGAAGCGTGGGAACTAACGATGTGGATGGGGGGCGCCGAAGGCGAGTACGACCTAGCTGCTACAGGAATGGCTCAGCCCGCCATCAAGCGATTATCCGAAACGGGGCCGTGGATCCCGGGACCCGACAGTCCTCCCGAAGAGCAGACTCCGCACAACCGAATCATGATGGACACGAGCGCTCCGCTCGTCGTTTTCGGGCCGTATGGCAGCGAATGGAGCGAAGCCAGTGACTTTGCAACGCGCCAATTTAGCCAGATCTGGGACGGTACGGCAACCGCCGAACAAATCATTCCCAAAGCAAATCGAGAGGCACAAGAGCGGCTTACCTATCTGCGACAAGAAACTGATAGACCGCCTTTCAACTGGGTACTTGGAAGCATCGTAGCGTTAGGCATCTTTAGTCTCCTCGCAGCGTGGGTGTATGTGCCCGAGTTCAGGGTCAAACGCTCGCTAAAGCAACGGCGAGAGAATCGAACCGCCTACCTTTTTGTGATGCCTTGGCTTCTCGGGTTATTGCTTTTCACGGCCGGCCCAATGTTGCTGTCGCTCTTGATGAGCTTCGCTGACTGGGACATCATTCAACCCGCTAAGTGGCGTGGGCTTGAGAACTTCCGCGAGGCATTCGTCGTCGATCCGAGATTCTGGAGTTCCCTTCAAGTCACCGTCGTGTATACCGTGGTCGCAGTACCGCTGGGACTCATGACCTCACTTGCGCTGGCACTGCTACTCAACGTCAAGGTTCGGGGAATTCCGTTCTGGCGGACCTGTTACTACCTCCCCAGCGTCGCAAGTGGAGTAGCCGCCAGCCTCATTTGGAAGCGGCTGTTCATGCCCGATGGCGGCCTCATCAATTCGGTGATCTACGGCGTAAATGGAAAGGGCAATTTTCTTGGCCTCGCCTCTCTCCTTCATCCTCTCGCAACCTCCAACGGTCAAGTCAATTGGCTCGGTAACGAGCATCTAGCGCTTCCGGCGCTCACTCTGATGTCGCTCTGGGGATCAGGCGGCGGAATGATCATCCTCTTGGCCGGACTGCAAGGCGTGCCGACGCATTTCTATGAGGCAGCAACGCTAGACGGGGCAAACGCTTGGCATAAATTCCGTCGGATCACCATCCCCCTGATCTCGCCCACCCTGTTCTTTTGCCTACTAACCGGGTTCATCGGCACCTTTCAGTCATTTACCAACGCGCTCCTCATGACCGACGGAGGACCTAACGATTCCACGATGTTCTTTGCCCTTCACATGTGGAAGAGCGGATTGCTCGCCCTGCGGATGGGATACGCATCTGCTCTCGCCTGGATTTTGTTCTTCGTGGTCCTTGCTTTTACTTTCGTTCAACTTCGAATGAGCAAATGGGTCTATTACGAGGGCGGATAATGGAACGCGCAACTCTTGCTTCAAAAGCAGCGCGAGCCCTCGTGTTAGCGATTCTGTTCACCGGCTGCGTCGCATTCATCGTTCCGTTCTATGTCACCGTTGCGATGTCGCTCAAGAGCCAGTCGGAGTTGGCGACAACGTCGATGTGGTCGTGGCCGCATGAAGTCACGTTCGAGAACTACCGGATAGTGCTTACAAATCCGATCGTCAGTTTCTCGATGTTCCTCAAGAACACTGTGATCATCACCGTAATCAATACCATCGGAACGCTGTTCGGCTGCACGGTGGTGGCCTACGCCTTTGCACGAATGAATTTTGCAGGTCGTGATCGCCTGTTCTTAGTGCTGCTGGCAACTATGATGCTTCCCGGCCTAGTAACGATGATCCCAAGCTACGTGCTCTACGCCAAGGTCCATTGGGTGAATACCTTCCTTCCCCTGACGGTGCCCGCATTCTTTGGCGGGAGTGCGTTCAACATCTTCCTTATGCGACAGTTCTATCGAGGCATCCCCCGGGAGTTGGATGAAGCTGCCGTTTTGGACGGCGCCTCCCACTGGACGATTTTCCGCAGAATCATTCTCCCCTCTAGTGGACCGGCACTTGCCACGGTTGGTATCTTCACCTTCATGGGCTCATGGCGAGACTTCCTGGGCCCACTACTCTATCTAGACGACGCCGACAAACAAACCCTCGAGTTAGGCCTGCGAACCTACAGCTCACTCAATGGCGCCAAGTGGCACCTCCTCATGGCGGGCACCGTCCTCGTAAGTATCCCTATCATCATCCTATTCTTCGCCGGTCAGCGATACTTCGTAAAAGGGATTGTGATGACCGGACTCAAGTGAGATTTGGGGAAGCGTTTGAGCGTTGAAGCGTTAAGCGTTCGAGGGACAAAAGCACTTATAAATGTCCCTCGAACGCTAGCGAAGCGAAACGCTTTAACGCTTTCCCTTCCGGCTATGGTTATTCTGGATGTAGAATAACCATCTATGCGCAGTGTGGCGATGATCGCGGTGTTGGGGCTTTCCTGGATGATTACGGCTAGGGAAGGGACGGTCAAGTCCGACTGTGGGTGTGATGACATGGAACCACAGCAGTCAGCAGCAAATTCTTCTTCAGCAGTCGATATGCTTGAGGGCAACGGAGTCCGGGCCCACGACCCATCGATGGCGAAGGAAGGCCGAAACTACTATATGTTCTGTACCGGCCCTGGGATCTCGATGCGATCGTCCACCGACAAGCAAGCTTGGAGCATGCCGATTCGAGTGTTCGAAAAGGCATTGCCTTGGACGGTCACAACTATCCCAGGATCGCGCGATTACTACTGGGCGCCTGACATCTCGTTCTTTAACCACAAATGGCATTTGTATTACGCCGTGTCGACATTCGGTAAGAATCGCTCCGCCATAGGATTAGCGACCAACGTGACCCTCGATCCGAAGCGGTCCGACTTTAAGTGGGTAGACGAAGGACCGGCATTTCAGTCGTATCCAACCGACAACTACAATGCCATCGACCCCAACATCGCCTTCGATGAGCACGGTCAGCCGTGGCTATCTTTCGGCAGCTTCTGGAGCGGCATCAAGATCTTCAAGGTTGAACCCCTAACGGGAAAACCGGAAAAGCCTGACCAGCCCCCCATCGGTATCGCGAGCCGCCCCCGTCCGGGTGCAATAGAAGCGCCCTTCATCGTGCGTCATGGCAGGTTCTTCTATCTTTTCACGTCATTTGACGTCTGCTGTCGGGGCGTAAATAGCACCTACAACATCCGCATCGGCCGCTCGCAGCACATCAGCGGCCCGTACATCGATAAAGACGGCAAAGACATGATGGACAACGGAGGCACCCTCGTTCTCGCCACGAATGGCCGTTGGCACGGCCCCGGCGGCAACTCAGTTCTCCGAGACGGCCGCAAAGACCTTCTCGTGTACCACTCCTACGATGGCAACGACAACGGCGCCCCCAAACTCCGAATCGAACCCATCACCTGGGACAAGGAAGCCTGGCCCCACGTCCCATCGGCTGAAAGCGCACCGAAATAATTACGACTTTTGGCTATCGACTCCCATCGGACCGATGGGCGATAACGCGTCGATGATGACGGTGTCTTCAATGGTGTCTACGGAATGGGGCACATTGGACGGCAATACCATCACATCTCCACCCCGCATCGTGACTTCCCGATACTCTGGACTACCCGGCTCACCGACTCGCCATAAGACCTCGCCGGAAATGTGAATTGCGATCTGCTCACTGTCGTGATGATGGCGGGCCACGTGGCAACCCTTTGCCAAGTTGATCCGGGCGACCAACATCTTCTCGCCCTTGATCATGCGGCGGGTAAGCAAGGCGATCGGATTATCTTCCGAGGCGTCGTCCCAATTCGTGTTGATGGCGTTCATGATCTCACGTTACCGTTTCGAGCCTGTCCTAAGCGTGGTGGCCGCCAAGTACAAATGGCCACGAAACTTTAAATATCAGGCTCGTGTGGAAGGTCAATGCATTGGGGTCTCCTAAGATCACGTAGTATTCCGCTCCAAGATTCCCGCTTCGCCGGTAGGCCAAGTATCCGTTCAGATGCTCGTTTTGCTTTGTCAAGCGACCGTAGACAGCCCGATCCCTCCCAAGGTCGTAACTCGCGTCGACAATCATCTGGTCCGTATATCCGCCATAGTTCACAACCTGATTGCGGGCGATCACCTGAAGTTTGCGGAAAAAGCGACGGTTCAACAGAAACGTCGCACTCTGGTAGTTTATGCCCGCCTCCCTTCCCCATGAGAAAATCGTCGCAACCTTGTCGTACGGGTTCCCCTTCGGATAGAAGATCGAGAAAGTATTAAGGTGGTCGTTACTGCCGTTGAACTGAGCCGTGTCGGCATCGAACGCAACATTGAACCCGTTCCGTA
>Ga0206948_1156_pt1 | contig 15909 bp, 14 predicted proteins | sample Alteio_BWOrgHeat_FD_153236 | JGI IMG/M metagenome (GOLD analysis project Ga0206948, IMG submission 153236) | Enriched cells from forest soil in Barre Woods Harvard Forest LTER site, Petersham, Massachusetts, United States -... | ecosystem: Environmental > Terrestrial > Soil > Temperate forest > O... | reverse complement strand
CGGACGGGCGCACGCGCGATACGATCCGCGAAGTGTGGAATAAATATCAATTATTGCTGGAGGCGCACGGCGCGGTGGCGTGGGCGGGTTTTCAAGACTGGCAGAAAGTCGAACCGCTCAATGGCCTGCCGGCGGTGATCCTGGAAACGGCAGACCCGGCAAAATTTCCGGAAGAGATCGAGCAGACCATCGGCTTTGCACCGGATGTGCCGGCGGCGATGATCGCCACGAACAAATTGCCGGAAGATTTTGACCGCATGGGCGCGGACTATGAGACGTTCAAGGCGTATCTGATCAAGCAACATGCTTGAGGATGCGATCATGACGAGTGATTCGTGATGCGTGATGAGTTGCCGAGGGCGCAACCCATTGGAGAACTTTAAACGTCTGACCCGTCTCGTACTTGCAGTTGGGGAAAAATCCGTTACTGTTTCGCTGCATGAATCTCGAAGACCATTTGGGCGATATCGTCCGTAAATCCGCCGCGCGAAATAATGTTCCCGCCGCGAAGCTGGCCAGTGCAGCCGGCATCTCCGAAAGCGAACTGGCCACCCTGGAAAAAACCGGTTCTTGCGGCAAAACGGTGAACGTATCAGCGCTCGCGGAGGCGGCGGGCTTGAACGCAAAAAAACTTCAGGGCATCGCAAACGGCTGGTTGCCGGCGAAAACGGATTTGAGCGTGTGGCGCGAGATCCGCGTGATCACCACAAAAGACGATGACATGACGGTGAACTGTTACCTGGTGTGGGACGAGGTCACGCGCGATGCGGCGCTGTTCGACACAGGCGTGGACGCGAAACCGATCCTGGACATCATCGCGAGCGAGAGCCTGGCTTTGCGGCATATCTTCATCACGCATTCGCACTACGATCATGTGCAGGAGCTGCCGAAAATTCGTGAGGCGTTTCCGAAGGCAAAAGTTCACAGCGGTTCCAAAAATGCGCCGGTGGATCAGCGCAACAAAACGGCGGAGATCGTGCATCTCGGCGGTTTGCGCGTGACGCATCGTGAAACGCCCGGCCACGCGGAAGACGGCGTGACGTATATCATCGGCAACTGGCAGGAAGACGCGCCGCACGTGGCGGTGGTGGGTGATACGATCTTCGCCGGGTCCATCGGACGCGGGAATCCCTCGACCGATCTGGCGATCCAAAAAGTGCGCGAACAGATTTTAACCTTGCCGGCGGACACGCTGATTTGCCCGGGCCACGGACCGTTGACCACGGTGGCGCAGGAGAAGGAACATAATCCGTTTTTTTGAGCGGCCTTGAAACGACTTGGCAAAAATCTGGGCGGATATTTCGGCGAGACGATCGATATCCGCGCCCAACTGGCGGCGGCCTCCCGCGCGGCACAGGAGCACGGCTGGGCGTCGGAAGTGTTTCACGAGAGCGATGATTTCAAATGGCTGGCGCTGCATCGCAAGTCAACCGGCCAGCCGGTAAAGCATGTTTATATCTCAGCGGGCATCCATGGGGATGAACCGGCAAGCCCGCTGGCGGCGATCAAACTACTTCAGGAAAATCGCTGGCCGACGAACATCGAGTTGACGCTGCTGCCCTGTCTGAATCCGGTGGGGTTCGTCAAGAACCGGCGCGAGAACAACGGCGGCATCGATCTGAACCGTGATTATCGTAATTCGCGCACGGCGGAAATCCGCGCGCATATCCAATGGCTGGAACGGCAGCCGCGTTTTGATGTTTACCTGTGTTTGCACGAGGATTGGGAGTCGAAAGGTTTTTATCTCTACGAACAAAATCCGGACAACCGGCTGTCGCTCGCCGAGATCATGATGGAAGAGATCGCCATGGTCTGCCCGATCGACATGTCGGAGATCATCGAAGACCGGCCGGCGCAAAATGGGATCATCCGCCCGAACATCAAACCGCAAGAACGGCCGGACTGGCCGGAAGCGCTGTATCTCATCAGCCATAAATCACGCCAAGGATACACGCTGGAGGCGCCTTCGGATTTTCCGCTCGAAACGCGCGTAGCAGCGCTCACGTCGGGAGTGAACGCGGCGCTTAAAGCCTTATCCACCCCATGAGCAAAGGGGGCAAATCACAGTGGGATTTCGGCGAACTCTTTTCACCGGAGCAAACCCGGAAAGTTTTGTCCGTGGGTGAACTCACGGGCAAAGTCCGTGCGCTATTGGAAAAACAGATTGGCTCCATCTGGGTGAGCGGCGAGATCACCAATCTGCGCGCGCAGAGTTCGGGGCACATGTATTTCACGCTGAAGGATGCGGCGGCGCAATTGTCCTGCGTGCTGTTCCGCGGCACTTCGGGCATCCAGCGCGAGCTGATGACGGATGGCAAAAAAGTTCTATTGCAAGGCGAAGTGACGGTGTACGAAGCGCGCGGGCAGTATCAATTGATCGTGCAAGCGGTGGAATTGCAGGGTGTGGGCGCGCTGCAGATCGCGTTCGAAAAACTGAAGCAGAAGCTGGCGGCGGCGGGATTGTTCGCCCCGGAACGGAAGCGTCCCCTGCCCCGTTATCCGCGGCGCATCGGGCTGGTCACATCGCCCACGGGCGCGGCCATCCGCGATGTGTTGCATGTGATCGAGCGGCGGAATCCGGGGCTGGAAATCATCCTGGTGCCGTGTCGCGTACAGGGCGATGGCGCGGCGGGAGAGATTGCCCGGGCAATCGGAACGCTGAATGAATTTGCGGCGGCCGATGAGGCAAACCATTTGGACTTGATCCTAATCACACGCGGCGGCGGGTCGCTGGAAGATTTGTGGGCGTTCAACGAGGAGGCGGTAGCGCAGGCGATTTTTGAATCGCAGGTGCCGGTAGTTTCGGCAGTGGGGCATGAGATTGATTTCACGATCGCGGATTTTGTGGCGGATGTGCGGGCGGCCACGCCGAGCGCGGCAGCGGAGATCATTACGGAAGACGTTTTTGCGAGCCGGACCTTCATCGCGCAGGCGCCGGGTTATCTGCGACAACTTGCGCGGCGGAAGCTTTTGCGCGAGACAGAAAATTTTGAAGCGCTGGCGGCGCGGCTGGCGCGATTGCATCCGCGACGGCAGTTGAACGAATTTCTGCAACGATTGGATGATCATCAAGCTAGTTTGCTGCGCGGGTTGAGGGCCGGAGTGCGTTCGCGGCGGTTGATGCTGGAGAATGTGGCGGGACGTTTTTCGCGCGCGCGACCTTCGCAGGTTTTGAAAGCGCGAAAAGAGGCGTTGCGACAGCTCGAACGACGGCTCAATGTGCTGGGACCGGAACAGGTGCTGGCGCGGGGTTATTCCATCACGACGGATGCGAAAACCGGCGCGGTGCTGCGCGATGCGGCGAAAGTGAAGGCCGGGCAAAAATTGAAGACGCGGCTGGCGAAGGGCGAAATAAAAAGCGCGGCAGAATGAACTCTGCCGCGCCGGCGAAATGATTGCTTCTTAGAAGCCGACCGAGGAACGCGTGCCTTGCTTGCCGATTTCTTTTTCCACCGCCCAGGCTTCGACACCGGCTTTGGCATCATTCAAAGCGAACTGAAAGCTGTAGGTGGTGCGGCGGGTGGAACCGGCGCGATCCACCGTCTCAATGATCTTGCCGGAGAGCGTGAAGTCCGGCAGACGGGTGGTCTTCTGATCGGCCATGAATTCATTTTCCTGCTGCAAGCCGATGGCTTTGGTATCCACGGTCTTGGTGAGGGCCTTGCCACTTTGCAACATGGCGATGCTGATCTTCTTGGTGATCAAATCCGTGTCCACCTGCTGGCTGGTGTTGTTGATGATCTGGCTGATCTCAACGAGGGCCGGCTGATTGGGTGAACGATCCAACACGCCGGACTCGAGCAGGTCTTTGACGGCCGCGTTGGCGGCGTTGGCATAATCCTGAATGTTGATCTGGCCGACGCTGATGATCTGTTCCTTGTCGCCGGTGGACACATAATGCGCGTCCGTGGCGCAACCGGAGAACAACGCCAGACCGGCCAGGCTGATGATGGGAAGAATGATTTTTTGGTTCATAGGGTTAACAAGTTGGTTTTATTTGGCTTCGATAAATTTGATCCGGAAATCTTTGCAGGCGGGCGTGGGGGCGACGCAATAAAGGAATTTTTGTTCACCGCCATCGATATGGTCCGGCAGGCTCGCCGAACTGACGTTGTTGATCTGCTTACCATCGGCATCAAACCATTCGCAGGTGTACAGGAAACGGTGGATCGTGGAGGTTTGATTTTTCAATTCCACCTGGACCATGAGCAATCCGCCCGCCGTGGTGGTGGCATTTACCCCGCCGATGGCGACCCGGCGGTTGAACCCGGCATCCGTGATCACCTGCTGGCTGGGAACCATGTTGCGCTGGCCGGTTTTGTTCGTGTTTTCCACGCTGTTGACCGTGTCGCAGCCGGTCAGGGCCGTTCCGAGGACAAGCAACAGCAAGGGAGCTAATTTATTTATTTTCATTTTAAGCGAAATTGACTGACCAGCAGTGGTACAGCGGTGTTGATGGATTTGACGTACACGACGTTGGCCGTGCCGTCCATGATGGTCACTGATAGTCGCAGGCCACTGGGGGTGGTCAAATCTATTTTCCGGTCGGCGGGCGTGGCGAAACGGGCCACTTGAAATTCCTTCGGCAGCGTGGTCCATGTGCGCTCGTCAGCGATGTTCACCGCCATTTGATAGGTCGCGGTGCCGATCTGAGAAATCAATCCGCCTACCGTCGTGCCGAACCCAAGATCCGGGCCGCCGGCCGAGTTGGCTGCCTGGTTGATGGCATACGCGGCCACTGCCTTGGTAACGGTCGCGGCCACCGTTTTGATGATGACCACCGGCAATTCATTTTTGAAATCGCGCACGACCATGCCATCGATGCTGGCCAGAAATTTAGTGGAGACATCAACGCCCGTGCCGGTGACCGTCAGCGAAGGAATGTAGTTCCCTTGCAATCGCAAAGTTGGAAATGCCGCGCCCACGTAGGACACCTTGGAAACGATGATCGGCACATCAATCCTGATCTGGTCGCGCGTGGGCGCGCAACCGGTTTCAAAGATCACGTACGTCACAGGATCCAGTTTGGCGTGGTTCACCGCCGCATCCGCCGCCGTCTGATCTTGTTTGATGTAATCATTGTCCGGCACCAGTTCACCCACTTTGCGGAAGGAAACCTGGGCGCGCTGAAGATCGCTGTCATCCAAGGCGGCGTACAGGAAATACAAACCGTCCAGATAGATGGTGAAAGGATTAACGTAATCGGCGTAAGATTTTTGGTCATCCATCACCGGGGTCAATCCGTCGGCTTTGCCTTTGAATGTTGGATCGCTTTCCGCTTTGACGATCGTGGCCTGGTCCTTGGTTTTCGACTGTTCCTGCTGGACCTTGTCGATCCGGGCCTGGTTTGCAGCCACGGCATCCTGCTGCCGCTCATAGGCGCGTCGCAATTCCGGGCGGGCCTTGTCATTTTGCCCCAGCGCCAGATAGTTCAGTGCTTTGTAAGTATTCAACATGATCCCGTCGTAAGAGCGCCCTTCGTAATCCAGTTCCGCTTGATTGGATAGCAACGCGCCGGTCTCCTGGCTGACGCGGACCTTGGCCTTCTGGGCGTAGTCATCGATCTTCAACTGTGCCTGGTCAAATGCCGTGTTGCTGTCGTCATATTTTCCCGCCGCGCGAAGCACCGCGCCCTGCTCCAGCCGCCAAACGATGGCGTCGCGGTTTCCAGCATTATTGTCAGCCCTTTTCTGGGCTTCGGCCATGGCCATCGGCAAGTTGCCTTGATGCCAATAGGCGATGACGCCATTTTGTTGCTGGTAGGTCTGGCAACCCGTCCCCACCAATCCCATCAGCATGGCAGAAAGGATCAAACCCGCCCGCCGATCAAGTTGTAATCTGATTGATTTCATTTAGTCCCCACGGTGCAATGGCCGTCCGGCCGGTTTAATTGGATTGGATTTTGCGCAAGATGGCGCCGGGCACAATGCCGGTATCCTCGATGATATCCGCCTTGGAAAATTTGGCGTCCACTTCGGCGATCTTTACTTTGCCCACTTTAGCTTCTTCGCGACCGAGCGATTCCTTGGTGTCCGGGTCGATCATTTCTTCGCCCAGTGCAAAGACGTTGAATGTATCACCCACCGCCACGCCGGCTCCATCGCCGCGATTGATGGTCACCTGCGTATCGCGCTTGACCAAAACTTTGGCCGGGTAAATCACATCCACGACATGATTCGCGATCTTCTCCGCCATGGTCCGGGAAACTGCGACCATCATCTCATCGCTCAGTTCACCATCCTTCACGGAATAATTCCGTTCCTGCTGGATCTGCTTGAACTCATCATTGCCGGTTTGAAAATTGGCGGATTCGAGCAATTTTCCCGTGGTGGAATCGTATATTTTGCCAACGATGGAAAAACGGAATACCCGCTTCGTGGCGGTCCGGCCTGTGCCTTCAAACGTGGCGGTTTCGATGTAATCTTGAAAATCGTCCACGGTGGCCACCAGCAGATATTTGGCGCCGGTCAACTTTCCCGCCTGAGCCGCTGTCTTGGCATCCACGTTACCTGACGCGCCCAGATTTTGCTCGCCAATCACATTATTCAGATCGCTGCGGCCCACGATATCAAACTTGCGGGTCGTATTGATCCGGTCGATCAACTGGCTGTCCAAAGATTCGGTGATGCGATCCAATTCGCCTTTTTTATCCGGCGGTGTGGCCTGGACCAGTGAAGGGATCGGTTTGATGGAGGAAATGGCCATGGTGGCCTTGTCCTGTGCCAGCATGGTGCCGGGAAGTACCAGCAGACCGGTGATGGCTGAAATAAAAGCGAGCTTTCTCATGATAGTTAGGTTCGTAAGTTAATGGTGGAATCAAATCAAAACAGACTCTTGTAGGTCACCTGGATGTTGTCCTTCGTATCCACGCGATAGTGGCTGTTTTTGAAAAATTCGGCGATGCCTTCGGTCTTTTTGACCTCGGCATCCGTCAATTTGCGCGTGTTGTCCAGGCTCGCCAAAAATGCAGTGGTATCCTGCCAGCGGGCGTATCCATCCGGGCTCATCTGCAAAGCCACTCGCAACTTCTGGCCGTCGTAGATGTTGATCGTCCGTTCCCACGTATCGAAACCTTCCCGCGAAAGCCGGAGTTTATGCAAACCCGGCAAACCCTGAAAGGAACCGGGCGCAGAACCCAATGCCACGCCGTCCAGTTCCACCGTCACTTCCATGGCTTGAACAGCCACCGGTTGATTGGTCACCACTACCTTGTTATCCGGGGTCAGGCCCAACACGGAAATCAAGACCGGCTGCTGGCGCGGATCGGTCATCGTACAGGCCACGGAAAAATTCACCCGCGCCGCCTTGGCTACTTCCACCGGCAACGTCTTGCCGCTTTCAATGATGGCCTCGGATAGTTGACTGGCGGCATCATCCAGCAATTCATTCAATGTATCCGTGTCCTCGGTTTGCAATTCGTCGGTCTGGCGGGTGTTTTTCTCCGAGACAAAAGCGCCGCCCTTGACGGCTCCGCCCTGCCCGCCTTCCACGATCTTGTAGCTTACTCGCAACCGGTGCGTGATGTTGACCGTGCTGATGCCATTACCATTATAGGTTTTCTTTTCCGTGCCCAGACTGACCAGGGTCGGCACCAATATATAATCGGCACCCAGATTTTGCGCCAAACGCAGCGCCGAAGAATCGTTCTCCAGGGATTTGTCGATGTCGTTCAAGCCATTGTTGGAATCTTTGCCCGAAGAGTTGTCTGCCACCGCCCGGGTCACCACATCCCGGGAAATCACCGCAAAACCATTGCCGGCCACCCGGCTGCCGACCAGATCTTCCAGTGCTTCAACCTTGTCATTGAGCCCGGCACCCGCGTGATTTTGGACGATGATGGCGATTTTCCGTTGCGGATCCGGCGGGATAGGAGTGGTATCAGTTCCAATCGAATTATTTTGGGCTTGTACGCCGACTGCACAGAACGCTGCCAGCAAGGTCAAAGATTTGATCAACTTCTTCATAGATCTGAATATCAGTTAAAGGATTGAGCATCGGACCGGACAAAACACGGCCATCTCCAAATGTTGCTTTGGATTTTGAACACGGCCGGGCAATCGATGACAAGGCTTCGCCCAATCACCTTCTGAATGAAAACAAAGATACGAAAATGTTTTCCCCGCAAAACGACTATGTTTTGTAACCATAGGACACTACGTAATTCCACCAACACCTTTTGAATGGCGAATTCATATCGCAATTGAAAACCCAGTCAAGAAAGAATCGTAAATCCGTTCAGGCGAACGCACAAAATCACCGGCAAATTTAAAGAAGAAGAAAACCCCAACACATCTTCCAAGCAAAAATTCAACCGTATATATTTGAAGCCTCTCTTCATTTTAATCTTTCCGTTCATTTTCCAATTCTTGGGCAGTGCCAAAAAATCCGGATTGTGACGATATTGTGAACTGGACGAATCGTATGGTTTTGCTAAGATTCAGCCGTGCCGAACCACACAAAAGGCGCGGGGGCTGAAAAACCCGCTGCCAATCCTCCGTTTGAGGAAGCGTTGCAAAAGCTCGAAAGCGTCGTTGAAGCCATGGAGTCCGACGACCTGCCGCTGGAGACTTTGCTGGCGAAATACGAAGAAGGCGCCCGGTTGGTGAAGGTTTGCCAGGAAAAGCTGGCCGAGGCCGAAGTGAAGATACAAAAACTGGAAAAAGACGCAGCCGGCGCGATGAAATTGCAGCCGCTGGAACTGGCCGAAGAATAGGCCAAAGAACAATTTTATGAGCCGTTACATAGACATGGTTGACGCGCCTGAGCACGTCAAAAAACTCACAGTGCCGCAATTACAGGACCTGGCCCAGGACATCCGGCAGGAACTGATCGAAGGTCTAGCCAAGGGTGGCGGACATCTCGGCCCGAACCTCGGCGTCGTCGAACTGACCATCGCCTTGCACAAGGTTTTCACCACGCCCAAGGACAAATTTGTCTGGGACGTGAGCCATCAGGTTTATGTGCACAAGATCCTCACGGGCCGCAAAGACCGTTTCCGCACCATCCGCCAGACGGACGGCTTGAACGGTTTCGCCCTGCGCACCGAGAGTGAGCACGATTGCTTTGGCGCCGGTCACGCCGGCACCGCCCTCTCCGCCGCCCTCGGCATGGCCGCCGCGCGCGACAAACGGGGCACGGACGAACAGGTCGTCTGTATCTTCGGTGACGCCGCCCTGACCAACGGCATCTCGTTTGAAGCGATGAACAACATCGCGCACACCACGAAGAAATTCATCGGCATCCTCAACGACAACGAGTGGAGCATCGCCAAGAATGTCGGCGCCATCTCCGGCTACCTGAACAAGCTCATCACCAATCCGCGCTACAACCAGTTGGCGAAGGATTTCGAAGGTTTCATCCGCAAATTGCCCAAGGGTGACATGGCCATGAAACTCGCGCACAAGGCCGAAGAAGGCTTCAAAGGCGCACTCTCCGAAGTGGGCATGCACCAGAAGAACGAAGTCGCTTTCGGTCCGGACGGCCGCGGCGGTTTCGGCAATCCCGTTTTGTTCGAGGAAATGGGCATGCGTTATCTCGGCCCGATCGATGGCCACAACCTGCCCCTGCTCATCAGCACGCTGGAATTCGCCAAGCAATGCGATCACCCCATCGTCATCCACGTCCTCACCCAAAAGGGCAAGGGCTTTGACGCCGCGCTGAAGCATCCGGAAAAATTCCACGGCCTGGGACCGTACAACGCCGCCACCGGCGAAACGCCCGCCTCCAAGCCCGGCACTCCGCCTGCCTATCAAGATGTGATGGGCCAGACGATGATCAAACTGTGCCAGGCGAACCCGAATATCGTTGGTCTCACCGCCGCCATGCCCACCGGTACCGGCATGAAGCACCTGGAAAAAGCCATGCCCGACCGCTATTTCGACGTCGGCATCGCGGAAGAACACGGCGTCATCTTTGCCGCCGGCATGGCCACCATGGGCTATCGCCCGGTCGTCGCCATCTATTCCACCTTCCTGCAACGCGCCTACGATTGCATCCATCACGATGTTTGCCTGCAGGATTTGCCCGTGATCTTCTGCATGGATCGCTCCGGCCTGTCCGCCAACGACGGCCCCACGCATCACGGCCTATTCGACATCTCCTATCTGCGTTGTTTCCCGAACGTCATCGCCATGGCTCCTGCCAACGAAGATGAACTCGCAGACATGATGTTCACCGCCACGCGCGTGGATCACCCGACCTTCATCCGCTACCCGCGCGGCACCGCCGAAGGCGTGCCGGTGAAAGCCGAACCGCAATTGCTGGAAGTCGGCAAGGCGCAAGTCGTCCAGACCTTTGCCAACAACAAGAAACGCAAAGTCGCGCTCTTCGGCCTCGGACCGATGAACACCATCGCCCGCAAGGCCGCCGCGCAACTCGCCGCCGAAGGCTACGACGTGGCCGTCATCAATCCCCGCTTCACCAAGCCGATCGATGCCGCCGCGCACGAAACCTACGGCCACGAAGCCGAACTCGTCGTCACCCTGGAAGATCACGTCCTCATGGGCGGCTACGGCTCCAGCGTGCTCGAATTGTTCAGTGAAAAAGGTGTCACCACGCCCGTCGTCCGCATCGGCTGGCCTGACCAGTTCATCGAACACGCCACCACCCAGGACGAGCTCCGCAACAAATACGGCCTGAGCGTGGAAAACACCGTCAAACGCGTAAAAATTCATTTCGGCGACATTGTAGCCGATAAACGCCTGGCCGCTGCGCACGCCTGAAGCTGAACCAAAACTTCATAGCGGCCTTCGGCAACGAAGGCCGCTTTTTTATTTTCCAAATTTAAATTTATGTCCCCAACCACAACGCAAACCTACACGTCTTGCCGAAGCGAAAAAACTTTGGCAACCTTTCTCCAATGAAAAAACACAAGTCCGCCGACTCACTGCGCCCTTTTTCAAGCATCGTTTTTGATGGCGATGAACGCGCCGCCGCCCGCGCCATGCTCTACCCCGTCGGTTTCAAGACCGAAGATTTCAAGAAGCCGCTCATCGGCGTCGCCTCCACCTGGAGCGATGTCACGCCCTGCAACATGCACCTGGACAAGCTCGCCCGCGAATCCGAGAAAGGCGTGAACGCCAATGGCGGCAAGGCCATCGTCTTCAACACCATCACCATCTCCGATGGCATCTCCATGGGCACCGAAGGCATGAAATACTCGCTCGTCTCGCGCGAGGTCATCGCCGATTCCATCGAGACCGTCGTCGGCTGCGCCGGCATGGACGGCTACGTGGCCATCGGCGGTTGCGATAAGAACATGCCCGGCGCGCTCATCGCCATCGCCCGCATGAACCGCCCGTCCGTCTTCGTGTACGGCGGCACCATTCTGCCCGGTTGCATCACCGGCGACACGCGCAAGCTCGACGTCGTCTCCGTGTTCGAAGCCATCGGCGCCCATGCCAACCACAAGATCTCGGACCAGGAATTCCGCGCCGTCGAAGAATGCGCCATCCCCGGCCCCGGTTCCTGCGGCGGCATGTACACCGCCAACACCATGGCCAGCGCCATCGAAGCCCTCGGCATGAGCCTGCCGAACAGCTCCGCGCAGACCGCCGTCTCCCCGGCCAAGCTGGATGACTGCCGCCGCGCCGGCGCCGCCGTCGTGAACATGTTGAAGCAGGGCATCAAGCCCCTCGACATCATCACCAAAAAAGCTTTCGAGAACGCCATCACCGTCGTCATCGCCCTCGGCGGTTCTACGAACGCCGTGTTGCACCTGCTCGCCATCGCCCACGCCGCGAAGGTCAAGCTCACCATCGACGACTTCACCCGCATCGGCAAACGCGTGCCCGTGCTCGCCGACCTCAAGCCCAGCGGCAAACATCTCATGTCCGAACTCGTCGCCATCGGCGGCATCCGCCCGCTCATGAAGATGTTGCTTGATCAAGGCCTGCTCCACGGCGAAGCCCTCACCGTGACCGGCGAGACCATGGCCGAGTCGCTCAAGGACGTGAAACCCTACCCCGCGTGGCAGACCATCGTTCACGGCTTTGACAATCCGATCAAGAAAGACAGCCACCTCGTCATCCTGCGCGGCAACCTCGCCGTGGACGGCGCCGTCGCCAAGATCTCCGGCAAGGAAGGGTTGCAGTTCACCGGCAAGGCCATCGTGTTCGGCTCCGAAGAGACCGCCATGAAAGCCATTCTCAACGGCACCGTGAAAAAAGGCCACGTCATCGTCATCCGCTATGAAGGACCGAAGGGCGGACCCGGCATGCGCGAAATGCTCTCCCCCACCTCCGCCATCATGGGCAAAGGTCTGGGCAAGGACGTCGCGCTTATCACCGATGGCCGCTTCTCCGGCGGCAGCCACGGTTTCGTGGTCGGCCACATCACCCCCGAGGCCTATCTCGGCGGCACGATTGCGCTCATCAAGAACGGCGACACCATCACCATTGATGCCGAGAAACGGGAACTGACCCTCGAAGTGCCCGCCAAGGAGATCGCCAAACGCCGCCAAGCGTGGAAGAAACCCGCCCCGCGCTACACCCGCGGCGTGCTCGCGAAATACGCCGCGCACGTCACCACCGCCTCGCTCGGTGCCGTGACCGATTCGGACTTGAAGTTGTAACAGCGCCCTTTGAATCACGCGCGGTGGCAGGATCCTGTCACCGCGCGTTTTTTATTTTACTCAAATGCCGTTCCAAGCCAGGTCTGGAACATCGGACCCACGAGCGGCATCGGCTTCCTTTCGCCGTTGACTGCCGCGATCAATCCCATGATCCAGAAAACCAGCATCGCAATTCCCACGACGGGATAAAGAATGAGATCAAGCATTCGCACCACCGGAATAAAAGCGATGACCGTGATGCCAACATACACGACGACGCCGAGGATGATAAAACCGAGCACCTGCCGGAGATGAAACGCGCCCAGCTTCGTTTTCTTGCTGCTGTGCATGATGATGGCCACGATGAATCCAATGATGGTGAGATAGCTGATGATGGCCACCGTCTTGTCTTCCGTGGTGGCGCTGGGCGGCTGGATCGGAGCGGGAGCGGGTGTCGTGTTATCCATGATTGGTATTTGGGGTTAAGGATTTAGTTGCGGATTAACCTAACTCTTGGTTTGCGTCACGAACGGTGACTTCCGCTACTGTAAATTTGCGGCGAAGGGTGTCAAGCTGCCATTCCAACGGCTTATACACATCTCCAGCCGTGCTAAACCGGTAAAATCACACCACCGGCGTGATCTTCACTTCCACTTCCATCTTCCGTTCCAGTGTCCCCCGATAATTACCGCTGATCGGCGAGACATCCGCATAATCCCGGCCGCTGCCGATCTTGATGTACGTCTCATCCAGTTGCCGGTCGTGCGTGGGATCCAGCGCCCGCCACCCCTGTCCCGGTATGAAAACTTCCATCCACGCGTGCGTTGCGCTGGCTGACTCCGTGGCCAGATAACCGCTCACGTAACGCGCCGGAATCTTCAGCGACCGGCACAGCCCGATCATCAGATGCGCAAAATCCTGGCACACCCCGCGCCGGTCTTTCAAAACCTCCGTCATCTTCGTGTGCACATGCGTCGAATTGGATTCGTATTTGAGAAATCCATGCACAAATTTCATCAGCGCCACCACCGCCAGCCACGCGTCATCCACCCCGTCCGTCGCATCCAGCGCCAGCTTCCATGTCTCCGGCGATAGCTCCACGAAACGGCTGGACTGGAGATAATCAAAACAGCGTTCGATGTTCTGCGCTTCACTCATCTTCGCAAACGGGCAAAGTTTTTCGACCGGCAACGGCGCCGGCGGATGCGTCTTGACGCGCGATTGCGCCTCGATTGTCAGGTAACTATGTGGTTCCAGGATCTCAAAGTGATTCACCCAGTTGGAATAAAAATCCGTGAAATGCGTCAGCCGCGCCGCCGGCAAGACCTTCAACAAAAAAGATTCCACCGTCTGCTCCGGGATCGGCATGGGCTGCAGCCGCACGTCGTTAAAGCTGTTGCTCACCGGCGTGGAATAGACGTATCGGGTGCGATGCAAAATGTCGTATCTCATGAATCAATCCAGCGGTTCTACGTCCACCGACACCTTCACATCATGCCGGCCACCGCCGGTCAGGATGCCGGCCACCGGGCTCACATCGCCAAAATCCCGGCCATAGGCTACCGTGATATGTTCCTCCGCCGGCTGCACATTATTGGTCGGATCAAAATCCACCCAGCCTGTACCCGGTGAATAGATGGAAAACCACGCATGACTCGCGTCCACGCCCACTAGGCGCGGCTTGCCCTCCGGCGGACGCGTACGCAGATAGCCGCTCACATAGCGCGAAGGCAGCCCGATGGATCGCAGGCACGCGATGCCGAGATGTGCAAAATCCTGGCACACCCCGCGCCGCTTTTCCCAGACTTCCTCCAGCGGCGTGGCCACCGTGGTCGCACGGGTATCAAATTTAAAATCTTTATGAATGCGCTCCGTCAAATCCCGCGCTCCCGCGATCAACGGCGTGTCCGGGCCAAAACTTTCGCGCACATAATCGGATAATTCCTGCGAGGCGCGTACCTGCGGCGAATCAAAGACAAATTGATACGGCTCCACCACTTCCGGCGAGACTGGATCGCGGAACATCTCCGCCACCGATTCCCACGCCGCCATGGATTCCGGCTGCAATGGCTTTTCCACCTTCACCGTCACGCGGCTGCTCGTGATGATCTCCAGTTTGCTATGCACCTCCTGCAGGCTGAACACGCACAACTGGTTGCCGAAATAATCCGTGCGGGCCTTCCGCAAGGTCGGCTCTGGAAAGATGCGCAGCGAAAAACTCTCCCGCGATTGAAATGCCGTGATCCGCGGCTCCAGCCGCGCCACATGGTGCGACACCGAGACCGGCGCGGCGTATTCGTAGAGGGTGCGATGGATGATGTTATAATTCATTGCTCATCCCCCCGCCCCGTTCGCGAAATCTCCGAGTGCGCAAAATAACTCGCGGCGATGCTGTCAGACAATTGCGGTAGCGCGCGCAGGATTTGCTTCAGCGTCGTCGCCACCTCCGAATCCGCCCAGGTCAATGACGGGCTCGCCAGCTCACGCGCATCGGTATGCTCGAGCCGCGCCCGGCAGGTCTCCAGCACGGATTTGCCACGCGCTGCCACCTCGCCCCGCTCTTTCGGCAACCGCTCAAAATGTTTCGCCAGTTGCAGGATCTGGAACAAGATTGATCGCGGATTTTTATCGTCGAGCAAAACCAGGTCAAACACCGCCGGCACTGTCGGCAGCAGATTGTATCGCGAACGGAAAGTGATGCTGCAATCCGCCACTTCCAGCAACGCTTCGAGCAAGCTGGGATTCTCCGCATCTGGCGCGCGCAAGGTCGCGTCCAGCAACGTTCCCAGATACACCGCGCGTTCGAGCCGCAAGCCCATGTCGAGAAAACGCCACGCCTGCGCGCGCGTCATGTTTTCCCGCGCCAAACCATGAAACGCCGCCAGCCCCAGCAACGTCTGGTTCAATACGCCCACCGCATCGCCCGCCAGCATGACCTGCTTCGGTTGCGATGCCGCCAGCCGGTCGTCGATCTGGCTTAAGACTCGCCACATATCGTTCGAGGTGCGATCGCGCACCAGCATCGCGAGCCGTTGCAGATGGTCCGCTGTCTGACGCAAACTGCCCGGCCGCGATGCATCAAAAATCGCCGCCAACAACTCCGCTTCAAACGCCTCCGCATTCGCCCACAATTCCGGCTTGGCCGAAATGCCCGGCAACTGGCCCTGTATCTCCAAGGTCTGTAACAACGGCGCGAGCAACGGCATCGCTCCGCCGGTACGCTCTGGATTAAATCGCAGTAACGCACTCCGCAGCAGCCGCGAGGTCGCATCGGCGCGCTCCGAATACCGCCCCAGCCAGAAAAAATTGTCCGCCAAACGCGATGGCAGATTGTTTCCCGTACGACGCAATTCCACGTT
>Ga0206948_1155_pt1 | contig 16001 bp, 11 predicted proteins | sample Alteio_BWOrgHeat_FD_153236 | JGI IMG/M metagenome (GOLD analysis project Ga0206948, IMG submission 153236) | Enriched cells from forest soil in Barre Woods Harvard Forest LTER site, Petersham, Massachusetts, United States -... | ecosystem: Environmental > Terrestrial > Soil > Temperate forest > O... | reverse complement strand
CCCACCCGCAACAACCCCATGATCTGTTGTGGAATTTGTTCGTAAACTTCATCTTTAATATCGTATTCCTGATGGGTTGCGTCAGCGGTATTGATGAATGGTGATTGCTGTGTCAAAGCGGGCACCCGCAAGATATCCCCAAGATGGCTAAATACTCCATTGGCAAAAATCCCTGAATTTGCACGCGTAGCATTTATGCCGTTTGTGCCATTGACGATCTGCCAAAGCGGAGAATTGGTATCCACACCAGCAGGATTAATCACCATATATCCGTTGGTTGGCCCGGGGTTATAACTGTCAATATTCGGCGTGACATTGGTCAGAACCACCACCCCGCCGAACAATGCCGACCACGCAGCCAAATTTTGCTGGTTTATTGAGAGGGTTCCACGCGATCCATTGTCATCCAAAGCAGTCGTAAAAATATCAAAAAGCCTGGTATCCTGCACCGGAGCAGAATTATTGGCATCGAATGAATCTCCATCTCCCATCCACGCCTGCCAAACACCTAATCCATTGGCACTCGTCAAAATATTCGTTGCTTTCAAATATACGGTTTGCCAAGGCGTACCGCGATGAACTCGCCCCAACCAGCCGACTGTGGGATAACGATTGGTCGGAAAATCCCAATCATCCGGCCACATCATCAGTGGATCACGTTCCCCCATGCTAAATCTATACGGATCTGATGTTTGTTGCGATGTCAGCAGATGCGGATTGCCTCCCCATGGCGTATAATGATCGTTCAAAAGTCCCAAGTTAAGGCCGGTCAGACCCACTAAATTTTGACCGGCATTATAGTGACTGACGCCGGGTGCAGGAATCGCTGAATTGGTTGCGGTTGTGAAATCAATGTCACTCGCCAGATAATGAACCAACGGGTCATTCACCTGCCAGGTTACATACTGAATAACATAGCGCGTTGGAGAATATGGCGCCTGCACACTCAATTGCCCGTTGGAAGCAAAAGTAGGATAGCTTACGGTATTATTCGGCCTGAAAAAGGCCTGAAAAAACGCTTCTTGCGACGCCAAACTTCCCCCAAGCGTTGGGTCACCATTCCACGCACCATCGTCTATTTGGCCGCGCGCATTCCCATTCATCGAATAATTGATTTGATTAAGAATTCCGTAGGTAGGTCCCGTCGGCGCGGAACTGTTTGCAGGATAGTTGGTATTCCATACCCCAACATTTCCATTAACAGGATCACCATCAGCCAGGTTTGAATTGACGTTGAAACTGCCATTTGGCCCCCCAAAATGAACGTAGTCAATAACATGGTAAACACCATTACTCAGATCGAGCATGTATGCCTGCATATGGTTCGTAAGTTGAACCCCGAATTGCGGCAAATAAAATCCATTGGGAGAATTTGACTCAAATAATAAATTTCCGACTAACGTAGGATCAAAGGCATTTGTAGGCACAAAGCCCGGAGCCGAGTATGGCGAAGGAACAAGCTGCGGGTTTCCATTGGCGTATCGGGAACGATAAACCGAATTGGTCAAACTCGGCCCCAATAAATTCGTGAAAACAAACGACAATGAATTCGGGTTGCCAGCCACCCAAGGACTTGCACCTGCCCCCTGCCAAGCAGGAACGGAGATTACTACGTTAGTGGCGATATTTTTAAGATATAATAAATTCGCCCCACCATCATCATTGGTAATCGCCAAAGAAGCATTTTCATTTATACCGATGTAAACTTGGTTGGGATAATTCGCTTTGTAAGAATTCCAGAACTCAACGCCTATCGCGCTGTTCAACCCCAAGGTATACATCTGATTTGTGCTGGTAATGGTGGGTGCCAATCCCGGATTGATCTGGCGGGTAAATTGCAACCGCCGGGTGATCGCAAGTGTGTTTTCCATCGAAAATTCATTAAAATTTGGGACGTTCTTTTTGGCACCAATAATCCACGGCACACCATAGATATTGTCCGCTACATTGGTGAAAACACCAACCAACGCAGCAATCGATTTGACATCAAATGGCGCGGATAACACGACGTCATTTATTCCATCAGAAAATGCACCAACGTTGGTATAACCGGTGATATATATATTCCCAAAGCCATCTTTGCTGAATAATGGACGAAACACCGACGGATAGAAACCGTTGGTAGAAGCGTCATAAATATTGGCCGCGAGTTGCAATACCCGGTTAACCGCTGAAGAGTATACAAAGTTGGAGTTGATATAGACTGGAATACCAGTAATACCAAAAGCAGGAATTTGATTGGTGATACCGAAGATGGGAACATTCGTCAGACCATAACCATTGGGATCATCCACCACCGTTACCGAAATGCCACTGGAATTTTGGTATGTATAAGAATAATTGTAAATCAGCCCGTAATAGCTTGCCAAATAATTGGAAGGGTTGCTTTGGAACCAATTGGTCGTATACATTCGCAACATCCGGTCAGCCGCATTGGTGAAAAAACCAATGGCATTCCACGGGACAAGATTAGTTTGTGCATTTCGCACCACATTGCCGTGACCGTCCGTATTGTCGTAATTCAAATCCAGCTTGCCCAAATAATCTGGCATGGAGTCAACCCCCAGTTGCTGCAACATCCGGTAGTAGGTGTAACGATCATAGGTGGGATGCGCTCCATTCGCATTGGTGTAAGCGCCTGCTGCGGTCAAATGATTTACAAAATTAGGTGAACTTTTAGTCGAGTCAAACAGCTCCGACGGCAGATTGTAAAAATGATTGGTGTTGTCCGCCCCGGCCCACGAGTTAGCCGTGGCGTCTTGGCTTCCAATCAGATTTTCATCAATGTTTGTGCTGGTGGTCTGCAAGGGACCATCGCCATATTCATCAATATTGTCGTCAGTAAATGCGGCGTTTGCTGAGCCAAAAACAGAATTCGCCGGGGCCAGAGAATTGTAGACATAATTATACCGCCAAGAAAGCAAAGCTCTGGCATCTTCAAAGCTGGCGCCAGTATTCGCAAAACTAGGAATCTGCCATTGGGAATAATTGTATGGATTATTGATGGAATTTTCCAATGTGGGTGAATTCCATTGATTGGTATTCAAGTCCGCCAGAAATGCGGCGAGATTTAACTCCCAAGAGCCTACCCCTTGATTTCGAAAATAACCATCGGATGCAAATGTCGTGGAGTTCGGATTGACAGTTTTCGTGAATGACTGGTTATGGATGTAATTTAAATCCAAGCCGTTTCCAATCGGCACCGCCATAAAAGCATAACGGTAAACAAACTTATTATCCGGCGAATGTACCACGTCCGGGCGCTCCAGCGCACCAATCCATTGTGGATCGCCAGTCTGGATATTGGTCACGCTACTATTGGTAATTCCAGATGCATCCACATAATACATGGTTGGCGAAGCCGGAGCAGCAAGGGCGCTGCTGGTGTCATCAAAAATTCCATTACGGTTCAGGTCCAGATAAAAACGTCCCGTCGGTTCCGCGGCACTGATCAGCACTGGCGCACGCGGCAGATAAAGCAGGTTTGCGACATTCGCTTCAAAATCCCCCGGCAGCAAGGAAGTTGCGCCAACCCGATAATCAAAGTTCACATTCGTCGGGCTGGTGGAACCCGCTACAAAACCGTACGCATTGATATAATTGGTCGAGACGATCAGGCCAGAATTATAAGTGCCGGCAGGAGAGCCGAGTACGTTGGCCAGGATCTGAGCCTGGGCGGCGGCGAGCGCGGAATCGGTGGCGAGCCGTGCATTGGCCTGGTCGGCGGAGGTGGTCACCGCCACGCGTTCACGATTGGACACGGCCAGAAACGCGATCGCCATGACGAGCGTCACGGACAGCATGATCAGCGTGATGACCAGGGCCATGCCGCGCCGGGCGGCTGGCCGGAGACCAACTACTTGGGACAGGTTCAATTTCATTGATAAGCGCTCGGGTCCATGTTTTGGATGGTCACCCGTTCACGAAAAACATGCACGTGGCCGGACTGGCCCTGGAGATATTTCCATTGCGCCGGGGCCGTGGCCGGTCCCGGGGCAGTCCCGGAGACGCCCAGCGAGTCGATCCGCTGCAAGGTATGATCCTCCAGCACGGCCATCTGCAATTCCACCGCCGCCGGCACTGCATTGCTGCTCATGGCCAGGCCCACTTCGCCGCCATTGAAAGGATATGGCGGCGTAAACCAGGTGTTCCGCGGCAGGTTGCTGGACATCAAACTGGCGGAATACCCGTTTGTCATCATGATGCCGTTGTTGTCATACGCGCGCACCACCAGGTGGATCACGCCATCGACGAGATGGCTCATGTTCGTGACGCCAGCTTCACCGGCGTTGATCTCAGCGGCGAAGATATTGAACAACACCGCCGGATTCACACTGATGTTCGTTTCCGCGTAATAACGATAGAGCGGATAAAAAGAGGTCGGTGACGCAGCATCCACATAGTACCCCACTGACGTCCATTTTGTGTTCTGCCGGCCCAAGACAAAGAACCACTGTAGAAGGTTCGTACGCGCGAACGCCGATCCGGGCAACGACAACGTCAACGGCACGTAATTGAAAGTGCTGTTGTTGGTCACAAAGAAGTTGATGCCATTGGTCGCAAAGCCACTCGCAGTGAACGGAGTGGATGTGGTCACATTCGGTGCCGGGCCATCACAGGGCGCCGCCGTACGCAAATCCGCAGTCATGAGTTCCACCACCGCGCGACCACCCTGCAACACATCCGTCTGCGTCACACTGGCACGAAAAGCGCGCTGGGTGCTTCCGAACACGCTCATCAACACCAACACGATCAGCGCCAGAATGACGATGACCACCAAGATCTCCACCAGCGAAAAACCGGACGCCTTCCGGCCCATGCGGCGGGCGGATGACCAGGGATTGGCGATGGGCAGTTTCATTTTCACGGCAGGCGTACAAATGATTGCGGCTGGTAATAATATTGCACCAGCCCGAAGGTATTATTCGTGATCATCAACTGTCCGCCCACGATGGAGCGGACGTTCATAAAATTGTTCCCCACATTCATATTGGGCAACAATGGCCATAAAAATTTTAACCGGATCTCGCGTTGCCCCACGCTTAACTGGTCGGCAAAAACGCTGTTGCGCACCCAGTTGGTACCCGGTCCTGTCGTGACATCGGGCGCAATTCCCGCCGCGTTGAACGTTCCCTGCCAAACCCATTGTTTCTGGTGGTAATAAGCCGTGTCTCCATTGAAGTAATTCGTGAACTGGCTCCAGCCAAATGGCAGATTCAAGGAAATCGGCGAATTCACGCACAGGATGCGATAGGAGAACGCATCGCCCTGCATGATGGAATTATCTTGCGGCGGCTTCTCTGCCGCCAGACCGCTGATGGAGCGGACATAGGCCACCACATGGTTGCTGATGCCGCCTTCGATCAGGCTGGCAAGCGGATTACCATTCGTATCTGTAAACTCCGGCGTACTCAACAGGCTTACGATGTTGGATCCGCTATTCAATGGTGACAGCGTTAAAAAAACCGGGGTTTGCAAAGACCCCGCCGTGACTGTGGCGGAAGCATTGCTATACGTGTAACCGTTGTAACCCGAATTAAACACAGCCGTGTTCACGGTGGTCCAATAATTCGTGATCGCAAACACGTAGTTCGTGAGATCATCCTGCCCGTGCGAACCGTTGCGGATCATCTCCAGCAGCATGTTTGCATCCTGGGCAACGATGGTTTCCTGACGGTTGTCACGTTGCGCATTCAGGCCGCGCGGCAGGATGCCGATAATACCCACCAGCGCGATGCCGATGATGGCGAGGCAAATCGCCACCTCGATCATGGTGAAAGCCATGAACGGGCGGGATTTTGCGGCGGAAAGATTCTTCATTGCACTTTCTGGAATTCGAGGCGCGAGCGCCCGGTCAATGCATCGATATGCACCAGGTTGAACATCGAGTTCGTGCTGTTAAAATGCGGCGATTCCACGACGGCCGAGGGTTGCACGATATTCAACAGCGGCACTTTGTTCGTGGGATTTGAATCATACCCCACGTTGCCCTGGGCGAGCGGAATATATTCATCCACCAGCGAAGGGTCCGTGCCATTGATGGTCAACTGGCCAAGATAATTAAAGGCGATGTAGGGCAGAGCCGGCGGCTGGTAGACTGGTGACGTAGCTGAATAGGTGTTGGAGACGGTCGGAAAAGGAATCTGGTTGGTGACACTGAAACCGTAAACCGGAAACTGCCCGTTCACCAACATCACCGGCGTGGTCGTGCGCGCTTGAAATTTCCAGGCCGCAATATAACTGTTGTCCGGCAAATTTTGCCACGGGGACAGGTACCGCCATTGATGGTTTCCCGGCTGATCTCCCAATGCTCCGGCCGAAATGAAAGTGTAACCGCTCAATTGCTTGTCCCCCAGGTTGACTGCCGCGGCATATTCTACCGCGTTCAATGTGTTGGTCCAATTGGAAGGGCTTAGTGGCAACGTCCAATAATTCGTCGGCACAAAGACCATGTACACCGTGGTGCGATGGCTGATGGCCAGCGCCCGCGCGCGGCCCACGTCATCCAGCAACTGCCGGGCAGCGCTCACGGTGATGTTGCCCTTGCCCAGCTTTTTCAACGCCGGAACGGTCAGGCCGATGAGGATGGCCATGATCGAGATCACGACCAGCAGTTCGATCAGCGTAAAACCGGATTGGCGGCGCACAACTCTCACAAAAAATTATTGCCAGCTCAGGATGTTGTCCTTGTTCACACCGTTGTTGGCCGGAGTGTTCACATCATATTTTCCGTCCGGCCCCTGCGACCAGACCATTACTTTGCCTTGGAATAGGTAATTATCGCCGGCACCACTGGCATTAGTATTGGAGAGGCCATAAAAACCGGTTTGGCTGGTGCTGCCAGGTGGATTTTGGGAAATGCCTTTTTGCGAATAGATTAAATCACTGCATTGCTCATCGTAATTTAGATCCATACTGATGATGTATGGATTGCCCCACGGATCACGATACACCCCGGCATTATCGACGCCCGGAAGCGGATGAGGATCGGTGGCCGAGGAACCGGACACTTTGGCGTTCAAATACTTGGTCTGCTTCGGATTCTTCACGTTGTTGGTGTTCACCGTGGGTGCGCCACTTGGATAGGTGGTTGCCGCCATCAGGATCGCCACCACATTGCTATTGTTGTCAAAGCTGACCAACGTTTGCAATCCAGGCGCGGCATTGGTCACCAAACCCGTTGTGAAATCGCCGGTCCCCGCCGACTGTTGCTCTGCCGCTGTCACTGGAAACCGCCCATAATCCGCATCATAGGCATTAATCGCATTCACGATGTCGGCGATCTCCGTCCTGGCCTTCATTTTCAACGCCGCCGTGTGCGCCCCTTTCAGCGCGGACAGGATCATCGCCGCCAGAATGGCGATGATGGAGATGACCACCAGCAATTCAATCAGGGTAAAAGCCGCGCGATGGGAGCGCCGGGGCGTAAAAATCTTGTTCATAAGCTTGTACGGTTTTTTGCGGCGTGAAGGATGCAGCATAAATGCGGTGGGAAGCAATGGTTTTGTGGCCCGTTCCGTCCCCCCCTGCTCCGGCGCACCGGACTGGATCACCGGGTGCCACTGGCTGATATGCCATTCCACCGGCAGCCGGCCGGGGCGATATTCTACTGGGGTTGAAACAGGGATCCGCATAGGTACGTCAGGGCATTTGGCTGCTTTTTTGGTCCGCCTTGGCCCAATTGGAGATCAGGCGCAGGTTTTGCGGCTTGGTGGCACCGCTAAAATTCGTTGCACTCATGGACAGATTGATCCACAGGTCATAGCTGTCCGCGTTATTATTCGTTGCACTCGGCGCCTTGTAGCGAAACGGATTGATTCCCACCGACCCCACCGGCTGATAGGCGTCATCCGGCCCGGCCACGGTGGTGATCAGCAGATTATATTTGGGAGAATTGGGGAGAGCCGCCGCAGTGACCAGGCCGACCCGGTTCGCTTTCATCCCGGCCAGAAAATTGACCGCCGGCAAGGCATCCTCGCCACTGCCTTTCGTGCAATTCAAAACCCCGGGCACACCGAAAACAGTGTTAAAATCGCTAACCAGGATTTTGCTGGAACCATCCACCGTCTGAAAATAATTCTGCCCGCCCACATTGACAATGCTCACCCCGGTCAGCTCATAGTAAAGCTGGTTGGTCAATCCGCTGATGGTGTTGCCTGTGCCGTTGCCCGGCGGATACACTCCATACTTCGCCTTATAATTGACGATGGCCGCATCGATATCCCGCAACTCGCCCTTGGCCGTGCTGATCTTTCTCGAGACGGCAATCGAGCTCAATCCGTAGACCGTCAGGGCCGCCAATGCCGCGATCACCCCGATCACGACCAGCAGTTCGATCAACGTGAAAGCGCTCCGGCGCGAGGAGACAGACTTGGACGGGGAGACAGGGTTCGATTGGATTGTCATCAGATTCATGGGTTCGTAGATTTTATCTTTCGCGGAGTTCTTCTTCCATCCGTTCGCTCAGCCATTGTTTGACCATGCTTTGGTAGTTCAGGTAGCGCGAGCGGGCGAGTCGCTTGATGCGCGCGAGCATCCGTGGATCAAACCGCAACGTCACCGTCACGGACTCAGAAGCCTCCGTGCTGCCCACGGTCGCCGCTTCCATCAGGCGCAGATCGGGACGATTCTCCCCCCAGTAGTCCGCCTCGGCGGCCTCGCTGTCAAACAGGGGTACATCCTCCCAGTTGGCAAAAGTGCGCATGTTTAGCTTTCAATTTCACATCACGCGAGCGTCTGCCCCATCTTGCGCTGGTAAAAAAAACGTTCTTCCGGCTCGAATGGCCGTGCCCGCATCACCCGCACCAGCCGCCCGTTCGTCCGGTACACGCTGATGATGCCGATCCCGCCGGCGGACATTCCCAGGTTAAAAAATCGCGCCTGCACCCCGAACCGCGGTGAATCCGGCAACAACCGGATCGCAAAGGCATCCTCAAACGATTCTTCTATCTCCCGCTGCGTCAAAGAACCAAGCTCAAAGGGCGGATTATTCCAATCGAACTCCATATCGGGTTAGATGTAAATAAAACGCCCATGCAATGTGAATACAATGTATTTACATGCTGGGCTGGACCCTGTCAAGGGTTTTGGGCTGGAAAAAACTGTTTTTAGCCGTTTTTTCAGATTTCAGACTGGTTTCTGACGGATTTGCCGTCCGTTATTTGTCGCCACCGCCGCCACTGTCTTCACCGCTCAAGTTGGTGATCATGGCGATCAAAGGCAGGAACATCGCGATCACGATGCTACCGACGATGACAGCCAGGAAAATGATCATGAACGGTTCCAGCAAGGAAGTCATGGCCGCCACGGCGTTATCCACCTGCTCATCATAGTCGTCGGCGATACGCATGAGCATTTCCGGCAGGGCGCCGGTTTGCTCACCGACGTCCACCATGCTGATCACCATGGGCGGGAACACACCGGAACCTTCCAACGGTGCCGTAATGGTTTCGCCTTCCTTCACACTTTCATGGACCTTCACCACCGCGTTGGCGATGATGACGTTGCCCGCTGTTTCTTTCACGATGTTCAACGCCTGCAAGATGGGCACACCGCTGCTGACGAGGGTGCCGAGCGTCCGCGCAAAACGGGAGATGGCCACCTTGCTGATCACCGGCCCGATCGCCGGCATGACCAGTTTAAATTTATCCCATAGATGCCGCCCGAATTTCGTCTTGATGAACAGCAGGAATAAGATGACCAATACCACCAACCCTCCCATCGTGACTAAAATGTTGTTTTTGATGAAATCGCTGATGCCCATGACCAGGAGGGTGAAGCCCGGCATCTTCACACCCATGCCGGAGAACACGTCCTTGAACTTCGGCACCACGAAGCACATGAGCAGGATCATGATGCCCACGGCCACGATCATCACCGCCACGGGATAGAACAACGCCGCCTTGACCTTGCCCTTGATCTTCTGCGCTTTTTCGGAAAATTCCGCGAGCCGTTTCAGCACAACTTCCAATACACCGCCCAGTTCGCCGGCTTTCACCATGTTGATGAACAGGCGGTTGAAAACTTTGGGATGCTGCGCCAGCGCCTCGGAGAAAGTACTGCCACCTTCAATCGAGATGGCCAGTTCGCCGATGATCTTTTTCAGGTTCGCATTGCGTTCCTGTTTTTCCAAAACGCGCAGACCGCGCAGCAGCGGCAGACCGGCGTCCACGAGCGTGGCCAACTGGCGTGTGAAAGTGGTCAACACCTTGGGCTTCACCTTCCCGCCGAAACCCGGGATGGAGATATTTATCCCGCCTTTTTTCCCGGCTGCCTTCGGTTTTGCAGCCGGCTTGGCCTTCGTCTTTTTCGCGCCCGCCTTCTCCTCTTTGTCCGCCTCGGTAATCTTCATGGGGAAGAGACCCATGTCCTTCACGCGACCGATCGCCTCGTTCTGGCTGTTGACTTCGATGCTGCCCTTGGTCTCGTTCCCGCGGGTGTCCAGCGCCACGTAATTGAATCTTGGCATAACGGTAGTGGGTCAGGTGTATTTTACGACTTCTTCTATAGTAGTATCACCATCGAAGATGCTTCGCAAGCCGTCCTCGCGCAAAGTGACCATGCCCAGCTCCACCGCTTTTTGCCGGACCACCACGGTCGGCGCGCGTTCATTGATCAAGGTCCGGATTGCATCCGTCACCGCCAGCAGCTCAAAGATTCCTTTGCGCCCCTTGTAACCGGTGTCATTGCAGGTCGAACAGCCGCGGCCGTAATGGAAAACTTTGTCACCCAAGTCATGCGGCGAGAGCCCCAGCATGGCCAGTTGCTGCTCCGTGGGCTCGAACGGTGTGCGGCAATTCTTGCAACTCGTCCGGACCAGACGTTGACCCAACACGGCCATCAGCGTTGAAGAGATCAGGAACGGCTCCACGCCCATGTCCACCAGACGGGTCACCGCGCCGGGCGAATCGTTCGTGTGCAGTGTGCTCAGCACCAAGTGACCGGTCAGCGAAGCTTGAATGGAGATCTGCGCTGTTTCCAGATCGCGCATTTCTCCCACCATGATGATGTCCGGGTCCTGGCGCAAAAAGGATTTCAACGCTTTGGCAAACGTCATCCCCGCCGCCTCGTTCACCGCCACCTGCATGATGCCTTCGATATCGAATTCCACCGGGTCCTCGGCGGTCAATAATTTCGTGTCGATCGCGTTCACCCGGCGCAGACAGGAATAAAGTGTCGTCGTCTTGCCGCAACCGGTCGGGCCCGTCACCACGAAAATGCCGTTCGGCCGCGTGATCACTTCCGTCACGAAATCGTAGACATACTTTGGCAGGCCCAGCGATTCGATCTCCAAACTAACCGAGGAGCGATCCAGCACGCGCAACACCACCGATTCGCCGAAGGCCGTCGGGAGCGTGGACATACGCATGTCCACCTGGCGGCCGGTCAAGCTCATCGAAATACGTCCGTCCTGCGGCAGACGTTTTTCGGAGATGTTCAGATTCGCCATGATCTTCAGGCGGGAGATCACCGGCAGCGCCAGATGCTTCGGCGGCGGCGCCATTTCATACAATGCACCGTCCACGCGGTAACGAATGCGGAACTCCGTTTCAAACGGCTCAAAATGGATGTCAGATGCCCGGTCCTGCACTGCTTGCGAGAGCACCAGGTTCACGAACTTCACGATCGGCACTTCGTTCGCCAGCGCTTCGGCTGCCTTCGCGTCATCGGCCGCCGAGTCGATCTCGCGTTCGATGTTCTTGTTCGAGCCGATCTCCTTCAGGATCTCGGAAAAACTTTCACTTTCCTGCTGGCCGTAAAGGCGTTCCACCACCCGCGCGATCTCGCCCGGGTCCGCCACCACAAATTGCACATCCCGCTTCACCGCGAACTGCACTTCGTCCGCGCGCGCCGGGTCCAGCGGATCCGCCATCGCGATCTGCAACGCCCCGCCGCTGATGCCCACCGGCACACAATGATACATCTGCGCGATCTTCGCCGGGACCAGCTTCAAGATCTCCGCCGAGATTTCGCGATCCTTCAACGAAACGACTTCCGTGCCCAGATGCGTGGCGATCACGTGCAGGATGTCGTCCAGCTTCATGATGCCGAAATCCTGCAGCACCTGGCTCGCCTGCGCGCCACTGCGCTTGATCTCTGCTACGACTTCTTCGTACTGCAAGTCGTCCAGCATCCCCTGATCGTGGATCAGTGACAGCAACGGATTGGAGATTTCTTCTGACATGGCTGAAATTATTTTTTACCGGAACTTACCGCCGCCGCCAGATCCATCTCCTGGAGCTTGGACATGATGGTCGTCGGGTCTTGCGCTTTGTTGATCACTTCCTCGCGGGCGATCATGCCTTTTTCATATTTGTCCAGCAACCACGAGTCCAGCGTCACCATGCCCCACTTCGCGCCCGTCTGGATGTCCGACTGGATGCGGAACGTCTTGTTGTCGCGGATCAGCGCCGCGATGGACGGCGTGTTGATCATGATCTCGAATGCCGCCACGCGGCCCGGCTTGTCGATGCGCGGGATCAGCAACTGCGAGATCACCCCTTGCAATACCGTCGAAAGCTGGATGCGCACCATTTCCTGCTGCTGCGTCGGAAACGCGTTCGTCAAACGGTCGATCGTCTTCGCCGCGCCCGTCGTGTGCAGCGTGCCGAAAACCAAGTGGCCCGTTTCAGCCGCCGTGATGGCCGCCTCGATCGTTTCCAAGTCGCGCATTTCGCCCACCAGAATCATGTCCGGGTCCTGGCGCAACGCGCGGCGCAACGCTTCCGCAAAGTTCGGCACGTCCACGTGCACTTCGCGCTGCGTGATCAGCGACTTCTTGTGTTTGTGATAATATTCGATCGGGTCTTCGATCGTGATCAAGTGCACTTCATCGCGCGTCTCATTCACGATGTTCAGCAGCGAGGCCAGCGTCGTGGATTTGCCGGAACCCGTCGGACCCGTCACCAGGATCAGACCGCGCGGCTTGAACAGCAGTTCCTTCACCGATTCCGGCAGGCCGATCTGTTCAAAGGTCAACATCTTGCTCGGGATCTGCCGCAGCACCATGCCGAAGTTCCCCTTCTCCTTGAACACGCTCACGCGAAAACGCGCTGCTTCACCGAAAGCAAAAGCAAAGTCCGCCCCGCCGCGCTCGCGCACCTGCTGGATGTGTTCCTCGGACGTGATGCTGCGCATCAGTTCTTCCGAGGTCTCCGGCGTGAGCGACGGACCCTCGACGCGGTGCAACGTTCCATGGACACGGATCGTGGGTGAAGCTCCTACACGGGTATGCAAGTCCGAGGCGCCTTCCGACACCACCAATTGCAACAGATCTGACATCGAATATGACATATCAAAACTTCAAAAACTTTATTACTTCTCGCGGACTAAAATCATCGGGTGTTTCGTGTCTGGCATCGTGTATCTACTATCTTTGACCGGATGGAATACAAGTCATCACGTTTCAACTCATCAGGTATCATCGCCCACCGTCGCACGGATGACTTCTTCCGGCGTCGTCAATCCGGCCAGCACCTTCCGGATGCCGTCTTCGCGCAACGTGCGCATGCCCATCTCGCGGGCGCGGGCGCGCAACACGTTCGTCGGCACCTGGTCATAGATCAACTTCCGGCCTTCGTCATCCACCACGAAAATTTCAAAGATGCCGAAGCGTCCCCGGTTGCCGGAGTTGTTGCAATTATTGCAGCCCCGGCCTTTTTGCACGTTCGCATTCTTCACGTCATCCGTCGTCAAACCCAGCGCACGCATTTCCGCATCCGTGGGCACGTACGGCGCCGCACATTTTTTGCAGACCTTGCGCACCAGGCGTTGCGCCATGAGACAGCGGGTCGAGGATGCCACCAAGAACGGCTTCACGCCGATGTCCACCAAACGCGTTACCGCCCCGGGCGCATCGTTCGTGTGGAGCGTGGAAAATACCAAGTGACCGGTCAGTGACGCATTGATGGCAATGGACGCCGTTTCGATATCGCGGATTTCACCGATCATCACGATGTTCGGCGCCTGACGCAGGATCGCGCGCAACGCTCTCGCGAAGGTGAAACCGACGATGTCATTCACCTGCACCTGGTTGATGCCCGCCAGCACATATTCCACCGGGTCTTCCACGGTGATGATCTTGCGGTCCGGCCGGTTGATGAAATTCAAACACGAATAAAGCGTCGTCGTCTTGCCGGAACCCGTCGGCCCCGTCACGAGCAAAATTCCGTCCGGCATCGCGATCAGTCTTTCGAACGTCGCCTGGTCATCGCTCAAGAATCCCAATTCCGGCAACCCGAGCCGCAGACCTTCCTTGTCCAAGATACGCATCACGATGCTTTCGCCGTGATTCGTCGGCAGGCACGAAACGCGCAAGTCGATCAGCTTGCTGCCGACCTTGCTCTGGATGCGTCCGTCCTGCGGGATGCGGTGCTCGGAGATCACCATGCCCGCCTGGATCTTCAAACGCGCGATGATCGCCGCCTGCAATTGTTTCGGCGGCGACTTCATCTCCTGCATCATGCCGTCGATGCGATACCGCAAACGAAATCTTTTTTCCAGCGGTTCCAGGTGGATGTCTGATGCGCGGATCTTGAAAGCGTCCACGATGATCTGGTTCACCAAACGGATCAGCGGCGCGTCCGCTTCGATTTCTCCGCCTTCGTTCACGTTCCCGACCTGGACGTTGTCCTCAGTCAACTGCTGTATGACATCCGTGAACTCCTTGTTCTCCGCCATGCTCCGCTTTTTGTCGCCACCGTAGTACTGGCCCAAGGCCTGTTCGATGTCCTGCTCGGAAGCGACCCGCAGTTCGATTTCCGAACTCAGCAAATGCGTCAGGGAATCGATCGTGTTCAGGTCGGAAGGATCGGCGATCGCCACGGCCACTTTACCGTCCGTCTTGAAAACGGGGATGACGCGATACTTGCGCGCCACGTCGCGGGAGACCATTGAGATGACATCGTCCTCGATCTTCATGCCGGCGAGGTTCACCACTTCCGCGCCGAATTGCGCGGCCTTGGCCTGGGTCACGTCACTGGGGCGGATCACCTTGTTCGCCACCAGCAAGTCCACCACGCCTACGCCTGCGGTTTGGGCCTCCTCACGGGCCCGGGCGACCACTTCAGCGGAGGTGAAGCCAAGGTCAACCAGCAGGTCCAATAAATAATCGTCTTTTTCTGCCACGAGATTTTTTTGCGCGCCCCTTTACTATTGAATTCGGGGGACGCGCTGGGCAGCAGGTTTCCACTTGCCGCCAAAAAAGTCAATGCTCACTGAGCAACTTTTGCAAATTCTCCACTCCTTGGAAAATGGCCGCTAACTGGCTTTTCAGCGGGCTTTTAGCGCCGCCTTCCTGTCGCCCTGCCATCGCCTTCCTGACGTTCCGCCGGTCATTTCCGGTGCAAAGTCCCCGTCCGTACTTCCCAGCGTTGCAGGTCTTTCCCCAGTTCGCTCGGCCAGTTCTCCGCTGTGCACGTCATGAACACCTGGCCCGTGGACCGCCGGGCGTGCTCCAGCAATGGCAGCAGGCCGCTCCGCCGCTTCACATCCAGCTCCCCCATCACGTCGTCGATCAACAGGATCGGGGGCGTCCCCTGGATGCCTCCCAGAAATTCCGCCTGCGCCATCTTCAAGGCGATCGCCAGGGTGCGCTTCTGCCCCTCGCTCCCGAATTGCGCCGCCGACTTTTCGTTTTGCAGGAGTTGCACGTCGTCCCGGTGCGGTCCCACCAGCGTGGCCCGGAAAGTTTTTTCGCGCGCCTGCGCCTTCGCCAGTTCCACCGCAAAATCTCCCTTCACGCTCGGCTGATATTCGATGCGCAATTCTTCCGCATCATTCGAGATGCGGCGATACGCCAGCCGGGCCAACGGCGAAAATTTCGGCACCAGTTCCCGTCTCGCCCGGATCACCTCGTTGCCGAGTTTCACCATTTCCGCGGAAAAACTTTCCAGCGCCGCCTCGTCCGGCGTCCGCTGTTTCAGCAGCGCGTTTCGCGCCCGCACCGTGTGCATGTAGCGCTGGAGCAATGGCAGATACGCCGGCTGCGTCTGCGCCAGCAA
>Ga0206948_1153_pt1 | contig 16156 bp, 12 predicted proteins | sample Alteio_BWOrgHeat_FD_153236 | JGI IMG/M metagenome (GOLD analysis project Ga0206948, IMG submission 153236) | Enriched cells from forest soil in Barre Woods Harvard Forest LTER site, Petersham, Massachusetts, United States -... | ecosystem: Environmental > Terrestrial > Soil > Temperate forest > O... | reverse complement strand
GAATGACGCGGCCTGTTGGTGTTGGCATGGCTGCGGCTGGGTTGCGCCACAGCCGCCCTCCGTTCAAGCTGGAGCGAGTTTTATTGTTTAATCGGTATCGAGAACGAGAAGGAGTTTCAGAATCAAAATGCGCTGGAGAAAATGGATGGTCCCTTGAAATTTGTTGATGATGGGTTCACTCTTGGTTCCGGTTTATGCGTCAATGTCTGCTTATCGCCGATCCGCAGCCGCTCGTGCAGCGGCTGGGGGCGGAGTTTTTTCGGCAGTTACCGGGGGAACCGGGCGTCTACCTGATGCGGGATGCGCGGGAAAGCATTCTTTACGTGGGCAAGGCGAAGAATCTGCGGAAGCGGCTGGGGAGTTATCGCACGGCGAATCCGGACCGGATGGGGCGTCGGCATTTGCGCTTGCTCGGGCAGGTGGCGCGGATTGAGTGGCGGTTGTGCGCGGATGAAGCCGCGGCGCTGGCGCAGGAGGCGGAATTGTTGCGATCAATCCGACCGAAGTTCAATCGTGCCGGAGTTTGGCCAGTAAAACCGCAGGCGCTGTTCTGGCGCGCGGATGAAAGTGGACTGCACCTAAAGATCGGGCCAGCGAACGGACCGATGACCGAGTCGATGATCGACGTCAATACTGCGGCTGTAGAAGTTCACTGGCGCGTCATTGGGCCGATGAAGGGGGCGCGGTGGTTGCGGCTGGCGCTGGGCCGGTTGCTGTGGCTGGCGACGCATGCGGAGGATGGGATTGCGGGATTGCCAACGGGCTGGCATCAGGGGCAGATGGACGCGGAAATTTTTATCCCCTGCGCGAGGCATTTGCCGGAGGTAGCGACCTTGATGCAGGCGTTGAGCGGGACCGGGGTGGAACCGTTGAGGCAGTGGGTTCGGGAAAAGACGAGTTTGATGGTGGCGCCGTTTGAACTGGTTTGGCTGGAGGCGGAATTGGAGGCTTTGGAATTGTTCCGGTTCACGCCAGCGGCTGGGGTGTCGCCGACGGATCAGGTCAGGGATGAGCAACGGATGTTTGCTTTTGCTTGATGGTTTAAAAACAAAGATCAGGTTACCATTATCCCAAATGTCGCCCTGTCACCAGAGTGTAGACCACGAGTGCTGCTCCCAATAGCGGCAACGGGACAAAAGCCAGCCGGATGCGCGGGCCGTGAAAATATTCCGTCAGGTTCGCGCCGAGTTGGGCACCGATCGCGGCGCCGGTGTGCATGACGAGGGCGATGAGGATGTCCACGTTGCCCTTGATGGCATGGCTCACGGTGCCATACCCGGCCGAGATGATGATCTCAAAGAGGTCGGTGCCGACGGCCAGATGCGTGGGCACACCCAGCAAATAAACCAAGGCGGGCATGCGGATATAGCCTGCGCCGCCGCCCAGAAAACCGCTAAAAATTCCGCCGATGAAGGCCACGGCAAGAATGGTCCATAAGGAAATGCTTTTGATGCCAGAAGTCGGGAGTTTGACCATGGGCGGCAGGTGCAACCGCTGAACGTGTTTGGCCAGACCGGACAAGGCCGAGACATCGCCCTTCCCTTTTTCGGCGGAGCCGATGGCATTGGTCTTTTGAAAATTTTTATTCTTCTCCATTTTCAGGGTGCGCCAGCTTTCATAGGCGATGAAAATGGAAATCAGGACGAGCACGATAATGAAAGTGATGCCGACCACCTGGTCCACGTGGCCAAAGCGTTTCAAATATTGAATGCCCTGGGCTCCCAACTCCACGCCGGGGAGTGTGCCAATGACCATGAGCAGGCCGAGTTTGATATCGATGTTACCGAGCTTTCGATGTTGCCGGGCGGCGACGACGGATTTGCCGACGATATGCGCCAAATCAGTGCCGACGACGAAATTCATGGGCACACCAAAGGCAAAGAGCGCGGGGCCGGCCAGAAAACTTCCGCCCACACCAAAAAAACCGCCCAACAAGCCGATGATGAGGCCGGAGGCCATCAAGGCCAGAGGATTGATGTGAGCCCCGGAGATTGGAAAATCCATGGCGGTTTATTTGGTTTTCCGCCGGATGACCTTGAAAAGGCCCGCAGTGACGGCTTCCAACACGGCACCCTGGATCAAAATCAAAAGGAGCGACACGGCGGCGTAGACGATGCGGTGTTGATCAAAAAGCTGCTTGAGCCAGCCGCCGGAGAAGTGCAGGGCGAGCAGGTAATAAATGAAAACGAAGACGGCATAGAATAATACTTCGGTGAGAAAGGTGATGACGTCCCGTTTTTTAAGATGCTTGTCCTTTGGTTTAGGCATGGCATCGATCCTTGGTTCGCATGTGGTTAAAGTGGCACGGGTTGGGGGAAAGTGCAAAAGTGCGGAAGGTTTTGAGTTTCACGGCACGGGGAGGCAGAGTGAAACAGGGTTGGAGCAGGCGTCTGTGGACCATGTGAGCATTGCCACGTTCGCGGCGCCCGCGGAGCGGTCGCCCTACCCGCTTTTGGGTAAATCGCATGTCCAACTACAAATTAAACATGGAATGGGGAAAATAATTGGTTCGCCTATGGCTCAAAAAAAGTTCTCCTCATCCTAACCTTCTCCTCCAAGGAGAAGGAACGCGTTTTGGAAGCGTGCGTGTTGGCGCGTTCGGGGAAATTTGAGTCACCTCACGTCGTCTCCCACAAATGATGGATTCTTGGTGGAAGATTGGTGGAGGTCTGAGGATTGAAGTACCATTTGAAAGTCAGCTTGAGCCGGCTCGCGATGTTTTGAAATAACGACAGCCGGTGAGCGATAGAACATTGCTGCGCCCGGGGACGGGCGCGGTCCGGGGCGTGCTGGAATTAGACTTTTGCTCGAGCGCGGCTGTGCTATACTGGACCCCATGTTTCGTACGCAGGATTTACATGTCCGGGAAATCGTCCCGCTGCTCGCGCCGCGCGCCATCAAGGCCGTGAAGCCGGTCAGCGAACAAGCCAATGCGACCGTGGCCCGCAGCCGCGAACGCGTCATCCGCATCTTGCGCCAGGAGGATCCGCGCATGCTGGTGGTGATCGGGCCGTGCTCGATCCACGATGAGAAGAGTGCCTTGGAATACGCCACCCGCCTGAATGCGTTGCGCAAGGAATTTGCCGACCGCATGGAGATCGTGATGCGCGTCTATTTTGAGAAGCCGCGCACGACGATCGGCTGGAAGGGGTTGATCAATGATCCGCATCTCGACGGTTCACAGGACATCGAGACGGGCTTGAAGATCGCGCGCGACCTGTTGCAGCGGATCCTGGAAATGGGTTTGCCGGCGGCGACGGAATTTCTGGACCCGATCGTGCCGCAATACATCGCGGACCTGATCACGTGGGCGGCGATCGGCGCGCGCACGACGGAATCGCAGACGCATCGCGAAATGGCGAGCGGTTTGTCGATGCCGGTGGGCTTGAAGAACAGCACGGACGGCAGCCTGCAGGTGGCGATCGATGCGATGGGCGCGACGCGTCATCCGCACAGTTTTCTGGGCATCAACGAAGACGGCGCGACGAGCGTGGTGCGCACGAACGGCAACCCGAACGCGCACGTGGTGCTGCGCGGGGGCCGGGCGATGACGAATTACGATCCGGCAAGCATCCGCGCGGCGGAGGAGAAATTGACGTCGGAAAAATTGCCGGCGGTGATGATGGTGGATTGCAGCCATGCGAATTCTTCAAAGCAGTTCGCGAAGCAGGAGGATGTGTGGCACAGCGTGATCGAACAGCGGATCGGCGGCACGAAGTCGCTGATCGGTCTGATGGTGGAAAGCCATTTGAACGAGGGCAACCAGCCGATCCCGAAGAATCATTCGGAACTGCGCTACGGCGTGAGCATCACGGATTCATGCATCGGCTGGGAAACGACGGAGCGGATGTTGCGCTGGGGATATGAGGCGATGGAGAAGGTGATCCCGGGCAAGTCGGTGGCGGCTTAAATCGGTGCGCGGGGATCCGCATTATTTGGTAGAATTTTCCCTCACCCTAGCCCTCTCCCATCGGATGGGAGAGGGAAAGCCTGCGGGGAGGCTTCTTTTCTTGAAGGCGCTTTGAACCAGCGACACTGGAACCTAAAATTTCAAAGGAAGATTTATGTGCATGAAATACACATCTTTGCTTTTAAGTATTTCCCTATGCGGATGCCTCGCAGTCCACACTGGCAATAATTTTGATGCTAGCAAGGTAGCAGAGATTAAAAATGAGCAGACAACAGAAGTTCAATTGATAGCCATGTTTGGTAAACCAAACTTTCGGAACTCTGATATCCATGCGGGAAACACGCTAACGTGGTCATATAGTTCCGGCCAAGCCGGCTTCAGCGGCGCCACTTCTACTAATAAGACTCTTACGGTCTGGCTAGATCAAACCAGCGTCGTTACAAACTTCGATTATTCAACCGGGGCATTTGACTCCTCTGCGAAATAAATTCTCATCTTTCGCAAATATGGAAGCAGCGCAGAGTAAAAAGTGCGGGCTGGTCCTACGAAGATTTATTGGAGCATTCTCACCACAAGTGACAACTGCGTTGCCAGCGGACCGCGCGGCGCACGGTCCCTACCAGCCGTGGGCAATTCGTAAAGTTTTTGAAATGAGATTGATTACGAGGACGAGAACGAGGACGAGGAGGAATTTTTTACCACGCTTTTGACAAGGCGTGGGCGGGATGATGGATGCATATTTCTGCGCCCGGGGACGGGCGCGGGCCGGCAAAAAAACCTCTCCGCCCATTGGACGGAGAGGTTTGAAAGGTGATTCGATTTTTTTTAACGCCTCAGAAGGCGTAGCCCACGGAGAAGGCGAGCGTGGGGACCAAAAAGGAATAGCGGCCGCCGGAGGTGGCTCCAGTAAACGGATTGGTATTGCCGGGGTCGGCGGGCACGCTGCGGGTGCCACCGATCAACTGGGTGGCCAGCGACCAGTGCCAATGTTCGCAATTGCGGCCCACGCCAATGCTGCCGACATGCAATCCGGCGTCCGGAACGGCGGCGGTGTAATCCTCGGAGGAGGTGGTGGAGGTACTGTAGAAATACCCGGCACTAGCGTACCAGCCATCGCCAAAATAACGCGTGGCGCCGAACTTGAACTGCCAGCTATCATGCCAGTTCAAAGCAAGAATCAGGTTCTGGCCAAAAATATTCTTGGTGCCATGCAAATTCACGTTGCCAAGTGTATTCCAGTTGATGTAGTCGACATCGCCTTCAAAATTCCAGTTCTGGGTGGGCCGATAGGAGATGCCGCCGGAGAGGATCTGGGGGAAATGCACATCGCCGGTGGTACCGGTGGAAAACACCGCACCATTGCCGGGACCGTAAGTCGAGGTGCCGCTGAAATTCATGTCGGTGGCGAGCTTGTAATCCAGGCCGAACGACAACTGAGAAATGGGTTTCCACATCAGCCCGGCGGTCAGACCGAAGTTAAAGGCATCGCCCTTGAATTCATAATAATCGAAGGCGCTGGTGAGGCCGCGATTGAACCCGATCTTGGCATAGTTGAATGTGGGGCCGACGGCGAAAGACAAAGTATGGACCGGTTCCACGGCGATCACCGGATTAATGGTGATGTAATACAGGCGGGAATTGAGGGCCTCGGTGCGGAGGCTGGATTGCTGCGGCCATTTCACGCCGAGGCCGAAGGGCGCATAGATGCCCAAGCCATAGGAAATGGGGACGGGCGAATTGCTGATGGAGTGAGTAAAGTAGAGTTCCGGAATGGGAACGATCTCAAACTTGGTATTGGCCTGGGACGCGCCATTGGGGGAATTGTAATGGACGTTGATGCCGAGATAATTCAGATCGCCAAACTGGATGACGGTTCCGGGAATCTGGGTGATGCCGGCGGGATTGTAGTAAATGGCGGAGGGATTATCGGCGGTGGCGGCGACGGCATTACCGCGACCGATGGCGAAAGCGTCCTGGTTGGGCACGAGGAAGCCGAGCCCGTAGGAATGAGTGGCGCCGAGCAGTACCGACCCGAGAGTCAGCAGTACGGTGCTTTGGCGCAGTTTATTTTGATCCAGTTGTTTTATCATAGGTTTTTCAGGCGTTTCAACGATTTAGGACATCCTTGTCCTGCCGCTGGACATCCCATCCATGTTTTGGGCGGCGTTTTGTCCGTTGATTGTCATTTTGTTTGTGACATACCGAGCCTAAGCAGCGGCAATGCCACATAATGTGACGGAGACGCGACTCGGCTCAATGCTGAGGTGATCCGACTGGTGCTATTTGAACTTGAGAATCTTTACAAAGAACAGTCCGGGCCGGTCAAAATGAACCGGCGATCAGCCCAAGTTTAACTCCTGCCCAAGCTGGCAGACTGGACTGACTATGGAATCGATAACCCGTATGAAAAAACTTTGGTGACGCCTTTCAAGACGGCAAAGTTTTTCAGCTCTACTTTTTACAGCGGTAATTTAACCGCCACCAAACCGCCAACACAGGTCGCACGCAACGCTGCGCTGCGCCACCTTATCAAAGGTCAAAGATGGTGTGTTCTTCGGTGAAAAACACGGAACAATTGGGTAAATCGCAGAAACGGCCTTCATCCGTGGCCAAAATGGCGTTGGCCTGCTGGCCTTCGGGCGAGCTGAGGGCGGCGACGAGGTCTTCGGCGGAATTCCACCAGACTTCGGTGATGCCATCGTAGGGCGGCTTGGTGCCACGGGGAATCTGGGCGGCGGCGTTCAACTCGGTATCCAAGGTGTGGCTCTGGACGTATTTTTTGGCGCGGAGAGCCTTGGCATAACTGCGCACGAGGGGGCCGTGATTTTCCAACCAGTATTTTTTGAAGGCTTCGGGAGTGACGTTGGGATGCCGGCGGACGCAGTAGACAAATTTCAGCATATAAAGCCTTTTTGATTAATTTAAAGGCGACTCTAGTGCCGTTACGCAATTGTGTCCAGAAAGATTATTTGAGGCTTGGATTTTTGTTCCAAAGTTGGCTACTGTCGGCGTGGGTACTATATTTGGCCGTAAATCCGGCATGAAAACTGCAAAGAGAGGGCGGACCAGTGGTATGATCCGGGGCCGTTCGCCGGGCCGGCGGGGCAGAATTTACACGTAAATCATTTAAGAATTCATGGATAACAATGTAGTCAGCAATGCGCTCAAAGACAGCCTGGTGATCTGCCGGAGCAGTCTGAAGCAGGAAGTGCGCGGACGGCTGGTCAAATTCACGCGCACGGCGGCGAGCTTTGAGATCTTCAGCCCGGACATTGATCTGCGGGTGTCTGAAATCCTGACGGATTTCACGATCATCTTTCACGAGCGCGCACTGTACTCCGGCAAAGCGACGGTGAACGCGCTGGTCGGTGTAGGCCACAGTTTGCTGTGCTCAGCGACACTGGAGGAAGCTTCGTGGAAAGATCTGCAGCCGGGTGAAGAGGCGCTGACGCCGGCGTTCCTGCAGGAAAAATTCGCGGAGTTCCTGGGCGCATGGCAGAAGTCGTACAAGATCAAACCAGAGTTCAAAAACATCGTGGCGGACATGAATAATTTCCTGTCTGATTTCCGGCTGTGGACGGACCAGGTGGAAGCGGGCTTGCAGGGGGATAAATCCGGGAAGCGGGAACGCGAGATCGCCGAAGTGATTTCCCAGAGCGCCTTTCCGGCGATCGACACGTTGTTCGACAAATATGAGCAGAGCGCGAGCCGGATCGAGAGCGGCTTGGAATCGCAGCATCAGGCGTATGTGCGGCGGCAGTTGCAACCGTTGCTGTTGTGCGCGCCGTTCGCGAACCGCGCGGTGACGAAGCCGATGGGTTACGCAGGCGATTACGGGATCGTGAACATGATTTTGGAAGACCCGCACAAGGGCGACTCGCTATACGCGAAGATTTTGCATCGTTGGTTCGTGAAACAGCCGCCGGCGGAGGCGCACCGCAACCGGGTGAAATATTTGACGGCGCGGCTGCTGGAGGAATCGTTGCGCGCGGCGCGCTCGAAAGACAAAGTAATGCGGGTGTATAACGTGGGAGCGGGACCGGCGCGCGAAGTGCAGGATTTCATGGCGCAGCAGGATATCTCGAACACGGGCGATTTCACGCTGGTGGATTTCAGCGAGGAAACGCTGGCGCACGGTCAAAAAGTTTTGTCCGAGAGCAAATCCCGCAACCAGCGCAAGACGAACCTGCGTTTCATCAAGAAATCGGTGGCGCAACTTTTGAAGAGCGAAGGCAAGATCACGAAGCGCACGCTGGCGCAGCAATATGAGTTCGTCTATTGCGCGGGGCTGTTTGATTACCTGACGGATGCGGTGTGCAAGGAGTTCATGAATGTGCTATACGGCATGGTGGCGCCCGGCGGTTTGCTGGTGGCCACGAACGTGGATTCTTGCAACCCGATCAAACACTGGCTTTCTGACATCCTGGAATGGCATTTAATCTATCGCAACAATGCGGACATGCTGGCGCTGCGCCCGGATGACGCGAGCCCGGAAGATACGCGGCTGGTTTCTGATCCTACGGGAGTGAACATCTACATCGAGGTGCGCAAGCCGGCATGAGTGCCCTGATCAACAATCCGGAGATCCGCGAGGCTTACCGCCGTTACACGCTGGCGAACACGATCCGCAATTCGAAGGTCGCTTTTTTGCTGGTGATGGTGCTGATGCCGGCGGGTTACGTGATGGACCGGGTGGTGTTTCCACAGGAGGCCTATCATTTCCTGCTGCTACGATTGTTGAGCGCGTTGCTAGCGGGGTTGTTGCTGGTGGCGATCACGCGGATCAACTGGCGGGAAACTGTGCTGCGCTTTTTGTGCACGGGCTGGTACCTGGTGCCGGCGGTGATCATCTGCACGATGATCGCGCAAACGAAGGGTTTGGATTCGACGTATTACGCGGGCTTGAACCTGGTGATTCTGGCGATCAGTTCGGTGATCCAGGCGACGTTGTGGGAAAGCATCGTGGCGGTGGGAAGCATTTTGGCGCTGTATGCGATCGCGTGCGCGGTGCCGGGTTTGCCGTTCAACCATCAGATGGCGTTCAACAACGGATTTTTTCTTTTCTGCACCTCGGCGATCGTGGTGACGGGCAATTATTTCTACAACAACCTGCGTTTGCGCGAATTTGCGCTGCGTTACGAACTGGATCAAAACCGGAAGTCATTAGAGGAAACAAACCGCAAGCTGGTGGAACTGGATCAACTCAAGAGCCGGTTCTTCGCCAACGTGAGCCATGAATTACGCACGCCGTTGACGCTGCTGCTCGGGCCGCTGGATGTGTTGATCCAAAAGGCGAGCCGGAGCTTTGATACGGGTTCGGGCGAAATGCTGCTCACGATGCGCGCGAACGGCATGCGCCTGCTGAAGCTGATCAATGACTTGCTGGAATTGATCCGGCTGGAATCGGGGCGGCTGGAGGTCAAGCCCGAGTCGCTATCGATGACGGAATTTGTGACCGGACTTTCCAGTGCGGTGCGACAGATGGCGGTGGAAAAACAGATCTCGCTCGAAACGAAAGTGGATGCCGAACTGGGCGCGGTCATGGCCGACCGCGACAAGCTGGAAAAGATCGTGCTGAACCTGATGTTCAACGCGTTGAAATTCACCCAGGCCAATGGACGCGTCTGGTTGCACACCAAAAAGGACGGGGATTATTATCTGCTGGTCGTCGGGGACACGGGCATGGGCATTGCGGAAAAGAGTTTGCCGTTCGTCTTCGACCGTTTCTGGCAGGAGGATGGTTCCTCACAGCGCAAATTTCAGGGCGTGGGCATCGGCCTGGCGCTGGTGAAAGAATTGACCGAGAACATGGGCGGCGTGGTGACGGTGCAAAGCCAATTGGGCAAAGGCACGGTGTTCACGATAAAACTGCCTTACAAAAAGGCCGATGCGCCGCCGGCCCGGGTTGAAGGTGTGCCCGCTGCGAACGGCGAGAAGATGCATTCGGAAGAATGGCTGGCGAATCTTTACCGCCGGGCGGAACTGTTTCCGATGGCCGCACCGGAGGTCAAAACCGGCACGGGCATCACGACTTTCAAACGGCGCACACAACAACCGCTGGTGCTGGTGGCGGATGACGAACCGGATATGCGGCGCTTCCTGGTGACGCAATTGTCGGACGAATACGAGATCATCGAGGCGGCGGACGGCCAGGCGGCCGCGGAAAAAGCGCAGGAATATCTGCCGGACGTGATCCTGCTGGACCTGATGATGCCACACAAAGACGGCTTGCAGGTGACGAAAGAACTGCGTGCGTATGCGCCCACGGCGAACATTCCCATCATCCTGTTGACGGCCCGCGCGGATGAGGAGGCGAAGTTTGACGCGCTGCAAATGGGGGCCAATGATTTTCTGTCCAAGCCGTTCTCCTCGCACGAACTGCTGGCGCGCATCAAGAACCTGATCGAATCGCACCACGCGCAGCGTAAATTGACGAAGCAGAACCAGGCGTTGTCCGAGGCGATCGAGCAGATCAAGGAGACGGAGATGCAACTGGTGCAGTCGGAAAAACTGTCATCGCTGGGCCGTATGAGCGCGGGCATCATCCACGAGATCAACAACCCGTTGAATTTTTCCATCACGGGTCTGTTCACGCTGCGCAACAAGGGCAAAAAACTTTCGCCGGAAGACCGGCCGGAATACGACGCGATCTTGAACGACATCGAGGAAGGTTTGAAACGCGTGCGCAACATCGTGTCCGACCTGCGGACGTTCACGCATCCGGGCGGCGGCACGGGCGAACCGGTGGAAGCTCGCGATGCCTCGGACGCGGCGGTGCGGTTCCTGGGCGGCGAATGGAAAGACGTGGTGCAGATCCACCAGGAGATCGATCCAATCCAGGGATTATGGGCCAACCGCAACAAGCTGATCCATGTGCTGGTGAACCTGATGCAGAACGCAATCGATGCGTTGCGCGAAAAACAATTTCCTGACGGTGAAAAACCGCAGATCTGGCTGCGCGGCAAGCTGGATGGCGAGCGGAGTCTGATCATCATCCGTGACAACGGCCCGGGCATCGAGCCCAAGATCATGGACAAAATTTTTGACCCGTTCTTCACGACGAAAGAAGTGGGCAAGGGCATGGGCCTGGGGTTGAGCATTTGTTATCGCATCGTGCAGGGCTACGGCGGAAAAATTTCTGTGCGCAGCGAAAAAGGAGAGTACTGTGAATTCACGCTGGACTTCCCCGCCGATGCGGAAGCGGCCACCGAACTGGAAATTGAACATGGAGAACAATCAATACGATTATAAGAAATTCGGGGTCCTGTATGTGGACGACGAAGAGCGGTCGCTGACCAACTTCACCCGCGCCTTTGGCGACGAGTTCCGGCTGTTCACGGCCACGAGCGCGCAGGCCGGCCTGAAAATCCTGGAAGAACACGCGGACGACATCGGCATCCTGATGACGGACCAGCGGATGCCGGGCGAAAAAGGTGTCTGGCTGCTGGAACGGGCGCGCCTGCTGCGCCCGCGAGTATTGCGCATGCTGGTGACGGCATTTGCGGACATGGACGCGGCGATCGCGGCGGTGAACAGCGGGGCGATCTACAAATATATCACCAAACCGTGGGACCCGGCGCAACTGGAGTTGACCCTGCGCCAGGGGTTGGAATTTTTCATGGTGGCAGCGGAGCGCGACCAGTTGCTCACGGAAAAAATGTCGGTCTTGCGCAACATGATGATCGCGGACCGCATCGTAAGCCTCGGTTTGCTGGCCGCCGGTTTGAGCCATCATATCCGCAATTCGATGGTGGCGGTGAAAACCTTCCTGGAACTGGCCCCGATGAAGATGGCCGAGGAAAAAAACAACAGCGCCGGCCTGCGTGATCCCGATTTCTGGCGCGATTACCACCAGAACGTCCAGGGACAGATTGAAAAGATCAATAATCTGCTGGGCGACCTGCGCTCCGCCTCGGAAAACAACAAGAACGGCGAGCCATTTGCCGATGAGATCAATATCAAAGCGGCTCTGGGTGGTCGCTTGGACGCCATGCGCGATGCATTTGCAGCCCGCCGCCTGATCGTGGAGAATCAGATTCCCGAGTCGCTGCCCCCGATGCGCGTGGACAAGCCGAAATTCGACCGGTTGTTCGATTTATTATTGAAAGACGAGCTGGCCATGCTGCCCGCAGGCAGCAGCATCACGTTGACCGCCGAGATCGAAGGCACCCAGGCGGTGATCCGCCTCACGGACAACGGTCCGGCGTTGCCGCCCACGGCATTGCAGGTGGTCTTGGATCCTTTCACAGTCACCACCGGTTCGCCTTCGGAATATGGCATCAATCTGATGGCCTGCTTCTTCATTGCCCATCATCACGGGGGCAAGATCGAGGCTCAAAGCCTGCCCGGCGGGAATGTTTTCACCGTTCGCCTGCCGCTTAAACCGGAACGTGCGCCCGCTGCACCGGCCGAAGAAACCACCTTCCTCAAACGCGCCCTGCTCAACGAGGAATTGTGGGATAAATTGATCACCCACGGCTAAAAAGAGGTTCAAAAAAAGTTCATTGCGACTCCCCAGAATGTTTGGTTGACGACTGTGTCAGGGTCGTGGAAGATGTCCATGGTTTAGCGAGCTATGGAATTAACAGAACGCATTAACCAATTGTAGGGATTCAGATGAATACCATCCTGGTCTTGTCGCCCCATCCAGATTTTGCCGAGGCCGTTCGCAGCGCCCTTATCCCGGAACGTTACCGAATGATTCATCGCACGAGTGCCGATGAAGGCGAACCCCTGCTCGTGCACGGCCTGGTCAGCACTTGTATTTTGGATGCGGACTTATTGGGCGTGGAGAGCGTGTGGATCATCGAACGGCTCCGTCGGCGCGATGCGAAGATTCCCATCATCGCTTATACTTCCAACACCCAGTCGGATTGGGAGGAAGAAGCTTTCCTGCGCGGAGTCACCCATGTTTTGACCAAACCGGTACGTCAACGGTTGTTGAATTCGGTTTTGGAACGCCTGGCCACAACGAATCCGGTACAACGCTTCAGTCCGTCCGTCCCTGCGGGCAATACTGCCATTTTCACTCGCGCGGCGAGTAATCCGGAAGCGGCCAACCAGTTCGTCAACACCTCGCAAACGCTGGATGTGCTGCGCGATTTCTCCTCCATCCTGACGCATTCGCTGGATGCCGAGGCCATGTTGAAGCAGTTCCTGTTGTTTCTCCGGGAAATCCTCAGTGTCAACCGCGCAGCCATCTTCTTGAACCGCCCGTGTGCGCCCATCGCCGAAGCTGCGACCCAGGAAGAGTCCCGCCGGTTGCGCTCGGCGGCAGCCATCGGTCTGGCTTCCGGGCTGCTGGAACATTTTGAATTGTCACTGGATTCCGGGATCGGCGCCCAAGTGGCCCGGCTCGGACGCATTTTGCGCCGGGACACCGAAGAAGCCCGGGCCGACGGCGAGGCCACGAAGGAATTTGAACTGCTGGGCACCCAGGTGGCCGTGCCCATCCCGGGCCGCGACACCATCATTGGCGTGGCCGTTTTTGACGGGCGCGTAACGGGCGAACCGCTCGTGAACGTTGAGTTGGAATTGATCTTTCACCTGTTGGAACAGGTCGGTTTGGCGTTGCGCAACATCTGGTTACACGATCAGCTTTCCGGCAATCATGAGATGATGACGGATGTGCTGCGTGAGTTAAGCAGTGCGTGCATCGTGGTGGGTCGCGACCTGAAAGTACTCCACGCGAACAAGGCGGCCAAGCGTCATTTCGGACGGAAAAACGAGCGCACTGGTGGTTTGGAATTCAGCGATCTGCCTCAACAATTGGGCGGCAAGATCTATCAAGTGCTGAAGACAGGTTCAGCCTTGGAATCGTTCCGTTACGAACCGGATAATTCTCCCGGCACCATTTATAATATCAGCGTAGTACCCTTTCAGCGCGGTAATTCGGCTTTGCCAAGCTCCGCCCTGCTCACGGCGGATGATCTTTCCCAAAGCGAACAACTCCGGCGTCTGGAAGTGGAAACTGCCAATTTGCGCCTCATCCGCACGATGGCGGATCGCATGGCTCATGAGATCGGCAATGCCATGGTGCCGCTGTCCACGCACCAGCAATTGCTTGGCGAAAAATTCAACGACAAGGAATTCCGCGCCTCGCTCGATCACGCGATGGGCGAAGGGGTCAAGCGCGTTTCACGATTGATCAACCAGATGCGCTTTCTCGCACGCGATGGTTATATCGAACAGGAACAGTTCCCGGTCGAAAAACTGGTGGAAGAAGCCTATCAGGACGCGGTCAAGCAACAGCCGGCGGACGGGGCTCAACTTAAAGTCGAAAACACTGGCAAACCGGTGATTGTCATGGGGGATCGCGCGGCCCTGAAACATGCTCTTTCTGAAGTCATGCTTAATGCGTTGCAGGCCAATCCCAAGGGCGCCCGCATTGGTGTCAAATTGCAGACAGACGGTCCCGTGGGCAACCGTGCCCTGACCATCGAAGTTGAGGATAACGGCTCTGGCTTCACCACGGAAGCGGCCAAAAAAGTTCCTGCACCTTTTTATACTACGCGCAACGTCGGATTGGGCCTCGGCTTGGCGGTCACTCAAAAAATCATCGAGAATCATCACGGGAAGCTGGAGATCGTGCCCTCCCCTTCAGGCATTGTACGCGTCTCCCTACCGATCGAATCCAACGGCGCAAACCGCTGATCACAGCGCGGCTGCTTTTTACCTCTCTACGATTTAAAATCAAAACCCGTCAGCAATGCTGACGGGTTTTGTCTTAAAAGATCCGGCCCGGGTTTGAACGGGCGACGGTTAAAATATCAGGCGTCGAATACTAGGCGCCATTATCGCCGATCGCTTCCACAGGGCAGCCTTCCTTGGCTTCCTTGCAGCGGGCTTCTTCATCCGGTGAACCGGGCTGCTTGTAGACGAGCGAGTAACCGCCGTCGTCATTGCGTTTAAAATTGTCCGGGGCGGTTTCGCGGCACAGATCGCAGTCAATGCACTGGTTGTCCACGTAATACTTGCCGGTGATATTTTCGGGATATTTATTTGCTACATCGGCCATAAAATTTAGATCAATTAGGAGCGCAATTATGCCAGCCACCGCGCTGATGGCAAGCGGGATTTGTCGCCCCGTGCCCTGAAATAACTTTTTCTCGACCTCATTTTTCCCTATTGTCCATGCATGCGACAAGGGACTTTGCGCCGGACTAAAATCATATCAACCCTCGGCCCCGCCACGGACTCTGCCGTGATGATCGGCAAGCTGATCGACGCGGGCGTGAACATCTTCCGCCTGAACATGTCCCATGCGCCCCATGACTGGGTGCGCCGGGTCTTTGCCGATATCCGCGCCGAATCCCTCAAACGCTCCGTCCATACGGGCATCCTCATGGATACCCAGGGTCCGGCCATCCGCACCGGCGATATCAGCGTACCCCTCGATCTGCAACCGGGCCAGAAATTCACCCTCACCGTGCGCGGCGAAAAAAGCGAGGAAGAACATTCCGTGGACGTCAATTACGAGAATTTCGTGAACGACATCAGCGTGGGCGACGTGGTGCTCATCGACAACGGCACCATCCAGATGAAGGTGCTCGCTAAGGACGGGAACAAGGTGGAATGCGAAGTCCTCACCGAGGGCAAGCTCGGCAGCCGCCGCCACATCAACCTGCCCGGCGTCAAAGTCAGCCTCCCTGCCCTCACCGCCAAGGACATCAAGGACGTCAAACTCGGCCTGGAACTGAACGTCGATTTCATCGCCCTCTCGTTCGTGCGCGAATCCCGCGACCTGCTCCAGCTCCGCGAAATGTTTGAAGAAGGCAAGCCACACCCGCTCGTCGTGGCCAAGATTGAGGACCAGGAAGCCATCAAAAATTTGGAAGCCATCGTCCTCGAAGCCGATGGCATCATGGTTGCGCGCGGCGATCTAGGCATTGAGATACCCTACGAAGAACTGCCCATCGTCCAACGCCGGATCGTGAAGACCTGCCTGCGCATCGGCCGGCCGGTCATTGTGGCCACCCATATGCTGGAAAGCATGATTGAATCTCCGATGCCGACCCGCGCCGAAGTAACCGATGTGGCCAATGCGATTTTCGAGGAGGCAGACGCCATCATGCTCAGCGGTGAAACCACCGTGGGCAAATACCCGCTGAAATGCATCGAAGTTTTCGACAAGATCTCCACGCGTATCGAACGCAGCGGCAGCGCACAATTCCATGAGGCAGCGGAACTTACCTCGGCACGGCAGAAACTCGTCAAGAGCGCCGTGGTGATGGCCAATGAGTTGAA
>Ga0206948_1152_pt1 | contig 16263 bp, 21 predicted proteins | sample Alteio_BWOrgHeat_FD_153236 | JGI IMG/M metagenome (GOLD analysis project Ga0206948, IMG submission 153236) | Enriched cells from forest soil in Barre Woods Harvard Forest LTER site, Petersham, Massachusetts, United States -... | ecosystem: Environmental > Terrestrial > Soil > Temperate forest > O... | reverse complement strand
GCTGACGGGCCAGGCGGAGGAGGCGCTGCGGAAGGAGATCGCGTCGGAGTCGAACGGCCAGATACAGCTCGCTAGCTTCACGAAGACGGACGGCCAGGACACGGAGGCGTTCGGCGTCAAGGGATACCGGCTCCGCTTCGACGCGGAGATATCCTTCTCCTCGGGCGGGTACTGGCTGACCCACAATCCGATGGCGGGCGGGAGCCTGACGTTCACCTTCTCGCCGACGCAGATCGCGTTCGGGGGCATGAACGGCGAGACTCAGGTCGGCGCGGGGAGCCGCGTCAGGATCTCGGGGACGATGAGCGGCCAGAAGTCGGAGGCCGGCTGGCAGTTCAGCTACTCCGACGGGCAGATGCGCAACTGATTTTGCACAGACGACCGCACGGGTGCGCGAGCGGGCTATGCTCGCGTCGGCAGATCTTCTTGCCGCTGTCGGTGGGCCACCGCCAACCCGACGGCGCCGAAGATGTCCATCCTCGCGTCCTCGCTCTCCCACGGCCTGCGCCCAGCCGGCAACCGCGCGGAGAGCTCATCCGGAAAGCGCTTCGCCATCAGTTCCGCCATCTCAAGCTTCGTCCCGGACTCGCTCCCGAGGAGCAGGCGGCGCAGCTCACGAGCCGCGATCTTCGCAACCCGCAGCTTGCGCTTCCGCGACAGGGCGACGATCCGCCGGTCCAACCGCTTGATGCGCGAGCAACGGAAAGTTCCCCTGGCGTTCACGTCCTGAAGCACCAGTTGGTCCGGCACGCTCCGGGCGATCACCTTCCCGATCCGGGCCAGCGCCAGGGCGTTCTTCTCCCCCTTGACCGTCGTTTTCCCGTAGTCGACAAGGGCGCCGCCGTCCTCCATGACGGCATAGCCGAAGCCCCGGCTGGAAAGCGAGACGGCCAAAATGCGGGACTGCTGTGTATTACTATTCATTGAACTTAGGTTAATTTTTAATTCTGGCGGCGAGGCCGTTAACGGCCTCTTGGCGCTTGGGATTGGGTTTCTTCGCCGTGCGGTGGCGCAGCACGGCGGCCCGGGCCGCCACCGCCTGCTCCGCCTCCTCGTAGAGGCCGGCGAACAGCTCGCGGACGGTCCTCCCGTACACGGCCTCGTAGGCCAGCGCGGTGCGCAGGTCCGGCAGCCGCGCCGAGAGCTCGTGGCGGCACGCCTTGGCACCCATGCCGCCGCCGCTGACGCCGATAAGAAAGCCCACCTCCTCCTGGGAGAGTGTCAGCCGTCTGCGGTGGGTTCGTAGGTAGTTTGGAAGCGATGCCATCTGGAACGAACTCTGCGCGAGTTCAGAGCGAACAGTACGCCCGGGACGGCGGACGCCGTAGGGGGTGGAACTTGCCGGATCTGGCAAGCCGCACGGAAGGACTGTCTAGCATTTTCATCGCAAGATTTAGTCAATTTTTTGTCAAGAAATGCCTGTTGTCAGAACCAGCTTTGGCGTGGCATATGCGGGCAACTTGTGACGCGACGAGCGGGCGGGCGAACTCTGAAGTTTGCCAATTCGGCAAAATCTAACGTCTCATAGGATATGGATAATTCCCTATCATTGCGGCATGGGCAACCCATCAATCCCATCGGTTGCGAAAGGAATTGCCCGTGATACCATGATTGAACCCCAATCGAACGGTGAGGAATCCCACTCCTCTGCAACGGAACAGCCCTTGAGTCCGGAAACCATTCACGCGCTGCAGGAACTCGGCGGCATCTTCGAGGGAATCCATCGCCGACTTGCCTCAGAGGGATATGTCATCCGAGAAGGGAAGTTTTTAAAGCCGACGACGGATGAAACTAAAGATGGAACAGACCGACCAAAAAAATGAATTGCAGACACTGAAAAACATTTCAGCGGGTAAATACCGGCAGTCTTACCTGATATATGTCCGAAAAAGCACCGATGAGCCGAACAACCAGAAAAACTCCATCGCCTACCAAAAGAGCGAAGGCGCCAGATTCGCCGCCCGAGAAAGGCTTCCGATCGCCCCTCTCACTTTGCCCGGCCTGTGCCTGACGGGCGTCATCTCCGAAAAGCACTCTGGGTTCAAGGAAAACGACGACCTCACTTTCACCAAGGACGGCCGGGTCCAGTACCAGATCGACAGGCCGAAATTTCAGAGGCTCGTTCAGTATTTGAGCCAGGGATCCTTCAGGGGCGTCGTCTGTCTGTGCTGGGATCGTGTGAGCCGCAACAAGGGCGACGACACCATCATCCGCAAGCTCATGCGGAAGGGAGTGGACTTCCGATTCGTGTATGCCAACTACGACAAGACGAGTGCCGGGGCGCTCCACATGGACATTGACGGGATGTTTTCCGAGCACCATTCGCGCGTAACCAGCGAAAAGGTGCGCCTAGCCACAGAGAGCCTGAGGGAACGCGGATTCGTCACCTGCAGGGCGCCCATCGGCTATTTGAACCAAGGGAACACCAAGCACAAGCCATTCGACCCTGAACGCGCGCCACTCATCAAAAAGTTCTTTGAATTCTATGCCACCGGGGGCTGGACGCTCTCCGATTTGGCGCGTTTTGCCAACAGGCACGGTTTCACCACGGCCCCGATGCGCCGCCGCCGCACCCAGGACGAAATGCTGTCCGAGGATGCCGAGGATGCCATAATCGAAAAAGTCTCGCGCCCGGTGACGGTCGCCCACGTACACAAGATTCTGACGAACCCCTTCTACACCGGCAGGACGCCGGGTAAGGATGGCAAATATGTGTCCAGCGCCAGCCATGAAAGGCTTGTTTCGGACGAGCTTTTCAAAGAGGTTCAACAGGCGCTAAAAGGGAAAAGGGTGAGCGCGCATTATACGGAGAAGCTTTATCTTCCCTTTCGGGGTCTTGTGCGCTGTACGGGCTGTGGCCGCGTTTACACACCCTATCTGCAGAAAGGAATCCAATATTTTGGCTCGCGTTGCGCGGCATCCTGTACGAATCCGAAAAAGAGTTTTAACGCACCATTTCTGGAAGAAGAAGTCGCCAAATACATAGATCGTTTGACCCTGACCGAAAAGGAACGGAATCAGTTGGATTCGGCAGCATCAAACGACGTTTCCCATTTTGAGGAAAAGCGCTTGGCAAGGATTGAGGCGGATTGCCGCAGACAGAAAAAGATACGCGAGGATCTGGCGTATTTGAGGGCCAACAAGTTGAACCTCCTCAAAAGCGGCGTCTACACGCCGGAATTGTTGGTGGTCGAGGAGGCAAATTTGAACGCAGAATTGATCACGCTTCAGAACGGGAAACTTGTTTCCGACCCGCCAATGCAGGCGGTGGTGGAAAGCACGCTAAAACTTTCCGAACTGCTAAGAAATGGCTCTGCATATTACCGAAACGCAAAATCGCCGGAAAAGGAGCAAATTATCAGGGTGGTCTTTTCCGAACTGAACATTTCCGGAAATACGTTGGAATATAAGTCTAAAAATGGGTTTCAAGCCTTGCAAAACCGATTTTTAGCTACTGGCGGGCAATCTACTTGGCTTCTCGAAGCTGTGAAGATACACAGCTACGTCGAGGAGAGCATACAGACTTGAAGGATCTACTCGATGCGAGATCAGCAAATGACCCCTGAATCCGACGGGGCTTGCCGCTCCGGCAAGTTCTGACGCCTCCCGCCTTTAATGTGGCCCACTAGTATAACTTCCATGCACCACAGATTCAAACAGTACCCCAACTCGCTCCGCAGGCACCGCAAAGCAGCCGGATTGCGCCAGCTCGAGGTCGCGCGGGCGCTCGGGCTCAACACCATTGAGCGGATCTCCAAATGGGAGAACGGTCATTCCATCCCGAAAGGGAAAAGCCTATTCCGTCTCGCCGTTCTCTACCGGGTACCGCCTCAGCAACTATTCAGCGAGATGTACGGGGCCAGTTGGAATCCGGCCTCCCCGCCGGCTTCGGAAGCGGATATCCCGGCGGAGGAGTAAATACCGCGCCGTCGATTAACCACCCTTCTGAAACGAGGCGGCCGTGGATGCCTCGCAGCACTTCCCCGAGCTGCCGTGACGCAGCAACCGAGCCAATCAGCGCAACTCCTGAGAGCATTGTGAAATAGATCATAATCATTTTGCCACCGTAGATTCACCTCGGCAGTTTTCAGAATCTTTCCCACATTTGACCTTGGCATTGTGAATCAATGAGGGCATTAAACCGCATGCCGTTGATACCAATTTGGTACCACCCCCAAAGAAAAAACAGCCAGAGCTGATGAAAACCGCAATAAATGCTGACATTGTTGAACTTCCGCCGCCATCGCACCCGGAGATTTTTGAATCGTTGTGTTTAGATTTGTGGAAAGACGTGTGGAAGGATTTAGGGGCGCAAAAAAATGGACGCCGTGGACAAAAACAGGATGGAGTTGATATATTTGGAAAAAGCGACGGCAAATGGGAAGGTGTTCAGTGCAAACAAAAAGACGGCCTCTTGTGGAAAACAATTTCGATTGCAGAGCTTGAGAAGGAAGTTCAGGCCGCATTACAATTTCACCCTCCACTAAATAAATTTATCCTTGCCACAACAGGCGTTCGCGATAACGAAGTACAAAAAAGGGCAAGATTACTCACCGAAGAGCACAAGGCAAAAAATCTGTTCACAGTGGAAGTTTGGTCGTGGCGTGAAATTTGGCCTGAGCTGTGCCGTCGCCCCCAACTTTTTCAAAGCATCAGATCTCAATACTGGCAATTTCTTGATACCCATACTCACCCCCTTCACCAATTGCCGCCAACAACGCTCCTGATAGGACGCGACGATGAGCTTAAGCACCTAAATGACCTTTTTTGCGCTCAACCGGCAGTTCCCTACGCTCCCAAATGGTATGGTTTGCACGGCATGGCGGGTGTGGGAAAGACCGCCTTTGCCATTGCATTTGCTTATCACGCGAAAGAGCAATACATAGCGCAGTTCTATTTTGACATGCGAGGTGCAGATTTGCAAAACCGCAAACCGCTTGAAGCAATTGATGTGATGCGGTCTGTCATACGAGCCTTTCATCCATTGGTTTCAATGCCAGATTGTGTCAATGAGTTGACTGCTCTGTACCGTTCCGTTCTCCATGACGCTGGACAAACGATGTTGGTCTTGGACAACATATCTGACGACGGTCAAATCGCCCCGCTGTTGCCGCCCCCGAATTGTCTTTTAATCGCTACTTCTCGTAGGAAATTTAGCAATCCGGCGTTTGTTGAGGTGAAAATTGACTGTCTTTGTCCTGAAAAATCGGAAGAACTGCTGGTAAAGCTCGCTCCTCGTTTGCTTGGATATGAAAAAGAAGTTGCCGCCCTCTGTGGATATTTGCCGTTGGCCTTGACAGTCTTTGCGGGTGTGGCGAATGCCCACAGTATAATTCATCCCAAGCAAATTGTTGGTAGTTTCCGCGAAAAGCGATTGAAACTTGTGGCGGTGGAAGCCGTGTTCCAGGTTAGTTACGATTTGCTTTCTGTGGCGCTTCGCCACCGATGGTGTAGCCTCGCGGTCTTTCCGGCCGACTTTGAACTTTTGGCTGTATCGGCTGTGTGGGGAAAGCTAGTTCGCCAACCGAATTTGGAAGGCCAAATTGAACTAAGGGCCGCTGCATTAGCTGAAACCCAGGTCGACCTCCAAATCTTAGTAAATTATAATCTCGTAGCATGGAACAACGATCTACGCCGATTCCATCTCCATGATTTAATTCACCAATTTTGTGGGAACAAATTGACTGATTTCGAGCGGGTTGAAGGTCAATATTGTTATTCCGCTCATTTTTGTGATGTGTTGAATCGGGCTAATGCTTTGTTCAAAATGGGCGGAGCATATACCGAGTTGGCTCTTAAAATTTTCGATTCAGAGGTTAAAAATATAGGCTCCGGCCACGGGTGGGCAATCGACGGGTTCAACAGTGTTGATTTTTCGCGCCGCGACTCGCAGATGAGAAAGGCAGTTGCAATATTATGCTCTGCGTACCCTATATATGGAGCGAATTTATTTAAATTTCGACTTCTTCCTAAAGTGCGTCTTCACATAAATGACATAGCTTTACGAGCTTCGGAGGAACTTGGAGATCTTAAAGCACAGGTGTCTCATTTATCAAATCTCGGCCAAGCATACGTCTACTTGTCAGAACCAAAGAAGGCCATTAACTGTTTTAATTCCGCCTTAAAGATTGCGAGAGCCTCGGGAAATTTCGCCAGCGAATGCAATGCCTTGGGTAATTTGGCTAGTGCATCCATAATGGTTGGGGATATTGAAGCGGCTTTGAGCTTTTGTATTTTGGAACTGGCACTACGGAAAAACTCTAAAGATCGGAAAGGCGAAGGATTGGCTTTAGGCACCATGGGTGCTATTTGTCAGGAATGCCAAAAGTTCGATGATGCAATTGCCTATTTTGCCCAACAAAGACAAATTGCGGTTGAGATGAAAGACCTGGAATCCGAGTGTACTGCCAGTATCAATATGGGTACAGCCTTCGGTAAACTTGGAAATAAAATAAAGGCTGTTGAAAATTTGGAACATGCGCTTTTAATTGCCGGCCAGCTTCGCGATCTAAATTCACAGGGATCAATTTTAAATAATTTGGGAACAATCGCAGCCCCTTTAGAACCCGAAAGAGCTATTAAGCACTTTAAAGACGCCATGGAGAAAAAGGAATCCGCTGGCGATCTTCTCGGCATTGCTTCCACAAAATTAAATCTTGGACGGGTTTATCTCCAACTTGGAGACCCTGTTAGTGCGCGGTTTCATGCGTCAGCGGCACTTAGGATTTACGAAGAGCTAAACGATTCGCAAGCCGAAAAAGTAATAGATCTATTAGCAAAACTTGAAAAAGTCGCCAGAGCATTTCAGTGAAAAATAATGTTTTTCACACTTAGCTGTTCATAGAATCAAGGCAAAAATACCCTTTTCAAACTCTCGTAGATTTACTATGTGCCGCCACAGGAGCTAGCGCATGAAATATGGGAGGGCAGTGCAGGGTTTGCGGAATTTGTTTAAGTTGGCGGCATTGTACGTCGTCGCGCGGGCCAATTATTTCAGATGGCGAGGATGGCAAATCAGGAGCCAGCCCATTTTACCCACTCCTTCGGATCAATGCCGGATTGCCTGATCATGGTTTTAAGCGTCAGAACAGGGTAGCTGCCGTGGGTGAAGTTGACCTCGACTCGCCTGTCTGCCTCTCCATTTACACCGTGCTTCACCCATGACTCATGCGAACCGCCGAGCTCTTGGTCAAAGCGGAAGCCATTTTGCCTTAGGAAATCTATGACGTTCTTGTAGCTCCAGTTGCGCAGTCTCCTTGGCATGTCCAGCAGGATAAAGCCAGGGACGGAGCGGTGGCAGACGGCCAAACTTGCCGGATTGGCAAGCTTTTTGCCCAGTGGAATTGGCAATTATGTGGGCAGTCTGTTCTAAAGTATGCGCTTCAGATGAATACATCATTTGGAGTATGCTGGATTGGACACGGCAAACGTCCCAATCTAGATTCATGGTGGAAAAGGATGAAATTGAGGGCTTGCGTCACGAATACTCTGAGACATTGAGCGATATCCGGAATTATGCCAACCTGCGATTTACTATCGTTGCGGTTTACCTCGCGGCCATGGGTGGGATCGGTTCTATAGCCTTCGGGCTCGTACTGCTCAAAGGCGAGCACGCCGCATTGTTTGAGGAATTCGGAAGGTGTGCCGGTTTGGGAGTCACCGTGCTCTTCTTTGTTTATGAATTGAGAATCCAATCCCTGATTGAGCGCGGCCTAAGGAACGGGAAGCGCATTGAGCGGCTTTTGCGCTACCGCAATCTCAGGAGGCGCCGATCCTGGGGCAGGTGTCGGTCGAGTATTAGGAACATCGTTTTTTTGGGCTGATGGTTCTCTTCTAGTCGTTGATCTGCCTGAGGGCGGTTCCCGCCACTATTCTCAATCTGCTCTCATGGCTTGCCGATTTCCCCCGCATCCTTCAGCATTGAACCGCTTTTAACGCGCGGTATGTTGGTCGGGCATCATGCTTATTATTTTCTCCATCTTGCTGGTTGGGATAATGGCCTTGGGCGCAATCAGTGTGGTTTTGATTCGTCAGTCCCATGCGCCACGAGCCCATGGACCATCTGGATCTCATGCGCCCGCCACATACGAGGCGATCCCCGAATTGCTTTCGCCTGCGGAGAGGTCGTTTTACGGGGTGCTTCAACAGGCGGCCGCAAAGGAGTTTCAAATATTCGCCAAGGTCAGGCTCGCGGACATCGTCCGCCCCGTGCCCGGCCCGAGCCGCAGCGGCTGGCAGAGCGCCTTCAACCGAATCACGGGCAAGCACGTGGATTTCGTCCTCTGCGACCCGTTGACTCTCGGAGTTGTTCTGGCAGTGGAACTGGACGACAAATCCCACCGGAGATTTGAGCGGGGCTTTCGGGACAGTTTGGTGGATGGCGCCCTGTGCGACGCGAAGATCCCGGTCTTGCGCGTCGCGGCTAGGCAGTCCTACTCACCGGCACAGATTCGGGAGCAAATTCTGGCGATGGCTTCCAGCGGCACGACGAAAGCGTTCTCGGGTGATGGAACGGCATGAAAGGGTCTGGACATGCTTCTCCAGCAAGGAAGTATGTGCGATCAGGATTGTCTGGGTTTATCTTTTAGAGTTCCTTGCGAAGAGTCTGGGCTGTATGCACTAAAAGAAACTTACCAAGGGAATTTAGCAAACCAAAGCGTGACCCAACTGCCACACGCAGGAACGAATGTATCGGGCGAATCCAAAAGCGGCTCCGAATCAATGGCCAAAAAGAAAACACCACAACTGGTGGTTTGCCAGGCGGATTTGATGTAACGAATGCCATTGCGCTCAGCCAGAAGGACAGGCACGCCCCTTTTTTCAAGTAATTCGCATACAGTGGCCCGCCCGTCGGCTCTAAAATCAAGGGCATTCATCTCTCTTGTAGAAAACTTCAAGACGGTTAAACGTTCATCACTCACAGTCGTAAATATGCATTTTTTTTGCATAATGTAAAGTAAAAGAAATAAAAATACCATTTTATTGCTGTTTTTGTTGCGCATTGATTGCAAACATGAGAAGATACCGTTGGTAATGGTCGCCCAAACCTCAAACAAAACAAAATGAAAGGAAATATGAAGAAGCAAATCCAAAACACGTTGTTAAGCAGAATGAAGGACGGTATCCCAACGAGTGTCATTGACGACAAAATTGAATGTTGCGGGAAGGACGGATGCCCGGCTATCGGTATCGATGTGACCGGAAAGCATTTGCGGATGATCGGATCGAAACTAACGAGCAAGCAGAAGATGGAGTTTGAGGCTCAAACTGGCGCACATGTCGGGAGACAGGAAGTACTCATTGAAATTCCATTGGCGCTTCTTGAAGCTGCTGGTTTTTCAAAAAAATGAGCAGTAAAATTCAATTGGATGGGGTTTATATCATTGATCTGCTTCGAGCCTCCGAACGGAGTTTTTTCAGGGTGGAGGCCTTTGACTCATACAATGCCCCAAGTGAAGTGGGTCTCTTGAAAAAGTATTACGATGGAGACCCACTTCCTCCTCCTTGGGATGGGAGCGACGAGTGGTTTAAGCTAATGTCTTTGTTTGCCTCAAAGAGGCGGCCGACCCAGCGTGTTCGGGTCATATCTAGACGTTTAGCTCCATATGTTCGGTTTGAAATGGATTGGGGCTATAACCATTTTCTGCAATTTGGCGAAGAATTTAACGTAATTATCAGGGAACAATTCCCCGATTTGAACGATACATGGGATGCAGAATATTTCGTAATAGACGATCGGCGCGTCGTATATATCAAATATGACGAAACACATCGGATGCTTGGACTGGAAGAAGAGCTTGATGCAGAAGAAGTTAAGAGGCGAGTTAATCATAAATACCAACTCCTTGAAAAATCGACGCATTATGGGCAATTCTTGAGTCAATTGAGGAAAAATGGCGTGGTGGAATTACCATATTTAGCTCCAAACATTGCCGGCTCATTGCCTCACACGCGGAATGTGAACAATCATGGCACAAAATGATAAGTTTGTTAGTGCTTCTGTCGGTGGCAAATTGCGTGAGATTCGAAAGCGAAAAGGTGTCCGAAGCGCCGAATCACTTTCACGACTCATGGATTCGAAATACAGCCCCTCTGGGATCTTGCGTCGTGAGGAGGGGAACCTAAAGCTCGATTTTACTTATCTTCAAATCTTCTGCAACGCTCTCACTCTTAATCAAAAGGAAAAGGACGATGTTTTAGCAATTGCTCGTCTTGACTTGTGGCGGTCGCGGCGAAGCATGTTGGATCTGACACGTGAGTTGCATGAAATGATGCTGAGGGCGCAAAACCACATAAGCTATGTTGCGACTGGAATCCCTGGAGAGCTGCAGACGTATAGTTACACTCGATCGCTGGTGGAAACGTACGCAGCATATGGAGATATCGAAGAACGAACTCAAATCAGATTTCGCACCGAGCGGAGCTTGCTTCAGGATCCTCTGAAAGAATTGAGGATTCTTTGCTCGGAGCATTCTCTCTATCTGGGAACGGGTTCTAGGGAGATCATGCTTGAACAATTGGAAAGTCTTAAGAGGTTTTCGAGTACGAGCAGCAAGGAATTCAGGATTCTTCCAGCAAATTTATTCCTTAGAATTCCTAACAGAGAAAGCTTTTTTATTTTTGATTCGCAATTCGCATTTTGCCAGACACGCATTGGAATGATAACCGCTGAAGATGCTGAGACGGTCCTCGATCTAAAAAAGGATTTTGATCTACTTTGGTCACACTCCGTCGAGGGGGCAAAACTTGTTGAAATTGTCGATAAGGCGATTCGTTTCTATCAATTATGAGCGGGATCTCATGCCCCTACACTGCACGAGAATGAAAAACCAATTCAAATGGGTTCACCGCTGAAAAGTTTCTGTTTTGAGAGCCGCGAAGCAAAGCTTGAGAAGAGCTTATGCACTCTGGACTTGGATAAGGCTAGAAAAATTGTTCAGGCAAAAAATGACACTGTCAACCAATCTGTAATGAATCTGGTGGTGGCTAAAACATTTTTGCGGCTTAACCAAAGAGGTAGGGTCTTTGCGAAGGAAGGGTTAATACGGTATATCCTCTCTGTTTTCACTAATTCCCGCCCGCCCGTTTGTCTCTTTGGCAGCTAAGGCCGTTGCTTTTCGATTCGCACCGAGATGTGAAATAAAATCAATTAAAAGGGCGAATATTTCTATCGTCAAACCGGCAAGAAAAAGCTTTTGCCCAAATGATAATAAATTTTTCTGTTTCATTTCTGAGATCGACGATTCAAAGAAAGTAACTGAGCGGCCATCATCAGCTTTCCCGGCTTTGTTCCCAATTTGTGTCACTGTTGATGTCAGGTCGATCTCTACATTCATTGATATAGGCTGACCAAAACTCTCCATTGAGGCCCCTCGCTGGAAAGAGTCAACTTTAACATCAGGTGGTATGGGCCTGTTATTGTTTGATGCGGACAGGCTGGCCAAATAGACGTCGGCCAAAGTTTGAAAACCCTCTTCACCCGGCACTATCTTTTCGCCCGATTTAATTTTCTTAATTGCAGCTTCGGCACGCACGGTTTCGGGTGTGATGCGGTTCATCAATGACGGATAGAACTCTGCGTTTCTAACGTAGAACCCCAAAGACATAATCACGAAACCGATGCATTTGAAAATCCATAAGGCAATTTTTGCTTTCATGCAGTTAGGTTTATCGTGGCAATATTGGCACCGCGTATGTTTAGCGAAATTGCAACGAAAAGAAACCCCGTCAACGCCACCTTGAGTAAATTCATTTTCATATTCTTCCGATTGACCCAATTTTCCATCTGTTTCCAAATTCCTGCTAAAAAGTACCCGATGCCTCAGACGCGCAGTTTCTTAACGGCTATTGTTTGCGCATGCGTTTTAGATCCGAGCACCTTTCGATCAATTGCATTTTTATCAATCATACTTATTTTATACCAAGCCGCTTTTTGATCTCTTCCCACTCGGTTGACAGCCGCGGATTCAACTTCTCAAAGACTTCAGAATCTAACGGCAATACTGCCTCATCTTTTGCGCATTCGTAGTCAGTAAATGCAGCCAGGAGAATCGCTATATCGTTTGGTCGATTGATGTCCGCGTTTTGAAGGAAAAATTGCTCCAGACGAGCGTACACGCGGTTTGTTCTCAGCCTAAACCGTTCCAAACGAATCCATTGCAAAATTAGGTCTGCTGAAAACAAGGTTTGGGAGAGGATCAGGAGCCATTCAGTCGATGTCCAACGACATGCCATAAGCGCCAGAAGCACCAGAAAATAAGCCGCGTTCTTAATGCGTTCCCTGGTTGCCATGGCGGATAATACTTCTTTGGTAAAAAAAGTGTTTTCGAGCGTGGTGGCCGCAAGCCTTCGCATGGACTTGGGCAAGGCGTTGTTATAGTAGTCTTCGCGATTGGGCTCACCAACCCCGGCCCCAAGACCATCCGACAGCTGGGAGTCCCTAAGGGCGCAATTCCCCTCGGTCTGATAAATGGTCGTCACTACCGTGCAAACGATAGCCGCAATAGCTAGGACAATTAAACACGGGTGAAGGATGGCTTCGCCGTGCGGACCTGGGAACACGAGCAGGGCGATCGAAATAGCCAATACCAGTGAAAAGACTACGGATCCGAACTTGTCAAATTTCTTTGCAACATTAAATAATTCATCAAATTTCATTCTTATGGCCTTCTCGATGGCCTATAAAAACAGGAGCGCCAGTCGTATTCAACCTTGAACTGTCAAAAATAATCCCACTATTTACAACCGCACCTCGTAAGGCCTCTTTTAAACCACTTCCGGTAAAAGTCGCCTCAATTTTTCAACCGAAAGATCAGGCTTCTTTTGCGCCTCCAATTCGCTCACTTCAGCGATGATCTTCTTTGCCCTTGAGACGGCAAGTTCCTGCCGTTGCGCATTGGTTTCAATTGTCCGCAAAAAGTCACGGAAGCGCTTCCAGAGATTCGGCTCGCCAAACATGGTGCGGAGTGTCCAGTGATCTACTATCCGATTTTCGAGGTCGAATGAATCAAATGGATATCGATTGCAGGCGTTCCAATATTTTAACAGCCGAACTAATGGCTTAATTATCAGATTATTTTTTCCATTTTTCTCAATGAGCGCTTTGTTGAATTCATTTGGCGACGTCCCCGTCCAGTGAGAAAAGAACGAATTTTTTATTGGAATCTGGACGCCGGAAAACGAGGTCTCGATCGCTGGAACCAGTTCGAACTGAATATGATTAAGGGAAAGAATAATCGTTGGGTGGGACTGGAAAATCTCGGAGGCCGGATAATTTTTCCCGACGAACCGTTTTAGTCGATCAAGGCAGCTTTGCGGTTTTAGATTTGCGTCGGCAAATATCACCATATAGTCAACATCCGAATGTGGATCCATTTTCCGGGTCAGCATTGTTCCTCGAGTATATGACCCAAATACGAAATGGGCTTTGATGCCTGAACCATTTGAAGCGCCATCTCGGTTATTGAAGTGGGCATTCAGTCTTTGCTTTAGAAGCATTAAGGATCTGTCAATGTTCACCTTTTCGAGCTCACGAACTATTCCAGCGCTCGCGATGCGTTCGAGGCAGCCATTGCACGTCATAAATATCAAAATGGATGGGCAAAGAAGCTGAAGCGTTTCACTCGACTGGTTTGTCCACTTGGTATTCAGCCTCGCCTGATTCGATGCTCCGCTTGGCGGAAAGGTAGGCCAATCTCGGGATTTGCGGACTCTTCCTGTTCAGCTCACTCCTTTCGTTCGCCAAATCTTTCAGGCGGCTAGCGAGAACTTGATCGGAATCGCTCCCGCGACAATCGACGGTCCAAAAGATTCTCGCCTTTGTCTGGAGGGCATCAAAATTGTTGCCCGCCGAAAAATGAGCCGCTGCCTTCTCGTTCGGGTTGAGAAATGTGGAAAGACCCGACAGGGCCGCCACCACGATTGAGATGCAGCCTCTGGCAATGTGGGCTCCATCAAACTGTGAAAAGGCAGAAGCCGCCGCAACGGCAGCCAACAGTGTTGCGGGAATACCCAGCCAGAAATGCATTTTCCGCCACCAAGCTGCGGCCACGAAGTGGCCCTTTGAAGAATACAGGGTTGATTCTTCGATTCTTTTCGCCTCTTTTATGATTTCCTCCTTTTGCGGAGAAATCGTCATCTCGCCGGTTGTTTTCTGTGTGGACATATCAATAGTAAGTCGGGAAATAACTACCAAATATTTTCCCCCATTCCTCAAAGGCGGCCTCGGTGTAGCCGCGCCGGGCGTAATCTTCGGCCTTTACCGCGCGATCAAACGCAGTCTGGAATTTGCTTTTCGCTTCCTGTATTTGCGCGGCGGTGGAGATGTAGCTGCTAACATCATCGTGGTAGCCGGACGGATCGGCAGTTTTAAACTGCATCTTTTCTCTGCCTTTATCGAAAAAATATCTAATGCCCGATGGAAAATCAGAGATTTTGACGTTTTCCAAAATTTGCAACGCCAGGACTTCCAGGTGAAAGGAGCGAAAATATTGGCCGCTATTTTTATTCCAGGCCTTTATCATCTTTACCAAGGGGATGAAGTCTCCGTCGTGGGCAGCATTGGCATCGCTGAATATTTCAACGTGTTTTTTGGGATCGGTGGAAATCCAGCTTTGGCTGATCGAATTGGGAATCAAGAATCCGCCGCCTTTCCGGTTGAATCCGGGAACGACGTCCACCATGAAGTCGTCAAACCGAATGGTCACTGCTTGCCCGTTACGCGAAATATCTGGCGTTTTAGTGTATGTCCTCCGAAGTGTACGTTTCACGAGGTCGAGCAAACCAGCCTGTCCCATGTTCTTTCCCTCATTGTAGTCATAAAAATATCGGTTGTCCAAAACCACAAAGATATCAATATCCGCCTCGGCAAGCGGTGCAATCATGGTGTTTCGGATGTAGGAACCCGTTAAAAAGCTGTCGCTTACCGAAAGACCACTTTCCATAATTCCCCGCACATTTTTTTGCCGCACCGAAACCGTCTCCGTCTGGAGTCCGGTGATTTCGAGATTACTTTTGAGCAGTTGAAATGCCTCGGGAATTGACGTGGCCATAATTACCTAAATCATACTCAAAATCTGAAAACGCCACAATGGTAGCAAGTTCAACTACCTACATACATGGTATGTAGGGGCTTGCGCCCGTCACTATCGACTTCCACGGCTTAACCGCCGCACCACTGGCTCCCAACGTGTCGTCGGCTGCCGCCCGACAAGATTCATTCTCCCTGGCGGGCTAGCCGGTCTAAAGGACATTTACCCAATGTCCTATAGACAAAATGAATCTTGTCGGCCGGAACGGGCTATCGCCCTCATCCGTCGACACGTTGGGGACGGGTATTAAAATGAGTAACTAGCCGTTCCGGACGACATGCCCGCTGGCGCGACCGGTCCGCGCCGAGGCGCGAGCCACGACGGGAGAATGGACGCCGCGGCTGCGGCCCCGCTCCTTGCCGCCCACGGCAACTTCCGCCGTCTCCCAGCCAGCCTCCCTTCCCCGTATCCTTTGGGGCGTTCGGATTCCGGCACCAGCCGCCATTACCTCGCCAGCGTGCCACGAGCATCCCTGCCGGCGCCAGTCGCCTACATCGCAACCGGGGCGCAAGGGGTGGCGGCTGGTTCCGGGACCATGAGCGACGGCCAGATCACAATCGGGGAGCGCGAGAGCTGGGGCAGGCCCCAGACTTTCGGCGTCCTCATCGCCGACCAGCGGCAGCACATCTACATCATCGGCAAGACGGGCAGCGGCAAGACGACCCTCCTGCATAACATGATCGTGCAGCACATCGCCCTCGGGCACGGCGTCGGCCTCATCGACCCGCACGGCGACCTCGCGGATGAGATCCTGCACCACGTCCCGCCGAAGCGGGCCGACCACCTCGTGTACTTCAACCCGTCCGACTTGGAGTTCCCCATCGGCCTGAACGTCCTGGCGGACGTCGCGCCGGACGACCGCCACCTCGTCGCCTCCGGGGTCGTCGGTGCGTTCAAGGGGATCTGGCGGGACTCGTGGGGCCCGAGGCTGGAGTACATCCTGCACAACGCGGTGTCCGCCCTCCTGGACTGCCGGAACGCCACCCTCCTCGGCGTCAACCGGATGCTGACCGACGAGGCGTACCGCGCGAAGGTCGTCCGGCAGATAAAAGATCCCTTCATCAGGGCGTTCTGGGCCGAGGAGTACGAGGGCTACGACGAGCGGTTCAGGCGGGAGGCCATCGCGCCGATCCAGAACAAGGTGGGCCAGTTCCTCCTGAACCCGGTCGTCCGC
>Ga0206948_1151_pt1 | contig 16309 bp, 19 predicted proteins | sample Alteio_BWOrgHeat_FD_153236 | JGI IMG/M metagenome (GOLD analysis project Ga0206948, IMG submission 153236) | Enriched cells from forest soil in Barre Woods Harvard Forest LTER site, Petersham, Massachusetts, United States -... | ecosystem: Environmental > Terrestrial > Soil > Temperate forest > O... | reverse complement strand
GCCTTGAGCCGCTCGAAATCAACGATGACAGCCTTTTCGTCAACGTCGGCGAGCGCACAAACGTTACGGGTTCCATCAAATTCAAGAACCTTATCAAGGAAGGCCGCTATGGCGAGGCAGTAAGTGTTGCCCGCGATCAGGTCGAAAACGGCGCGCAGATCATCGACGTCAACATGGACGAAGGCATGCTGGATTCAAAGCTGGCCATGAAGACCTTCCTGAATAACGTCATGGCCGAGCCGGATATTGCACGCGTGCCCGTCATGGTCGACTCTTCCAAGTGGGACGTTATTGAGGAAGGGCTGAAATGCGTGCAGGGAAAATGCGTTATCAATTCCATCAGCCTCAAGGAAGGCGAGGCGTCGTTCCTGCGGCAGGCCCGTCTGGCCCGTCTTTACGGCGCCGCTGTCATCGTCATGGCTTTCGATGAAAAAGGGCAGGCCGATACCGCTGCGCGCAAAGTAGAAATTTGCACAAGAGCTTATAACATCCTCACGCAGCAGGTTGGGTTCCCGGCGGAAGATATTATTTTCGATCCCAATATTTTCGCTCTCGCGACGGGGATGGAGGAACATAACAATTACGGCCTCGATTTCATCGAGGCGACGAAGCAAATCAAAGCCAACCTGCCGCATGCGCTGATCAGCGGCGGCGTCTCCAACGTCTCGTTCTCTTTCCGCGGCAACAACCCGGTGCGCGAGGCGATCCATGCCGTCTTCCTCTATCATGCCACGAAGGCGGGCATGGATATGGGGATCGTGAATGCATCGCAGCTCGCGATCTATGACGATATCCCGCTGGAGCTGCGCGAGGCCGCCGAGGACGTGATTCTCAACCGCCGCCCCGAGGCGACAGAGAACATGCTGACGCTGGCGGAAAAATACAAGGGCACCGGCGTCAAGGAAAAAGAAGATGAAAAAGAATGGCGCAAGCAATCGCCCGAGAAAAGGCTGGAGCATGCGCTCGTCAAAGGGATAACCGACCATATCGAGGAAGATACGGAAGAAGCGCGCAAGAACTTCAAACGTGCGCTGGAGGTCATTGAAGGCCCTCTGATGGCGGGCATGAGCATCGTCGGCGATCTTTTCGGAGACGGCAAGATGTTCCTGCCGCAGGTGGTAAAGTCGGCGCGTGTCATGAAGCAGGCGGTGGCTTATCTCATGCCCTTCATGGAAGCCGAGAAGGACGCCAAAGCCAAAAGCGCGGGAATAGTCTTGCTTGCGACCGTCAAGGGGGATGTTCACGATATCGGCAAGAATATCGTCGGCATCGTACTGCAATGTAATGGCTACGAAGTCATCGACCTTGGCGTCATGGTGCCGTGTGAAAAAATTCTTCAGACGGCGCGTGATAAAAATGTCGATATCATCGGGCTTTCGGGCCTTATCACGCCGTCGCTTGAGGAAATGGCCTATGTTGCGGAAGAAATGCAGCGGCAGGGATTCACGATCCCGTTGCTGATCGGCGGCGCCACGACATCGGAAATGCACACCGCCGTCAAGATCGCGCCCCATTATAAATCACCCGTCGTTTATGTGCCGGATGCCTCGCGTGCCGTGGGTGTCATGAACAGCCTGATGAACGATAAACTGCGGGTCGCCTATCATGCCGAGATCAGCCAGAAGTATGAACAGGCCCGCCAGCGGTATCTGAACAGGTCGAAGAAGGAAATGGTTTCTTTCGCAGAGGCGCAGAAAAACCGCTTCAGCCCCGACTGGCAGAACTATACGCCGCCTGTTCCGCTACAGCCCGGCATTCACGTTTTCAATGACGTCAGTTTTGAAACCTTGCTGGAATATATAGACTGGTCGCCGTTCTTCTATACCTGGGGCATGATGATGAAATACCCCCAGATTTTTGACGATGAGGCGCGTGGAAAAGAAGCGAAACAGCTGTTCGAGGACGCGCAAAAGATGATTGCGTTCTTCATCAAGGACGGGCGTGTGCGCCCGCGTGGCGTCATCGGACTGTTCCCCGCCGCGGCCAGCAACGAAGATATTATTGTTTATGAAGACGCTCAGCGCACGAAGGAGCGCGCGCGCATCTATGGGCTGCGCCAGCAGGCGAAGAAAAAAGAAGGCAAGGCCGACTATTGCCTTTCTGATTTTATCGCACCCGTGGAGAGCGGCAAGGCGGATTATGTCGGTGCTTTCGCCGTTACGTCAGGCGATGGTCTTGAAAAAATCATTAAAGAATTTGAAGACAAAAACGACCCTTATAGCAGCATGATGGCCAAGGCTGTCGCTGACCGATTTGCGGAAGCCTTCGCGGAATATATGCACATGCAGGTGCGCAGAAATTACTGGGGCTATGCGAAGGATGAGCGGATCGGCACAGAAGAGATGATCGATGAAACTTACCGCGGCATACGCCCTGCGCCAGGCTATCCCGCCTGTCCCGACCATACGCAGAAGACGACGCTTTTCCAGCTGCTCGATGTCGAAAAAAATACCGGCATCATCCTCACGGAAAACCTGGCGATGTGGCCCGCGTCTTCCGTCAGCGGCTGGTATTTCTCGCATCCGGACAGCTATTATTTAAGCATCCACACCATCGGCCGCGACCAGCTGGAAGACTATGCCAAGCGCAGGGGCATCAGCATCGCCGAAGCCGAAAAATGGCTGGCGCCCGTGTTTGATAACTAAACATCCTAATAGGGGCGCACCTCGCAGGATTTGGCATCGTTATACACGCAATCGTTACGCAGCATATCATCGCCGGCGGCTGGCTGAATCAGGCTCAGGTCTTCCGGGTTCTGCCCGTCCCCGTCGGCGCGGCGGCTGGCATAGAATTCCGACCTGCTGATGAAGCCGTCTTTGTTGGTATCAACCACATTGAAAGGTGGGGCGTTGGCGGCATTGTTATATTCCTCAGGTGTGAGGACATTATTGCCGTACTTGTCCAGTAAAGAAAAAGGGTCAGTCTTCGTGACCGGCGCTTCATAAACGCTGTGATAGGCCGTATCGGCTTTTGCGGGGGCACCGGATATCACCATTCCGCTGATCATTGCAACGCCAAGCAGTTTAACAAATGTTTTCATGGGCATGCTCCTTTTTGAAATAGGGTTAAGACAGGTTTTTCTACTGGCAAGGAACCGCCTTGCCGCCGAGGTAAGCGCCGCCCAGCGTGCCGCCAATGGTCGCCGCGGTTTTTCCGACCCCGCCGCCGACCAAGCTGCCCACAACACCGCCGCCGACTCCGCCGATAACCTGGCCAGTGGGATTAGTGTCGCATTTCCTTGCGGTGCGTTTTGGAGCAGACGTTTCTGGTGATGCGGCGGGCAGCGCCACAGCAACTTTTTCCGGCTGCGCCGTATGTCTGGCAAAATAGAGGCTGGCGTTTGCCGTCACGACAACGAGGAGAGCGGAGCCAAGTACCAAGGAAGTGGTTTTATAGTTCATCATTTTTTCCTCCCGTTTAGTTTTGAAGGGCCTTTTAATATTTTTTTTTGCAGATATGTTTTTTGTTTAAAGTTCTGGGTATAAGATAGCGGATCGCTTCTACCTTCAGCTTAGTACCGATTCATTTAATTTTTTGTTATTTCCAGCGGGGCCATTCGGGTCTTAACCATTCGGGTAGCTGTAATGCTTGGCCGGCATTAATCTACAATTTGCGACAAATTTCTTGTTACAGGAGGAAAGATGAATGGCCGTGCGTCTCCGGGTGTCCTTGAAAACCAACGCGCAAGAAATCCGCTATTCGCGGGATTTTGAGGCGTTGTCTCCAGAAACGTAGAAAACCGGAAGCTGGCCTGGAAAACTAAAGCCGTCCTTCGCCCTGCAGCCGCTGCTTGATCTCGCTGATCCGTTGCTGCGCCGCCTGTAATGCCGTGGAGCTGGTATGCACCGAGTGAGAACCGAGCACAAGATCATGCGCGTGCGGCGCCGCCGATCCAACAACAAATTCCGTATCCGCCTCCGCATGAAACTCGATTGCCTCATTTGAGGGCTCGAAGATCGCAAGCTCGCCCGCTTCCACCGGTTCAGGCGTCAACAGGCGGCCTGTGGCGAGAGCGACCCAGCCAATAGTATGGTTAGCTGGCGGCTGGTAGCGCCAGGATTCGCCGGCTTTCAACTGGATGGCCAGATAATTTATCGGGGCGGGCGCCTTGAGCGGACTGGTGACGCCATCATAACTTCCCAACAGAACATGCGCCGGGCCGGAATGCTTGACCTCATCAGGCGCTTGATAAATACTTTCCACAGGCCCCAGTTCCTGGTCAGGCGGCAAAGCGAGCCAGAGCTGGAAGCCGCGTGTGCGCCCTGAATCGCCGGGTCCGCCGCCATGCCAGGCGCCGTGACCTGCCTTGAACCATTCGACCCCGCCTGCGGCCAGAGTTCCTGTTGCGCCGCTCGTATCTTCATAACGCGTATCCCCTTCGAACAGATACGTCACAGTCGCGATCCCGGAGTGAGGATGCAGGCCGAAGCCCGAGAACGACGCCTTCTCCATATCGAAGAGATCGAGAAAGACGAATGGCTTCAGCACCTCGCCAAGGCCACCCGGGCTCATCAGCCGTGTGATCGGACCATGGCGGTCTCCATGCGTCCGCTGGACGATTTTGCGCGCGGGACTACGTAATTTTGTTGTGTCAATATTTGGCTTTGCCATTATGCTGCCCTCCTTGAAGTTATAGTGGCGATCTTCGCCCTGGCTTTCGCCAACGCTTCAGCGCGCTTTTCGGCTCCCATGCCGACGCCTTCGATAAGGATAGCGTCAACATCGGTAATACCGATAAAGCCGAGTACGGCCCGCAGGTATGTTTCCTGATAATCCATCGCCTTCATCGGGCCTTCGGTATACATACCGCCGCGTCCCAATACGAGTACCACTTTTTTGCCCTTCAATAAGCCTTCCACGCCTGCAGCGCCATACTTAAACGTTAAGCCCGCGCGGACGACATGGTCTATCCATGCTTTTAGCACGGACGGAATATTGAAATTATACATGGGCGCTTCGATAACAATAATGTCGCTGGCCATGGCCTCGGCGATTAATGTCCGCGACAGGGCCAGCTCCGGCGCATCATGGCGGGTGTACATGACATCGACAAAAGCAGGGGCAATGTGCGGCACGGGGTTTTGAACCAGATCGCGCGTCACCACTGTTGCGCCCGCATGAGCCTGTTTCAGCCCCTCTACGGTGGCAGCGCCGATTTCGCGGCTGACGGAATTGTGGAGATTGCTGCTGGAAGCGATATGGAGGATGTTTGTCATTTTCTTGGTCCTTTTCTAAAACTATGTTATTAATGTATCTATAGTATATTTTAGTAACCTTTAGAGAATCGCACAAGAAGGCACAATAATGTCAGGTAGTTACAAGAATGTTAGTAAGGCACAAACGGCGAAACACACCGAGCAAAGCTGTCGCCCCATCAGGGAAGTCCTCAATCTGGTCGGTGATAAATGGAGCATTCTGGTTGTCGCGTTGTTACAAGACGGCACCAAACGCTTTAGCGAACTGCAACGCAGTATCGACGGCATTTCCCAGCGTATGCTGACGCGAACGCTGCGTGAGCTGGAACGCTATGGCCTCCTGACGCGCAGGGTTGAGCCGACTGTCCCACCCAGTGTTTATTACACGCTCACGCCGCTGGGCCAAACCTTGCTGGTGCCAGTCAAGGCGCTTACTGAATGGGCGCAGACTAACTATCCGAAAATCCAGGAAGCGCAACAGAAGTTTGGTAAGAAAACGGTTAATTGATCCGGGTTAGGCTTTAAAATTTCTCAGCCATGGCTTTGATGTCACGGTTCTCCAAAACCACGCCGCCGCGCTCTCCCGCTTCCCGCAGTACGACGTCCACCATGGCCTGCGCCAGGTGGTCTGACTGAATGACAAATCCAGGGAATAGAACCCGAAACACCGGGTAAATCCAGCGCTGCAGGCGATAGCCGAAATTCGGTTCCTTTCGTGGTTCCACAGGATAGATATACGCGGGACGGAAGATGAAAACGCGCGGGAATCCAGTCTTGAGCAGTGCATTTTCAGCCATTCCCTTATAGCGTGCGAAGGCCGCACGGCTTCGTTCCGTCTGGTCTGCGCCCATCCCGCTCAGGAACGAGAACGCTGCGTCAGGGCTGCTGCCGTGGAGAACGCGCGCGAACTCTATCGTGTAATCGACGGTTATTTTGCGGAGATTGGAATCCGATACTACGCCGGTATAGGCGCCCAGGCAGAAGATCGCTGCGTCCTGACCAGATAGCGCTTCCGAGAGTGCCGAGCAATTCCCGAAGTCTCGATGCAGAACCTCTTTCAGCTTTGGGTGCGAGATGCCGAGCGTCCTGCGCCCGATTACCGTCACGCTTGCCACGGCGGGGTTATCCAGCGCGTAGCGAAGGGCAAGTCCACCGACCATTCCCGTCGCACCCACGATTACAAGACGTATCTGACGCACTGGATCGCTCATGACAATATGATCTCCTCTGTCTTCCTTAAATTTGCAGCGCCTGTGCCGCTGCATTGATGACGGCGGCGATTTTAACGGCGTGCTGGATGCCTTGTTTCGAAATGCCCCCATGCTCAACGACTTTGGTATGGGATTCGATGCACAGCCCACAGCCGTTGATCGCCGATACCGCCAGAGCATAAAGCTCAAAATCCACCTTGGCAATACCTGGATTGGCGATAACGTTCATGCGTAGGCCCACGGGCATCTTGGAGAACTCGGCGTCATGTACAAGGTGCACGAAACGGTAGTATATGTTATTCATCGCCATGACTGTCGCAGCTGATTTAGCGGCGTTGACTTCTTCGGCAGAAAGTATAGCCGTGGCGTCGCCTGATACTGCTGCTATCACATCGGGATGACGTGTAGCATAGGCGGAAGCCAGCGCCACGCCGTAAATATGGTTCAACGGTAACCCGCTGCCGGGATCTTCCTTCAGAACGCTGGACAAATTGAGTCGTATATCCTTCGCAAAATCGGGTAGACGGTCACGCAGGTTTTCTACGGTCATGGCGCTTCTCCTTTAAGCTACTTTTATAGTTTCTTCACCCTTTTTCCAGTTGCAGGGGCAGAGTTCGTCCGATTGCAGGGCATCGAGCACACGCAGAACTTCCTGCGAGTTACGCCCGACGTTCAGGTCCGTCAACATGACGAAACGAATAACACCCTCTGGATCGACAATGTAAGTCGCCCGTTGCGAAACGCCCTCTTTCTTGTCGAGAATGCCAAGCGCGACAGATAATTCGCGTTTGATATCCGAGAGCATCGGGAAAGGCAGGCTGTTCAGGTCTTTGTGGCTTTGCCGCCAAGCCAGATGCACGAATTCAGAATCGGTGCTGACACCCAGCACTTGTGCGTCACGATCCTTGAACTCTTTATCCAGTTTGCCGAAAGCGGCTATTTCTGTCGGGCAGACAAAGGTAAAATCCTTCGGCCAGAAGAAGACGATCTGCCATTTCTTGCCAAATGAGCTGTTGTCAAAATCCTTAAAGGCTGTTTTGACATCATTATTGATGACACCCTTAAGACTAAATTTTGGAAACTGTTCTCCGATACCAAGCATGTGTTTAATCCTTCTGTCGTTGTTTAAAGTTGCTCCTATCCTTTTATCGTAACCCGCTTTCTATTATTGTTAAAATCGATTGTTTTTATCTAATTAATGGATATTATCTATTATATGAACTTGCGTGATTTTGAATATCTGGTAACGGTGGCCCGCCTGCAGCACTTCGGCAAGGCGGCGCTGGCCTGCAACGTGTCTCAGCCGACCCTCAGTATGCAGATCAAAAAGCTGGAGGAGATATTAGGCCTTCCCCTGCTGGAGCGTGGAAGAAGCGTCACTCTGACGGCTGCCGGAAAAGACATAGTGGCGCGGGCGGAGAACATCCTGCGCGAGACAAAGGCCATCCGCGATATCGCGCGTCAGTATCACGATCCTTTTACCGGCACCATGACACTAGGCGCTTTTCCTACACTGGCGCCATTTCTGTTTCCCCGCATCGTGCCGAAACTGAATAAATCTCATCCGAAGCTCAAACTGTTTCTGGTGGAAGAGAAGACCCCTGAGCTTATTCAGCGTTTGCGTACAGGCACGCTGGATATCGCGCTTCTGGCATTGCCCATTGAAGCAGATGACCTTGAACATGCAAAAGTTCTCGAAGAACCTTTTCTTATTGCTCTTTCGAAAGAAAATCCCCTCAGTGCAAAGAAATCCATCCGGCTTGAGGATTTACGCAAAGAGACGTTGCTGCTGCTGGAAGAAGGTCACTGCCTGACAGGACAGGCGCTGGAGGTTTGTACATGGGTGGGAGCGGAAGAAAACCGGAATTTCCGGGCGACGAGCCTTGAAACATTGCGCCAGATGGTGGCCTCCAATCTCGGTGTGACCTTTATACCCAGGATGGCGGCAACAATTTCTTTACCCTCCCTTGTCTACAGACCTTTTGATGCTTCCCTGAAACCCGGCAGGGAGGTCGGGCTTTTCTGGCGCAAAACATCGCCTTTTTCCAAAGCTTTCAAACAAATCGCAAGTGAGATATATTACACCGTAAAATAATAAAATAATTATATCACGAGGACACCATGACCCTTACCGACATTTCTTCTATCGCCACGGCAATCAGTGCTGTTGCCATTCTTGTTTCGCTTATTTTTGTGAACATTCAGGTGCGCCAGGCGGAGAAATACCAGCGGGCCTCGATACAGCAGGGCCGCGCCGCGCGGACGGCAGACATCGCCATGCGCCTGATGGACCCGGACTTTGCGGAAGTGCACTTTCGGTGCATGAGGGGAGATGCAAATATAACGGCCGCCGAACTACGGCAATTTTTAGGCTACTGTCGGGCATCTTTTCTGGGTGCCGAAGATTCTTTCTTTCAGCATGAGGAATCTTTGCTGGATGAAAAAGCCTACGTCAGCTTCATATCATCCGCAAAAGTGCTGCTTATGTATCCGGGCATGCGTGTCATGTGGCAAATGACGCGGGATTGGTACGGGCCCGAGTTTACGGCATTCATGGATGCTCTTGCCAGCGGAGCCGTCAGGCAACCGCCGATTGACCAACTTGCTCAATGGAAGAAAGCTGTGATGGTTGAGATTGATCGTTGCAACAAGGCGGTATAGGGGTTATTAAGGGTTATTGATTTATAAAGTATTTATGCTTACGCTGACTTCACAATAACAGGAGAACAATATGTCTTACAAAGTCTCAGCTACAACTAAAGGCGGCCGCGATGGCCGCGCAACTCTTGAGAACGGCGCTCTCGCTCTTGCAATGGCCTTGCCCAAAGACATGGGCGGATCAGGCGACGGCCACAACCCCGAGCAACTGTTCGCGCTGGGCTGGTCCTCCTGTTTTGGCCAGGCTATCCTGGTGCTTGCGAAGAAGCACGGGCTTGATGGTGCGGCAGCCCGCGTCACCTGCACGATTACGATAGACAAAGATGAGACGAGCTTCGGCCTCAAGGCTGATCTTAAGGTCAGCCTTCCGGGAGCCGACAAAGAAAAGCTGACGGCGCTTGTCGATGACGCACACAAGATATGCCCTTATTCCAAGGCGACGCGTGGCAATGTACCTGTTACACTGACAGTTGGCGACTAAGGGATACTGACAATGGCCAAAAACGTCATTTGCCTTTGGTATAACGGGGACGCGGAAGAAGCCGCCAGGTTCTACGCCCGGACTTTTCCAGACAGCGCCATCACCGCCGTCCACCACGCCCCCGGCGATTATCCGGATGGCAAGCAGGGACAAGTGATGATGGTCGAGTTTACGGTGGTGGGAGTACCCTGCCTCGGACTCAATGGTGGCCCCGCCTTCAAACACAGCGAAGCTTTCTCGTTTCAGATCATCACCGAGGACCAGGCCGAAACCGACCGTTACTGGAATGCGATCGTCGATAATGGCGGAGCCGAGAGCCAGTGCGGATGGTGCAGGGATAAGTGGGGCTTGTTCTGGCAGATCACCCCGCGGGCGCTCATGGAAGCGACGACCAGCCCTGATCAGGCGGCCGCCAAGCGTGCGTTCGAGGCGATGATGGGAATGAAGAAGATCGACATCGCCGCGATCAAAGCGGCTCAGCGCGGTTCAAACTGATAAAAAAGCTGAAAACTACCACAGCTCGTACTATATAATAAGACGGGTACAGAGCTTCTTGATTTTTGCCGCAAGAGACGGGCGGGGCGTAAACAACGGCGCCAGCGGCGGGTTTTTGAGCGTGGCGCGGCTGTAGAGCGTGCCGTTTTCAGCTTCATAGATAGTCTTCTCCATGATATTCACCGCCTGTTCAGGGTATTTTCCGATCGAGCTTTCTCCTGACAGCATGACGCCCGATGCGCCCTGCATCACGGCGAGCGCCACATCGCTCACTTCCGCGCGGGTGGGGCGGGGATTGTTGATCATTGAATCGAACATCTGCGTCGCGACGATCACAGGCTTCCCGGCTGCAATCGCCGCCTCTATCAGGGCATGCTGCACGGCGGGAACTTTTTCCTGCGGAAGCTCGACGCCAAGGTCGCCCCGCGCCACCATAAGGGCATCCGCTTCGGCTATAATCTCTTTCATATTTTCAACTGCGGCCGGCTTCTCCATCTTGGCCATCAATTTCGCGCGCCCGGCGATTATTTTCTGCGCGGCGCGGATGTCGTCCGCCGTCTGCACAAAGCTTTGCGCAATCCAGTCAACGCCAAGACCGAGGGCGAATTCGATATCAATCTTGTCCTTGGGCGTGAGGGATTCGACGGGATGCGACAGGTCCGGGACATTCACGCCCTTTTTGCCGGAAAGCTCGGCGCCATAGACCACTTCCGCCACGACATATCCGTCGCCTTTCTCCGCAATCTTCATGGCGACGTTGCCGTCGTCCATGAGAAATTGCGCGCCGGGCTCGAGCGCCGCCATGATTTCCGGGTGCGGGAAGGCCACACGCGTCGCATCGCCCGGCGCGGGGTCAAGATCGAAGCGGATTTTCTGGCCGGGTTCCAGCGGGACTTTCATATTGTTCTTGAAATCGCCGATACGCAGCTTCGGCCCCTGCATGTCGGCCAGAATGCCGATGGGCGCGCCCATTTCCTTTTCCACCGCGCGTATCATGGCAACGCTGTGAGCATGCTCCTCATGCGTGCCGTGGCTGAAGTTCAGGCGGAAGGTATCGACACCCGCTTCATATAACGCGCGGATTTTCTCGGGAAAATTTGTGGCTGGCCCCAGCGTCGCAATGATCTGCGTCCGGTTGACGGTGCATCGCGTGCCGGCTTCTGCCTTCGTGAAATCAGCTTTCATAGGGTGTCCTATTTTCTGTAATAGAACAATATCGCAAATCAGCTCTGCGGTCAATGTTTATGATAAAGGGAATACTGGGTGGATGTTATAGATGGGGGATTTCAGGGACTTATTGTGCGGCGGCGGCATCGAGACGCTTGAGGTGGAGAAGATGTGGGGGGGAGTTGTCCACTCTAATTGTTCTCAAGATAGTTCGTGTCTGATTTCGCCAGTGACTTTTGCAAAACGCAGAGCTAACGCCAATGCAAGAAGAAAGGGGGCGGCGATAACCATCAAGCCCTCAAGCATAGATTTTTCTTTTGCCTCAGAAAGCAATTTATAATCTGTAACAGCCGTATTATACCTATCCATTGATTGCTGTAGATTCTCTTTTGCCCACATATCACCACCATTAGGCATCTCTTTTCCCAATTGCGCCAAGTTTATATATTCTCTATGAGTCCAGGGAGATATTTCCAGTCTTTCTGCAGCCTCTTTAAACCATTCGCACTCATGCCTGAATTCAAGTTGTATCTGGTTAAAAATTTCTTTGGGAGGGGAAGTATCCTTATAAGTAAACTCCCTGCAAATTGCAGGAGATGCACCGAATTGAATAGCGCTTTTTAAGTCGTACGCCGCTCTTTCTTGACGAGCAGAGGTCATATCCAAAGAATTTTTGGCAAACTCTTGGCGAGCGGACCCTACCAAGCCTACCAAGCCTAGAAGAGTCGCGGTTAGCCAAACGTAGTCTACCCATTTCCAAGCCAATTTAGAGAGATTACATGGCCAGACAAACAACAAATGAAACACTGCTGTGGCACACAAAAAGAATACAAATATCCATCCCAGATGTGCGACAAAAGGCAGTTGCATATAACTTACCCTTTCCATGTTTCAATACGTACCTAAAACGAAAAATGGCGTGAACCAGAATTCCACTTACGCTTGCTCGCCTATACCATTATAAAAGCCCCCATACGGGGGCTTTTATAATGGTGGTGCAGGCAGGCATGCTTAAGCTGCTCTCAACCAATGCTTACCCGTTATTTATGCGTCTTCCAGTTTCCGCTGGAATCCTGGTAAGACTCGCCGGTGTTTAACCCGTTGATAATCTTTTCGGCGGCTATTTTCGCCACAACATCCACGGGTTGATTATTCTCCTTGGAGATGCGGGCGTATTCATCTTGGCGCTTTTGATTGACCTCCGAGACAAGAGCGTCAGCCTCGGGAGTTTTCTTGAGGGCGGCCACATAGCCATCAGCTTTTTCGCCGACGATGCCCTGGCTGCGCGCCTCATGCAGGTCAAGGGCAAAGGCCGGAGAGGCCGCCACGAGAAGTCCCAAAGCTACGATAGCGCCAAAAAAGTTATGTTTCATAGGAAGCCTCCGTTAAAAGATGTCTTTGTTTTTTGATATTGATTTTTGCACGTCTTTATCGATTTCGACTTTCACATGCTGCTCGATATTGACGTTCAGGTTGATCTCGATGGGTTTGTCGGGCGCCTGCAGTTTAACTGTAGGCGTACAGGCTGAGAGAAAACCCGCCATCAGAATATAGGTGCTCATTTTCTTCATTTTTGATCCTGTTTCAGGAGTGTTTCCGGCGATGTCAGAAATAAAACGTTCTGCCGGATGTATCCTAGCACATCACCCGCCAACCGCACGTTTAATTTAACGGGCCGCCCGTTATACATGTCGGGATTATTGCCTTCCAGGGCAATCAACAGCGAAACGCCGCTTTTATTGCTATTGATGTTGATTGAAAGGCTTTTGTAGTGAAAGTTCTTCAGGATATCGCGTACAACGCCCACTTGCTCATTCCCCTCCGGGATGGCATCCGCAGGCATGCTGATGTTGCCTGCGCCATCGGCCTGCAGCGTGCCTGCACCGAAAGAAACCGTGCCATCGCGATCGATAACCAACGGCAGGCTGCCGGATACGGTTCCCGTAGCTGAAACATGCTGCCCTGTCATAGCCTGCAGCAGCGCACCCGTCGAAACCCGCCGGATTTGCAGGACCAACTTTATAGGCTGATGGCTGGCCAGCGGAACGGCGACATCTTTCGTCGTTAAAGTACCGCCTTTCCAGGGGATGCTTACATAGATCAGCTGTAGCTGAGACGGATAATCAAGACTGAAGTCGGCACGATAGGTATTGTCTTCACTCTTCAGCCCGCCGGAAAGCAAGCGTGTGCCCGAGCCGGATTTCAGCTTGCCGCTGCCGCCGATGACGGGAAGTACTACAGACCCCGCCTGAAGCCGCATGTCTTTAAGGCTCCAGTCTCCTTCCCCGTTTTTGGCGTGGCCGGAGGCTTTGGCGGCCTGCGCTTTGATGCCACCTTTATTAAGCTGCAGCCCCTCTGCATCAGAGGTAACTTCATTGCCCTGCGGTGAATAGCGGATGGTAAGATGATCCGTTGAGAAAGCGCGGTCCTTGCCGACCGTAACATCCTGAAAAACCGCACCGCGCGGGCTTACATCCGCCAGCGTGAAGTGGACATCCTGAAGGCCTTGTGTTGCCAGGAGAGACTCAAGCATATGTCCCGCCAACGGCTTCCAGGGAAGAAAGGCAAACGCAAGCATCGCCATGATTATGACGGTGCCGATCACTATGGATATTTTATGACGCGCTTTCATATCTGGAACCTTTATAGGGGTTTTATAAACTTCTGGGGGGATTGGAGAAACTCTGAGAAACAAGTTATTGGTGGTGGGGAGAGTATTGGGCTACAGCTCTTGGCAACACCTGTTATATCAGGGACTTTACAGGGACTTTTTGCTAATTTCTAGAGCAATATAATGCTCAAGGCGCCACATCCCTCTGAAACATCGACCAAATCCAGCATATCAAAAAAAATTGATCAGAAAATAACAGGGCCTGGAACAGACTCCCTATCAGGGCGGCATCTGGACATGAGCAGGCAGCATAGGGAATAGAGCAGGTGCCGTAAAAAAAGTCCTAAACGCCCAAAGCTGCATAAACTCGTCTCTTAATTACGTTAAATATATGCCCATTTCAAAATAGCCAATCTTCGATAAAATCCCCCCATTTCAGGAGTAATAATTTCATGACGAAACAGCTTAACAGAAAAGCATTATATGACCTTGTTTGGTCGAAACCCATGAGCACAATTGCCAAAGACTACGGTTTGTCGGACCGGGGCATGGCCAAGCTTTGCGAGCGTAATAGTATTCCTGTTCCCCCACGCGGCTATTGGGCAAAAAAAGCCGCCGGCCATAAGGTTCATAAGCCGCCATTGGTCATACTCGATCCGCAGAAGCCAGATACAGCTATCCTGTTAAGTGAAGCAAAGCCTGTTACAGGGACCGCGGCACCAGCCGGCAAAAAAGAAGAGCCGGCTCTTCCGGCTTCCATTCAGGAAGCTATTGCCCGGGAAGCCTTGCCGGAACATCAGATCAAGGTCCCGGCTACGCTGCATAATCCGCATTCTATTGTAAACAGCTGGATCAAGGATGAAGAACGCGAGCTTGAAATGAACAAGCGGTATGGAAGCTTTAGCCACAGATCTCCCCCAACACCGCTTGAGCGGCGCCGGCGCAGAATTCTCAGCGTCCTCTTCAAGGAACTTGAAGAAAGAGGTTTTAAAATTCAGGAAGAGAACCGCAACGACTATCACGGGGGCCTCTGGATTACCTATGAAAGAGACAAGGTTTCGTTCGAGATGTACGAACGTATCAAGCAATCACGGCGTGAGCTGACAGAGAAAGAAAAGGAGGACCGCAACCAATATTATTCCTCAAACCAGCGATGGACCCAGGAGAAAGAACCAACGGGGATGCTGGAAATTACTCTATATCCTGGAGACTACAGTTATTCGAAAATAAAAATCCAGGAAGACGATGCCAGGCCTTTTGAAGAAAGGTTAAACGAAGTGGTCGTAAAAATTATCGAAGTAATGTGGAGCGCGAAATCGCAGCGGCTTGAAAAGGAAGAAAAGGAACGCCTTGAGCGGGAAGCTGAACATCAGCGTCATCTGCGCCGGCAGGCAGCAGAAAAGGAACAACAGCGGAGACTGAATCTTGAGAAAAAGGCCTTTGCCTGGAAGCGAGCGCAAACCATCCGTGAATACATAGCGGCAGTTGAAGAGGCAAGAGGCCAGGGACGCTTACCGGCAGAGGAGGCTGAATTCAAAAGCTGGAAGGAGTGGGCAATAAAGCATGCCAATAGCATAGATTTTATTGCTCATGGAAATCCCCTGATCAGTCTGTCTGAAGATCCTGAGAAGCTTGGTGGTGATGAAGAGAGGTCTTCATCAGGCGGCTCTTACAGTTCATCTTCTTCCTGGTTTCCGGGGAAGCAGTGGTATCATAGATAGTGCTGCGAGCTATTTATTTTAGAAAAAAATTTGAATCTATTTATTGGGCGAGGACAGGACATTTTTGTCAGCCCGGAAAAATGTTTGTTATCAATGCCTTTTGACGTGCCCGTACATTATAATGTGCAAGTCATTGTAATATAAGGGAAAATTTGACATCGGAAAGGAATGTGATACCGTAGAATCAGATCTCCGAGATTGGGATCCACCAAAAAGATGGATGAAAAAGAACCTTTTTTAACACGCATTTTGCGTGAAGGAGAGCCTATGCCTACGTTGCAAGTCAAAATGATACCCATCGATATGTTGATCGCGTACGAGAACAATGCCCGCACACATAGCAAAAAGCAGGTCGCGCAAATCAGCCGAAGCTTGAAGCAGTTCGGGTTTAATAATCCGATCCTTGCTGATCAATCGCATACCATTATTTCCGGGCATGGAAGATTATTGGCCGCAAAAGAAAACGGTATGACCGAAGTGCCCGTGATTTATCTCGAGCACATGACGGAAGCGCAAAAGAAAGCATACATACTGGCCGATAACAAGCTGGCGGAGAAGGCAGGATGGGATAAAGAGATCCTCAAGATCGAGTTTCAAAACCTTCTTGAGTATGACATCGATTGCGATCTGACGATGACAGGGTTTGAAACACCTGAGATCGACTCGATCATGAACTTTCAAAGGGATACGAAAGAAGGCAGCGCCCTGGATGTCCTCCCGGAGGAAGAGTGCGTTCCTAAACAGGTTAATGCCGGCGATCTGTGGCAGCT
>Ga0206948_1093_pt2 | contig 16399 bp, 3 predicted proteins | sample Alteio_BWOrgHeat_FD_153236 | JGI IMG/M metagenome (GOLD analysis project Ga0206948, IMG submission 153236) | Enriched cells from forest soil in Barre Woods Harvard Forest LTER site, Petersham, Massachusetts, United States -... | ecosystem: Environmental > Terrestrial > Soil > Temperate forest > O... | reverse complement strand
CCGATCGTGTAGGCAAAGCTGCCCAACGTCGTGGCGCCCGTCTTCCAGACCAGGTTCGTCAGCCGGTTCCGTTCATCGTACTGGTACAGATTCGTCACGTTATTCCCGTAATGAATGCTTTGCAGGTTCCCCACCGCATCAAAGCCATAACCCGCCGCGATGCTGCCACCCGCCAAAACATTTGTCAAACGTCCCAGCAGATCATACTGATACGCATTGCTCACCCCATTGACCGTGCCGGAATAGAGATTCGTGAGGCTGCCGAGCGGATCGTACTGGTAGTGCAAGGTCACCGTGGGTCCGCCAGCCCAGGCGTTGGTTTTGGTGATCAACCGGTTCAGACTGTCATACACAAAGCTATTCGTACCGCTCGCATCCACCAGGTTCGTCCGCAGGCCGAGGATACTGTACCCATAAGCGGTGTGGTAGCCGAGGGCGCTGCAATCGATCAGCCGACCATCGATGTCGTACGCATTGGTGATGATGACATTATTAAAATTCGTCTGGCGAATCTGGTTACCGGCCAGATCGTAGGCAAACCCTTCGTTTTGGCCGCCGGGCAAAGTCCGGCCAGTCTTTCGTCCCAAGGCGTCATATTTGAAGGTGGTGCTGTGCCCGTTGGCGTCCGTCTGTTGGATCATGTTCCCCTGTTCATCGTAGCCATAGACCGTTGTCACCGCTTGCGTGGTCCCAAAGGCCAGGGTCACGGAGGTCAACAAGCCCCGGAAATCATAGGTGTAGGCGGTCGAAACCCCGGCCTCATCGGTCTGCTGGATCTTCCGTCCGAGTCCGTCGTAGTAAGTGAACTGGCTCACTGTGCCGCCGCCGGAGGGATAATCCACTTCCTTCAACCGGTCGGCGCTGCAAATTGTTGTAATGGTCTCTGTCATGGCAAGGTTCTGATAAAAGAATCGAAAATTCACGGCGGAAATCTGATAAACAAAACCCTAACAAACGTTAGAGGTAAGGCGTGCCGTCTAGAAAGTCCATTCCTGCCTTATTCCTTCGTTATCCGATCAAACTCAAGCCCCTTCAACAGCTTTGGCGCGGCTTCAAAAAAATAGCCAGCAATTTTAACCACTTCATTGCTGACGGATTCCACCTCATTATCCATAATATCTTCCCATCGAGTTTGCAACCAGGCGGCTCCTGTAGGCAACGACACTGCTGGCACTGAGCCTAATTCTGGAATCTTAGGATGCGGAACTCTGTCTTCACTCTGAATCAGGTGCCTAAACCAAAAAACCCCTTGGTGGCGCGACAAGACTAGCTGAGTATTAATAATCCAGCCACAGCATCTCATATGAAATTGCGGGTCCCAACCTTCACCGGTTTCTGTATGGACGCACTGGGATCCATAAGTTTCAATGAACTTTGAAACCATTGTTTTGCGCAGCTTACGTTTGGTGGCATATTTTATTTTCTCTCCAGCCCTTTTTTTTGACACGATTTCAAATTCTCGGCTTGAGGGCTGCAACGCAAATTCCCTATATGCCTCCACCAAACCCTTCTCTTCTTCACTAATGTCTAGGCCTAGTTCTATTATTTCACTTTGGTATCTTAGCTTGAGTTGTGCATGAGCCAGTTTTAACTGATTGCTTGGCTCAAACCCTTGCATAAAGCGGCATAGCTTCCATCCTTCTCCAGATTTGAATAGTCGGAAATTGGGAAATGAACGGGCAATTTCATTTTCAAATTCCGACAAATCCCAATAATACATTCGAATTCTGAACTCGTGGTCAGCTTCAGAAAGGCGCATATTAGAATCCAAGCATTAAGCTGGTCAATGCCGAGGTGCCCCAAGCCATTTGTATCCTGCTCGTGTTTGCTTGACCTACATTTTTCGCGCGACCTTTGACGAAATCCTCAGGGGCTTCCGTCTCGTAGAATATCATACCTAAAACAGGCGGAGCAACCACGATGGCAGCAAATGGACTGGCAGTAAAAAATACGTAAGCTGAATTGAAATGTTCAGGACCAATGGCAACACCCCACGGACGTTTACTTGGATCAAGCTTATTCAGGGCCTCCAAGTAAACCGCAAGTTGAAGAACCCCTCCAGCAATGCCCTTGGCGTTCAATGGTTTTATTTCGTAAATTTCATGGTTCTGTATGTCCACCAAATCCGGAAATAATCTCTTAATGCCATCAAGCGTTTTCCCGCTTTGAGGATTTTTGAGCCCGAACACTGTAAACACTGAATCGGCTGTTACGCGTTCAGTGGGCTTAAATCCTGATATAAATTGCTGGCCCATTCTTTTGTGGACCTCTTTCCCAATTGCAGATGCATCAGCTGCACTAAAAGTGGCCTTGTGCCCACTGGGGTCAACCATCATTACGGGATTCCCCTGACAATAGAGGTATTTATGCAGCGATGAGGGATCCTCATTGTTCCCCTCGTAAGAATCCATCGTCCAGAACCTGCCCGAATCCGGTTTATAGTACCTAGCGCGCAAATAATAAAAACCCAGGTCACTGTCAAATTGCTGGCCGCAGTACAGATAATTGTTTGGCGTCAATCCGCTGCTAGCGATCAACAACCCATACGCGTCGTAAGCATAGGCATCGCTGAGGACTCCGCTCGCATCCGCCAAAAACCGCGTGCTGCCATGGCCATCGCTGCCAAAATAGCTGACCGTGCCGCTGGAGACCTGCCTTTGGGAAATCAACGCCATCCCGTAGTTGTAGACCCGGCTTAAACTGGATCCCTGGTATTCTTCCAGCACCTGGGCATACCCACTCGGGTTTTCATCATCCACCAAATACCAGGTCGTCACCCCGCCCACCGTCTTCTTCACCCGGTTTCCATCCCCATCGTACGTGATCAAAACCGTCCCGCTGTTCACGTTCGTCAGGCGGTTCATCACATCGTACTGATACCCATTCGACCCGGAAACTGTCGTGTTCCCGTTCGTATCATACGTATCGGTACTCAACCAGTCATTGGCGGTGAAAGTGGAAGCCTGATTGGTGATGCCCGCAATGGTTGAGGTCCGGTTGGTCCGGTTGCCCACAGCATCGAAATTATAATTTATCGCACCCATGCTATTGGTCTCTCCCGTGAGCCGATACAGGTAGTCATAGGCCCAATTGTAGGCCCGGCTCGCACCGTTGACAGTTTCAGTCGACGCCAGCCGATTGCCCGTCACCCCGATCGTGTAGGCAAAGCTGCCCAACGTCGTGGCGCCCGTCTTCCAGACCAGGTTCGTCAGCCGGTTCCGTTCATCGTACTGGTACAGATTCGTCACGTTATTCCCGTAATGAATGCTTTGCAGGTTCCCCACCGCATCAAAGCCATAACCCGCCGCGATGCTGCCACCCGCCAAAACATTTGTCAAACGTCCCAGCAGATCATACTGATACGCATTGCTCACCCCATTGACCGTGCCGGAATAGAGATTCGTGAGGCTGCCGAGCGGATCGTACTGGTAGTGCAAGGTCACCGTGGGTCCGCCAGCCCAGGCGTTGGTTTTGGTGATCAACCGGTTCAGACTGTCATACACAAAGCTATTCGTACCGCTCGCATCCACCAGGTTCGTCCGCAGGCCGAGGATACTGTACCCATAAGCGGTGTGGTAGCCGAGGGCGCTGCAATCGATCAGCCGACCATCGATGTCGTACGCATTGGTGATGATGACATCATTAAAATTCGTCTGATAAACCTGGTTGCCGGCCAGATCGTAGGCAAACCCTTCGCTCTGGCCGCCGGGCAGCGTCCGACCAGTCTTTCGTCCCAAGGCGTCATATTTGAAGATGGTGCTATGCCCGCTGGCATCCGTCTGTTGGACCATATTCCCCTGTTCATCGTAGCCATAGACGGTCGTCACCGCTTGCGTGGTCCCAAAGGCCAGGGTCACGGAGGTCAACAAACCCCGGAAATCATAGGTGTAGGCGGTCGATACCCCGGCCTCATCGGTCTGCTGGATCTTCCGTCCAAGCCCGTCATAGTAGGTGAACTGGCTCACTGTGCCACCGCCAGAGGGATAATCCACTTCCTTCAACCGGTCGGCACTGTCGTAAACCGAGGTGGTGGTATGGCCCGCCGAATCTGTCACCGTGATCTGATTGCCATCTGCATCGAAGGTGTACGAGGTGCTTTGGCAGGGGCCGGTCGGTTGTGGGGCACCAAGCAAAGGATTATAAACATAGGCAGTATAAACCAACGTATTCGTGAGCCGGCCGGCGGCATCGTAAATATTCTGAGTCACCGCGCCTCTGGCACTCACCGAGTATTGTACGCGGCCCACAGCATCGTAAAATGTGTAGGTAGTCGTCAGAACATTGGTGCCTGGGTCAGTCGCCACCATCTTGATCTGCCCGGAAGGTCCGACGTAATCGGTATTAGTGATCGCGGTTTCTTCAGTCAAAGTCACACTGGCAAATCTCTCCACCTTGATCACCCGGCCCGAAGCATCGTATGTATTCCGGGTGGCCGGCGCCACGGTCACGCCGCTCACTGATACGGCCCGATCCTGATTGAACACCTGCCGTCCTGATCCATCATATGTCATTCGCGTCACCGTGCCGTCCGGATAATCTGTTTCGACTTGATTGCCGGCAAAATCGTAAATGTTGGTCGTCACCCGTCCGGCGGCATCGGTACTGGTGGCTTGTTTGCCCAGCGCATTGTAAACGACAACGCTGGTCTGATTGGGGAGGATTTCCGCCCCACCGGCTCCGACCGTCGTCGTGACCACCCGGTTTTGTGCATCATAAGTGTACGCATTAGTGATGGTTTGGGTTCCGCCAGGCACGGTCCGCGTTTTGATTTCGGCTGTTCGATTACCATTGGCATCGTAGGTGTACGTAGTGGTGATGTTCGTTCCGACAATATTGCCACCCGCATCCACCCACTCATCCGTTGTACTGATCAAATCTCCGATATTCGGCCCAGTCGTGCTGTACGCTGATTTTGTGACGATGGTGTAAGGCACGAATGGCGCCGTTTGACTCTGGCTGGTTTGTTGTGCTCCTAAAAGAATGTTGCCACTGCCGTCCAAAACTGGCGAGCTATAGGTGTAAATCGTAGTGGATCCCGAGGGATCAGTGACGCTGGTCGGGTTTCCATTGTTGTCGTATTGATTAACAGTTTGGCTGCCGTTGGCTGCCATAGATATCATCGGTTGACCGTAGCTGTTCAACGTGCTGGAAGTGGTGTTTCCGTTTTCATCGGACTGGCCCACCAGGCGATTTTGTGAATCGTAGGTGTAGGTTTTGGTGTTGCCATTGGCATCGGTCGAACTGATCAGGTTCCCCTGACTGTCATAGCTGCATTGCACGGCATTTGTTGTGGGCAGCGACGTGCCGCTAACGGGCTGCATGGCACCGGAGATGTTTCCCGAGGCATCGCAATTGATTTGGGAGGTGTTTGTGACCGTTGAAGTCACCGTTTGTACGACAAGATTATTATCACTGTCAATTTCATACAGATTGGTGCGGCCATTCACGTCAATCTGGCTCTCAATGTCACCATTAGAGACGTAGGCGGGAGTGACCGTTCCGTCATCCGGCCGGTATTGCGTATGAATGACCCGCACTCCACGGGCGTCATATACATCCGTCAAGCGGTTGGTGTTCGCAGCGACATGAGGGGCATCGGAAATATCTGATTTCCCATATTGATAGGTGTTCGTTTCGTAGGTACCCAGTCCTCCCCGATCGACCAATTTAAGTACCTGTGCAAGTTGATTGGTGCCACCCACGCTCGCCAAAATATATTTGATCACTGGATTTGTGGATTGATCGATCGTGTCAAACACGTCAATTTCACCACTGTTTGGATAAGCAAATTTGACTTTGCGGCCGCAGGAGTTGGTGATCGCCACCAGGTTGACATTAGAATCGTAAACGTAGGATTGGAAGTTGCCGTTCCGGTCTGTAATACGCGTGAGCAACCAGGTAAGACTATCTTTTGGTTGCCCGAACTGATAAAAAGTCCCGTCGGGAGACGTATAAGAAATCTGTGACATCGAAACGGGGTCAAATTGAATTGTCGCACCATCCCATGTAGGATCGTCCGAATCATCTGTAGGGCTGTTCAACGAAAGCGAGTGCAAACTGGTTGAAAGTGCTCCAGCATTCGGATCATAGGGTTGAAAACCAAAATTAACCGTAGGCGTAGTACTGAACTCAATGGAAGCTTCATCATAGTCTCCACTTCCAATTGCCGTATGGTCAAAGTCTAGTTGGGGCACGAATGGAATTGCCTGGCCATTAGGAAGGGTGACCGTCAAGTAATGTACGGTGCCAGTACTATCGTTGATGAAACTTGAAAGTGTACTTGCGAAGCCTTGCTGAATGACCCCTGACCATCCGTCCTCAAGCGCATGCGACAGTTTGACGGATCCCATAGTCCAACTCGGGGTCCAGCCCACACCTAATATATTTGTGTCAAGGCTGCGGCTGGTGTACGAACGGGAAATCGTGATCGGCAATGAAGGAGCCGGCAATTGCAAATCAGTCAAAGATGTTTGATAGGCGGCCAACTGTGGCTTGACGTTGACGGTCAAATAAAAATTATCTGAATTAAGAGTGCCAGAGGAACCGCCACCATTAATGTAATCGGAACCATCGTTTCCAATCAATACTGACGCGGTGACGGTATGCAAGCCGCCTGGTGCATGGTACCAAGTTATTTGGAATGGAGAACTACTGCTTGTGCCAATCGGCTGGGCATCGCAATAAAATGTCACCTGTTGCGCACCTGGAACATTCACATCCGCCGAGACAATCAAATTAGTAGGGCCGGCCACGGTTGCAGAGCCTCTCTGCCCTCCGACTAAAACTACTATGGGGGGATCGGATGCGGTTGTAGTCGCGGGGGGCATATTCGTGACAGTGATCTCATTAAAATCACTGGTTAAACCGCTTGAACCAACCGAACGCAAAGCGAAGATAATGGTACCGCTAGAGCCCACTCCGCTCGGAATCACATACGTACCGGACGTTCCGGAAGTTGTTAGGATGGGAACGAATCCAGAATCTCCTTCTAAAAACAATTGGTATTTAGCAGCGCCAGCTTGCGGACTCCAAGTGAGCAAAGCAAGATTGGTTGAATTCATTTGCAATATGGTGCCCTTGAAGTCTTCTGGAGATAATGGCGCGAAAGTTGAAGACGGTGTGGCTGATTGAACGCCAGAAACGAGCTGAAAGCCGGTTGGGGTGATGGCCGAAATTTGATAGTAATAGGTGACGCCATTTTGCAACCCCGCGTCCTGATACGTGTTTGCAGCGCTCTGGTAGGCATCATTCACGTTCAGCGTAGCGATCGCGCTGAATGGCCCGCCAGCGCTTTGTGAGCGCTCGATGGTGAATTGCGTCGCCCTGATGGGGCTCCATGCCAGGTTGATATACGCATTGCCGGGCACTGGCTGGAGGAGTGTCAAGCCATTGGTCGAACTGGGCGTGATCTGCGTAGAACTGCTACCCTTAGCCACCGCGATCGTTTGCAATTGATTGTAAGTGGAATCGAATGCTGTCACCCGATAGGTGTAGGATTGGCCATCCGAAACATCTGAATCCAAAAACGCCAACCCATAACCGACATCCGTTATTGGGAAATACGTTGTGTCACTGTCCGATGAATTCTTCTTCTCAACGAAGAATTGCCAGTTGGTCTGGTTGACAGAAAGTGGCGCGGGGTGGGTCGAATTGGTCGGCACCATCCATTCAATCAGCACCATACCGTCGTAAGGAACCGCGTCCGCGTTGAATTGATACGTCGCAGGCGCGGCCGTGCTCGTGACCGTGGCGGAGACCAGCGGCTGCACAAAATAAGACTGTTGCGCGGTGCCATCGTACAGGTTCCGATCAACCCGGTAATAATATATTCCGTTCGACAAGCCTGTTTGCCAGAACCGATTCAGGGACAAACTATTCGTTACCGGCAACCAATTTGCGGAACTTGTATCCGACCAGCCGGACAAATCATTGGTGCAATAATATACATCGTAGTCGAACGCGTTGGGATCATCGGCCCAATCCAAATACACCTGATGATATCCAGGAATCGCCCGAAGATTGGCATTCCATGCACCACTTTCGGGCTGGCTGGTCCGGGGGCCGTTCTCCAACGAAACGAGACCCTCCCATCCATCAGCGATGGCGGCAACGCTCCCCCAGCACAACGCCCCCTGAGGTATTGTCCAAGAGTATTGATATGCCCCAACGTTCATTCCGTCATCGTCATGATAGTCCTTATTAACGATACGGACCACGTCGTTTATACTTATCGTCCGCTGCAGGCTTTGCGCTAACTTGTGGCCATTGACGTATTGAAGCGTTCGGTAATAGACCTTAAACCCACTCAGGCCGCTTCCCCAATTCCCACCGTGGACAAAATAAACGCCTTTGAAGTAGTCATCCCAAAACATACGCTTCAATCGTATTTGATCATCTCCTTGAGGATAATTAGTGTAAAGGGTGACCGTTTCCGGTCGGATTCCGTTGCCGTTGTTCGTGAAATAACCTTGTGGAACCGAAGCGGCGAAGAGGGCAATATTTGAGGCCGATTGCCCGTTGGTAAGGGACCGATTCAACGCGTTGACGAGCGTATTAATCTTAATGCTCATTTCGCCAGCGCTAATGGCACCTGATGAGTTGGCGACTTCGAGCGCCAGTTGGCTGGCATAGGAATAATAGGCTGGCGCCGTGTTGGTGTTTTGACTCGCTAGAATTCGAGCCAAGGCCTGTGACAAAGCGACTCGACCACCCGAATCAGAAGTACCTGAGTTCAAAAGCACATTCGTTTCACTAATTGTAAATTGTTTCCAAAGCCATGCCGGCAACGGACTGGTATTTGTGTCCGCTTGATCCAACAAGGTCATAACTGAGGTAACCGAATCGATATTGGGCGGCATCAACAGCAGATTGGTGTCCGAATTGCTGAATTGTGACCAAAGCCAGGCTGCAAGCGTATCGGAGACCGGCGAAGCGCCTTGCAGTTCGGTAATAAAACTCGATACAGATTCTGTGGCTGGGACACCTGTTGACCCAGTGAATGTGTTGAATTCGTAAGGCTGAAATAATCCCAAGCCATTGGTAGCGCCATACCAAGACATGGTCACCGTATCGTGCCCCGATGTTCCCTTGGAAACAATAAACCAATTGTCGGGGTAACGGTGTGTCGCTACGTAAGGAGCCGGAGGGCAAGGAATCATATTTGTCGACGAAACTTGGGCTGTGGCGGCAGCTTGTCCCGAAGAATTGATTGCGGTGACGGTGTAATTCGTCGTGAGTACTTGACGCGAATCAAAATAGTTTGTGGCATCAGGAAACAACTGTGCCAGTTGTGTGCCATCCGCTGTTACCAGATACGACTGCAGCGGACTACTGACCATATTGGTTGGGGGCAGCCATTGTAGTTCAATCCCATGGCAAGCCATATCGGCCACCAAAGATTGTACGCTCGAAGGTGGTGATACGGGAATGGCTGCGGCATCCCACGACTGTACCGTCTCCACCCCGTTGACAACCGCAGACACCTCGTAGAAGTAGGTTTGGCCATTGATGAGAGGTGGCGTCTGGTCCAAATATTGCGAAGATGTGCTCGTTCCAATTACTGCATAGCCACTGTCCTGATTGTATGACCGATAAACGATGTACGAGGAAGCAGCCGGATAATTATTCCATACCAGTTGCACGGCCTGATTAGAGGCGATGGCGGTCAATCCAGTCGGCTTGTCTTCTACACCTGTGCAGATGGCATAAACTTGAGCAGCCCAACCAACTCCAGAATTTCTGCCGATGAAAATATCAGAAGCATTCTCAACTCCCGGCACTTGTACGGCGTTTGAGTGAAGAGCACCATTGCTCAAGACGGGATTGACTGTTACATCATTAAATCCAAATGCGCCCTGGCGGTTGTAACCGACGCCCCAGACTCTTCCTCCCTGATCAATCGCCATGATAAATTGGGGTCCATTGACAATTTTGACAATTCCGGTCAGCGAGGGAATTTGATGGGGAGTGGTGTAGAGGTTTCCGAGCCATTGTCCCCAGACCCACACTTGCCCGGACTCGGTCAGGAGCGAGCCGAAAGTCGGACTGGAACAAATCTGGCGAACACCTGGCGGAACATTTGAAACCACTACGGGACTAGAACTATAGACCGATTCAAAGTCTCCAATAGGAATAGCGCCAAAGAGAAACAGGTCAAATTCACCCGGATAAATCTCGCTCGGCTCCATCATTCGGGCAGGATCCCATCCTGGAATGTAGCCGATCTCGGAAATTGAATTGTCCTGACGCAAGATCACCACATGATTCCAGCCTTCTGCAATTTGCTGAATGGGACTAGAAGAGGCCGACTCAACCGCCGTCAACTCCTTCGGAACAAAGGGGTTTGCGGAATTGTCTCCGCACAATTGAAAATAAATGTAGTCAGTTAAACCCGCCTCATCGAACATTTCACCCCAGGACCAAAGTGATCCATCCTTACACCTGGCTAAAGCCGCACAACCTTCTTCCGGATCTTCGTCACCAGGGGAGCCAGTCGTATTGATTTCAACAACCTCTCTGCCGGCTAATATTCCGCTGTCATCATTGCCGGGTATTTCTACACGCCCAAGAAGCATGCCTCTTGCAGTGTCGCCTGTGCCATAATTATCCCCCGGCGATGTAGGTACGCGTCCTAAATAAGATCCACCTTCTCCAAATGACCACAAAGAGCCATCCGTTTTGGCTACAAAGATGTCCTTTGCCAAGGCGACATTCGTCATAGCTTGGCTCGTCATCGGATCTTGCACCTGCACTGGAGACAATAATATAAACGACATTAATTGTTGGTTAAGAATCAAGCCAGGCGTGGACGAATTCCATATGACCAAATTGGTTGCGACACCTGGATCGTTTGTTATTACCAAGGGTCGGCCAATAACACTGGCGCAGCAGTCACCCCAAAACCATAGTCTATTATCCGAGGTGACTGCACCGTGCCCCAGCCCGTTCCAGCCAAAATCTGTAATATTCTTGGCTAAGTCTAGATCCAGCATTTTTCGCGGTGGATCACCTAAAAGATTTACCTTGTCCGGCCCGCTATTTGTTAGAAAATTTAAATTCCATCGCGGATCGAATGGATAAATTCCGAACTGGTTTTGATATTTAAAAACTGGATTGCCAGTTTGATCGTCAAAGTCATAAAACCCAAGCCCACTAGACCAATCTACTGGCACGTTCATGAATCCAGTTCCCAAAGCTCCAGCGTTATCCGTGTATTCGCCCATCATTCCGTTTTCTCCCCAAGCCATCAAATAGGGCTGGGGGTGTGTTTGAATGAACAGATTGACGGTTTTTATTGATCTATTGATTCCATCGAAAACGTATACTTTGAATGCGGCCGTGGTTCCACTGGCCTTGACAGCGGGCGGAATCCAGACAACCGAAGTATTATTGCTGATCGTGTCGTGCCCAGGTCCATAGGGTGCCCCATCGATCATCAAGGAACCGCTTGTCACTGATTCCACTTTGAAGACAAGCGGCAGTCCCTGTGGATCATAAGCGTCGGAATTGGTCATCAGGAATTGGTAAGTGACGGCGTATGTCCCATTAATAGCTGTTGATTTAAGCGGGTTGACGTAATCGATGCTCGGCGGTAGTGAGTCTGGGCAGCCGAAGGGGACAGAACTAACAATTGCCGAAGAAAGTTCATTGCTCAGCCCAGGGTCGACGGGCGTGACCTTGTAAAAATAGGTTGTGCCCACCGTCACACTTCCGTCCCAATAAGCCAAATTGGTTGTTGAAGTCAGCAACGTCCAAGTGTTAGTCGTGCTGACTGCTTTATAGACGTTGTAATTCGTGGCATTGAATGACTGGGCCCAGACCAAATAGTTCGTCGATTGGCCGGGGAAAGCTTGGAGAGCTGTGCCGAAGGCTGACAAATCTGACGTTTTAACCATTTGAAAGCCTAAAACCTTCAGATCGCTATTCTTGTCATAGACGTTGGGCGAATCCAAATCAATCTCGATGCATTGGCGGTTGACCAGATTTGTCACCAGCCAGAATGGCGCCGGTGCGTACAGGGTTTGAGCAAAAGTAACGGCTGGTGTCGTGCTTGTGACCGTTTTGAATGATTTGGTATTGACGCTGGCATACCAATATTTGGTGCCGAGCGAGTTCGTTCTCGTCACCGACGCCACATTGTTCAGCACTGCCGGCTTAACCGCGAGCGGACTGTCGAAATAGATGTAGAGGCTGTATATGCCGTTGGTCAATCCATCGATGAGCAGCGTGCGCTTGGCCTGTGGATAAAAATTGTGAAACCAGCCGCCAGCGACCGTCTCACTGTTGCCGGAACATTGCCAGGTGGCCCCGTCCGTTCCCGAAAGCGTAGCGCCTTTATGAACAATTGACTCAAACGGGGGCACGAAGCAATTCACGCTTCCTTCTGGCCGGTAGCCGGTGGTAATGCTGCTTAGACCAAGCATGGACACGAAAGATTCCAGCGGAAGCTGGGCATAGGCAGTCGCAGATCCAAATACGCCTGACAATTCCGTTTGATCAAAGGAACTTAAACTGTAGAAAGGTCCGTTCTGTCCCCAATTATCATCGAAATAAAAATAATATGGGCTCGTCACTCCGGTATATTTGACGGGGTGACCGGCGGTTACGCTAGCTTCAGACACCAGTGGCCAGTACCAACTGGAAAAGAATACATAATTCGCAGATCCAAAATCGGTGAAACCGCTTATGCCTCCGTAGGTGTGGCTCAAATTATAACCCCATATCGGATTCTCGTAGGCGTTATATCCACCCAAGAAGCTGGTCAGACCAGAACCATTCAAAATATTATAACCACCTAGCGAAGACCCTATGCCCGTATCGAAACAAATTGTCACAATATTTGATCCAGGAACCAAATAGCTTGGCGTACTTGTAATCTGCTGACCAACATAACCACACTCAGGGCCACTAGCTGTTGTGGGGTGGCATGTAATTGTGTTAGTGACCAAATAACCGGGATAGGTCGTCACGTTCACATTGGTGTAGGTAGTGCAAGCCTGTGCCCAATTTGGATCGCTCGACGTAGCGAGCATTGATGCAGGCGCCGGAGGTGGCAGGATGAACGGTGTCAAGCAAGGCCCAAGATAGGCGTAGAGCTTCGCGCTAATTAAATTGCTGTTGGCATCTCGCATCGAAACCCCGGTCAGATAATTCAGACTGTTGTCACAGAAGTTCCAGACGTCATTCGTGCCGTTCGCAGCCACGACGCCTCCGTAGACAGATACACCGGCATTGCTGCTGACATTGCTGACGAATTCGATGTCGACCAGATTTGTTGCCGGGACAAACATTTGAGAATTGGCGCCGGACACGCTTTCTCCGCTGGCATACAGGGCAATCATCGCTGGCGTCGCGTCGCTGGGATCGTTCGGATTTAGACCGTTGGCCACTTCCCAGGCATCTGGCAAGCCATCACAATCGCTATCGATGGCGTCCGGCCTTGTTCCCAAACCATTCTCAGTCACGTCGGCAAGTCCATCGCCATCTGAATCAATACTCATTATTGCCTGATAATTGGTCTGGATCGCGTAGGCAGTCAGCGGGTAGTTAAACGTCTCCAACTCATCAAACAACCCGTTGGCCTGACTTGTCCCGTCCCAACTGCAGCCCAGTCTGAACCCCTGTTGCAAAACGTTTGTACTCGGAACATTCGTCCAACCCAAGCCATTGGTCGCCTGGCAAATTCCGTTTACGTAGAGGACGCTGTTGCTGGGCGTGTACGTAAGCACGATGTCGTACCAGGACTTGGAGTTGAAACTGATGGGATAAGACGCATTATCGATATGGATGCCATTGGCCTCGGTACTAAAGATCAGCATCGTTCCCAGACGATTGATTGAAAGGGCAAAAAGTCCGTTCGTTGAATCAGGAGTTTCTTGGCCCACTTCAAACAATCTGACAATTACTCCCGGGCCTGTGCTCTGATTACCGTCATAGCTGTTCCATTCCGGTTTGAACCAAAAACGGAGAGCTCCGGAAGGATACATAAATACTGCCGACCCATTGCTTCGAACGGTTGGATAAGAGAGAAACCCGTTTGGAATCGAATCGATCCGTACAGCATCTCCACTCCAAGAAGGCATGGGAAAAAGTCCATTGATGCTACTGGGAGCCAAGCCGTTTACATCAAGCCAGGACGGAGGATCATTGAACTGCCAATACCCGAGACGACCTTGGTCAAACTGATTTGGATCGGTGCCATTTTGAAACTCTTGCAGGTTGCTAAAACCATCCCCGTCTGGGTCCGCAGAAGGGTTTACATTTAATTGCCCAAAATGTTGCAGTTCCCAGAGGTCGCCCATCCCATCGCCATTCCGGTCACCGTTGACGGCCGCCAGATAGTTGCTCTGGATCGCCGAGGCGCTCAACGGATAATTATACGTGGCCAAGTTGTCGAATTCACCTCTCGCCTGATTGGTTCCCGTAGAATCACTGCCCACAAAAAAGCCATTTGTTCTGACTGCCAAGCCGGGGTAGTAGACGATTCCAGAACCATTAGTCAGCACGGCTTGCCCGTCGATGTACAACGACGTATTCGTCGAACTGTACGTCAAGGCGATCTGATGCCACGTACTGTTCGTCCACGAGATGCCTGCCGAGAGATTCGTAGTTAACGCGCCGGAATTGGTTTGAGTCCCAAAATAGAGATTCGTGCCCGATGAGCTGACGAGCAGTCCCCACCATCCATTGGCAGCTCCTTTAGCCCCCATCTCAATGAAACGTCCCTCTTTTTGCGGCCCCGTTCCGCCAGCGGTTGAACTACTCCAGTCGGGCATAAACCAGAATTGGATGGTACCGCTCCGAAGATTGATATTGGCGCTACCATTGGTCTCGACGTCGCGGTACTTCAGGAACGCCGGCACATTCGTGTCGATAACCACGGCATTGGTGTCCCAGTCGGCGGCGCTACAAATATTCGTAGCCAGAAGCGGAATTTGGCCGGCGTCTCCGGCCCATTTGTTCGTATTGTCAAAGCGCCAATTACCCAATTGCACCAACGCGACGCTGCCGGGACTCTGCGGTTCCGTTCCGTCCTGATACTCCTGCAGGTTGCACCGCCCATCGTAGTCGGGATCCTGCACGGCATCTGCGGCCGAGAGGGGGTTCAGGCCGTGAGCGATCTCCCACCAGTTGGGGATGCCATCGGCGTCGAGGTCCATGTTAGTCCAACTGGTCTCGCCGTTGTCCGTGATGCCGTCGCCGTTGGCGTCCTCCAGATAGTCCGGAACGCCGTCGAGGTTATAGTCCAGCGGGACGCCGTATTGGTCGGTCGCCACGTAATGGTACCCAATATCGATGGTCGAGCTGCCCTCGATCAGTTGGTTGGTCTGCGTCGTAAAATGGTAGAGGCCGAGGAGGCTGGCGTTAGTGCTCCCGTGGTCGACGAGAGGAGAGTTTGACGGAAGATAGTAGGTGCCGAGCGTACCGTACTGCCAGTTAAAGTTGATCACGCAGAGGTTGTTCGTGGCCGGAACCGGCAATACGGGCTGGTTGGTGACGAACGCGTTGTAATCGCAATAGGTGTAGCCGGTATCCAAAGAGAATGCGGTGCCGTCGAAGGCGCAATTGGTGATGCCCACCGGCCAACTGCCCCAGTGCGCGTCCTGCAGGATTCCCCCGTGCACCGTGCAGTTATTCAACATCATTTCTGAGCCGCCAGCACTCTGTATGCAGAGGTAGGACCGGTCCCAGAGGCAGTTGGTTAGGCACGACCAGATGCCGTAGCCGGCGAATTCCAGGTTGTAGAACTCGCAGCCATTGGCGCTCAGTTTGAACTCGATGGTGTAGTCGCGGAACAGGTTGTGCTGGCCAGCCAGCGAGTAGAAATGGGTGAACTGTGACGAAACCAACGGAGCCGCGCTCGGGGCGGTGCTGGAGCCTATGCCGCACATGCCGAACCAGACCCAATTGTAGCCGAGCCAAGAGGAGTAGTTCTCCTCCTGTACCGTCGAATACAGGGTGAAGACACAGGGGGCGCTGGCGGCCCCATTGAAATTGGCCACCACGTTCGTGTTAAGCGCGATGCCGTAGCCACTGGAATCATACCACGCCACCGCGCAGTCGGCCGGGAAGTTTAAGGTCGAATTGGCGTGGCAGCCGCCAAAGATGATATCCAACGGGTCATAGTGATATCCGTAGTCGGGTGCGGCGTTGGTGTCCCGCGGGATCATGGTGAAATTGGTGGGCGTGGAAAAGGTGACGCCGGAATAGACAACGGGAGGACGAGTGGTCTTCGCCGCCAGTTCTGATGACAGCACCGGATCAATGTTGGCCGTGCCGGTGCCCCGGTAGGAACTGCCCGAGGCCAGATAATAGTTACCCGCTCCAACTGATTGATAGACTCCCGAACCGCTGGACAGAAACGCTACGTGGTTGGTAGCGAATGGGACCGCGCCGAATC
>Ga0206948_1150_pt1 | contig 16494 bp, 19 predicted proteins | sample Alteio_BWOrgHeat_FD_153236 | JGI IMG/M metagenome (GOLD analysis project Ga0206948, IMG submission 153236) | Enriched cells from forest soil in Barre Woods Harvard Forest LTER site, Petersham, Massachusetts, United States -... | ecosystem: Environmental > Terrestrial > Soil > Temperate forest > O... | reverse complement strand
CTTCCCCGCATGCTTCGTCATCCATGAGCCCTCGATAAATGGCCTCAAAAATGTGTTGTCGCTGTGCTCACCAAAACGCTCCCAGCCGTGGATGTCATCGTGCAACTTCGCCGGGTGGATGCTCTTGAACTACGCAAAGCCTGTTCAAGCATCATCTACTCTTGCTGGTTTCTCGCCGAATTTGGCGGTCGACGAGCGAATCCAAACTTACTGGAGCGCCGCGAGTGGCAAGGCAGGGGAGTGGTTCCAATCGGATCTCGGCGCCGTCAGCACGATCCATGCGGTCCAGATCAACTTCGCGGATCAGGATGCGACGATCATGGGAAAGCAGCCAGGACTCTACCATCAATACAAGCTCTATGCCTCAAATGACGGTTCCCACTGGAAAGTAATTACGGATAAGAGTCAAAACAAGACCGACGTGCCACATGACTATGTCGAGTTATCAACCCCTGTACAGGCACGTTACGTCAAGATCGAAAATGTCCATATGGCGACAGGGAAGTTCGCCCTCAGCGGTTTCCGCGTTTTCGGACTTGGCGACGTTGTCAAACCCAAGCCAGTGAAGAACTTCATCGCCCTTCGCGCCGACACGACGAGCGGCGCCGACCGTCGAAATGCCTGGCTAAAATGGCAAGTCTCCGACGACGCTACCGGCTACGTCATCTACGCCGGCGTCGCTCCCGACAAGCTCTACACCAGCGTCATGGTCTACAGCGCAGCCGAGTATTACTTCAACGCCATGACTCGAGACATCCCCTACTACTTCCAAATCGAAGCCTTCAACGAGAACGGAATCTCCAAACGGTCGCCGGTAATCGAGGCAAAGTGAGCTGCCCCTTAACCGTCGTAAAAGTCTTATTCGAAACCTGGAATGGTCACTGTTGCGCCGTTCTTGAGACTTGACTCGTTCGCGCAGATGCCAGTCGCAGTCCAGTTTGCTGCTTTAGAGGCATCGATTGTGCTGGGACGTTTTTCGACGATGCTCGAGACGAACTCGTGGACAAGATGGGGGTGAGATCCGCCGTGGCCACCCGACGCAAAGCTCGCAAGCTCCGGCGGAAGAAGTTCGGGGCGGAAGGGGATTGATGCACGTTGTGCCGAAGCGTTGCGGCGCGATTTGGGTCGTTCCTCAGCCAGAGTGAAGATGATCGGATCCTCGTCCTCCAATAGCGGCCATTCAAAGCTTCGTTTGTCACCATAAACACTAAACGACTCGACAAATGATCGGGCGACTTGAAACCAAGAACGGGTGACCTCGGCGACGGCACAGTTACCTTCCAATTGGAAAAGGGCCGTTTGTAGGGCGAATGCGTTTCCGCCCGGCTGTTGGATATCTGGTCGCAACTCTCCCGCGCCGAGACACGTGACGCTCGTTGCCCGCGTATTTGTGAGCGCCAGGATCGGAGAAATGGCATGGGAAATATAGTGCATCGGCGGCTGAGCGTGCCAGTAAAGAGGAAAGTCGCCCTCCAAATCTTGAATGTGCGAACCGCGAAGGAATGTGAGGTTTCCAAATTCGCCGCGGGAATGCATGTCCATCACGAAAAGAAACTCCCGCGAATAAACCGCCGTCTCCATCAGCATATAGACCCGATTGGCGCGTTGCCTAGCATCGATGACTCTTTGCAAGTCCGGCAAGCTGGTTGCCATCGGCACCGCACAGGCGCAATGTTTTCCGGCAGTAAGAACCGCCAGTGTTTGCTCGACGTGAAACGGGACAGGGGTCAGCAAATGGACCGCATCGATCGCTTCATCGGTTAGGACGTCATCGAGTGACAAATACCGATCGTCAACGTTGTTCTGATCGCCGATTTCGCGAAGCAACTCGGGGTTCGAATCGCAGATTGCAACGCTGCCCACACTTGGGTGTGCCTTGTAGATAGGCACAAACGCCCGTCCAAAGCCTAAGCCAACAACAGCTATTCGAAGCGGGCGGGTCATGGGCAAATGTTAGCATCGAGAAGAATGGAGAGTACGCACAATAATGAGCATTAGGATATTGACCACCACCAACCCCACCCCTCTCCGACCGCGGGAGAGGGGGAGAGTTCGAATGCGAAAAGTCCATTTGCTTCGGCACTCGATTACTCCACTCTTTCGGCGTGGCCCTCGCTAGACGTCTACAATAAACCATGAGAGTAGTTTTTGGATTGATCGCAGACAGTGCCGAGATCTCCGAGCATGGAAAGCTCAACATCATGGGGGTCTTCAGCTCGATTCGAGCTTCGGCTTTTCCTGCGGTCCATCCGAAGATGTGCCTCGTCATTAGGTTCGAAGTCCTGTCAGTTGAGTTCGGTGTCGAGAAAGACCTCCGAATCGCGCTGGTCGGCCCCAGCGGAAAGGAGGCAGTCGCCGTCGAAGGGAAGTTCAAAGTAAACCTCGACGACCCCTCGGCCACGATCCCGCTGATGGTCGAGCACGACCAAATCATCCAATGGAATGACGTCACATTCCCCGAAGCCGGCGGCTACGCCTTCCACGTCCTCGTTCAGGGCGACCCAAAAGGAAGCGTTCCGCTAACCCTGCTGAAAATGGACGCTCCAAGCTAAATCACGTGGAGCGCGGACGTCTTTTAGTCCGCGATCTCTAAAGCAGCCCGACGACTTCTTTAAATGACACCGTAATATGCTTAGGCGTCTTAACCAGATTCACGTTATGGACACATGCATACGTTTCGGTAAGCGGTGCATGGCGAATTTGAAAAGACTGAAAGTCAGAACGCAATCGCACCGCCTCAGAATCCGTGAAGTCCGCTTCGATCAAAGTGTGCGGTACGCCCTTGTTGTCTTTCGTGGTGATTGCTATTCGCATCCTTCAGGATAGCTCGAAACTTCGAATTTGGCTGCAACTTCGAAGTGACCGTGATGTTACTGCGGGCTTACGGGCAAGTTAGCTTGGATTCGGCTGTTTCATCCTAATAAATCGGCCACCCTCGGCAGCGATCTCATTGTCGTCGATGCTTTCGGCTTCGCCGTCCTCTGACTTAAGAACGTAGACGAGGCGGTTATTCAGACCATCCTCATCAGCTGCTTCTTCGGTGCCGATGACCTTAAACACAATCCCATCCGCCCGACGCGTAAGCTGGTCACCAATATTGAGTGGCATTGTCGTAAGTCGTCCTGTGGACTCTTGGCGAAATAACAACAGTCTGTGTTCCGGCGTACCGCAAAAGCCTGACGACAGAGAGGAAACTCTGCATCTGTATCAGGCACCTCGATGTACGCCCGGACAACAACGAACTTTGGATCGGTCGAGTGATTGGGATGAGACAAGACCGTGCCTGCCGGAGGCAACGTTGGGAACTCCGCAGTAAACATCACCTCCGACCTCGCAATACTATGGACGATGGCAACAAGCCATCACATTTTCAGAGTATGGAATGGGAAGATGCGTCGGCCCTCAATATGTGTCCCCCTTGCGTCTATATCCGCGCGATAACACGGCTCCGAGGGAAGTGCGATAATTAGTTAGGTAGCCTAAGCGACTTCATAATAATGATTATCGGAAAGAAAATTGAACTGTTTGGGGCCACTTCTCGTCGGTAACATGCGAGTCGGATTGGGGTTGGAGGTATTGGGTTATGAAGCCGCTTTTCGAGCCGCCACACGTTGTTCACTTCTTTAAAAGTCAGTTGCAGGATGGGGCGCCGAAGTCTGTGTTTTACGGGACATTCGAAATGGCGGTGATTCCTGATGGGAGATTTCCGATTTGTATCAAGGACGAAATCTTCGATGCGTCTATGCTGTACCTTGACGCATCATCCGGTCATTACATCGCTCATCTGCAATTTCGGACGATGGTCGGGTGTCCACCCCGTGAGCGCGCGCTCCAGCATATCGCCGCCTATCAAGCTCTTCTTTCCCAGGAACCGGCTCCTGAGGTCGATGGTTACTGAGGAGGACGTCCGGAGGGTCTGTCTTTCTTTGCCCAGTGTCCAGGAAAAGCCGTATGAGCGGCTTCCCGGGTTTCGGGTCAAAGATCGCCTGTTCGCAAGGATTCGCCAAAGGCCGGACGCTTTGCTCGTCTGGAGGCCCGATGTCTTCGACAAGGAGGCGCTTATCGCGTCTCAACCCGATAAGTTCTTTCAAACTGCCCACTATGAGGGCCATCCCGGCGTGCTTGTGCGGATGGAGGCCATCGATCTCGAGGAGCTAGAGGACTTGCTGGTTCTCTCATGGACGCTTAACGCGCCGGCCAAACTTGTGACGTCATTTCAGGCTAGCGGTTTGGTTCCTGATTAACCTCTGCGTCCGTTGCGACCGCCGCGTGATGCTTTTAGGCATTCGGCTTAAGTTGCGCCAGGTAGCTCCAGGCTTGCCAGATGGAGTGGGTTGAATCGGTGGTTTGTGGGTCAAGGCTTATTGCAACTCCATTGACTTCTGCGTGTGCTAGGCTCAAGCCTGTGTTTTCGAGCAAAAGTAGAAGGTCGGCTGGGTTGTAGCAGCGGATTTTCTGCGTAATGGCCCTAGATTCGTCGCAGAGCCCGGTTTCGTCGTCGATTGGGCACCAAGTATCGAGGAAACAGCCTTGTAGCGGGTCAAAGTTGAGCCGACGGCGCTGTTTGAAGCGGTGACTTTCGTGATTGCGGCCCAAAATCAGTTCTTTTCCGGTTTCGAGTGTCCACTGGTAGGGGCTAAATATGTCGATCAGCGCGCTTCCTCCGGGTTTGAGCCATTCGCTTGAGATTCGGCGCAAAAGTCTGCGCTGATCGGCATCCGATCCGACGCCGAAGCCGTCCCAGTAGCAGACGACGTCGAACTCGCGGTCGAGGCTCACATCGTAAAAGTCAGCCTCAAGCGCAGTTAGTGTGCCTTGATGTGGACTTTTTCGCGAACTGCTTTCACCCCCTCTCCCGGTTCGTTCCTCACCGACCTCTCCCTCGGAGGGGAGAGGTTTGAGGCTAGTGTCATCGATTTCGCGCGGCTGGATCGATGGATTCGTTGACGTGTATTTCTGGGCGAGGGCTTCGATGCGGGGCGCTCGGGTGGGGCTGAAATCTACTGCTACGACGGAATGGCCGGCGTCGGCCATGACGGCTGCGGCCTCACCGGTGCCGGCGCCGAGTTCCAAGACTCTTAGCGGACTTGGCCCACAAAGGCGCTCCATGATTGCCAATCTCTCTCGGTGGTGGTCTTCGATCCCGGCTGGACCCCAATATTCGCCGGCAGTGGTGTAGTAGGGCTTAACCCAGTCTAGGGCAGGTGTGGTGTTGTTCATGGAGTTCTTTACGGGGAAATGAATCTGCGTTGGATCTGCGACCATCTGCAGTTGTATGCGATCTTGGGTATTTCACCACAGAAGCCACAGAAATAGGACGCAGAAACTCACAGAACCTAACTGGTGGTCCGCAATTATATAACCGCAGATCGCGCAGACAAGGCGCAGATTCCATCGGGAGCTTGACAATTATAAGCCAAATGTTCCGAACCCATTACTCCACCACTTCAATACTCCAAGCCGCGCGGAGCCTAAGCGGACCGCTGGAAGTCAGGAAGCGCGTAGCTTGGGGAGCGGTGCTCGAGTTCGCTGAGGGCTTCGTCGCAGCGGTCGATCAGGCGGCGGGATCGGGGCCCGGGGCGACGCATCCATACCAGCACGGCGGCTGCAGCGATGCTGCTCACCACGGCTACGGCAATCACAGATTTGAGCAATACTCCCTTCGATTCCGAGTTACTTTCCATGTATCTTCATTGTCTCCACTTTGTTTGACGCTAATTTTGCCTTTTAGGTTTTAGCAATTGCTCATAGACCTACCAAGCGCATGCTTATACCAGAACCGAATAAGGCTCATCGCACGTTTCATCTATCAGTTTGCAGCCCGAATTGAGTGACTCAAAGGACAGTCCGCAACCAGCGGTAGCGGAAAAACAACGCGATTCAGTCATCGACGTTGCTAAGGGAATCGGCATCCTCTTTGTCGTCGGCATCCACACAACCAACAACTCTGCCCGCCTCTATACGGTTCCGCACACGCTGCCGTGGTGGGTCCTCGTGCTGATCAACAGGTTCTTGTGTTATGCCGTGCCGATGTTTTTGCTCATTAGCGCAATACTTGCCGCCCGAAGTCTGATTTTCAAACCACAAGTTATCCCCTTTTACCGTCGCCGACTCGTAGGCGCCCTGTGGCCATACCTCGTCTGGTCGGGCATCTATTTCTGTGCGCGTCTCATCAAGGAGCCTGCATCACGCAAACTGGAAACGGGAAGCATCTATGGAATCCATATCACCGCACCAGCGCTTTTCGTTCACGCAAAGGCTCGGCTGCTGGATCTGTTGTGGGGGAAGGCATATTTCCACCTCTACTTTATGGTTGTCCTTGTTGGTATGGTGATTTTGCTTCCTCTGGCGCTTACCTACGTGCGCCGTCGAAAACCAGGATTCTACGAAATGCTGGCAACCGCGTTCCTCATTCAAGCCGCCATTATCGTCGTCCAACACAACACGGCCTTGCTGCCGTTTCCAGCAAGCACGGTGTTTTGGTACATCGGCTCGTTGCTCCCTGGCGCCTGGATCGGCGCCAATTGGGACGAGTTCAAAGTTGCCCCAAATCGATATGCGCTGGTGTTGTCGATCCTTACCGCCGTCAGCGGATTCTTATACTTCAAAGGCGAAATCGGAGTGATTCTGGGGATAAAACTCGACAACTACACGGCTCTAGGATCACAAACCGTTTTCGCAAGCTGCCTTTCCATCCTTGCTTTCTCGCTTAGCTTCGCTGTCGCCAAACGTCCGGAAGTACAACGAGTTTTGTTGCCTCTTGGTCTCGTTTCACTCCAGGTGTATCTCATCCATCCTGGAATCATCCTTCTTCTTGAAAAGCCGATCATCGTTCAGGCATTGAGGGCAACCTACCTAGGTCCGCTACTCTCCGCAACCTTGATGTTTGCGATCACGTTTGGTTTGATAGCTTTGATCCGGCTCTTGAGGTTGGAGAAGCCGCTGTTCGGCCGTTAACTTCCTGGTACCTTATGGGCTCCGATGCTTGATTCCCTTACTCGCCGGTTGGCCGGCATTCTCTCTGGCCTAAGGGGCAAAGGCCGCCTTACGGAAGACGACGTCACCGAGATGCTTCGCGAAGTTCGCGTGGCGTTGCTGGAAGCTGACGTCAACTTTGCCGTTGCCAAAAGCTTCATCGCCAAAGTCAAGGAAAAGGCAGTCGGAGAGGACGTCTACGGAAACCTCACCGCCGATCAAACGATCATCCGAATCGTCCGGGATGAGCTAACCGAGATGCTCGGTGCCGCGCCCCCAAGGTTTAATTATGGTTCCTCGCCGCCAACCGTCATCCTGATGTGCGGCCTCCAGGGTTCCGGAAAAACCACGACCTCGGCAAAGCTGGCAAAGTGGCTGCTGAGTCAAGGCAAGAAGCCTATGCTCGCCGCCTGCGACATCCAGCGTCCGGCCGCCGTCAAGCAGCTTGAAGTACTAGGTGAGTCTGTCGACGTTCCCGTGTTCGCCAAGCTAGACGGTACTTCCCCGGTTCAAATCGCTAAGGAGGCGTTAGCCCGCTGCAAGCATCTCATGCTCGATGTGCTGATTATCGATACTGCGGGCCGACTGCAGGTCGATGAAGCGCTAATGAAAGAACTTCATCAGATCGCGGAAGCCACCAAACCGAGCGAAGTGTTCCTCGTGGTTGACTCCACCACAGGGCAAGAAGCCGTCAACGTCGCTGAAGCGTTCCATAGGCAAGTCAGCCTTACCGGGGCCATCTTTACAAAACTAGACGGAGATACCCGAGGCGGCGCAATCCTAAGCGTGCGTGCCTCCACCGGAGTTCCGGTGAGATTTATCGGCGTCGGCGAGCAGGTCGACGCGCTCGACACTTTTTATCCCGAACGAATGGCCCAGCGAATCATCGGCATGGGCGATGTAATGGGGATTATCGAGCGAGCCGAACAGTTCATCGATAAAGACGAAGCCGCCGACATCGAGAGCAAGATGATGCGCGGCAATCTTGACTTCAACGACATGCTGCAAACCTTTCGCATGATGAAGAAGATGGGCCCGATGAAAAACATCCTCAAGATGATTCCCGGCATGGCAACCGCCATTCCCGAAGAGGCTTTTGACAAGATTAATGAGAAGGACACCGGCAGGATTGAGGCAATCATCCTGAGCATGACGCCAAAAGAGCGTTCAAATCCGGATATAATCAACGGTTCGCGCCGAAAGCGTATTGCTTCAGGCTCCGGTACGACTGTCGAAGAGGTCAACAACCTTCTGAAACAGTTCTATGGAAGCCGGCGAGGCATGAAGCAGATGATGCAAGCCTCAAAGAAAATGGGGAAGCGCGGACGGCGATAAGAAAGGAAAAGAAGATTTAATGGTAAAGATCCGACTTAGGAGAATTGGCACGAAGGGACGACCGTTCTACCGTGTGGTAGTAGCAGAAAGCACGTGTGGACGAAACGGAAAGTTCGTCGAGACGCTCGGTATTTACGATCCCGTAGCCCAGCCCAAGAAGCTCGAAGTCAACGAGGAGCGCGCGATCCATTGGCTTATGGCAGGCGCCCAGCCATCGGAGACGACTGCTTACCTGCTGAACAAACTTGGCATTTTGCCCAAGTTCCTTGAGCAGCGACCGCAGCAGAAGAAGAACTACTCGTTCCTTGACAAGCGTGTTACCGCCGCTCCGGCCGCAGAAGCCACCGAGACCGCCTAATGAGCTACCGACCGTTTGTAGAAACCCTCGTAAAGTCCGTCGTTGAGAACCCGGACCAAATCGAAATCGATGAAGAGCACGAAATGGGTACGCGAACATTTTACGTTCGCGTCTCACCCGACGACGTAGGCAAGATCATCGGCAAAAGTGGTCGCGTTGTTAGCGCCATCCGCTGCGTAGTCAGCGCCGTCGCCGCCAAGTCGCGGGAAAAAGCTTTCGTCAAAATCGTTACGGAATAGCGCTGCATGCTTATTCCGTAACAATTTTGACGTTGGAGTAATGGAGTATTGGGTCCGGACGCATTACTCCAGCACTCCATTACTCCACTTCTCCGTCACCTCGTAATCCGCCCAAACATGCGCAGGATCGATATTACGTCGCTGAAGTTTGAGATTTTGGTCATGAGTTGAGACAGGTGTTCGGTATCTCGGACGTCGGCAGTTACATCGATTTCGGCGGTGTGGTTTGGAAGAGTCTTAACCTTTAGTGCCGACACATTCGTTTTTGACTCGCCTAAGATCGTGGATATGTCCATGAGTAGGCCGAGTCGATTGACCGAAACAATTTTTAAGGCGACGGCGTAAACGTTGCCATCGGGGGGCCAAGTAAAGGGAATTAAACGCTCCGGCTCGGTATTCGCGTAAGCCATGGCATTCGGGCATACCTTGCGGTGGATCATGATCCCACGGCCCCGCGTGACGTATCCAACAACCTCATCCCCAGGAATCGGGCTGCAGCACTTCGCTCGCGTGAGCATCACGTTATCCACGCCGCTCGTGACAAGCGTGAGTTTGCCTTCTTTAGTCTTGGTGACCTCGATCCGATCCACCGGCGCCTGTTCAGTGACGGTGCCGCGAAGCTTCGCGATCACGCTGTGAACCGAGACCATTCCAAGACCGACTTTTGCTAAGACATCGGCAGCCGTTTCAACAGAGTCCATCTGCTCGGCAACCTTGTGAAGTTTTTCCTCTCCCAGGAAAGCCTTGGGATCCAAGCCGAGATAGCGAAGCTCCTTTTCAAGTGCCTCCCTTCCCCGCTGTGCGTCCTCATTTTTTGTAAGTTTACGGAAATAAGTGCGTAGTTTGCTTCGAGTGTGGGCCGATTTGACGAACTCTAGCCAGTCAAGACTAGGCGATGCGTTTGATCGCGTGATCAGCTCTACAACGTCGCCGTTCTTGAGTGTTGAACTGAGAGGAACCATTACTCCGTTCACTTTCGCGCCAACCAACGTCATACCAAGTTGGGTGTGCACCCGGAATGCAAAATCGACGGGCGAACAGTCTTTTGGTAAGTCGATCACGTCGCCTTTTGGCGTAAAAACGAAGGTCTGTTCTGCAAAAAGGTCGGTGGAAACGGTCCTCAGAAAATCGCTGGAGAGCCTCTGGTCAGTCGACCAGTCGAAGAGCTGCTCCCGTAGCGTAGAAAGTCGCTTGGTTTCGTCGATCGCGATCTTGCCTTCTTTGTAGGTCCAATGCGCCGCAACTCCGTGTTCGGCCACTTCGTGCATCGCCAAGGTTCGGATTTGCGCCTCCATAGGGTGCCCGCTGGGGCTCACGACCTTTGTATGAAGCGACTGGTATCCATTCGGTTTGGGCTTTGCGATGTAGTCGTAAAACCGCCCCGGGATCGGCATATAAGTCTCGTGGACAACACCAAGAGCGACATAGCAATCTGAGACGGTTTCTACGATAATTCTAATTGCGAGCAAGTCATAGATCTCTTCGAACTTGATGCCCTGCTTGACGATCTTGTTAAATATCGAATAGAGGTGTTTTGGACGTCCTCTAATGTCCAAAATCTTCATCGAACGCTCTTCGAATTTTCCCTTGAGCGTGAGAACGGTTTCTTTCAGTTCATTTTCGCGTTGTGTCCGCGTGCTGGCGACTAGGTCGCTTATCTCCTTGAACTCGGTAGGGTGTAGCGCCTCGAATGCGAGATCTTCGAGTTGCCACTTGATTTGCCAGATACCTAACCGTGCCGCCAAAGGTGCGTAAATATCTAGCGTCTCGGTGGCAATACGAGTACGCTTTTGTGGCGGGAGGACGGCCAAAGTCTGCATGTTATGGAGGCGGTCGGCCAACTTGATGACCATGACCCGGAAGTCCTTAGCCATCGCTAACAGCATTTTTCGCAGGGTTTCCGCGGTACGCGTCGTCTCGGCGACTACCCTTTGCCGGTCCGTAAGGTCGCCGTGGGGTGAGGATCGGAGTTTTGTGACACCCTCAACCATTGCGAGCACGTCGTCCCCGAATTCCTTGGCAATCGTTTCCGGCTTTATTTCGGGGCAGTCTTCAAGAACATCGTGAAGCAGCGCAGCAACAATCGTGTCGTCGTCCATCCGAAGGTCGACAACGATTCGTGCTACAGCGAGAGGGTGCAGGATATATGGTTCGCCAGATTTTCGCGCTTGACCGGCGTGGGCTCGTTCGGCAATGTAGTACGCATAACGGATTCTGCGGACGTTCGCGTCGTCACGCTGCGCCCGGATCACCTGCAGCATTGCATGAAGGTCCTCGGGCTCCTCCCAATCGTGGCTAATGTCGTAGGCCGCTAACATAAACGGCATCGCATCGGTCAAGCCACGCTGCTTGATCCGTAGGTCTGCTTCCTTAACACAAGTATATCCCTGACTTGCTCCGCCTGCTCCGGCGTATCTACGGCTAGCTCGCTGCCGGCTCCGGCTGACATCTTGATTCGGACGCCATTTTCCATGAACCTAAGCTGCTCCAGGCTCTCTGAAATCTCGAGGGGCGATTGGGGCCAACCTGCGAAAGCTTGCACCACTTCCCTCTTATACGCATAAATGCCGACATGTTTTTTGACTGGAGATGGCCTGGCATTCCGAGGAAAAGGAATAGGAAATCGGCTGAAATATAGGGCAAATCCATTCAAGTCCGTTACAACCTTGACCACGGATGGATCGTCGTATTCGGATTCGTTACATTCGCTAAACACGCTTCCCATCTTGATCAATGAGTCTTCCAGCAATGGGCCGGCGCATGCGGCAATACTCGCCGGTTGAATAAGAGGCTCATCGCCTTGCACGTTTACGTAAACGTCGGCATCGATTGACCTCGAAACCTCCGCGATTCGATCGGTGCCAGTAGGGTGGCTGGCGCTTGTTAGCACCGCCTCAGCGCCGAAGGTTTTGCAAGCTTCTAGGATTTCTTGGTCAGGCGTCGCGACAACGATCCTGTCTGCAATGCCGGCTTGTCCAGCGGCTTCGGTGACCCACTGAACCATCGGTTTGCCTAGAAGATCGCATAATGGCTTACCCGGAAACCGAGTGCTCCCCATTCTTGCGGGAATCACGATACAACAACGCATCCATTGACCGTACCTTGTTCCGTATAATTCGATTCAATCATGGCGCGATGCGATTCTTGCGGTGCGGAGTCAACTGAATCAACCCGGTTTTGCGCCTCCTGCGGTGCTCGGTTTGTGCCGCGCCCTGATCCGATCCAAGTTGAAGGCGACTCCGGCGCCTACTATTGCTTCAAGCACAAGCGCGAAGTCACCCGTGTCACGTGCGGCCGATGCGAAAAGCCAATCTGCGTCAAGTGCCTCGTAATCAGCCCGGCCGGCGTACGATGCAAACAATGCGCGAGTCACAAGACGCCCATCCGTCCAAAAAAGGAGTCCTCCATGACGCCGGATCTAGAGTAGGCCGAATCGACGGCCGCCAAGTGTGGTACCTCTACATCATTTCATGGATCGTGAGGCTGTTTACCGGCTTTTTTCGCTAGCAAAAAAGAAGCGTTAAAGCGAAAAGCGTTAGAGCGTTCGAGGGAAACTGAGAAAATGTGCATTCCCTTGAACGCTAGCGCAGCGAAACGCTTTAACGCTCTAACGCTTCAAATGGATACCGAACCCGTCCTACGGATTCGGTATCCACCTGACATGCCCATCCGCATACGCCACGGCTCGACCGCCTGGGCCCTCGATATATCCCAGGATCGTGGTGGCGGGGCTGTCGATACCGCTCTGGGGGCCGCCGGCAAACGTATAGTTAAATCCGTTTGTGATGTTAGAGTCCTTGAGATAGGGTGCCAGGCCGCTTTGCCAGTCGCCGGTATTCGAAATCAGATTATCATCGTAGTCGGCGCTATGCATGAGCAGACCCAAGGCAACCTGCTTGGCCTGCTGGACCAACCGAGTTCGAGTTGCGGCATCTTTGGCCCGTAGGTAAGCAAGCAAAGGCACCTTGGTCATCTGCCTGACCATCAACGAACCTTGGCTGCGGTAACTTATAGCGTTCAGTTTCGGTGAGATCTCGCCTCCCAAGCCGTCCGTTGTAACAACCGTCAGGTCGCTATCTTTCCCTAACGTCGAAGAAACGACGACTGTCGGTGCATTGATTCCAACCTTCGTGCCGGAAAGTTTTGCCGATAAATTATCAACGGTCAGCTCTGCTGGGTCCATCTGGCGAAACATATGATCGGCGTCGACGGGCGGTGTACTTGGATCGATTTTATGGGCAGACCGATCGATCAGGTACCAAGTTCTCTTGGCTTTGGTCGCTCCAGGAGCCCTTTCAACCGACATCACATACGGCAATCCATTGCTGCTCCAGAACGGGATGCACAGCGGACTCGGGAATTTCATCGGGTCGCTCAATTTTCCGTCAGGTCCAAAAAAGCGGATGGTTGCAGGTTGCCTTGTTACCGGGTTCCCATTCAAAGCTGCAACTGGCGCTTGAGCTTGATGCTCGACCAAAGCTGCAATGGGCTTACTTGGCGAAGGGATAACTTCATATTGCTTAGCCGGTTCAAACTGTGTGACCGGGATGGTTTGCCCGTTGTTTGTCAAGATGATCACTGAAGTCCGTCCGCCGCTAGGATCGGAGGGATCGTTTGTGGAACCTTGCACCACTAGCGATGATGAGCCTGCAATCCACTGAATCGAGTGAATTTGTCCTCTCGAGGCCTTGAGCCTCATCAAGATTGAGGTTTTGCGCGAAACCGCGCTCCACACAATGATTTGATTCTCTGGCTCAATCGATGCGCGATCCTCCTCTTTGCCAAGAATGGCTTGAGTCAGCATTGACGGCGACAGATCGACGACTTCTCTAATGATGGCCAAATGTTCTCCATCCGGAGCCCAGGCCAAACTTTGGATCGTCGGACCGCATATAAACTCCTGTGGAAGGATAAAGTAAGCGTCTTTATCTGTGACCACAAAATCGCGCTGAGGGTCCATCTGCCCCCAAACCCCCGAAGCAAGTCCAAGAAGACCAAACAGCAAAAGCCCACGCCTTAATAACACAACTATAAGACGTATCGAACAAACCAATTCGTTTGCCAGTTTTCTGGCACTTCTTCGAATGGCAGAAATGAGGAAAAGTGGAAATGAGGAAAAGAGGAACGGCAAAACAAATACATGTTGGCATCGGTCCGAGATGTCCAAATACTGGGCGAACCCTGAAAACGCAATCCCGTCAACCGCTAGAAAATCACGAAACGCGGCATAAACTGCGCCGCTACGAACTTCCGGCTACCCACAACCCTGCGTACTCTTCCGGGTCTTCGGCTAATTCGTGGGTGGTGGGGGCTTCGAAGAGTTCTTCCCAGCGTTCTTCGAGTTCGATTTCGTCCCGGATAATCCGGTCGTAGCTCTCGGCATAGAACGGCGGAAATCGCTCGCCCGTCTTCTTGATGATCAGCTTGCCGGCTTTGGTTTTGGCTTTCTCCACGATATCGGAAAGCTCATAAGCCTTTCCTTCGACTCGTGCGAGCACTTTGAAGATCAGATCCGTTTTCTCGGGCAATACGCAAACGATGAGCAAATCCCATTTGCGTCCATCCGGCTTAACGAGAAGCCGTAATAGGAGATCGCGCTCTCCAGCATCAAGCGCCCTTCGATGCCGAAACGTTACGAAATATGTAACATCGTCCGCCCGCCAATGCGGCAATCGCCCCCGCCAGATTTTGAAGTTTTTGAACGACATTTCAAACCATGGAGTGATGGAATACTGGAGTGCTGGGAAAAGCTGTTGCGGGAGTCGTTATCTCCGCACCCAGAACTCCCCCACTTCGATACTCCACCTTAACGCGACTTCGCCGCTTTAAGACAGGGCCGCGTTCCCGCGCTCGCCGGTTCGGATTCGGATAGCGTCTAGAACTTCGGTTACGAATATCTTGCCATCACCGATTTCGCCGGTTTGAGTTGCTTTAACAATGGCATCGACGGCTTCGTCTAGGTCCTCGTCCTTCACAACAACCTCTAAATGCATTTTTGGCAAGAGGTTTACAGCGTAGGTGCTGCCTCGATACTTGTCGGTTCGTCCCATTTGACGGCCGTACCCTCGAACCTGACCGCAACTGAGACCGGAGATACCGGCGTCTTCTAGAGCCTGCTTAACGTCTTCGAGCTTGTTGACTCGAATGAATGCTTCGATGCGTTTCATCGTAAATATCGCGCCACGTTGTGCGACTTGTTAACATCGTACCCAGGCCAGCGTCGGAATCCCAGTTCTATCCGTCCTGAGAGATGAGTGACTCACCGATATGGGTATTGGGCATTAGGGCTTTGCTTCGGCGCGGCCGCGTTATTGGCTGTGCTTGCCTTTCTGTCATTCCTGCATTTGGTCTCGATTGAGCCGGCGTGGGGGCTTTTCTTTGGGGGCATTCTCCTCACGATTGTTGGACTTCAGGTTCAAGCCGGCATGAAAGCGGCGACCGATATCGCGACACAGCGCCAATCCCAAGCAGAACTTCTTCAGGCGCAGCTAGAGGAGCAGCGTAATGCGGTCGACGCGATGGCGGATGGCCTTGAGATCGCGATCTTTATTTGCGATGCTCGCGCAAACATCCTTTATGCCAACCGTCGAGCTATCGAGCTATTTCGATTTGAACGACCGGTAGGACGGAATATCTTGGCGGTTACCCTTAGCTACGACCTTGAGCAGCTCGCGATCGCAGGAGGGCGTAATCGATCTCCGCAGAGCGCAGAGATTTCGTTTACGTACCCCGACGAGCGTGTTGGCCTTGCGCGAGTGTGGTCAACGGAAGAAGGTGGCGAGAGGGTGTTCGTATCGGTGTATGAAATTACCGACTTGCGACGATTGGAGCGCGTTCGCCAGGATTTCGTTGCCAACGTATCCCATGAACTTCGAACGCCTCTTACGATCATTCGGTCCATGGCAGAAACGATGGTCGACGATGAACTCGCAATTTCTGAGCGATCGACCAAGTACCTCAACAAGATCATCTCAGAGGTAGATCGCCTCTCAATGATCTCGCAAGACCTGCTGATTCTCAGTGCGGCCGAGTCGAACCCGGTTCGCAAGCAGATGTGCGATATTGCCGACGTCTTTCGTAGCGCCGTCCAACAATTGCAACCAAAGGCTGCCGAAAAAAGCCTTACCTTGTCGTTCGAGGGTCCGCAGAGGTGCATCGTCGAGGCGAATACGTCCCAAATGACCCAAGTTGCCCTAAACCTAGTCGATAACGCAATCAAATACACGACGGCCGGAGATATCCGCGTCTCAGTCGTCGCAGCCGAATCTGCAGTGACAATCTCGGTCGAAGACACTGGAATCGGCATACCCAGCGATCAAGTGAAGCGGATCTTCGAGCGGTTCTATCGCGTAGATCGTGCCCGAAGCCGATCAACGGGAGGAACTGGCCTGGGCCTTAGCATCGTGAAGCATATCGTAGAGGCTCACGGCGGCAAAGTCACCGTAGAAAGCGTCCTCAACCGAGGCTCAACCTTTACCGTCGACTTGCCGGTTGGAAACTAACGCGCCAGAAAGCGTTGGAGCGTTAGAGGGACGGCACAATTGCTCGATTTCCCTCGAACACTTTAACGCTAGCGAAGCGAAACGC